>Ga0097681_1004499_pt1 | contig 9812 bp, 9 predicted proteins | sample ThiBiot_750_plan_FD_72845 | JGI IMG/M metagenome (GOLD analysis project Ga0097681, IMG submission 72845) | Wastewater bioreactor microbial communities from Cape Town, South Africa - Thiocy_cont_750_plan - 1398105538144 (version 2) (version 2) ... | reverse complement strand
AACAACAACAACAACAACAACAACGGCCATCGAATGGTCATAATCAGGTGCATGCTCAAGATCAAGATGGACTCGATGAACAACTCGATGAAGTCGAAGACGATCCAACACAAGCCAATCAACGTGAACGAAGAAATCCTTTGCCACCAAGGTAGACACACATTTTCTTTCAATTGAAACTAACAATAGCATTCGATTTATCAGACTTCAACGTGCTCAAGAAGAACGCATACGTCGTAATCCAATTCGTCAATACGATGAATTAAATCCAGCAGTGTCTTCCTATCCTTATACGAATCAAGTACCTTACTATCCAACGAATGTTAATCAACTGGGCTATCTACCTAATCAACAAGCACTTGTTCCATCGACGTATTCAACCGAACAAATGAATGTTTGCTGTGGTTATCCAACGTATTCATCGACAACGAACAACAGCAACAACAGTACGGAACGAAAAGCCAACGGAGAAAATGGAGGGGATAAATTAACCGAGAATAATCAAGATGGTAAACGACGTAATTCAAATCAAAGACCTCGATGGAAAATCAATGACATGTGTCTAGCAAGATGGAATGAAGATGGAGAAGTAAAACATCGATTGTTTTAATTTCAAATTAAATGAAATAAATTGACTTTTTTTTTCTAGTTTTATTATGCAACTATCGCCAATATTCAACCGCCGTATTGCACTGTCCTATTCGTTGATTACAATACCTATGATCAAGTTCATTTCAATGATCTAAAAGTGATTCCACCTGAACAAGCATTTGTAAGAGAAAAAAACAATTTTTCAATATCGAATTTAAACTTGTGTCGATTTGTTCTAGTATACATTCATTCCTCCAACTGATTTGAATCTGTTCGCTGCAAATACATATTTTTCACCACGTCCAAACTATTACACACCGACACTCGACGGTTGTATAATGATGCCTGAAGCGCCGCCGTTTCCGTTCAATCCAGCTGGCACATCCTACATGTATCCAGTTGAAAATTATTCGAATTTAACTAATCAAAACAATGAATTCATTCTTAATTCATCAACATCACCGCCAAGTAAAGATTCGAATGATACAAGTACAAATGATTCAACCGAAGATCAACATCAACCAACATCGGTTGCTGACGCACCATTAATCCTAGTCACATCCAATGAAAAATCCGCCGTTCTCAACGAAGAAGATCAATGAGAATATCAATTTCATTATGAAATACAGTGAAGATCTTCTTGTTCTTGTTCTTCTTCTTCTTCTTTTTTTTATTTTATGTGCTTTTCTGTTCTTTTTTCTCTTTGAAACATACATTCATTTAAAAAACTAAACAAACAAGATTTCTTTCTTCTGTTGATACTTTGTTTTTTCTTCTTCTCTTTTCGTTGTTCATTCGCTTTTTCAATATGTTCTTCGTTCTTCTTTTCTCATATAGTATTCATTATTTGTTATTCATCTCGTTTCTCTTTATTCATGTTGAAGCGCATTCGCATGTTTGTGCTTTATATTTATTTTATTCTTTGTACATGTTATCCTTCCAATGGATTTCGAAAGATGAAAAAAAAACCAGAGAGAGAGAGAGAGAAAAAAAAGTGTTCAAACATCAAATTTTCCTACTCTCGATTATTTCGTTTATGTGGTTACCTTTATCATTATTCATTATTCTTTCTTTTGCGTATATACATTCTGTTTTTCGTTTCATTCTCTTTTTTTTTATATTATCATCATCATCAACAAAGAAAAAAAAAGCATACACATATTAAAAAACAAAAATCTATTGTCTAATTGCACTTTTGAGTCGAAACAAATCTATCATCCATCTCTGATTCTTTTTATAGACCTATTCAATTATGTCCACAACAGCAGATATTTTAACAAGAACCAATGATGATATTAGTAATTCATTGATGGAGATCGATGACGAACAAATTAATGTCTTTCACCAAGGGTTCGAAAAATCATTTGACAAAATGCAAATTTTGATAGTTGCTTTTCTTTTCTTTAGAAATCCAGTTCTGAATAAATCATTTGATGTTTTACCTGAACAAGTTCGTTTGAACAAATCGAATAGTGTACTCGATACAACTGTCGAATTACCTAATACAAATGATGTCTTGGAGGAAAAACCAAGTCGTAAGTTATTCGATTGGAAGAAAAATTCAAAATCGTCTTTTTAGATGAATTGAACGTTCTGAAACCTGTAAATAACATCGAAACGTCTCCACATACTCAGCACACTCTTCTAGCAAATCAATTTTCTGGTTTGTACTGTTTTCAATTGATTCAATTTTTCATCTTTTTTTCTTCTCCTTCAGTTGAATATCCCTATGCTCTTTCACATGAAGAAGAAAATCTTCCAACTACCAAATTAATTCACACGAAATCAATCGAATCCGAAGTATTAATCAACGAAAAATCGGTTGATACGAGTACGTTCGTTCTCAAACGTAAAGAACAACGACGTAAAACAGCCGTTCAATCAACCAATGAAAATACACTCAACGGTGTTGTATGTGGAGATTTTGCTCATCAAAAGAAAAATATAAAATAAACTTTCATCTAGGCCATCGAAGATAAACACTCATCTACTGATGCAACACGTGTTATGTAAGATTGTTGAATTTTGTTTAGTTTACCTTGTTTTATTTTCTTTGTTCGTTTTGAAGTGATTGCATGGAACAATACTATCGATTGCTCTATCGTGTTTGTGAATGTACAGAGGAATTGAAACAAGAACTTCGACATGTGAAAAATGAACGTGATCAAATAGGCGAAGATTTAATAAAAACCGAAAATGCATTTACAGATATTAAAAAACGAAATGAAAAATTAAAATTAATCATTAACGAACATAAAACTGTATGACTTCCTTTCTTACCATTGAAACAAATCATTGACTGAGAACTTTTGTAGAATACAGAAACATTGAAACGTTTCTCGGAAGAATCAGTTCGTTATACAGAAGAGCAAAAACAAAAATATGCGATGCTCAAACAACATGCTCAAGAAAAATTAAATGAGTATGCGCTTCAATTGTCCGATCATTCAGTTTGCCTTTTCTTTTCAGAGCAAATGGCGAAATTGAACGTTTACGTCGTACGCAAAGCTCGGAGATGGAAGGTGTTCAAGCTCAATTACGTTACTCACAATTACGTGTTCAATCACTTGAACAAGAATTAAAATCTGCTAAATTAGAACTCGAACAAAAAGTAAACAACAAAATCAAAATTGTTCTTCTCATTAATTTCGTTCTTGTTTTTTCTAGAAAAAAGAAAATATCGAATTAACCAATATCTGTGATGAATTATTAGCTACAACGAAAAAATAATCGAATAATTGTACTAGTCTTTATTTTTCTTTTCTCTGTTTGTCTTATCGACTGATTAGAATTTGTCAAATAAAATCTGTTCATTTCTAGATCATGCATACGTTTCTAAGTCGATTAAATACATTATTCGCTTTTACACTGACCGTTCTTGCGGTGTTAACAACTGGTGTTTTTCTTTCGACATTTTTCGAAACTTATCAAGGAGGAGCAGACATTTCCGTCAATAAACCGATTGTGTAGGTTAAATAAATTAAGAAAATAGATTTCACAGGTTCGATTTTTGTTTAGGAAACATATGACTGATTTCTCCGCAAATAGAAAGAAAAATGATTTAGGCGTTTTACAATTAAATTTAGATATAGGTAAATACGTTTATGCGAATGTGAAGATTGAAATCTAAGTAAAGTGTTTAGATCTTGATCATTTATTCGATTGGAATGTTAAACAATTATTTTTATATTTAATTGCTGAATATGTTTCGCCAGCGAATGTAAAGATTTCTTGCGAGAAAATGCGTATTTGATTCGTATTTTTCAGAGTCTCAATCAAGTTGTTCTTTGGGATAAAATCATTCGACGTGGTGAAAATGCTCGTTTAACTCTACGTGATATTGCAACGAAATATTACTTTTGGGACGATGGAGAAAATTTAAGGTTGCATTTGACATTGTTTTTTGTTCTACAATTTGATTTTTTTGTATTCATAGATCGAATAATGTTACATTACGATTAGAATGGAATACGATCCCCAATGCTGGCCGTTTACTTATGATACCGGCAACTGATAAAACATCATTTGTTTTTCCGAGTGAATACACAACAAGTCGAGCGGGTAGTCCAAGATCGGGTGGCCAATAAGAAAAAACAGCAATATTTCGTTTTCGTTCAACTTTTCTTTTTTTGTTCGTGTGATTTGTTATGGATATGCTAAATCAAGAAAAATATCTGAGAAAACATCAAATGCAATAAAACTTCAACTTTTATGTTTTTATCCAATTTTGAATTCTATTGAGAACGAAAAAAAAAACTAAAGGTAGTCACAAGGACTATTGCACGCATACGATGTTCGCTTTCCTGTCACATTCATTTTCACTTGATTGAACTTCGTTGTAGTCCAACGAAATGATACGTATAAGACATGCAATAATTTTTTCAGGTTTTAAGCAATGGTATATAAAATTTCTTGTTTTATACGTTTTTCTGTTTCTTATATATGAAACCATTTATCTGGTATTGTATTTCGGACGATATCTTTCATCGAAATGTTTATTTTCGCATCCTAATCAAGAACTTATTCAACATAAAGAAGAATGGGAATATCAGAATAGTCTAACTGGACAATGGTATACCTGGAAAACAGTTCACGAAAGAAGATATACGAATGATAAATGGACTGTTCAATGGTTAAATACAAGTCCGATATCATCACTCGGTGTTATTGTTTATTTGACAACTAAATCTCAACTTCATTCATTGAAAATCTCGCTTTCTCAACTAGCACGTTTGCTTATCAATAATCCACGACCGATAGTTATTTTTCATGAAGGTGATTTTAATGATGATAATACTCAACATTTATTAGCGAACATAGTTGGTTCAAAAATGCCATTGGCCTTCGAACACGTTCGTTTTGCTGATAAATCATTATCAATATCAAATTCCTATCGATTTTTTACTCTTATGCTTTCACATCATCCTCTACTAAGATTATTCACATTCTATTGGCGACTTGATTCTCAGTCTTATCTTCTCGGATCGCAACCTATTCAAGATCCGTTTATACTAATGCAAAAAAATCAAGTTCAATACGCATTTATTATGACAAATACTTTAGAACGACAGAATATTACTCATTTATGGCCACTTTTTATTCAATATCTATATAAATATTGTCTTGAACCTTCTACGGCCATGTACGAAACACAAATGAGTGAAACCAGTACACAATCATTATCGATATTTTTCACAAATTTTGCTATTGCAAATGTTTCACTTTTTCGTGATCATTTATGGATACGATCGTGGCTTCAAATGGTCGATCGAAATAATGGCATCTACCGTTATCAATGGTCGGATGCTGCCATTCATACATTAGCTTTGACGCAATTTATCGAACGACAACAAATCGCACATATGCGCTACTTCGGTTACCTATATAAACATGACTATGTTTGTGCTAGTGGCATAGGTAGTCGAGCATGTGAACAGGAATTAAAAGAGTTTCTCATCGATGATCATGAGCAATATCATCACTATGAAGATGGATGTTCGCCTTCGTTTGACAATCCGTTATGTTATTTGTATCGAGAACTACGTGTCAGCTAATGAAATATATGTGAATAACCTTGATTGTTGCATGATGCAGATTTCAGAAGGACAAAAAATATGCGTAGATCACATAATTTTATTTATCATTCGTTTTTTTTTCTCTCTCTCTCTCTCTGATGGAAAAAAGAAGCCACGGCCACGAAAGTAACGAACGAGAAAAAGAGAGTAATTCGGTTTTTTTTCAGTTCAAATATATTCGCGTGACGTAGAGTCGAAGGTAAAAATACATCCAGCAGAGTTTTTTTACATAAAATTAAAGTGCAAAGATACGTATATTCAAATACAGTCACATGTCGATCATTATCGGTTCTTTTTTACTCTACGATTAATTAATATTTGACATCCATCGAACACGAAAAAAACGAAGGAATCGAAATTGAGTGTCAGCTTCTAATGGTTTGTTAGCAATCGAAATTGATTCTGTCAATAGTTATGAAACAAGGAGAAGAGAAGAAAAAACGACGTTGCCAATCTTCGAGCTTTTTCTCGTTCTGTTTTTATTTCTGTCTCTCTCGTTTCTTTCTTTTTTTTTTTGATTTCCAAGGATCAAAACAGAAAATGATGCGACTATAACAATAATAGAACGTACAATGTTTATTTGTTTCGTACGCACAAAAAAGCCGATTAACTTAAAGTATCAACTAGTAGAAGAAAAAGAATAGAAATTGAGGCGAAAGAAAAATAAAAGAAAATTTAATGTAAACGCAAACAAAGCGCAGAGAATTGATACTCAAATACTTAACTAAGCAAAATAAGCCTGATTTTTCTTAATTGTCTAGATTGTTTCGAATACAAAAATGGCGTTTTATTCGGGTTGAACGGTCGTTATTTTTGTAAGTCTTTTTTATTTCATTTTCTTTTCAATGTCATCGACATCGTCAACTTCGATTCCTGTCTATCGGCACGGACGAAAATTTTATGTTTCACCCGTTGAATACGAACGTATTCGATCCGAAGATCGACGAAATCATCGAGTAGCATCACAAAAAACGCCAAATTTGCCACGAAAAATTTCGTCACCATCTTCGGCGTTTCGTTCTCCTTCGGCATCATTATACAATCCCATACATCGTAGTCAATCAAACCCATATGATTACAAATCTGTTCTATTTCGAGCACCGCAAATACCAGTCAATTCATTGTCGAATACGAGTGCACGTCGTGCGATTAATCGACCATCACGTTCAGCACGGAAGAATTCCACTGAACAAGATGATCTATCTTCGAATACATCTGCTGGCTCGAGGATAAAACCAATATCAAGAACGATTATGACTCCGGAAAAACCGGCAGAACCACCACGTCGTCGAGATTCATCTTCATCCGAAACAGAAAGCGATATAAAACGTGCGTTTTCAGCTGAAATCTCACGGCTAACATTCAATCCACCTCAACAAAAACAAACATCAGCACGTCGAACTATTCCAACGACGATTTCCGACTATGGAATTTCATCAACTACAACTTATTCAATGACGCCAAATGATCAATCATTTACTCAAACAATTCCGTCCAAATTAACAAACTACTTCGCACGAATTAAACCATCGAGTTTAAATCCTCCATCAGCACAGCAAAACAATGAAACATTCTATGAATCGGGTATTCAAGGTACTGATCATGTGTATTCAGTTCTTGGTACATCGAATCGACGCATAAATCGAATATCTTCATCGATATTAACTCGATCGAAATCTGATAATAGTAAAACGCCGTTTATTCATTCGGATACAGCAAGTGGAACGTCATTTTCCGATGAGAATTCATCGTCGTTATTCTCGTTAATTCAACGACGAACAAACGAACTTATGCGTAGTAATCAAAATCCCGATTATACAAAAAGCGAAATCGAAGATGAATTCGATCAGTCTCGTAATATTTGGACACGTTCGACCGATCGAAGTCTATTCAACGAAGGTTCATTCGAAAAAAAACGAGTTCGTTTTGCTGATACCGAAGGTTATACATTAGAAAGTGTTCCTATACGAAATCAATTGATATCATCACAAAGAAATCGTTTATTACAACGACGTGCACATGCAAAACCTTCGAACGAACCACGACGACAATCTCGACCGTTCTGCAATGCATTCTATCAACCGACAGCCAAAATCCATGAGAGTAAACTTGCTACTGATGTATAAAGATTTCTTTTTTTGTTTCTTTGACCAGAAGAAAACAAAACAAAAAAAAAACATTTTTTTTTGATATTTACATAATTATGTATTTGACTTAGTGAGAATGTTGTTTTTCATTAAAATTTTGTTGAATATTTTCTCGGACAACTGTCATCGAGTGTACTGTCTGCATCATTCATCGTTGTATTACTATGATGTGTCGATTGGCGATTAGGTAATTCGAATGATTCGGTGAGAGTTTCATCGATTTGCATCGAACGAAATAATTTCCGACGGGAATGATTCGGTACTGAATAGAGTTCACCATAAGAAGTCGTGGATGATATAAACGATTCTTGAAAATTTGGCATGGGAATATTATAGTGAAGATGTTTCTGAGATGGATTATCATTTGTTGTTGTTCTAACAACTAGAAATTTTATGCGTTCATCGTATTGATTTTTTTCTAATTCTTACTTTTCTTTAATACACTCGAAATTTCTTTTTTGGGCTTTGCAGGTGTTGCACGTGCGCCAAGATGATTTGCTTTTAAATCATGAATACTTGATGTGTCGTATTTGGGTTTAGGTCGAGATAGACGTCGATGAATAATACATATCAATAAAATCTAAATAAGAAATCAGTGAGATGAAATTCAACAATAGTTTATACTTACAACGAATACAATAAATGTGAAACCAGACACTGTTATACTAATTAATAATAGAGTAGTATATAACTCACGAGAAACGCAGAAACTATTACTGAATAGAGGGAAATCAGTTGGATCTGCAAGTAAACATATTGATAGATTACAAAAAAAACAGAAGTAATTCGTTTTTCTTACTGGGACAAGTGAAATTCGACATGATGAATTTGAATAATGTTTATAATCTTTGCTTTTGGTAGAATAAAAGATAATAACATGACTTGTTCGGAGACAAGTTTATCTTTAATCAACAAACTAACCGTGCTTTTTTTTCTCTTCATTTTCATAGGTGAAATAGCACATGTCCAGAGAAAAAAAAACAACGAACGAAACAAAGTATTCATTTTGAAGGTTAGGTGACACTTTTTAAACACGTCATCTTTATCATTATTTTTCCGAGAAAAAACGATTAAATTCAGTAGTTTATTAATAAAAAAATATTTGCAATAAAACACAAATTAAAAATGTATGTTTAAAATTCTCCTGCACTGGAACGCTTGGAATATCGAACTTCTCTCTAAATATGACAAAAAAACATATATAATAAATAAAAAATTCAGCTGCATGTTACCAATTCATGTTGTTCTGTAACATGATAATTATTTGATACAGGTCTTCTTTTTACTGAAACATGTTTGCGACAATAGAATACATAAGTAGCAACACCCTTAAAATAGACATGAACGTAAAATCAAGTTACCTATCCGAACCTCAAAGCACATACCACCACGCCTATTGTTGACAAGAAACCTAATATTATTGCAGCAACAAGAATACTACCATTTGCTTCAGCATCCATACAACCATCACCCAACGGAAAAGTTCCTGGGTCACATGGGGTTTCAGGAGTAGTTGTATCAGTAATGGTGGTTGTGCCAGTAACGGTGGTTGTATCAGTAATCATGGTTGTGCCAGTGACAGCGGTTGTACCAGTGACAGCGGTTGTTGTTGGAATAGTCGTTGTTGGAACAGTTGTTGTAGGAACAGTTGTTGTAGGAACAGTGGTGATAGGAATAGTTGTTGTAGGAATCGTTGTTGTAGGCACAGTGGTTGTAGGAATTGTTGTTGTTGGAGCAGTGGTTGCAGGTACAGTTGTTGTTGGAACAGTTGTTGTAGGAGCAGTGGTAGTAGGAATAGTCGTTGTCGGAACAGTTGTTGTTGGAACAGTTGTTGTAGGAATAGTGGTTGTATGGATGGTGGTTGTAGGAACAGTGGTGGTAGGAATAGTCGTTGTAGGAACAGTGGTTGTAGGAATAGTGGTGGTAGGAGTTGTTGTCGTAGGCACAGTGGTGATAGGAATAGTCGTTGTAGGAACAGTGGTTGTAGGAATAGTGGTGG
>Ga0097681_1004483_pt1 | contig 9834 bp, 9 predicted proteins | sample ThiBiot_750_plan_FD_72845 | JGI IMG/M metagenome (GOLD analysis project Ga0097681, IMG submission 72845) | Wastewater bioreactor microbial communities from Cape Town, South Africa - Thiocy_cont_750_plan - 1398105538144 (version 2) (version 2) ... | reverse complement strand
CCGGCTTCGCCGAACTGTTCAACAACCGCTGGTGCATCCTGACGCCGCCGAACGGCGCGGATACAAAAGCGGTGGAGAAACTCGCGGCGTTCTGGCGGGCGCTCGGCGCCAACGTCGAGACCATGACACCGGAGCATCACGACCTGGTGCTGGCGGTGACCAGTCATCTGCCGCATCTGATCGCCTACACCATCGTCTCCACGGCAGAAGAACTGGAGGGCGTCACGCGCTCCGAGGTGCTGAAGTTCTCGGCGGGCGGCTTCCGCGATTTCACCCGCATCGCGGCCTCAGACCCGACGATGTGGCGCGACGTATTCCTGAACAACAAGGACGCAGTTCTGGAAATGCTCGGCGAGTTTCAGGAAGACCTCTCGAAGCTCACCCGCGCGATCCGGCGCGGCGACGGCGAGGCGCTGTTCGACCACTTTACCCGCACCCGCGCCATCCGCCGCGGCATCGTCAATATCGGCCAGGACGAGGCCGCCGCCGACTTCGGCCGCCGCCCCGCGAAAAAGCCCGAGACCTGAGCGCAGCCAGAGCCTACCCCGTTCTGATAGAATCGGAACGGGATTCTGGATTCTTGTCTGGACGCGCTTTCTTCACGCGAACCGGCGTCCACCTCGTTCGAAAACGCTCCAGCAATCACGCGCCCGCGTATTGCGCGGACGCGCGAACCCCGGTTGAATGCATCCCTTGGAGTCTTTTCAACGCGTTTTCGTCACGCGAACCGCGACCCGCTTCGCTCGAAAGCGCTATCAGGAGGAAACGAATGACCGTTCAAGTTGGCGACCGTCTGCCCGAGGCCAAGTTTCGCGTGATGACCAGCGACGGCGTGCAGGTGCAGAGCACCGATGACGTCTTCAAGGGCAAGAAAGTGGCGCTGTTCGCGGTGCCCGGCGCCTATACCGGCACCTGCCACAAGATGCATATGCCGAGCATTTTCCTCAACGCCTATGCGATGAAGGACAAGGGCGTCGATACCATCGCGGTGGTGTCGGTCAACGACGCTTTCGTGATGAGTGCGTGGAAGCGCGACACCGACCAGCGCGACGAAGCGATCTTCCTCGCCGACGGCAATGCCGACTTCGCCAAGGCGATAGGCATGGAACTCGACGCCTCCGGCAACGGCCTCGGCATCCGCTCCAAGCGCTATTCGATGCTGGTCGAGGACGGCGTGGTGAAGAAGCTCAACGTCGAGCCGAATCCTGGCAAGGTGGAAGTCTCCGGCGGCGACACGCTGCTCGGGCAGTTGTGAGACGGGTGAGGAATTAGAGAAACCGTCATTGCAAGCGAAGCGATCCAGTCTTTTCCAAGAAACTGGCTCGCTTCGCTACTCGCAATGACGCCGACAATGCGAAAGTAGTTGCTCTCGACTACAACCGCGCCCTCAACGTAGTCCTCGCCGCGTCGTATTCCTCGCGCGTTCGACTTACCAATTCCGCCACGCTCACCACCGCCGCGACGCCGGACACGCTGTGGCCCGCGCTCCAGACGTCGCGCCAGCGCGCCGGCTGTTTCTCCCGGCTCTCGATGCTGATGTCCTTGCCGATGTCGATGGTGCCACGCGCCGGCAGATTGTCGGGATCGAGGCCGGCGGCAACGATCGACGGCTTCAGCATGTTGGTATCGAGACCGGTAAAGGCGCGCGTCAGCAGCACGTCGTCGGCGCCCGCTTGCACCAGCATGTCGCGATAGGCCGGCTTCGCGAGGCTTTCATGCGTCGCGATGAACTTGGTGCCCATGTAGGCGAGATCGCAGCCCATCGCCTGCGCCGCCAGCAACGCCGCGCCGTCGGAGACGCCGCCCGACAAGACGACCGGCCCGTCGAAGAAGGCACGCACCGCGCGTACGAAGGCCAGCGGATTGAGCCAGCCGGTCTGCCCACCGGCGCCCGCCGTCAACAGCACCAGCCCGTCGGCCCCCGCCGCCACCGCGCGCTCGGCATGGCGAATGGTCGCGACGTCGGCCAGCACGAGAGTACCCGCACCGTGCAGCGGTTCGACGACCGGAGCGGGAGAGCCGACCGAGGTAATCACCACGTCCGGCTTGTGACGCAGCAGCACCGCGAGATCGTCCTTCAGGCGTGCGTTCGAGCGATGGACGATGAGATTGGCGCACCACGGCGCGACCGGACCACGCCCTTCGTCCGCCGCTTTCGCCAATCGCGTTTCGATCTCCGTGAGCCAGTTCTCAAGCTCATCGGAGGTGCGGCAATTCACCGTCGGAAACGCGCCGATCACGCCGGCCGCGCAGGCCGCCGACACCAGATCGACACCTGACACCAGAAACATCGGCGCGGCGATCAGCGGAAGAACAAGACGTTCCTGAAGCGCGTGAAGTGATGGTCCGGCCAATGTGTCGCCCCCGCTGTTGATATGCGGGCAGTCTATCCCGACCGAAGCGATGAAGGCGAGCGATCAGCCCGGCGTCTTGCCGCCGGTCGTCTGCTGCAAACGCGCCATCGCGACGCCTTCGCGCGCGAGTTCGTCGGCCCGCTCGTTGTCGTCGTGGCCGGCGTGGCCCTTGACCCAGTGCCAGCGCACCTGATGCGGCTTCAGCGCGGCGTCGAGCCGCTGCCACAGGTCCATGTTCTTGACAGGCTTCTTGTCGGCGGTGCGCCAACCGTTTTTCTTCCAGCCGTGAATCCAGCCGGTGATGCCTTGTCGGACATACTGGCTGTCGGTGTGCAGATCGACGCTGCACGGCTTCTTCAGCGCTTCCAGCGCGGAGATGGCCGCCAGCAATTCCATCCGATTATTTGTGGTGTGCGGCTCGCCGCCCTTCAATTCCTTGCGAACGTCGCCGAATTGCAGGATCGCGCCCCAGCCGCCCGGCCCCGGATTTCCGGAGCAGGCGCCGTCGGTATGGATCACCACGGCGGGCAGATCGCTCACGCTATCGATCCGGAATGGGCGACGCCGTAGCCGGCGATGTCGTTCACCGACTGGTGGAAGCGCAGCTTGCGGACGTATTCCAGCGGGTCCTTCGGCTTCACCAGCGCGCCCGGCGGCACGTTGAGGAAATCCACCAGCCGCGTCAGCAGGAAGCGCAGCGCTGCACCCCGCGCGAGCAGCGGCAGCGCCGCCTGCTCGACATCCGACAGCGGACGCTCCCTGCCATAGGCATTCAGGAATGCGCGCGCCTTGGTGACATTGAACGAATGATCGGCCTCGAAGCACCAGGCGTTGAGGCAGATCGCGACGTCATAGGCGAGAATGTCGTTACAGGCGAAATAGAAGTCGATCAGACCCGACAGATCCTCGCCGAGGAACAGCACGTTGTCGGGAAACAGGTCGGCATGAATGACGCCGCGCGGCAGATCGTCCGGCCAACGCGCTTCGAGATACGCAAGTTCAGTCGCGAGGAACGCCTTCAGCCCGTGCTGCACGGTATCTGCGCGCGACGCCGCCTGATCGAACAGCGGCCGCCAGCCCTTCACCGACAGCGCATTGGCGCGCGTCATGGGAAAATCGCGACCGGCCAAGTGCAGTTTTGCCAGCGCCTGACCCACGGCGGCGCAATGCGCCACGTTCGGCTTGCGCGGCCACACGCCTTCAAGGAAATCGATGATCGCGGCCGGGCGGCCGGCCAGCACGCCCAGCGTTTTGCCGGTCCGCGTCTTCACCGGTTGCGGACAGACGATGCCATGCCCGGCGAGATGGCCCATCAAACCGAGGAAGAACGGGAGATCCCCCACCGCCACGCGCTTCTCGTAGAGCGTGAGGAAATAGGAGCCGGCCGTTGTGTGCAGCAGGAAGTTGGAGTTCTCAACGCCTTCGGCGATGCCCTTGTAGGACAAGAGATCGCCGATGTCGTAGTCCGACAGGAACGCCGCCAGTTCGTCGGCGGCGACGTCCGTATAGACCGCCATGAAAGCCTACTCGGCCGCGTCGGGACGCAGCGAGCGCGGCAGCGGGAAGAATTCATTCTCCTCCGCCGCCGAAACCGTCTCCACGTTGAGTTCGTAGCGCTCGGCGAACGCATCCATGATCTCTTCGACGATGACCTCCGGCGCCGAGGCGCCCGCAGTGATGCCGACGCTCCTGACGCCTTCGAACTTTGCCCAGTCGAGATCGGAGGCGCGCTGCGCCAGCACCGCGATCGGACAACCCTCGCGCTCGGCCACTTCACGCAACCGCTGCGAGTTCGACGAATTCGGCGCACCCACCACGATCAGCGCATCCACCACCGGCGCCACCTTCTTCACCGCCAACTGGCGGTTGGTGGTGGCGTAGCAGATGTCTTCCTTGTGCGGCCCGTGGATGTTCGGGAAACGCTCCTTCAACACCGCGACGATCTCCGCCGTGTCGTCGATCGACAGCGTCGTCTGGGTGACGAAGGCGAGATTGTTGGCGTCCTTCGGCGTGAATTGCGCGGCATCCTCGGCGGTTTCGATCAGGGTCACCGCGCCTGGCGGCAATTGCCCCAGCGTTCCGACCACCTCCGGGTGATGGGAATGACCGATCAGCAGGATTTCGTGGCCGCGCTTGAAATGGATCGCCGCCTCGCGATGCACCTTGGTCACCAGTGGACAGGTCGCGTCCAATGAGAAGAAATTCCGCTGCACTGCCTCGGCCGGCACCGATTTCGGCACGCCGTGAGCCGAAAACACCACCGGCGCCTCGGTCTCCGGAATTTCGGCCAGTTCCTCGACGAAAATAGCGCCCTTGGCCCGCAGGCTGTCGACGACGTAACGGTTATGCACGATCTCGTGACGGACATAGACCGGCGCGCCGTACAGTTTCAGCGCACGCTCCACCGTATCGATCGCCCGCACCACGCCGGCGCAGAAGCCCCGGGGCGAACAAAGCACGATTTTCAACTGCGGTTTGGCCTGCATGGAGCGATCCGGAACCTGTTTGCCCGGCACAAGCGGGCACAAAACGGAAATGATGCGGAAATGGGACGCGACGTCGCGACGACCGACGAATTCACCGTAACGGCATAGGCCTAACGACTTGGGACGACTTTGCGGCCCTGTCAAGGCCGTTCAGCAACCCATTGCGCCTTTCGGTCGAGGCGGATTATATAGCGGTTCAATCCCGTCATCACCGATGACCACACTACTCCGCCTCCGGAACGAGGTGGGCGGAGCCCAAAGGAGATTTGCCATGAGCAATGCACCGCTGATGCCGAAGGCGACTGCCGTGTGGCTCGTCGATAACACCGCGCTGACGTTCGACCAGGTGGCGGATTTCACCAAGATGCACCCGCTGGAAGTGCGCGCCATCGCCGACGGCGACGCCGCCCAGGGCATCAAGGGTATGGACCCGATTTCCACCGGCCAGTTGACCCGTGACGAGATCGAGCGCGGCGAGAAGGACCCGAATTACCGGCTCAAGCTCAGCGAGAGCAAGGTGGTGCTGCCGCCGGCCACCAAGAAGAAAGGTCCGCGCTATACGCCGGTGTCGCGCCGCCACGAACGTCCCAGCGCCATTCTCTGGCTGGTTCGCAACCATCCTGAGCTGAAGGACGCCCAAATTATGCGGCTGGTCGGCACCACCAAGACCACTATCGCCTCGATCCGCGACCGCACCCACTGGAACGCGCAGACGCTGACCCCGATGGACCCGGTGACGCTCGGCCTGTGCTCGCAGATCGAACTGGATTTCGAAGTGCAGCGCGCGGCGAAGGAAAAGCCGGCCGATCAGGCCTATGGCGGCGCCACGCTTCTTCCGGCCTCGGAAACCACCCGCAAGGACGAGGACGAGCCGTCCGAGCGCCAGCAGGACGACCTCAACGTCGACGCCGTGTTCGCCAAGCTGAAGACCATCGGCGGCAAGAAGCAGGACGACGACGACGAGTAGCCCACCAAGATTCCGTCGTTGCGAGCGAAGCAAAGCAATCAAGAAAGCCACTCAGCAAGGACTGGATTGCTTCGTCGCTCACGCCTCTCGCAATGACGGCGGAAAAGCAGAATGTCACGCGGCGGCTTCAAACCCGCCGCGTTTTTATTCTGCGGTGAGGCTTACTGCCCGTTGAGCATCCGCTCGGCGAGATTGCGGTGGCTGCGTTCCAGCCGGTCGGTGGCGACGCCGCGCCGCGCGTCGCGATCCTTGCGGCAGGCGACATAGGCGTCCGAACCCGGCGCGACGCCGTTGGCGCGGCAGGCCGCGTCGTCGTCGGTCTGCGCGGCGGCGGCCGCTTCCGGCGGCTGGTGCCGCTCGAAGCTCGAACACCCGGCGAGCGCGAATCCCGTCAACAGCATCAACATGATACGAACAGGGGTCGGTGAGCGAAAGACAGTCGGCATGAGGGATTCCGTCGGCTCGAATGCGGGACCGTCGATGTGATCCCGCATTCCATCGAAAATGAGGCCGCGCACGACCTCCCGCATCTGGATTCTATACCCGCCCCTTCAGCGCCGCGCCGATTTCGTCGAGCACCTTGGGGTCCTCGATGGTTGCCGGCACGGTCCACGGATCGCCGTCGGCGATCTTGCGGATGGTGCCACGCAGGATCTTGCCGGAGCGTGTCTTCGGCAGCCGCGCCACGGTGATCGCCAACTTGAACGCCGCGACCGGGCCGAGTTTCTCGCGCACCAGCGCCACGATTTCCTTCTCGATCTCCACCGGCGGCCGCGTCACGCCCGCCTTCAGCACGATCAGGCCGCAGGGGATTTCGCCCTTGATAGCATCTTTGATGCCGAGCACGGCGCATTCGGCAACGTCCGGATGCGAGGCGAGGATCTCCTCCATGCCGCCGGTCGAAAGACGATGCCCCGCGACATTGATGATGTCGTCGGTGCGCCCCATGACGAAGACGTAACCGTCCTCGTCCTTGTAGCCGGCGTCGGAGGTTTTGTAGTAACCGGGAAACTCGCTGAAATAAGCTTCCTTGCAGCGCTCGTCCTGCTGCCACAAGGTCGGCAGGCAGCCCGGCGGCAGCGGCAGCTTGATGACGATCGAGCCCATCGTTCCGGCGGAAAGTGGCTTCGAGGCCTCGTCGACGATATCGACCTGATAGCCCGGCATCGGCACCGTCGGCGAGCCGTGCTTGACCGGCAGTTGTCCGAGCCCGACGGGATTGCCGGCAATGCACCAGCCGGTTTCGGTCTGCCACCAGTGATCGATCACCGGCACCTTCAACTGCTGCTCGGCCCATTCGATAGTCGGCGGATCGGCGCGCTCGCCGGCGAGGAACAGCGTACGGAAATGCGACAGGTCGTATTTGCGGATGAAGTCGCCGTTCGGATCGTCCTTGCGGATAGCGCGGAACGCGGTCGGCGCGGTGAAGAACGCCACCGCCTTATGCTGCGAGATGACGCGCCAGAACGCGCCGGCGTCCGGCGTGCCGACCGGCTTGCCCTCATACATGATCGAGGTATTGCCGTGAAACAGCGGCCCGTAAATTATGTAGCTGTGGCCGACCACCCAGCCGATGTCGGAGCCGCACCACCACACCTCGCCCGGCTTGACGCCGTAGAGATTGTGCATCGACCAGTTCAGCGCAACGAGGTGACCGCCGTTGTCGCGCACCACGCCTTTCGGAATGCCGGTGGTGCCCGACGTGTAGAGAATGTAGAGCGGATCGGTCGCCAGCACCGGCACGCAGGCGGCTTCCTTCTTCGCCGCCATCGCCTTTTCGCGCAGGTCTTTCCAGTCGTGATCGCGCCCCGCAATCAGATCGCAGGTCTGCTGCGGCCGTTGCAGGACGATGCAGGTCGGTACCTTGTGCGTCGCCAGTTTGATCGCCTCGTCGAGCAGCGGCTTGTAGGCGACGATACGGCCGGGCTCGATGCCGCAACTTGCGGAGATCACCAGCGTCGGCCGCGCGTCGTCGATGCGGGTCGCCAATTCCTTGGCGGCGAAACCGCCGAACACCACCGAATGCACCGCGCCGATGCGCGCGCAGGCAAGCATCGCCACCATCGCTTCCGGCACCAGCGGCATGTAGATGACGACACGGTCGCCCTTGGCGACGCCAAAGTCCTGCATCACCGCGGCGAACGTCCTCACCTCGTGCAGCATCTGCGCGTAGGTGTAGGTGGTGACGCTGTTGGTGACGGGCGAATCGTGGATCAGCGCCAGTTGCTCGGCACGGCCGCCCGCGACGTGGCGGTCCAGCGCGTTGTAGCAGGTATTGACCACGGCGCCGGCGAACCAGCGGCCATAGAGTCCCATCGCGGGATCGAACACCTTTTTGGCCGGTTCGATCCAGTCGATGGCGAGCGCGGCGTCGCCCCAGAACCCCTCGGGATCGCGCATCGAGCGCGCATAGGCTTCGTGGTAACGGCTTTTGTCCTGCATATTCATGGGCATACTCTCCCGGCGGTCCCGTTCTTTGCGGCCGACCATGCGCGTTCAAACCGGCCGTTGCAAGTCGACCAAAGCAGCGCCCAACGCGGCCTCGTGGCGGCTACCGCGCGACCGCCCGTCGCACAAGAACGGCATGGGCACCCCGCGCCATTTCACGCGCCAGCGCCTTGCGGTGCTCGGTCGCGATATCGAGTGTCGGGTCGGCCGCCAGCGCCGCGTCGAAATCCGCCGCCGCGCCGGCGCGGTCGTTCTTTTTCCAGCGAACCATGCCGCGATTGTGCAGGGCCAGCGCCAGCCGACCGTCGAGCGCCAGCGCACGATCATAGTCGGCGACCGCGGCGTCGAGATTCCCCCTCAACTGGCGCGCCACGCCGCGATGCAGATAGAAGATGGCTTCCGGTCGTCGGCGGATCGCTTCATCGTAGTCGGCAATCGCGCGATCATAGGCCGAATTGCGCGCATAGCTTTGGCCACGTCGATCATAGTGGTCCGCGACCTGCGGTTCGCGCCGGATCGCTTCGCTCTCGTCGTCGATGGCGAGATCGATCCGCCGTACTTTGGCGAACACGGCGGCGCGCGCAACGTAGTTCTGCACCGGTCCGGGATCGAGGCGGATCGCCTCGGTGTAGTCACGGATCGCCAGACGCGGCTCATGCATTTTGGCGAAGGCCGCGGCACGCGAGGCAAACAGCCCGGCGGATTTCGGCGCCAGCCGGATCGCGGCATCGTAGTCGTCGAGCGCATTGTCGAACCGCTTGAGGGCGATGTAGGCGGCGGCACGGACGCCAAGCACATCAACGGCAACCGTCGGCGCCGGCGCGGCAGCGATCGCGACCGTGCAGGCCTCGACCAGCGAACCGGGATCGGCGGCCTCGTCGGCTGCACAGGCGGGCAGCTTCGATGCGGCTTCGGCGTGCGTCGGCACCAGGCTTGCCGCCAACGCAATGAAAACCGACGCCGACAGCAGGAGCCGCATCAACTCACCTTGAGCGTCAGTCCGCCGTCCACCACCAGTTCGATGCCGGTGACATAGCGCGATTCATCGGAGGCCAGGAACAATGCGGCATTGGCGACGTCCCAGCCCTCGCCCATGTGCCCCATGGGGACTTGCGCGTCGCGCGCGCGCCACATCGCCTCGACGTCGCCCCTGGCATAACTCGCGGCGAGACCGGCGGAATGTTCTACCATCGGCGTCTTCATCAGGCCCGGCAGCACCGCGTTGACGCGAATGTTCTTCGGCGCGAATTCCACGGCGGTGGTCCGCGTCATCTGGTTCATCGCCGCCTTGGTGGTGGCGTAGGTGACATAGGAAATCCCGAGATGGCGGATCGAGGCGATCGACGAGATGTTGATGATCGAGCCTCCGCCCTGCTCGGCCATCACCGGAATGACGTGCTTCATGGCGAGATAGGCGCTCTTGAGATTGACCGCGAACACGCGGTCCCACTCCTTCTCCTCGACCTCGACCACGCTGCCGACTTCGGCAATGCCGACGTTGTTGTCGAGCACGTCGATGCGGCCGTAAGCTTTCAGGCAGGCGGCGACCATCGCCTTGATGTCGTCCTCGCGCGCGGCA
>Ga0097681_1004468_pt1 | contig 9872 bp, 15 predicted proteins | sample ThiBiot_750_plan_FD_72845 | JGI IMG/M metagenome (GOLD analysis project Ga0097681, IMG submission 72845) | Wastewater bioreactor microbial communities from Cape Town, South Africa - Thiocy_cont_750_plan - 1398105538144 (version 2) (version 2) ... | reverse complement strand
TCAAAATGGCAGAGACGGCAACGAGCGAGTACGAGAGCACGCCCAACACACCGAGAGCATAGCGAGCACTCTCAGGAGACCGGAGCCAGCCGGTATCCATGTGCGGTTCGTGTTGCGCAGCAGTGGGGCCAGTCGCGGTAGGAGCCGGAGCCGGAGCGGCAGCCGGAGTGGCAGCAGGAGCACCATTGGGTTGCGTAATGTTGCTAAAGATACCTCCAAAGATGCCAACGCCATTGCCCATCAAGGGAGCAACGCTCGAGCTCTCGGTGGAAGCAGCCAAGTCGGTGGCAACAGGACCCAAAGCACCCGAGACACCAATAATGTGAAAGAGCAACTCGACTCCTCCCATGTTGATGAACTCGTGCGCCATGGCATCCATACGACGACGACGAGCAAGCTCGACGGCCTTCTGACTTGCATCAGGTGCACCGCGCTTGGCTTGTTGCTCCTCGATGAGTTCGGTATAAGTCTTGTCGATGGCAATCTTGGTGCGACGAGGCATTGCCCAAGTCCAACTCGCTCCAGGCGAGTGTGTCAACGTCGGTTGTTGAATGATCTGCTTCTTGGGTGTTACAGGTAAACCCGAAGAAGACGTTGAGGAAGATGATGACGATGATGTTGAAGATGTTGCAGATGTTGACAAGGTAGAGGTTGGAGTGCCAGTGCTTGTACTAGAGTCGGATAGCAATCGAATACGAGCAAATGACGACGATGATGACGACGAAGGAGGTGGTGCAGCAGTCAAAGTAGCTTGAGATCGATGCAATAAAATGTAGTGCATACGATAGTAGGTCCTGAGAGCGAACAAGACATTGTTGGCAGTGCCTCGCGTCTCGAAAATGTCGGTTTGCTCGGCGTTTGATTCGGGAAGGAAGATCGTGTGGAGGAGCTTGATGAGAGCCAGTAGACCACGCTGGTTGTCAAACTCGGCCACAACGAGTGGACTCGAAAACATGAGTGCAAACAAACGTGGAGCAGCGCCTTGCGCCGTGCGGTTGCTGCTTCGGAGTAGCTTCATGCCGCCAGCAATGATGCGTGCAATGACGTCTCGCGGTAGTTGCACGATCAGCTCCGAGTTTCGAGAGTCGACCTCGCCGAACATGGATACGATGCAGTAGCCAATGTCACCAAAGCACGCAAGGTACGCTGGTTGTCGGTCGCTCGGTGCGTCGAGATCGAGCATCGAGAGCAGTAACTCGATACCGCCCAGAGAGATCCACGCTGCAGCAACCTGATAGTAGACATGGAGCTGTTCGAGAGTGGCCAGAACCTCACCAACAAAGTCGGTACCCCATTGAGCAAGGGTGCCATAGGGTTGAACAGTCGTAGGTTCTGACGAGGATGAACTCGAGCTTGTGCTACTTGAGGAGGTAGTAGTAGTGGTACTAGTACTTGTGCTGGTGGTCGTCGTACTACTCGTCGTGGTGGTGCTAGTAGTACTAGAGTATCGTGGTCGTAATGTGTGCTTTCGATGAGCAGAGAGAATGTCACGAACCACTCGAATGATCTCATTGTCATTGGCCATCATTTGAGCCAACATCTCGTTTGTTTGTTCCTAAACACATCAATCAACCAATCAATCAGTACTAATTCTACGACAGTTTTGTGTACGTGAGTGAGAGCGAGCGAGCATGCAACAACATACAGCAGCAGCATTAGACCATAGACGTAACAACGCCCTCAGGTACGCATATCGAATGGCTTGAACCGAGTGTTTGAGCGGGGGCGCGGGGGTGTCAGGGAACGGAGGGAGAACGCTCTGATCAAACGTCTCGTTTCCATGTTCGTCGAGAACCACCGTGGGCTCAGTACTCAAGCCAGCAGAACCACCTTCGTCGTCTTCATCATCATTGTGACCGTGGTGGCCACCTGCGTTGTTGGCAGCGGGAGCAGCAGGTTCGGCCCACCACGGTACTGCAGCGGGAGCAGCAGGTGCAGCGGTTCCTTCCTCACCTGCGGGCGCAGCAGGTGCATCACCAGCTTCCCCAGCGGGAGCAGCAGCTTGTGCTCCAGCAGGTACAGCAGGTGGGTCGAAAGGTGACACGAAGCGAACTTCAAGAGGATCTCTCGCTGTACAAGTGAACCGTGCAGTGCGTCATGTAAGAACAGTATCCACGAAGCAGCAAGCGCGCAAGAAATGGCACCATCATACCAAGAAGTCGAATGAGTTCAAAGAGTCGAGGCAGGTGCTCGTGGGCCTGAAGCATTGCGATCAAAGGACCAATATCGGTCTCGATCCAACTTGCCAACACCATGGTGGCGTACACTGCCTCGAGCTGAATGTGCATCACGCCGTCGACGACACGGTGCGAGCAGAACACCGACTCCTCGAGAAGCGAGAGAAAGTCTCCTCGCATATCGACTTCCGTCACGTCATGCAAGTGGTAGCCGCAATCTCCAGCCGCGAGCAATCTCATTGCTGAGAGTCTCAGATGTGCGCTACCATTCGCCAAGGATTGAAGTAGCTGCAGCAAGAGCGCGCAATCAGTACACACGCAACATACGAACCTTGGTTGTTGGAATAGCAGGTACGTACAAGTAGCACCTCTTCGTCAGAGATCAAGGCCTTGCGGTACATGACTGCCGCATCTATCATCATAGCGAGCACGCAACCAAGCAACGTCATTGTGAGAAAGCTGCTGATCGGTGGTCACGATACACGAGCTCTGATGCACACATACTGTTGACTGGTCGAGTGCCAGCTTCAAGTTGCGGTTGATACATATTCGAAGCATGTTCGATGATTGCTGAGAATCTACTCAATCCACCATTATCAGTATCAACCATTGGCGTGTGGTTTGATTGATTGATCGAGAGCAAACCTGTCCATCGCCAAGCAAAGCGTCTTGGAGTGGGCCGTCGGGTACATGATGATATCGATGAGATCTTGCAAGTACAGTTGCATTCGAGAAGCCATCGGCATCTCGAATGGCTCTGACCCGTCATCGTCATCTTCGCCATCACCATCCTCTCCGAATACTACAACGGAGTCGTCATCGCCGTCATCGTCGTCGTCATCATCATCATCGTCGTCGTCGCCGCCATCTCCGACAGCGATATCGTCGTCATCGTCTCCGAACGCCACAACAGAGTCGTCGTCATCGATCTCATCATCGTCATCATCACCGTCATCTATATCGACCATGTCCCCCACTGCAACATCGCTACCGAACTCGAGCACATCGCCATCGCTTCCATCATCATCGTCGCTCGACATGACTCAAACCACGCAACCAAAACCAAAGAGGAACAAAAAACCCGTAGCAAGAGATCGATAGGTAAGAGGGTGATTCTGATACCACTCACTATCAGAATCGCTTGGAGTACAGGTGGATAGAGGAGGGAGCCACAGCCACACACAGACACACAGAGCCACGCGCACGGACCACGACGCCACGCCAGCAACCAAGCAACAACGAAGCCAACAACGAAGCCACCAACCGCAGATACGCAGCAAAGAACAGGACGAGATCATCGCTCTTTCGCGAAACACCGATGAATCGTTCCAACGTGATTTTCGCTTTCGCTCTTTCGCGATACACCGGAGAAAGCGTTCCCTCGCCGAGTACTTATTCGCAGTTTCGGTAAGAGATCGCGTTCTTTGCTTGGTTGCCTCGTTGATCGCGCAGCAGCAGCGACACAAACACAACCAACCTCGCATACGCTCACTCACACAAACCCTCGACCCTCGACCTTCGACCTTGTGGTAGTGGTCGTCGTCATCTCGAGGGTGAGAAGAGCGTCTGTTCGTTGTGTTGTGTTGTGTTGTCTGCCAATCGTTCCGAGTCAAGATGGCGCTCTACATGGGCTCGGCCCACACACAGGACTGTACGTCGCTCACACTACACACATCGCTCGCTCCATCACTCGCTCCATCGCTCCCTCGATCCCAACAATCTCACTCCCAACTCACTCATACATGATCTAACTGACCTCCCACACACATTAACCTCCTTCTTGGTGCTAAATAGACAACGACCGCGACGAGGATGACCAAGAGATCACGCAGGACGACTCGTGGGTCGTCATCACGTCGTACTTCAAGGAGAAGGGTCTCGTGCGCCAGCAGCTGGCTTCGTTCGACGAGTTCATCGAGAACACCATGCAGGAGATCGTCGATCAAGCGCCTCCCATTGGTACGTGATCGTTCTACGACGGGTGGGCTTGCCATATGGCTGGTATACTTACCACACGACGACGATATGATAATATAGAGCTCAAGTTGGACACGCGAGATGTACGTATCTCTTTGATCAGCGCCACTGCCACCAAGTTATCGTCTTCTCTCGGCGTACGAAACTGATCTCACTCGTGCGTAATCTAACTCGATCCATTCCTCCATCAATACTTGATCACTCTTGTAATAGCATCGAATGGATGTCGACGAAGAAGAGGTATGCCTTTACACCAACGCGATGCGTCTAGTCTGTTCCATCTCTAACAACCAACCAAACAACCAACAACTGGATCAACCACACATCTAGCGACCAACCATGACGATCGGATTCGGTCAGATCTTTCTCAGTAAGCCCAACGTCAACGAGATCGATGGCACACAAGGAGCTCCTCGTGGATTGATTCCAAACGAAGCTCGTCTGCGCAATCTCACCTACCAAGCTCGCATCTACGTCGACATGTCGATCGTGCAAACCAACGAGGAGGAGCGCAAGCTGCCCAAGGTCGGTATCGGCAAGGTGCCCATCATGTTGCGCTCACAATACTGTCAACTCTCGGACGTATCGTTGCGTGAGTTGCCACTTCTCAAAGAGTGTCCCTACGATGAGGGTGCGTCAAAACTCTCTCTATCTCTCTCTCTCTCTTGTGCTCTCTCTCTTTGGTGTTCTTCAATCACAGTCTTTTACTAACTCAGAGAGTAGGAGGCTACTTTATCATCAACGGCTCGGAGAAGGTGTTGATTGCGCAAGAGAAGATGAGCTACAACCACGTCTATGTGTTCAAGAAGCCACCACCATCCAAGTACAGCTACGTGGCCGAGATTCGCTCGTGCACATCGAGTGGTTATCGTCCTACGAGTACCATGTATGTGCAAATGTTGACCAAGACTGGCAAGGTATTTATCTACTCTCCTCTACTCCCTATCTCTATTTCAATCTCCCTCTCTCTCAACTAATAGAAAATTGAAAACTAGAATGCATCGGGAGCACCGATTCACGCACAACTACCATACATTCGTACGGGAGTACCTATTGTATTGGTATTCCGTGCACTTGGCTTCGTGGCCGATCGTGAGATCCTCGAGCACATTTGCTACAACTTTGAAGACAAGCCCATGATGGAGCTACTGCGTCCGTCACTCGAGGAAGCGCTCTCCATCAAGACGCAAGAAGCGGCACTCGATTACATTGCCAACCGTGGTAACGTGGTCGGTGTACTCAAGGAAGCGCGTATCAAGTATGCTCGAGAAGAGATTCTACAAAAGGAGATGCTACCACACGTTGGTGTTGGAGAGTCATGTGAGACTCGCAAGGGTTATTTCTTTGGTTATATGATTCATCGGTACTTTTACTCTTCTACTCTCAACTCTTCTACGTACAACTCCTGTCTCAACTAACTTGATATTTGTTATTACTATAGTCTATTGTTAACAGCATTAGATCGACGACCAATGGATGATCGAGATCATTTTGGTAACAAGCGATTGGATCTTGCAGGACCATTGCTTGGTAATCTCTTTCGACAATTGTTCAAGAAGCTCACCAAGGATGTCAAGATCTACGCGCAAAAGGCACTCGACTCCAACAAGGAGATTGACTTGCGTGTGGCCGTCAAGCCCGAGACCATTTCGCGTCGTCTCAAGTACTCGCTTGCGACTGGCAACTGGGGTGCCACCAACCAGAATGCCAAGGCCGGTGTCTCTCAAGTGCTGAACCGTCTGACGTTCGCATCGACACTCTCGCATCTGCGTCGTCTCAATGCACCACTCGGTCGCGAGGGCAAGCTCGCCAAGCCGCGTCAACTGCACAACACGCACTGGGGCATGGTGTGTCCGGCCGAGACGCCCGAGGGTCAGGCGTGCGGTCTCGTCAAGAACCTCGCGCTCATGGCGTACATTAGTGTCGGCTCGGCCGACAGTGCCATCCTCGAGTTCCTCGAAGAGTACTCGACCGAGAACCTCGAGGAGATCTCGCCAACCTCCGTGTGCGAAGCCACCAAGATCTTTGTCAACGGCTCGTGGGTCGGTATCACGCGCAACCCCGACGACACGGTCAAGAACCTACGCGATCTCCGTCGCCAGAACGTCATCTCGTCCGAGGCCGCCATCGTGCGCGACATTGTCTCGCGTGAGCTCTACATCAACACTGATCCCGGTCGTTGCTGTCGTCCGCTCTTCATTGTCGAGAATCAACGCATCAAGATGAAGAAGCACCAAATCAGTGATCTCAAGCGAACGACGCAAGAGATGCCTGATACTTGGGCCTTGTTGATCGAACAAGGTCTAGTCGAGTATATCGATTGCGAAGAGGAAGAAACTACAATGATTGCTATGAACGTTAAGGATCTTGCCAAGAGTCGATATGATGGCGAGGTATCATCTTATCTCATCATCGTATATCATCATCGTATATCATCGTATATCATACTAATATGACTTGTGTAAACTAGAATGCATACTCGCGTACTTATACACATTGCGAGATTCATCCAGCAATGATTCTTGGTATTTGTGGTTCGATCATTCCATTCTCGGACCACAATCAATCACCACGTAACACCTACCAAAGTGCTATGGGTAAGCAAGCTATGGGTGTTTACACTACCAACTACCAGTTCCGTATGGATACCATGGCCAACGTGTTGTACTATCCGCAAAAGCCACTCGTTACTACACGTTCCATGGAATATCTTCATTTCCGTGATCTACCTGCTGGTATCAATTGTATTGGTATGTTCAAACTCCACTCCACTCAATTCAATTCAATTCAATTCAACTCAACTAACTCAATTCAACTCAACTAACTCAAAATTGTTTTGGATATATATAGTTGCAATTAGTTGTTATAGTGGTTACAATCAAGAGGATTCAGTCATTATGAGTCAAGGTGCTATCGATCGTGGTCTGTTCCGTTCAATCTTTTATCGATCGTACCGTGATGAAGAGCGCAAGAAGGGCACCAGTGACGAATTGTTCGGTGTACCATCACACGACATTACGGTCACGATGCGCCATGGCTCGTACGACAAGCTCGAGGAGGATGGCTTCGTCGCTCCGGGTACTCGTGTCTCGGGTGACGATATCATTATCGGCAAGACGATCCCGAACATACTCTCGGAGGACGACGTGGCCGCCGGCAAGGACAAGCGTCTGCGCAAGGATGCCAGTACCTCGCTACGCAGCAGCGAGAGCGGTATCGTCGATCAAGTGATGCTCACCACCACCGAGGACGATTACAAGTTCGTCAAGGTGCGCGTACGATCGATTCGTATCCCGCAGATCGGCGACAAGTTCTCGTCGCGTCACGGTCAAAAGGGAACGGTCGGTATCACCTACCGTCAAGAGGATATGCCATGGACCCAAGAGGGTATCATCCCCGATATTATCGTCAATCCACACGCCATTCCTTCGCGTATGACCGTCGCTCAGTTGGTCGAGTGTCTACTTGGAAAGGTGTCGGCTATCACTGGTGAAGAGGGTGATGCTACTCCATTTGCAGAATTGACTGTCGAGAATGTATGTATCTTCTCTCTCACTCAGTCTATCAGTAGTATATTCGAGAACTCATCATATCGTGAATGTAACTTTGATTGGTAGATCTCGAAAGAGGTGCATAAGAATGGTTACCAACTACGTGGTAACGAAGCCATGTACAACGGCTTCACGGGTCGCAAGCTCGAGTCGCTCATCTTTATCGGTCCCACGTACTACCAGCGCCTCAAGCACATGGTCGACGACAAGATCCACTCGCGTGCTCGTGGCCCCTTGCAAGTGCTCACGCGCCAACCCGTAGAGGGTCGTGCGCGCGAGGGAGGCCTGCGTTTCGGTGAGATGGAGCGCGATTGTATCATCGCCCACGGCGCCTCACAGTTCCTCAAGGAACGTCTCTTTGACCAATCCGACGCGTACCGTACGCACATTTGCGACTTGTGCGGTCTGATCGCTATCGCCAATCTCGAGAGCAATTCGTTCGATTGCAAGGCTTGCAACAACAAGACGCAAATCTCACAGATTCGTATTCCTTATGCTTGCAAGTTGCTCTTCCAAGGTATGTCTCTTGCACTATTCAGTCATTATTCATACACGAACTCACCAACTAATCAATCATGTAGAACTTATGGCGATGGCAATTGCTCCTCGTCTCTTCGTCCAAACCTCTCCTGAGCGACATACGTCACCCAGTGTGGCGCAAGTAGTCGATGTCCTCGTGGCTGATGGTGCTCAAGTACGCGCTGGATCCAGCATCATGGTACTCGAAGCTCGTCGTGCCGAACGTACCGTCATTGCTCGCAAGTTCGGTACCGTCCGCTTGCACGTCAAGCGTGGCGACTTTGTCGAGGTCGGTACTCCATTGTTCGACGTCAAATAAGGCCGTCTCCATCGTCTATCTCAAAGTCACTCCTATCTCCTATCTCCTATCATCTCTCTCTCTCTCTCTCTCGCCTGTCTCGTCGTCGTCGTAGTATTACTACTGCATCTACATCGAAGCATCCTCTTGCTGCTATTGTCGTTGTCGTCATTAGTGCAGTGGGTGTCCGTCAAGTCCCTCCGAACTACCCAAACCAAATCATATCATCAGTCGATAATACAATAAGACAACAACATACGAACGGCCGAACGAGCACTATGAGAGGAATGTACCGTTTTGTATCCTCTTGTATCTATCTGACTCTTACACGAGGAGCATGTGGCCCCATGTCACTGGCGCTCGGTTCTTCTCGGCGGCCACCACGCTCACGGTGCCGTCGTCTCGCCCGAGGTACAGCTTGTTGCCGTTGTAGGCCACACTCGTAAGCGGTGCATCGAGCATGATTGCGTAGTGCTCCTCGATCATGCTCTCGTTCACGGTCCACATCTTGAGACAGCCCCGCGCATCGGTGGTTGCGAATGCCGTTCGAGAGAGCCACACGATACCGGCACAGCCGCTGCCTTCCGTGGCAGGCGTTCGCACCGATGCCAGCGAGGCCACCGAACGCGGTTCAGCACCGTCGCTGTCACCACTTCGCACAAGATAAACATCGCCGTTGCTGGCAGCGACAGCTGTGCCGGTCACGGACGTGGCGCAGCAAGTAAGCTCGGCAGCAGACTCGCAATGCCACGACCACCGCAGTCGGCAGGTACCGGTGTCGTGCGAGCTTGCCGGTGGCAGCTGCTCGTCGCAACCAGCTAACTGGGCCAAGCTCTCGAGCTCGAGCTCAAACAAGTGCGCACCTGCAACGCCGACCACACGGCCACTGGCACATTGCAGTGAGCGCACGCTTGCGCCGGCGCGATCGAGCACTTGCCGGCGGTACACGATGACGGCACCAGCGGCGCCGCGGCCAAAGTCCAGCAGCGTCACGCCGCCTGCATCGTCACCAGCGACGTAACGCGCCTCGGCCACACCGAGGTCGGTGGCACACAGCGAGACGACGCGGTGGTCGAGTTGCACACGGTGCATCTCGGTGGCGTGCAGAGCGTCCCAGTAGCGCACGGTGCGGTCGTCGTGTGCCGACACGAGGTGGTTGTCGCCGTCGTTCGCGAGTGCCGTCACAGCCGATGCGATGCTGCCACCAAACGGTAGCACGGCGATGCAGCGCGTGAAGATGTTCCAGCCACACAGGAGGCCGTCGGCGTACGCAACCCACAGCAAGCGGTCCGGTGGTCGGCGAGGCGCATCGAGAGCCACGGCATCACGCACGTTACACGACAAGGCCGT
>Ga0097681_1004455_pt1 | contig 9906 bp, 10 predicted proteins | sample ThiBiot_750_plan_FD_72845 | JGI IMG/M metagenome (GOLD analysis project Ga0097681, IMG submission 72845) | Wastewater bioreactor microbial communities from Cape Town, South Africa - Thiocy_cont_750_plan - 1398105538144 (version 2) (version 2) ... | reverse complement strand
CTTCGATGCCAATCGCTCCCGCAAACACGGACTACATGGCACGCGAAGCCACACCAATTAGGCATCTAGACCATGCTCATGTAGCGAGGGACCAAGAGTGCGTGTATGCGTGCGTGCGTCGTACGTGTGCTTGCAAGAGACTCAGCGAGGATGACGGCGCATCGAACGAGTACACGCTCTCGAACGAGACCGACCGTGGGTCTTGGAACAAGATACGATGCAACGAGCCGTCGATCGTCAACACGAAGAGATACAATCCGTCGCGATCGGGCGAGCTATCATGAGCATCGCGCAGATGCAGCGCCACCGAACCGCGCACCGCGTCTCCATTACTGTGACAACTCGCGATTCGGTGTGCGAAGCGGATCGACAGACTCGGCTCGGCGACGTCGTAGTCGAACGAGAACTCGCTCAGCTCCAACACGTAGCCATCGTCGATCACTCGCCTTGGACACGAGATCGAGATACAATCCAACACCAGTTTAGAGAGGCAGATATCAAGCATGACCGTGAGTACGGGAGCATCGATGGTCGAGGAGCTCGAGCGCACGAGCTCGTCGGGCGTGTCGCACGTACCACACGACGAACAGGTTGCGCGTCACCACGTTCGATTGCGCAAACGACGGTATGGCATATCCGCCACCGAATACCGTCGTCGTTGTTGTTGATGACGATTCATCGTTCTCACCGCCACTCAGGTCGATCTTCTGTCCCGCGCTCGACAGGTGTATCGCCACCTCGGCGTACGCCATCACGCCGCGAGGAGGGTAAGCGAGCAAGAGAGAGAGAGAGAGAGAGAGAGAGAGAGAGAGAGAGAGAGCTACGATCTCCTGCTCGCTCCTCTAATGGTGTGGTGGTGGCGTCTAGTCCCTGAACGACTCGTAGACGAGTTCGCTCAAGGTCTCCTGCTGCCTCTTGCTGCCTATCGGTCTACCGCGAGAGAGCCAACGAGACGCCGCGCACACGATGCGAGAGAGAGACACGAAGCAAAGAACGCGAAAACAACGAAGTCCTCCCGTAACTATCGCAACTCTCCCCTTCCGTAGATTACGGAACAGAAGCCTGCTATTGCTCGATGCGTTAGTTGCTGTTCTTCGCGACATTCCACTCTAACTCACGCACATCCCGTCCCGCTGGCTCGGTAGCTCCTGTTGTTGTGCTGTGTGGGGGACGTTTATTTGTTGGTGGGCTCTGTAGTGATGGCAATGATACGTGAGAGAAGCGAGGAGCAACATGCGAGAGCCACGAGGATTTACTCGGTTGATGGCGCGGTGACGCTTCGCAGCTGCACGATCCAAACGACCGAGCAGCAGCAAGAGCCAGATGCCGCTGACGTACAAGCGCCACAGCGGCCAGCTGGCCTCGTCGGAAGGCTCCGAGCCTGGAGCTGGCGTGTGTTCTACAACGTCTTCTTGCCCGAGGGATATCCGGCGAGCGTCTCGGAGGACTACGCCGAGTATCAGCGATGGGACACGATCCAGGCGTTGGCGTCGTCGCTCTCGGGCCAGCTCTCGACCTTGGCTGTGCTCGAAGGTCTGGGCGTTGGCACGGCCGAGAAGACCGCCACCAATGCCACGCTGCAATGGCTCACCATGGACGGTACCTCGATGATATCGAGGCTGTTGTTTGCATGGGGCTTCTCGCAACAACTCGACCAGAACACCAAGGTAACCATGTGGTCGTATGCTCGCGTTGATCATACCGCGACTCCAAGACTGATCGTCCGAGCTTGACGATGTTGCAGACATGGCGATTGATGGCCGATATCATGAACGATCTGGCGACTTGCTTGACGTTGATCTCGCCCCTGTGGCCCAATCAGTTCTTGATACTTGCTTGTGCTGGAAGCTTCTGCCGCGCGATCGGTACGACAGGGTTCTTCTACCTCAAACCGACACCGACCGACCGACATCTCTGATCTCTCTTGGCATGATAGTTGGCGTGGCTGGATCGTGTACGCGCACATCTCTTACGCAGCACCAAGCACTCCGCAACAATATTGCAGGTACGCTGTTTGTATCGATTGCTTTTGTATCGGAGCCACCGATGCATTGACTCGTACCCATCGTTGCGAGCAGATGTGTCAGCAAAGGACGGCAGCCAAGAAACAGGTTCGATGCGCCCACGATTGGGAACTACCTGAATGCTAACTTGACCGAAATACTCCCCCGGCAATGTGACGAAATCGATCCGGCAGCTGTGAACTTGCTTGCGTTGGTACTCGGCATGATGCTGATACCACTGATCGACGGCAACAAGGTCGTGACCTGGATACTGTTCGTGTGCCTGACCGTCTTGCATCTCTACGCCAACTATCGCGGAGTCTGCTCCGTCGTGTTGAATAGCATCAATCGGTACGATGATAGCCCACTGAATTCAATGCACCGTGAAGGGTGTGCGACGACGGCTGCTCGTTCTGACGCTGCTCCTCTCTCGGACAGGCATCGAATGCACTTGCTGTGCAAGGACTTTGTGCAATCGTCCAAGGTCCAGAATCCTACCATCATTAATGGCAGAGAGTGTATCATACCGTACGTCCCTATCACACGAGCACCCGTGTGTATTCTTGTGACCGGTAACTAATTCAACTGCATGCTTGCTATCTTGTGCTACAACCAAAGCGTGAGAGCTTGGTTAGGCCTGGACGATGAGCCACGCGTCTCGATGGGATGCTCTCTGGCATCGATTCTTGCTCGCCAAGCACCCGCCAAGGCAGCACTCGAGGACATTGCGCTGACGCTATCACAGCGCTCGTATCATTGTGCGTGATCCACGATGCAGCATAGATCTCGCGTTCAACAAGGGAGTACTTACTCGTGTACCTGCAATGCCTGCCAGTGGCAGTGACTCCAGATCATAGCTGGGCACAATCCTCACGCAAGTGCTACCAAGTCGTTCTGAGCGAGCAAGCGACGCACAAGACAATGCTGCAGGCGTACTTTCACGCATGCTACCTGCATTACACGGATAGACCGCTCACCGACGACTCGTGCAAGACAAGCGAGATCGACCGGCTGTTTGCTTCGTTTCTGGCCCAGGCAGAGCGTCTCGGGTGGATTTATCATCAGTCGTATCTTGGCGTGTCCACGACGCGAGTGACTATCATGACCAAGAGCGATTGATGCACCGACCAATATCAATCGCTAGCAAGGCTTGGGGAGCATATTTCGAGTATCGGTATTCTATTCGTCGTAATTACAACAACACCAACAACTACAACCAATCACTTCCAAACCTTGATGACCCCGTCGCGTGAAGATGATACAAGCATATTCAGAGGCAACTCCAGGGCTTTCAGGTCGGTGATACAATCTCGATGATGTACAGGTGGGAATTCCGTTGCTTGCTTGCGACGACGAGTGGAGGATGGTGACGGAGTGGATGCGACGCTCGAGTTCGACGGTGCTGATGGGACGGCACCGACGGTGGAGGTGGTAGTGGTAGTGGTGGAGCTGCCGGCCGCAGTGGCGACCACTGTCGCAGGCTCCTCTTGGAAGACCTGAACGCCGTCGTAGAGATCGTAGCTGTACGATGGCTGCTCGACGCCCACGTTGGGACCGCATATGATTCGAGACTGTGACTTGCGCTCGGCTCCGTACGATGTATCCCAGTAGCGGATGGTTCGATCGGTTCCTCCAGTGAGTACGTAGGAACACTTGGGCGGGGCCAGGATGGCTCGAATCGCCACCGGTACCTCGGTCGAGGATAGTAGCGGTGGGGAGACGTTGCCTGACGCAGAAGATGCAATGCCCGGCGAGGATGCCGCCATCGCTACGCCGGGCACTGTGGCTAAGCTCGGCGATTGGAGCATACCAAGGCCCGAGGGCGTCGAGTGAGATACCAGATGAGAGGAGCGTCCGGTGGCCGACTCTACCGCAGCCGACAGGTTGGAGATCGGGGACGATATGGGCGGTATCGGCGATGATGACAGTGAGGATGCAGGAGCGGCGAGGTTCGCGTACGACGTCGATGTAGTGGATGATGACGATGACGATGATGTACGATCGATGAACGAGTAGCCGAGTGGATGTGGATCTTCAGCGAGTGGTTTCAGTTGTGGAATGGGCCGACGATGCGAGGCCGAGAGCACTCGAATGACTTTGCGACAGAGGCCGGTCTCGAGATCCCAGAGATAGACGCAATTCGAGCCCGAGGTGGCCCAGACCCACGGCTCAGTTCCGGAGCCGCTGTTATAGTTGGCGAGTCGTTGGATGCCGTACGAGGTCTCGGTCGGGTGGAACCAGGTTCGGAGCGGCAGGTTGAAGCGCAGGTCCCAGCACGTGTAGCAGCCACGGTTGGTGCCGACCAGCAGCCAGTTGCTGTTGGGATCGAGCGTCATGCACTGCACGACGCCATGCTTGGTTTGGTTGGCGAGACACCACGCCTCGGCACTACTACGCAAGTCCCAGCCGCGAATGTTGCCCTTGCTCGTGGCGTACACGATGATCGATTGCGAGTTGGTGTTGTAGTGGTCGATGGCACGGATGGCGCCCTCGGCCTCGTCGATCTGGCGCACGGTGGCAAAGTTCGAGTAGGTGATGAGGTCCTTCTTGGACACGGCGTACTCGACACGGAACACATGGATCGAGGCGTTGTCGGAGCCCGAGGCCGCCGTGTGTGAGTGCTCGAGCATCGTGACGCACGAGACCTTGCCTCCTTGAATGTGCGTCTGGCGCGAGCGGTTGGTGACGTTCTTCTCGAGCCGTTGGCAATCCCACAGCTTGACCGTGCCGTCATCCGACGCCGAGAGGATGAACTGATTGTCGGCGCTGACGGCCAGCTGGCTCACGGCCGCCGAATGCTCGTGCAGCGTCGCTACCAAGAGACCCGTTGGCTGCCATGTGCGCAACGGCTCGTAGCTCACGGGATACGGACTGCCATTGTCCATGCGACGAAGCTCGCCCAGTGGCGGTGGCGGCGGTGGTAGCAACCGGCGACTGAGCTCGTCGCCGACCGAGTTGGCCTCGCGCACTTGCGCGCCGTACCGACGGCTCGCGTGTACGTCGAGCTCGTCGTCAACGTCGGGCACCGAGAATGGCCGCCTCTGTCGGTTGTAGGTTCGCAAGCGGTTGCCGACACGAATCTCGACCGGTAACGCCGACGCCGGCGTGCTGTTGCGTGCGTTGGTCAAGAGCGACCACTCCTCTTGCGCCGCATCACTGTACGGCAGCGTGACCGTATGTACCGGTATCGTGCGGTCGCGATCGGCATAGCCCTCGGTGACCTCGCTTCCGAGCGACGCCGAGAGGTCAGGGATCTGGCTGCGACGAGAGGTCCTCATGATCGAGCGTAGATACGGTGCCATGTTCATGGCGATATCGCGTTGCTCGCCCGTTATGCCGATCGAACCCAGGCTCAGTCGGAATCGATTCATGAACGGATCGACCGTCGATACATCGATCTGCTGTTGTTGCTGCTGCTGTTGTTGTTGCGGTGAGGTCGGAGTGCCAAAGATGGGAATGGCCGTCTGTGGCTCACCAATCGATCGCGGACTGATTGCGCGACGAAGGTGCGCGTCACTTGCGCCGATAGTTGGCGGTGGGATAGGTGATACCGCCTGCGCAATGGTGAGCTTCGGATCCGCCATCGGAACCGCATCTACCGTGACTCTCGATGAAGACGATGATATCGGTATCGCGGAGGCGCTCGCAAGCGATGGCGTCGATGGTAGCAGGTTCGGTAAGGCTGATGTCGACAACGAGTGTGGCAGTGCTGGTGGCGCCGATTCCATCTCTTTGGTGACTTCGATGCATACGCGCACGGCTTGATCAAAGGTCGATCGTGACAACGGTGGTCGCAAGGTCTCGAGCAACTCGAGCTCGGTGATGACCGACACCTCGCCGCTGAGGAACGGCTGAATGGTCGGAAGCAGGAAGCTATGCGTATCGATGGGATCCAGCAGACCAGCGATGGTCGTGATGGCGGCAATCGTGCGGTATCGTATCCAAATGTTGGGGTGGCACAGGAGCGGTGAGATCTTGCGCGTCACCTCAAAGACCATTGGCGTACGGAAGAGCTGCGCGGCACACAAGGCCTCGATGCACTTGACGGCCGACTCAGTGACGAACTCCTCTTCGTCATGCAGCGCCTGCACGAGGCACGGGAAAATGTACAGCTCGAGCGCCTCCTTGCCGACAAACACCGCGATGCCGACGATGCTGTCGCAAAAGTCGCATCGCAACTCCCAACTGCGATCGTTCAGGAGCGAGATGACACGCGGCAGCAAAAAGTCGGTCGTCAGCTCTCGGCCAAAGAACGCCGCCAGGCGCGTAATGTCGCGCAGCAGCGTGCGTTTGACGTTGGGCGACTCGTCCTTGAGAACGTCGTTCACGAGGTCATGGAAGCGGTTCTGAATCTCGCGCAGCTCCGAATCGAAGCTGCTCCAAGTACCGCTGTCGCTACTTCCCTCAGTCAGTGCCACGAGTACGCCTTGGTTGTTGCTACCGCCACCGCCGCCGCCGCCGCCGCTGCCACCACCACTGCCACCACTGCCGTTACTGCCTCCAAGGGCCGTTGGTTGTGATGCAAAGTGGAAGGCCTGAGAGCAGTCGAGGAAGCGCTTGGCGACCTCGGCGAGTGGCGCCAGCTGGCGTGCAAACGCCTCGCGCGTCAGCTCCTCCGTGTCGTTGACGACGTTCGAGATCACTGGCAGGATGTACTCGGGAAACACGTGCGAGTCGCTCGGCGGAAAGTCCTCGATCTGCGTCACGACCGTGGTAAGGGTCGAGAGCGCTACCGACCGTACGAGCGCCGCCGGGTCTTGCACCATGGCAATGATGTACGGCACGAGTCGCTGTAGCTTGCAGCGATCGTCGAGAAACTCGCTGAACCTCACAAACTGGTTCAAGGCCGTGCACCGAACCGACGGCGTTCGAACGTCGCGAAGACACGACCAGATAGCCGACAGCACGATCATCAAGCCCTCGCCTTGCTTCTTCATTTCGAGTTGTTGCTGCCGTTGCATCCACTCGATCGTCGCCGTGGCCGACGGCATTGCTGCCGACGAAGAAGACGAGAGCGAAACCGACGGTATGGGCGATGGGAGGTCATCGGTCGCGCTCGGCGGGAAGCTATCCGACGACGTGCTCGGCGTGATGATTCCGTACTCTTCGTCGCTCGCTTCCTCGGGCTGGCCACCGCCAGTTTCCGAACCAGCAGATGACGCTGATGAGTAGGCGCTAGCTGCTGTGGCAATCGGTGTCGAGTCGAGGCCATTGGTAGACTCAGACCGCAGTGCCGAGAATCGCCCACCGCCGCTGCCGCCGCTGCTGCTGCTGCTGCTGCTGTTTCCAATCACCGATGTTTGCAGCTCTTGCATGAGTGAGTCGGTGTCATACAGTAACTTGGCTCCATTCTTTGCAAGATTCGAACTGTAGCTCAAGTACGAGTCGACGTATTCTCGTGGCAAGCCGAGCGGCATTCGCATCAATACTCGTGCTGTGCCATCGAGACAAGGAATGATGGAGATGGTGAGTAAATCAGGTGGCCCCAATAGAAAGCGCAGCACTCAACATACATCGAGCAAGCTCTTCGGCCGTCTTGGCGAAATCCGACTCGTTCTCTGGCAGCTGAACGCCAAGGATCATCTGGAACAGTGTTGCTTGATCTTCTGAGACTGCCATCACACGTTCGTCGGGATTCATCTTCATCAGCTCGGCAATGTACTGGTGCATAAATGGAAAGTACTCGGGCATTCCGAATTCAGAACTCCTGCATATGTGCGATTGGGGTTAACATCAAACAGAGGGAATCGTTTGCGAGAATCGATCGTCCTCGCTGAGAACAGGACATACCAGTTTGCCAAGTACTCGGTTGCTGACAGGCGATTGTCAGGATTCACCGCTATCATACTCATTACAAGGTTACGTGCTTCCGTGCAAGGGATTCGGTTCAGTGTGTTCATGGGATCGAACTCTCCTTTTCGATACGACAACAACTCGGAGAAGTTGAACAGAGGTGCACCATCGAGGAACAAGGTTGCAATCACACAACTACACCAGAGAGCCCACAAGAGTCAGTGTTATTAATGGTGATGATGGTACGAGGGCAAGAGAGAGAGAGAGAGATTGGTGTTGCGATGTACCCGAGAGAGAAGATGTCATGCTTTGGAACGAGACGGCTCTCGATACCCACACCTGGTTCGGGCGCATAGATTCGCTCGGGAGCCAGATTGCACGTTCGATTGCCGCTCGTATCAAAGTAGAACGAAAAATCGTACGAAATGTCGTGCTGCACGACGAGCGCACACACACACACACACACACGCACAGACTGTGTCAATCATCAAAGCCGACTCGAACTCGAGCGACAAGACTGCCTTGACTCTACTGTAATCTGCCAAGAGTGCGGACAGAGGAGGAATAGAGGGCGCGGTGAATGGCTCGGCGTCGATAGCGTACCTCTGAGATGATCGCGGGCTTGAAGGCCGTGGCAAAGTCCGTGAGATAGATCCAGTTCCAACTCGTGACCATGACGTTCTCGGCCTTGATGTCGCCGTGGCACACTCCTTGGCCGTGAGCTTGCTCGAGAGCTCGAAGCAGTTGGTATGCGATCCATTTCTTTTCGATCGTACGCAGGAAGGGCCGAGTGCTGCGTACGCGCGAGAGGAACCGCGTGATCGCGATGCATACACAACATCGTCAGATGGCGCGGGAGACGGCTGCCTTGTGGAGTTGGTGGTATCAGAGACAGCGGCGTACTTGATACGATCCAAGAGACTGTAGGCAAAGTATTGACGGATGAGATAGCCGGCCTTCTCGGACTCGACGAACTTGGGGAACGGGAACACGTTGCGGTGTGGCAGCGAACTCAACTTGGCTCGTATGGCTGCACGCGAGAGAACGCGAGAGAACGCGAGAGAGAGAGAGAGAGAGAGAGAGAGAGAGAGAGAGAGCACAAGTGCGCATCGATGCATCATTCGAGAGATGAGTATGAGTTTGTGAGAGTGGGTGCGATGGGTGGCGTTGGTAGTGTGGCGAGGGCGGGATCGATCGTGGCGACGTGGACGGGAACGAGGCCGCGACGACGACGACGCGGTCGACGCTCGCGATCGATACATCGCGATCGACTCATACGCGATCTCATGCCGAGAACCCTCCGCCTCGCACGCCGGTGGATGGTGTAGAGCGAGCCGATGAGACGAACCAGTCAGGTGCTCGGAGTACTCCTTGAGGTCGTTGTAGGGCGGCCGCTTGACGTACACCTTGACCACGATGGCCGAGCCGGCGTGCAGACACTTGAGCGTCTTGAGCAAGCGGCCATTGCCGATCGATCGCTCGAACACGATGCCATCGAGGTCGTGCAAGTAATACTCGGCGGTGGTGGTTTGTGAGGCTAGCTTGTTGCCCATCTCGGTACCGTGGTCGCGGTCGCGCTCGTGCTCGTGCTATCGACGAGCGGAGCACACACCTCTCACACCGCACGCTCGCGAGATGGACAGTTGTTGGGTGGATCTCTCGAGGAAGAACACAGCCTATAGCGATCCTACACGCCTATACACACTCCCACCTACGTTGAATTGGTAGAGAGAGCCAGAGAGGGAGGAGGACGCGAGTGGCAGGTGCGTGAGCGTGTGTGTGAGGGACGAGGGATGCGAGCGACTGACTCAGCAATGCCGAGCTGCAGGCACGGCACCACGACCCACCGTTCCAGCATGGCTTCTGGAACCTGGCTCTCGGTCTCTGTGCCTGATGAAATGGATGGTTAGGAGGAGGGCGTGCACAGGAGGACGTTCGATAGTGGGTACGATTCTCTCTGACGAGGATATTTGGACGTTGTTGTTGGGGTGGATTGGGGGAGTTTAATCAGATAGGTGGTGGATGATAGATGGGTCAGACAATCAAGACTGAGGCTCTTGCAATGGAGCCACTGAGTGTCACACGAGCAAATGCTGTGCTGGTACTGATA
>Ga0097681_1004450_pt1 | contig 9910 bp, 11 predicted proteins | sample ThiBiot_750_plan_FD_72845 | JGI IMG/M metagenome (GOLD analysis project Ga0097681, IMG submission 72845) | Wastewater bioreactor microbial communities from Cape Town, South Africa - Thiocy_cont_750_plan - 1398105538144 (version 2) (version 2) ... | reverse complement strand
TGATTGTTTGTTTGATTGATTGATTGATTGATTGATTGATTGATTGATTGATTGATTGATTGATTGATTGATTGATTGATTGATTGATTGATTGATTGATTGATTGATTGATTGATTGATCATCAACAGGGCAATGATATCTCTCAGTCACTGCTTGATGAGATTGAGCAACATCTTGAACGAAACCGCAATTAACCTCGAGTTCAACTCAACCACCACTTGTACCAGAGACTCGAACCACATCTTCATCTCCCAGCCGTTTTGTTGCATCAGAACCTCCCACACCATCACTCGAAGACCAACGAGTGCAATCATTGCAACAAGAACTCCAACTCGAGAGAGATCCTCGAACAGCAGCCGAATCAGCCAGAGCTGCACCTGAAGCTGAAGCATCTCGACTTCGATCTCAAGGTGTGCTTGTCCTTCCCTTTCTCTTCATTCAATATCAGTTTGGGTCTGATTGTTGTTGTGATCGCATAGTTGGATAGCCAAGCAGAAAGATTGATGAATGACAACCACCTCGATCGTTCAATCAATGTCTCAATCATGACGTGACAACAATCAATGAGAGTCAAGCAGTCACTTACAACCACAAAACCAGATTGCATTCGATAGCAGCATCACAGATCGTGCTGATGTACCCAGTCGTCCAGCGCGAATGTGTGCTGGTGTGACTGATGCAACACCAGACGCGCTGCCGCTGCGAGATACAACGACCCACACACCACCAACACCGGCGACAACGAATCCCCCGCACTCGCCGAGGCAGCTTGCTTCTCGAGTTGAGCAATGACCTCGAGAACGATCGCTGACACTCGCACGATACCGGCTCCGAATGCCGGTGTCACAGCCAAGAGCTTCGCTTCTGCGTCTGCTTGGTGCTCGAGATCGATCGATCGGATCAGCTCCTGAAGCTCCTGCTCCTTGACGGCGAGAGCATGGAAGCCATCGACCAGGGCGACGCGATGCGAGTGCAGGTACACGGAGGCCAGCATCTCCTTGCGGTGCTCGCCCGTGCATCCGAACATGCTCCACAGCGGTCGTCGAGCGTAGTCCGCCGTGAGCGCCGCGAACAGCTTGTCGACGCTATCTTGATTGTGTGCGCCGTCGATCACGACCTGCAAGCCGTTGTGCAGCGTCAGTCGCTCGTAGCGACACGGCCAGTACGTGTGCTCGATGCCGCTCAATGCCCGCGAGAGCTCCACTCGTCCTTGCAATGGCGGCTGCGCCAGGAGCAGTGCCACACACTGGCGCACGAGTGCCGAGTTCTCGCCTTGTGTAAAGTCGTTCTGCAGCGATCGCTGGCTGCTGCTTGGTGCATCGGGCTCGACGATCACGAGCGGCGCCTCGAGTTGTGTGGCCTCCTCGCGCAGCACGTCCAACGCCGCTGGCCGCTGCAAGGCACTCGTAAACACCGGCACTCGTTGTCGAATGATGCCAGCCTTGTTTCGAGCAATCTCTCTCAGCGTTTGGTCATCGTATGACACGGTCGTTTGTGTGTCGGGGATGTTGCAGAGCACGCGAATGTGGTCGAAGCTGATGCTGCTCACGATGCAGGCACGAGGCACGAGCGGTACGTGGCGCGTGCCATCATGGCGTCCGCCGATGCCGGTCTCGAGCACCACGGCCTGCACTCGCTGTTCGACAAAGTACGCCAGTGCCAGCAGCAGCCATCGATCAAAGAAGTTGAAGAAGCGTGGCATTCGAGGCGCGGCTTCGTGGTGCAGCAGCGCTGCAAGGCGCACGAGCGCCGCCTTGCTGATGAGCCGCTGTCCGACGCGGACTCGCTCACGCGCCGTGTGCAAGTGAGGGCTCGAGAACAGGCCCTATTCAAGAGTGAGCGAATTACTTCTCTTTTGCATCTCGAAGACTGGACATTCAAGTACATACGGTCCGCAGTCCAGCGATATCGAGGCAGCTGTGCAGCATGGCGCACACGCTGCCCTTGCCCTTGGAGCCAGCCACGTGCACCACGAGCGCATCTCGTTCGAGTCGATACTCCTCACTCTCAAGACCCTCCACCATCACCTCCTGGCCGCTGATTCGTTGATACTCGTTCGATTGTACGAATGCCAGCCATTCAGCATAGAAGGTCCGCCGAGTCTCATCGGCAGCGTCCAACTCCGCTCGATACAAGAACAAGGCGCCATCGATAGGCGGCGAGAACATGAACCTCAACGCCTCTCGATATGCCGACTCCTCCTGCAGATCATCCATTCTGGTCTAGTGTCTACTCAGTCGAATCCTTGACTCCACATAGATCGATATTGAGACCTCTCCAATCTCCAGCCACCACAGCAATCAAGCAATCAAGCAATCAAGCAATCAAGCAACTGATGGATTGTGAGAAAGGAATGAGGTTAAGAACAGTAAACCAAGGAAAGTGAAATCCAACATTCCACCTGAGTACGGCTCTCCACTGAGGCCGATCTCGGTTTCACTTTCGCTGAGCGGAGGGAGCCTCCCTCTGCCATTCGCTTCATCGCCCTCTCGCTCGTCCACCTCGATCACCTGCTGCTGCTGCCACTGCAGCCACTGCAGCCACTCGATCGATACGATTCAGCTATTGATTGCATATCTCCCTCGCCCTCGACTCCATCTGCCGAGACTCTAGTTCACTCGGTATCGCCATATCTCTCGGTATTCGTCTCTTGGGAGCGAGAGAGTATCGAGCAATCGCTACGATCACTTTCGTATCGCGCAGAACGCCATACCAATATCCAATCCATCGCGGTGCTGTGTACACGAGAGCTGGTGCACCAGCTTGAGCGCTCCTGCACTACCATCACTACCACTCTATCGCCATGTCAGACTTTCGATCGACCATCAAATATGACGAGGTACCTCGCAATCGCCACCGTGGCTTCATGATCGCCATGCCACGCGCTCACTCGCACTCTCACTCTCGACCTCGCGCAGGAGCTGATCGCCAACGCCATACCCGAGAGCGAGTTTCTCACGCCCGAGCAAGAGCGCTTCTACTTTGAGGAGCTACGAGATGCAGAACGAATGGTAGGCACCAATACGTGCGGCACGCATTGTTGGGCGCTCGATGAATCGATCTCTCGACGTGTCGGCTTACGTGACCAACAGGTGATCGGCAGCACTTGGTGCGTGATCGACGCCAAGTGGTTCAAGATGTGGAAGCAATACGTACAACTCGACGTACCCGAGGACTCGATCGTTCCTACTGGAGCCATTGGTTCGAGCGGCGGTGCCATCAGCGGCGAGTTGTCGTCCAGCGGCGGCCACCAACTTCAGATGGCGCTGCTGTCGTCGTCTGGTGGCGGCGGCGGCGGCCTCACGATTGGCGGCGTCACCAAGCGCTCACGGCCTCCTGCCATCAACAACGAAGGCCTGCTCGATATGACAGCCACCACGGGTACGCTCTCATGACCATTCTGCCGTCTCGTCGCTCGCACGAGAGAATGTACACGCACACAATGTCGCTGGCTTGCGGAGGCTCAATCGCCGCACGGCCTTCGACTCGGCGCCATTCAATGGTCCCGTGATCCACGAATCGAGGCAGGCACGATCGCCATCGATCGTGCCTCCACTCTCCGATTCGATGGGTGTGCTAGATCGAAGCAACGAGCCAACCTCTCGCGAGTCGAAGAGGAGGCTTGCCGAGGGTTCAGGGTCCTCAAGCGCCAGTATCTGCTGCGGATTGTATCCCCCTCTCACATGATTGCGCACGCTCTCTATCGCTCCATCTCTCGTGCAGATGAGAAGCCGCTGAAGATGGGCATCATGGAGCACTTTGACTATGAAACCATACCGCTTCGTGCTTGGTTGAAGCTGTACGCCTGGTACGGTGGAGGCCCGATCATCAAGCGCAACGTCGTCGGCGGCGTCGGGTTCTTTGCGTCCGAGATGCAGGTCGAGCTCTATCCCGTGACGCTGGTCGCGTCTCTCAAGGGCGGCCAAGGTGTGCTCAAGACCTTTGAGTTCGCGCCAGCGACCAAGCTGGTGAACGTACGTCGATGCAGTGAATGCCACGTGAGCGTGAGAGAGAGTGAGAGAGTGCTCGAGCTGATTGCCGCTGACATATGCTCGATCGATGGTGCTCTAGGTGATCCACACGATTGCTCGCGAACTCAACAACGCTCCGCACAAACTCAAGCTGCATCTGGTCGAAGGCGACTCGACCACCGAGTTGCGCAAGGAGCTCTTCAACACCTCGATCGCCGATCTCGGTCTATTGACGCACCAACGCATCCTGGTCGAGAAGGAGACGCAAATCAACGAAGCGATGATCTCGGCGTCGTATGGATCGCGAATGGCTACGCCCTCGTACACGCGCCTCGACAATCGAGCTGGAAAGCCCATTCAACGAGGTGCGCTCGCTCTCTCTCTCTCGTTCTCGAGGTTTGCGTGGCTATGTGCGCTCACTCGTGTTCGAACTCAGGCGTCACTGGTCTTCGCAATCTTGGTAACACGTGCTTCATGAACTCGGCGCTGCAATGTCTCTGTGCCAGTACAACGCTCGTTCCGTACTTTCTCACCGACCAGTACGTCGCCAAAGCGATCCATGTCCTCTACTCTCATCTCATCTCATCTCATCTCATCTCATTGTCGCAGGTACAAGGAGCACTTGAACGTCACCAATCCACATGGAGCCAAGGGCAAACTTGCGAATGCCTTTGCCGAGCTGATGAAGGAGGTGCGTGCTTGTGCCACTGCCGCTGCCATTGCCAGAGACTCACTCCTCACTCCGCCTGGCTCTCTAGATGTGGAGCAACAAGTTCGTCACGATCGTACCTCGCAAACTCAAGTCAGTAGTATCTGAATGTGCTCCGCAATTCAGCGGCTACCGCCAGCACGATTGCCAAGAGGTGCGGCGCACGCCTCCAATGCCGTTACCCCCACGCAAGTAGAGCGAGTTGCCCGCTGACACGGCAAGTATCACGTAGTTTCTTGCGTTCCTGCTCGACAAGTTGCACGAGGAGGTGAACGTTGCTGCCGTGACGGGCGAGCAAGCACAACGAGCTGCCGCCACTCCTGATCCAACAAGTACGCCGTGCCACATCACTCGTCGAGAGTGCCGTTCCCCTCACTGCTACTCGATGGCACAGAGTCGTGGGAGGACTACTTGAGCCGCAACAAGTCGTTCCTCGTGTCGCAGTTCCAAGGGCAGCTCAAGTCCACGGTACGGCGATAGCCTGTCGAGCCATGTGATTCTTCTGTTGATCGATCGATTGATCGAGCGAATCACACAGATCAAATGTCCATCGTGCGAGAACACGTCGGTCACCTACGATCCGTTCATGTACCTCTCGCTGCCAGTACCATCCAAGCTCACTCGCTTGCTGGAGGTCTACGTCTTTCGCATCCACTCGCTTCCGATGAAGGTACCCGCACACTCTCTCTCCCACGTCTGTCCTGTTTGTGACGACTCACTCGATAGGCATCCGAACCAGTACGGCGTGCGAGTGCCCAAGGCAGGCACGATCCAACAGCTCAAGGAGGCGCTGGCCGAGCTTGTCGGCGTGCCACCGGCGGCGCTGGTGATTTCCGAATTCTACAACGGTCGCTCGTTCGAGACTCCTGACGGTCGCAGCATTCGCGACATCTCGAGCGCAGACGTATTGCATGCGTACGTTCTTCATTCGTTCGTTCGCTCGCTCGTTCGTTCGTTCGTTCGTTCTCCTGCTCGCTGGTTTGGAAGCTCACATTGCAACGTGGTGGATCCGCGCTCCAGACACGAGATTATTGTACAAAGTGGAGAGGCCGAGATCGTGCGTGCGATGGTTCTCAATCGCAAGCTTGCGTTGAACTCGGCGACCTCGTGGCATGTGTTCGGCGTGCCGTTCATGATCTCGTTCGAGGAGACTGCCTCCAACAATCATGTGCTCGAGATCATTCGCGAGCGCTTGACGCTTCTCATCGGCAGAGCTGATCTCGAGGTACGTACGCTCCGTCGTTCACTCATGCTGCCCCTCTCTCAACCTTTGGGCCATCGACACATACAGTACTCGATCAAGATCGTCGAGAACATTGGCAGCGACACTGGAAGGCAAATTGAGCCGAACGACGATGCCTTCTTCTTCTCTGAGACTGAGAGCATCTCGGTCGACTGGAGCCAAAAGGACTGGTTCCAGGTGATCGACGCCGAACAAGTACGCATCAGACGACACTCGACCGGCTCCAGCGTGCGTGCTAACGAGTGCGACCGCGGTCGTGTAGGCGGTGGGCACACACGAAAGCAGCCTTCCATGCGCCGATGACGCGGAGCTCGTGGTTCCGATCGAGCAGTGTCTCGAGCAATTCTCGATGGTCGAGCAGCTGAGCGAGCGAGACGCTTGGTTTTGTGGCCGTTGCCAAGCACCCAAGTGCGCCACCAAGCAACTCGAGCTGTGCCAAGCGCCCGACGTGCTCACGATTCACCTCAAGCGATTTTGGGTACGAGCGCGAGTGGTGAAGCGATGCGTCACGTTGCACTGCCTGCATCCATACTAATGCCACAACGGGCGCTCGTGCCAGTATGATGCGCAATATCGCGACAAGATCGACACGATGGTCTTCTTCCCGATCGAGGGACTGAGCCTCGGCACGCACCTGCGTGACAGCGACGCTCAATATGAGCTGTACGCCGTGGTCAACCACATTGGTGTCATGTCCGGCGGCCACTACACGGCCTTCATCAAGAGCCGCGAGGACCAGCGATGGTACCTCATGAACGACGAGCACTGCCGCGTCGTGAACGGCGAGGACGAGGTCGTGACGCGCGACGCCTATCTGCTGTTCTATCGCAAACGCGGCTCCGACGACGGCATCGTCTTTCCTCCGGCGCCCGAGCCGACCGAGCCCGAGCCGGCTGGCTCAAGCGACAACGGCAAGCAGAACGAGCTGCCGCACAGCGAGGGCTCGTCGGCGAGTGCCGGCACGAGAGTGGCCGACATGTTCCTCCCACAGATGTACGCCGAGTACAACCTGCCGCGTCCTAGCATGGACCTGGACTCGGGCTGGCGTCCCGGAGGCATCGGTGCCGGACGCAAACGACCGCTGCACGACCTGGACGAGCCGATGATCGGCAACCGCTCGGTGGACGAGATGAACCTGTACAACCGAGAGCTCGACCCGTACGAGCCGATGATGGGCCCGCGACCGCTGGCGAACTCTGCCTACATCTGTCCGCTCTGCACGCGTGAGTACTCGCTCTACGACGACCTCCAAGTGCATATGCTGGTCGACCATGAGTCAGAGCTGGCGTAACTCTCGCACACCTCTCCCGCACTCTCTCTCTAACTCTCACAGACAATCGCTAAACTATCAACCGACTACATTATACGCCACACTATTTTATGCTAGTTTGCTTGTTTGCTTGATTACTTGCGCTTGCTTCTTGTTTGTGTGACTTGTCATTCATTCAATGAACACAATAACAGCGCAAGCAAACGAGGAGGTTTGAGACAAATATATGCACAGAACCTACAACTGCCGGCAGGGATGACAGTACAGCACGACAAGAGAACGCAAGGCGGTCGATCGCTTTGATCGCCTTGGCTCGGTGATAGATAGATAGACAGACAAACACATAGATCTGATCGATAGACAGTATGCCAATGGAACACTATGTACACGAGGTAGCTACTGATGATGAACTATGAGAGAGAGAGAGAGAGAGAGAGAGACTATTCGCATATGCAATGTAAGTAGGCTCTTCGAATGAGAGCGAGAGAGAGAGAGAGAGAGAAAAGTAGGGAGGGAGTAACTATCAAACAATGAAACAGGACACTGTGCACTGTGCAAACTTGCAACGAGAGATAACGACAGGCGTCGAGAGAATACCGCAAGGACGTGCGCCTACGAGTAGTGGCTTGCACCAGGCGCGCCAGTGTCCATCAACGACAACTGGATCGCTTGACGCAGCAGGATCTCATCGAGATCGGCTGGGTTGCTTGGGTCCAAGCCCTCGTACATGTCTGCATCGCACATTCCACAGTCAGCCGCATCGGTTAGTGCCACATTACGAGACGCGAGACTCACTCGCTAGAGCTACAGCGACATACCGGCAGAGAAGGGCGAGAGGCTGTACGCGCTGAGAGCTGCAGGAATACCGACCGGAGCGGGAGCGGGAGCAGCAGTGGCAGTGGGAGCGGGAGTGGGAGCGGGAGCGACGATCGCCGGCTCGCTCGGGCGCCACATCGGCGCGGCACGGTGGTCAAAGAGGCCATCGTCATCGTCGTCGTGGTCGTCATCGTCGTCGTTGTTCTCATCCTGGTCAAGGTCAAGGTCCGAGAACAAACGAATGCCCGAGACCGAGTGTGAGGTTGCGGGACTCGCAGACGTCACTGGGTCGTTGATGCTGTGGCTGCTGCTGTTGGATCGTCGAGGCTCGTCGGACTCATCCAGCGTCGTGGAGCTGGCAGCGGCCTCAGCCTCGGCCTCGGCTCTCTTGCGTGCGGCTTCCTCGCGCTCCTTCATTCGCTGCTCGTCGCGCTGCTGCTCTTCGAGGCGCATACGCTCCTGGGCCTCGAGCACCTTGCGATTCTCCTCGGCGTCCTTGGCGCGTTCGCTCGCAGACTTCATGCCCGAGTACACGACCGCGAAACCCTCTTGATTGCAGAACGGGCACCTGCACGACGACACGCGCACGCCGAGAAATTAGGAACGAGCTCTCGCGTCGGTAGTGGATCCATGGCACGCACAACTACAACAACGACGTACGTTGCGCTCGATGGCGGCAGGTTGGGCTTGGAGATTTGGAGGAAGCACTCGGTACAAATGTCCTGGCGGCAGCACTTGACGCGATTCAGGCCATGGGGATACCACTGCATATGCATCACGACATTCATTCGTCCAGCGATCGAGCACAGTCCAGTATCACGCCAACCGAGTCAGACGATGTCTCTCTTGAACGGATGGAATTCGGCCGAGGGAGAGAGACCCAAGGCCGAGAGAGGCCGAGCTCTCGTGCGTGTGCGTGTGCGTGCGTGTGGCATATCGTACGAGCATGCAGATGGGGCACTCCTCGAGGTCGTCGCGTGAAGGATCTTCCTCGCCCTTGAAGATGGGCGCCACCTTCTTCTCGAGGACCATCTTCTTGAGCGTACGATGGTCCCACGGGCACTTGGGATAGAGTCCTAGAGGCACCGCGTGACGGGCCTCGAGCGATGGAGCCTTGCGATCATGGTTGGGAATGATATTGCCCATAGAGAGAACACGCGAACACGAGACTCGAGTTGGGAGAGTGGGAGATGGAGTGAGTGGGGGAGTGGTACAGGAGGGCCGAGACCAAGCAACGAAGCAACAACGTTGAGAGCGCCGCCGGGTACACGGAGGTGGAGGTGGTCGGTCTAACAGCGGGGAGAAGTCGTGTGGTGGCTGTGGTACCGAGGTACGCCGCGCGACACACGACGAAACTCGCTGAACCACGAAAGGACGAGAGTGTGAGTGCCCGGGGACTCAACAAACTCCACAACTATAACAACGGAGCTGCTGGTGGTGGTGGTTGGCGAGCAAGCGAGCAAGCAGTCGAGTGTGGTGAGGAGTTGGATGTGTGTGTGTGTGTGTGGTGCTGCGCGTGCTGCGTGCGCCGGAGAGCGAGAGAGCGAATGACCGAACCTTTCTCCGCTCTGCGCTCCATTCCACTAAGTGCCTAAAACATGTTATTTTCAGTAGAGCAATCACCCTATGTTTCATTAAGGCCTGCAGGCTTTAGGAGTAGGGAAATGCTACCGATACAAGCTCGCGAAGCGTTGACCTATCCTTGGCGCCTGAGTAAAGCTTTTTGAGCTTAGAGGTTTGCTGCGTTTCGCTTCTCGCGTCGCATCGCTCGTTGTTGTTGCCGTTCCCGCTGTGGCATGCTGCTCCGCGTCGATCTCGACCTCCCGTGACACGGGTAGGTATACCAACTTGTTCTGCATCGAATGATGTGTTCATACGGTGAGAGGAGCGAGGTGCCTCA
>Ga0097681_1004436_pt1 | contig 9935 bp, 9 predicted proteins | sample ThiBiot_750_plan_FD_72845 | JGI IMG/M metagenome (GOLD analysis project Ga0097681, IMG submission 72845) | Wastewater bioreactor microbial communities from Cape Town, South Africa - Thiocy_cont_750_plan - 1398105538144 (version 2) (version 2) ... | reverse complement strand
CGCGCTGCTTGTCTTTGCTCCTTCTCCTGCTTGCTGCTCCTTACCACCATGTCGTCTTCCTTCCACGTCGGCCAAAAGCGCCCGGTCCCCGAGTATCGCGAGAGAGCCAAGGCCATCAAGCGCCAACGTCGCGAGTCCACCAAACGTGAAAAGGTACGTATGCTATGCTATCGCTGCTGCTTGCTGGTTCGGTAGCAAACTGTACCATCGCTCTCGAGGTTCTGAACCGCGGTCGGCATCGGCGCTCGATGATAGCCTTGCTTCTGCTGCCGCAAGACCGGCCATCAGTACGCTGATTGTCCTGAGAAAGATAACCGCGTCGCCGTCAGGCCCATCTGCTTCAACTGCGGCGCCGATGATCATCCGCTGCGCTCGTGTCCCAAGCCCATCATCAACGGTACGTACCGTGCTTGCAACACCTCATCCTCGCTCTCGCGTTGTTTGTTGCAAGTACCGACGTTTGCTTCGTCGGTGGTGGTTTACCTGCACGACAGGCGGAGCTACCTATGCAACGTGCTTCATCTGCAAGCAACAAGGACATTTGAGCTCCAAGGTACGACGTGCTCCTTGCTGCTGCGTGCCGTACTGCCACGCGATCTCTTACCGACCGACCGATACAACTCGCTGCAGTGCCCCAAATCCTCACACGGTCTGTATCCCAATGGCGGATGCTGCCATGTGTGTGGATCGAAGGAGCATCGATATCGCGACTGCCCCGACCGCACCAAGGTCGATGACGGCGATGCCGATGCTGACAGCACCACATCCAAGTTCAAGGCCGCTCGCAAGCCTACCGACCGATCGCAACAAGGCTCTCACAAGCGCTTCGATGACTCTCCCGAACATCCATCCAGCAGAGGCGGCCAAGATAGCGGCGACGATGAAGATGCAGACGGCGCTCTCGACGGCGACTTTGATGTCGTGACCGACGGCGACGTGATCGGCAACGTGCCGGTCAAAGAGGCGCGAGTCAGCAAGCATTCGTTCGCACGAGACGATGAAGACGAGCGCAAGGGCACTCCGGTGCGCATCGTAGCGTCAGCCGGCAGCTCGCACGTCAAGGTCGTCAAGACCAAGACGCAGAAGCTCAAGGAGCGCCAACGCAAGGAAGAGTCCAAGCAACGCCAGCTCGCCAAGGCCGTGGCCGAGAAGAAGAAGAAGACCAAGCCCGTCAAGGAGGTCACGTTCGATTGAACCAATGCAGATATGACTCCGATGCATCGAGCGATTGATGGATGCATCGATACGTCATCACGGCGATCCAAACGATCTTGATAAAGTGAGTTACAATCAGTCGATCATCATTCCGATGCCAGCCGTGCTCGAGCTTATCGAACGATCGACCAATTCTATCAATTGCAACCTCGGATCGGCGGCCAGTAACCTCATCCACACACGCTCCCCCTCTCGTGGTATCGATATCGGCGAACGCCACCAGTAGAACAGCAGCACCTCGCGTCGTACCCCACACGCACATTACAGTAAGCCGCACCACGCGCTCACGCCCAACCACAGCAACCTCACAAGACCGCACAACAACCTCTAGAGACCACAACACACCTTTGACTGCCGTCGAGTCTTGTGGCATACTTTGTTCGTTAGATAGTGAGATAGTTGGATAGAGCGCCAAGGTCCCTGGATTTGATGATTGCCCAGGCGACCTGATAGCCACTCTCTCCTCGGCATTGTGTTCCTGTCCTCGTTGCACGCACCAGCCTCACCACTCTTGCTATCTCTATATCTCTACCTCTATCGACCTCCACACCAGCGCAGTAGCCATCACACTTACTCCCTCCAACGTCGTTCTGCCTCCGATATCCTTCGCTCCACGTCTCTATCTACACACTCGATCGACCTCTATCATTGCCACACCCAATCCATTCACCCAACCAACGCTACGCACGCACCAACGCGACCCGCCCATCCACATCCACTCCTCAATCGTTGTGCATCCACTACAACCACTGCATCAATACCACGAGTGACTGCATCCCATCATCGCCATGGCGCAGCAAAGCCCGGTGCCCGATGCCGCCTTCCTTCAAATGCAACAGCAGCAGATGATGATGATGCTGGCCATGATGCAGCAGCAACAGCAGCAGCAGCCAGGCGTCGTGCCTTCGATGCCCATGCCCATGCCGATGCCCATGCCAGGCATGATGCCTCCAGCAGCAGCGGCCTTGCCGCCGATGATGGGCCTCGCCGCTCCTCCAGCCATCGATCCGGCACAGTATCAACAATGGCTGTGGTACCAGCAGCAGCAACAGCAGCTCTACATGGCCATGATGCAGCAGCTCGCTGCCGGCTCGCTGCCTCCGACGGCCGACTCGCAGCAGCCCACACCGCCAACCCCGACGCCAACACCCCCGGTCTTCTATCCCTTCATGCCGTTCCCCATGGGCACGCCGACGCCAACGCCGGGGCCGACGCCGACGCCAGCCGTACCTCCTCAACCATTCCCCAGCACGATGCCGACGCCGCCGATTGCGAGCCCAGCCCCGACGCCAGCTCCTACGTTCGATCCAACGCAGCCACAAGCAGCGGCGGGACATCGACCGTCACCGTACGCTCAGCACCACCAGGCAGGCGTGCCAATGCCGGGCTCGATCGCTCCGCAGTCGGCGCCAGCGCGTCCACCGCCCCCACGCCAAGGAGCCGCTCCCGCCGAGCAGCACCAGCAGCACACGCCGGCTCCGCCCCACCAGCACCACCCGCACCATCATCGCTTCGCACAGATGCTGCAGCCTCAACGACCTCCTCCACAACCGCAGCCACCTCAACAACAACTCCAACAACAACCGCAACAGCTCCCCAGTCGGCCCCTGCCTCGTCCTGCCGACAAGGTCCAGCCTCAACCCCAACCTCAGCCTCAGCCATCGCCCTCTCCCACCTCGCCGACACAACCCCACCGCGCACCCAACCAACAACCACAATCGGCCCCCGCCGCCAATCCATCTGCGCCGCCATCGTCCCGTCCTGCGGGCACGAAGCCGCTGCCGATTCCGCAAGGCCCCGCTGCCGTGCTGCCGAGCCCGCAGCCGCAAGCGACCTCGCCCGAGCAACGCTTCCTCTCGCCGTCGTCTCCGCCCGACGCTGCCAAGGTCGCTTCGCGCCCTCAACCGCCAAAGGCCTCTCCGCCGCCCAAGCCGTCACGTACGCCGCTCACTCTCCTTTCCGCTCTCTGTCTCTCTCTCTCTCTCTCTCATTCATATCATTACCTCAATCGCGCACAGAACCGGGCGAGCTCTCAACAAGCGCATCGACCGAGCCGACCACTGCGGCGGTGCCACCACGACGCGGCACTGCCGGCAGCGATCAACGACCCAACCTCCCCGCCAAGCCGGCCGCACTGGCCGCTCCCCGACTCGGAGCGGCGGCAGCTGCCGACCCGGCCACCAGCTCCCCTGCCTCGAGCGGCGGCGCTACGGCACTCTCCCCTCGCTCTCTCGCAGCGCAGAATCCTGTACGTGGGTGCCGCTTGCTCTGGTGCAATGATGGCGGCGATATCGAGCTCACTTGCTTACGGCAACCTCCACCAACAGCAAGTGAAGCTCACGAGGTTCGATACGCCCGCCCTCCCCGCTCAGCTCCAAGCCGATATCCACAAGTTTCAATTTGAAGGTACGTCGCATGGATATCACTCTATCAACTATCAACGTTACACACGCTTCTATTCGCTCTATCAAATTTATCCATCGATACTACTCACTCTATCATATTTATCTATCGATACTATTCACTCTATCATATTTATCTATCGATACTATTCTCTCTATCATACTTATCTATTGATACTACTCACTCTATCATACTTATCTATCGATACTATTCACTCTATCATACTTATCTATCGATACTCACGCCTTGTTGTCTACTTACTCTTGGTATACAACATTAGATTATGCGCGCCTTTACTTTGATGATAAGCGTATTGGACTCTTCCGCAAGAAGAAGCGCACCAAGGATTTGTTGTATTGGGAAGATGTACGTATGGTGCGATGATTCATGTGTCGTCATTCTCCTAACGACGTGTTATTCTTTCTTGCAGGAAATGATCACAGCCTCCATCACCAAGATCAGCGATCCCATTCTCTCGAAACAGCTCGCACCGATCGTATTCAAACGTACGCGATAGATATTCGATGGCAGCAGCAATAATGCCTCGAATACTGAGGTGTAGACCTCCTGACTAACGTATCATTCGTTCCACCGCATCTCTCTCTCTCTCCTAGTGATCTCCGAGTATATGAAGATCGACGGTGCGAGTTCGACCAGCGCCCATGCGATACAACTCGCGCAACAAATCTCTTCGATGGGAGTCGGCAATGCAGGCCTTCGGAGCGAGATCTATTGTCAGCTGTGCAAGCAAACCAACGGCAATCCGAGTTGGTACGTGCCAAGTCTCACCCAGTCCACCTCGGAAAACCGAGTAGGTATCGCGTGCGTACGCTGATACTCGAGTCGTTGCACCACAGGCGTCAAACGGTCAAAGGATGGGAGCTGCTCGCGGTCGTTATCGAGAGCTTCTTGCCTGGCCCAGGACTCGAGCCGTACCTGCGCAAGTACTTTTACGACAATCTTGAGACCCAGCCACCAGAGGGCGCAAACGTACCGCCGAGTGAACACTCCAAGGTGTCGATCTACGCATCGTACTGTCTGCGTCGATTCGAGGTCAACTTCCAAGGCCAAATGCCTCCATCACTAATGAACGAGCGAGATGTCAAGATGGAGATCGTACGTCGAGCGCGCACGCACTATGATCGTGCTCCCGGTTGCTTATGCTCATCAACTAATTCTGATTCTATCGATGGAATTTCAGTCGGGGCCGTTCACCAAGATGCTGTTTGGTGGCGCGTTGGACAAGATCTACGAGATGGACGTAAAGAATCGAAAGTGGGACGGTAATATTCCACAGGTGCTTCTCGTGCTATGCGAGGGCTTCGTTCGACTCGGAGGCTGCCAGACCGAGGGAGTCTTCCGTTTGGCAGCGAGCGCCACGGCGATCGCAGCCGCCAAGGTCAATCTCGAGCGAGATGACTATAGCTTGTCGGGCGTCGATGACCCACATATCCTTGCGTGTTTGCTCAAGCGATGGTTCTCGGACCTCCTCGAGCCAGTGATTCCTACCAATTTTTAGTACGCGCTCTCTCTCTCGGTCACTCGCTCGCGTGCACTGATTCGCACCATCAATCGACTAACGCACCAACGTCATTTGTGCGCGTATTTTCCAACAGTCAGCGAATGACCTCGCCTGAAGTGTGCGAGAACATCGCCGAGCTCAGCAACCTGGTGGCCATCTTCCCGCCGCTGAATCGTAGGGTCTTCAAGTACCTCATCAAATTCCTCCAGCTGGTCGGCAACCCCGAGAACGAGCCGTTCACCAAGATGGGCTATCGTAATCTCGCGACGGTATGGTCTCCTGGACTGTTCAAGTGCTCGATCGACGATCCCGTGCTGCGGATGCAGTGTACCAAGTATGAGACGCAAGCCATACATACGCTCCTAGTTGGCTTCCAGGCCTTCTAAGCAGCAGCCACCACCGCTGCCTCATAGCCGATGCGTTTGCTAGTGTTAGTCTCTCTCTCTCTCTCTCTCTCTCTCTCTCTCTTGCCCTCTCGCCCGCTCGCTCTTGCATTGTAGATAGACCTATCTATCAATGCTGTCTGATTGTTCAGGTCTTGACGATCGACAGCATGAACCGACTCTATTATTGTGGTTGTACCAAGTGTATGATAGTACGGCCGTGATCATGTTGCTAGATAAACCTTGTTGTTGAAGAGAAATACCAATATCGACTCGCGAGTAAGGGTGAGCGAGATACTAGCGATACTGATATCGTTCGATTCATCATCAATTAGTCCTTGCATTCATTCAATATTTGGCGACCGAGGAGAAGGAAGAGCAACTATATAAACAACTGAAGGATTTAGAGGGAGGCTCTTGTCGACAATAGACCAATGCAATATCAATCAATCGATCGATTGATAGATAGAAACTATAGAATGATTCGATCGGAAGTGTTCGAGAGCTTGTCCTTCTCAGCAGCAGGGCCTACTTGCGTAAAGGTACCAGTGGTCGAGAAGTAACGCTTGTTGGCCTCCTCGACGCGCTTCTTGGCGGCCGAAGGATCTTCGAGCTCAAAGCCTTGGATGGGCGTGAAGGCCAGTGAGGTAGCGAGGCCCGAGCCGCCGGAGCGTACGGCGACTGACGAGCTGGAGCCCATCTTGGCACGATCGGCAGCGAGCTTCTTGTTGATCTTGCGGTCGCTGACCGTGATGCGCACCTTGGAGTGGCCGATCATACCGAGGCCCTTGCCCTCGAGGCCGGCCTCGTCCTCGGCGACGCCGAACGCCATGCGGTTCTCGTGCTTGCGCAGCTCCGAGGTGGCGTAGCGCTCTTTGAGCTTGCGCATGCGGCGACCGCCACGCTTCTTGCGCGGCGCGTCGTCGGGTGCCGGCAGCGCCTTGACCTGCTTGGCGGGCGGCGGCTCTTGGAGCTTCTCGATGCGCTTCTGGATCTCGATGCGGAACTTGGTGCCGAGAGCGGCGTCGGTCGACTCGCCGTAGCAGTCGGCGCGCGCGGCCAGCGTGCACTTGGCGGCGACGAGACGGCAGGCCTTGACCTTGAGCGACTGCGGCGTCTTCTTGACGATGTCGCAGTCGTTGATGAAGCCGACGTGGCGTATGGTGGTGGCGGTCGAGAAGCCGGCGAGCGCCTTGCGCTTGATGCCGAGCACCTGAATGTTGTTGGCCGGCATGCGCGAGAGAGCGTTGAGGCCGCCGGCGATACCGACCAGACGCGCGGCAATGGCGCTGCCGACGATGGCGCTCAGGTTCGGCGCCACAAAGTTCATGCGGCTCTCGACGTACGCGAGGATCTGATTGCGCGAGTCGTCGTGCTTGAGCGCCGCCTCGCACGCCTTGAGCACCATGGCGAGCTTGTCGTCCGGCAGCGGCTTGCCGGCCGTGATCGAGGCCGTCAGCTGCACGACCATGAGACTGGCGGCCGGCAGGAGGTCGCTCAACTCGACGCTCGAGAGATCGGTGTGGTTCGCGATACGCTGCACGACTCGCGCATAGTCCATCGGGTTCGGCACGAGCTGCTCGAGCTCGGGGAACTTGCTGGCGTAGTGGTCGCGTATGAACTTGTGGATGACGTTGATCTCCTCGCCGATCTCCATCACGATGCGGTTGCTCTCGACGATGAGCTTGTACTCGGGATCCTCCTCGAACGTGCCCTTGATGTCCTCGCGTGTGCGGTTCATCTCCATGAACGAGCGGATGCGTTGGAGGTGCTTCTCGAGTGATGGAGAGTTGAGCAGCTTCACGACCTTGGTGACGTCGTCGTATTTGAGCTGCGCCAACGCGGCCTCTTCGTCATCGACCGTCGCTGTCGCTGCCGACGAAGAGGAGGAGCCATGGCGCGCTCGATACTCCTCCTCCTCGACTGCCATCGATTGGTCTCCTCCGTCTTCACTATCGTCGTGTTCCTCTTGATCGTCACCATCGTCATCATCGTCATTGCCGTCGGCGTCAGCAGCACCGACCGCGCCGCCGCCAGCAATAGGGTCGTCAGCCTCGTTGTCGAGAGCTTCATCTTGTTCGTCGTCATCCGAACCAAGATCCGCCAGGAACGTCTCAGCAAGAGTACTCATCGTAGACACACACACGATCGAATATCACCAACACCAACACCACCGAGCCCACCTCAAAGATAAATACACAACGTGGTTGCCAACCAGTTGCAGCAGCGAACCAACCAAGAAACCAACCAATCGCTTGATCGATCTATCGATCGAGAGCGACAAGAACACAAGACCAAAAGCGCAGCATTGCTATTTCAATAAGCTCACCATTCCTCAATAAGTCAAAAGCTCGTCATTGCAATTTGCGTCTTATTTCCTCAGCGTAGTCGCTTCCTGTTCCTTCTCTCTCGCTCGATCTCGTTCGTTTGTTTGTTGCCTCTCTCTCTCGCGGTGGTGGTCGTTGCGTGTTGGAGGTCATTGGCGTGTGTTGGTGTGGCGGCTCTGTTGCGTGTCGGCAAGAATGGCCACCGAGTTGCGAGTCGGCCGCAAGTATCGGCTGGGCAAGAAGATTGGTAGCGGCTCGTTTGGCTCGATCTACCTTGGCACTCATATCACGACCGGCGAGGAGGTCGCTATCAAGCTGGTACGAAACTCGACCAAGCTCACTCGCTCACTCACACCACTGGCTCATATGCTCGTTGCTAATAATCCATGATGGCTGTTCATGCTCCAATGTGCACAGGAGTCGGTCAAGTCCAAGCACCCACAGTTGTTGTATGAGTCGCGTTTGTATTCCATACTCTCGGGCGGAGGTACACCGCAGCACAGCCACGCACACCCACAGCAAGCGAATGAACGACTGAACACACGAGTGACCGTCATTCTCTACAGTGGGCATTCCTTCCATCCGATGGTTTGGCATCGAGGGCCATTACAACGTGATGGTGATGGATCTGCTGGGCCCGAGCCTCGAGGATCTCTTCAACCACTGCAATCGCCGCTTCTCGCTCAAGACCGTCCTGATGCTCGCCGACCAACTGGTACGCTTGCCTCGCTCGACCTGGGCCCGTGTCCCAGCGAGGGTCCACGCGTGGAGTCTCATTCCAATGGTGTCGTAGCTGCGCCGCATCGAGTACATCCATGCCAAGAACCTGATCCACCGCGACATCAAGCCCGACAACTTCCTCATCGGCTTGGGCGCGCGCGCCGACCAGGTCAACGTCATCGACTTTGGCCTCGGCAAGCGCTACCGCGACCCCAAGTCCGGAGAGCACATTCCGTATCGTGAGAACAAGAACCTCACCGGTACTGCTCGTTATGCGAGTATCTACACGCACTTGGGCATCGGTATGGTGATGGCTTGCGCACGCCGCCGTGCTGTCCATCATCTCGCGCTCTCTAACTCCGACGCACATCGCTGTTCCCGCTGTTCACGCTGTTCCTGCTCTTCGGTTGCCTCGACACTCGACAGAACAAAGCCGTCGAGATGACCTCGAGTCGCTGGGTTATGTGCTGATTTACTTTTGCCGAGGAACGCTGCCGTGGCAGGGCCTGCGCGCGCAGACCAAGAAGCAAAAGTACGACCGCATCAGCGAGAAGAAGCTGTCGACCCCGCTCGAGGCCTTGTGCCGAGACTTTCCTCGTACGTGCACTTCACTCGACACGATACCTGCTGCCATATGCCATCATCGATCCCTCATCACTCCCTCACTCGGTTACGTTCACAGCCGAGTTTGCCACGTACCTGAACTACACGCGTTCTCTGAGATTCGCTGACAAGCCCGACTATGCGTACTTGCGCAAGCTCTTCCGTGACCGCTTCCTCAAGGAGGGTTACTTGTACGATGGCGTTTACGACTGGATGGTGGTGCGTAGCTCTCACGTTCTCTCTCTCGGCCCCTTTTGTTGTACACGAGTACTGACTCTACCCGGCGCTTGCCGGCTGGTTTGCGGAGGCCCAGCCGACCTCCATGGACTTGGCGACGGCCACCACGACCACAATGGCAACCGGAGAGCCGTCGGCGCCGTTCCTCGTGCCACCAGGACCGTCGGCCTCTCCATCGCAGGCCATGTCGCTCGGACTCGACAACCCTGTCGACGGTCGACCGCAGTAGGCACCCATCATGGGGCCACAAACCACTCTGGCCTTCGTTCGATCCATATGTAGAGAATATCCTTCGAGAGTCTCATTGCCAATGCTTGCCTATGCTTGCCTTGCAGGCCGGCAAGCTTCCACGCACACGTGCCGTGGATGCTGTACATACCCCAACTACCACCATACTCTTCGTAACCGTGGGCAGCCCCGTTTGTCTATCTATGCACCTTCCTCTGTTGTAGCCACTACCCTCCACTTCCCACCAACCACACTCAACCTTTCGAATCAATACACGACAGTCACCAACAAGCCACC
>Ga0097681_1004415_pt1 | contig 9984 bp, 7 predicted proteins | sample ThiBiot_750_plan_FD_72845 | JGI IMG/M metagenome (GOLD analysis project Ga0097681, IMG submission 72845) | Wastewater bioreactor microbial communities from Cape Town, South Africa - Thiocy_cont_750_plan - 1398105538144 (version 2) (version 2) ... | reverse complement strand
AGCCATGGCACTACAGGCTCCGCCATGCTGCGAATCAGCAACAGCTCGATCACGCTCCTCGAGAATGCACGCCTACTGCTGGCAACCATGTAATGTCTCGATGGCGACCAGTCGAACTCTGGATATGCGTGTGTGGGCAATCCAATCCAAATCAATCAGTCAGTGCATTGGGTAGAATACGAGAGATTTGAGTCCGTACTTCGATCACGAATCAATCGTGCGACATCGACTTCGCGAGCGCCTTGTTCCGGCGTTACATGACTCTCCTGTCATTTGCGAGCGTGGCACCAAACGATACAGCTGCTCGTTAGGAGCAAGGAGAAACGAGAGGGGAGAGTGGATGGCGGATGGCGCACGTTGACGATTGACTTGTCGGCACCGTGATCGATCAGCATCTCGATGCATTTCGTGTGACCATTGCACGACGCATAGTGCAGTGGTGTGTCACCGTCACAATCAACGAGATTGAGATCGGCACATCGAACACGGAGGAGGAGCTCGAGGCATCGATGACGGCCAGCGCATGAGGCCCAATGAATCGGTGTTCTGCGCTTACGATCAAGAGCATTGACATCGGCGTGTCGCTCAAGGAGTGGCGTGATGCACTGATGGTGGCCGTCCAGGGATGCATGAGTAAGAGGGGTGAAGCCTTCAAGATCACGGGCATTGACATCGGCGTGTCGATCAAGGAGGAGCTCGACGCATTGCTGGTGGCCAAACGTTGATGCGTAATGAAGCGGGGTGTCGCCTCTATTGGTGACGGCGCTGATATCAGCGTGTCGATCAAGGAGGAGCGCGACGCATTGCTGGTGGCCATTCGATGATGCATTATGAAGAGGAGTAGACCTATTACGATCTGGAGCATCGATATTGGCGTTTCGATCAAGGAGGAGCTCGACGCATTGATGATGGCCATTTCCCGATGCATGATGAAGAGGAGTAGATCCATTACGATCTCGAGCGTTGATATCGGCACGTCGATCGAGAAGGAGCTCGACGCATTGCTTGTGGCCATTCGATGATGCAGCATGAATGGGAGCAGATTCATCTCGCTCTCGAGCGTCGATATCGGCATTTCGATCGAGAAGCGTGATGAGATCTTGCAGCGATCCTCGACGTGCAGCAGTGAAGATATCAGAATCGGATGTCGCCATTGCGAGAATGTATGTGTCGATCAAGCGGGAGAGAGAGTTATCGAGTTGACCGAGCGAAGAGCGAGAGTGACGATTGGAACAGTGATCGATTCGAGGTCATTCGCTCACTCTCCCTCGCAAGGTGCCACCGCAGCAGCAAGCTGGGAGACCACCGTTCGGTCACGTGAACAGAACCAAATCAAGTGTTCGAGGACTTGGGACATCCGCCTTCGAATAGAGACTCGTTTGGTGAGTATTCTGGCGATGGATGGCGCGATCTTGGCTCGGTGCGCCTCGTGTATCGTGCAGCATACGTGCGGGCACACGGACGCGCAGATCGATGCTGCTACGAGTTTGTTCTGCGTCGAGCACGAATCTGTGGTGATCGCGTGCTCGAGCCATTGCTTCGAACAGCACGTGGCCGAGGCGCACGGCAATTCGGTCGAGGCCGCCGTGCCCAAGTGGCAGCTGATGCAGTACAGCTCGCTTCATGCGAGCCAACAGCTCGTTCACCACGAGCGCTGCCTCGTCGCCGAACGCCATTCGCAATTCGACCTGGCGCGTCAATTGACTCGCAACGTGTTCTGTAGCTTCGTGATCGGCACCGAGAGCCCGTTCGTGCCGGGCGACAAGTTCTTCTCGCTGGCGCAGCAGCTGCCTGACCGAGCAGTGCAGAGCATCGGGTTCGTGGGCGAGCCGCGTGCCAAGCATCGAATCATGTGCTCGTTCTTCGATCAGGAAGAACGCCTCCCTCCGATCCAGTTGGCAGACGATGGCTGCGAGAGGGGCGACGATGACGATTCGATCGGTGGCGGTCGTTCGTACATTTCGGACATTACGGCGTACATGGGCCAGAACAGCGAGCTCGTGTTGAATGTCGATGGACTGCTGACGTTCGAGCTCGAGCACGCCGATCGACGCTCGTCGGCAGGCTCCTCGACAACGACCACAACAACAACGGCGACAGCCACCAGAGCTCCGACTCCAACACGGTCATCGACTCCGACGCGATCGTTGACTCCGCAAGGGTACATGGAGGATCGCGGCGCGCTGATGCGACATGAGGTCGTGTCGCGATGGTACCCGCGACTGCTGCATCTCTTTAGCAACGTGCTGTGCTTCGTTGGCTCGTACCGTGGAGCCGACACCGAGCGACAACTGCTGTCGGAGCTGGAGAGCTTCGGTCGCGCTGCCGTGCAGAATGTCAATCACTGCATCAAGCGGCCGCTCGCGGTGCTGGTCGTGTGCGATGTTTCACGCGAGAGCCTGTCGCAGTGCGAGCTCAATGTCGATAAGGCCGCCGATCCATATCGCCAGCAACTCAAGGCTCTCGTGCCATCGCTGTACCATCGCATCGACATTGTGTATGTGCCAGAGTTTGCCGGCGCACCTCGACTCTACCACCAACAGCTCGAGTCTCTTCACGGTCGCATTCGCTCGACCTTTGCGTCGCTGGCGCAGTTGGCGCCGAGCAATCCACTCGACGCCGACCTGATCGAAGGCCTCGGCGCCATCGAGCTGCCGCTCAGCAATTCCGCGGGCAAGGCGGCCTTCTTCCGACTGTTTGGGAACGCGTTGCGCCAGCTCAATCGCCATCCGACCGACGCCGAGCTGACGCTCGACTTTACCGAGATCGTGCACAACGACCCGCGAGCGGCCCCGACACAGCTCGCAGACTTTGTGTACGAGTATTTCACGATGATGCGAACGTACATTGAGCAGTCGCGCTCGACCGCCGGCGCCGACAGCTTCGAGCGAGCGCTCACGGACCTCGAACAACGCATCGCGAGAATCTACTTTATGTGGCGGTACCGCACGCTCGGCGCCCATGCGCATGCGTTCCTCGAGCTTGCCGGCGGCTCGCCGATCGATGCCGAATTCGAGCGCGCTCTCCGGGAGCTGGATGAACGCTTGTCGCGCGAGCAGCCGTGTCACAGCAGCCTCGTCATACCGTCGAGTGGTGCCGGCGTGCCCGAGACGCTGCAGTGGTGCGGCCTGTCCGAGGAGCAACATCGCGAGCGACACAAGGGGAGCTCCACCGTGCAGGTGGGCCGCAATCTCCTGTCGCACGAGTGGTTCGGGCAGTATGAGCGCAGCGAGCACCGGCCGCGATTGCTCGAGACCGTGCGTGAGGCGCTCGCCACTCAGTGGATGGCGCTGAGCCACGTGCTCGATCGCCACAAGACCTACGTGCGCGCACACCAGCATGAGCTGCACGACGTAGTGACGGCGTCGGTCAATGCACTCGCCGTGTGCGTGGTGTGCGTGCTCGATGCACCGACCGTGCGCGGCGCGCCGTGTGGCCATTGCGTGTGCGTCGCGTGTGCGATCGAGCACAAGTTCCAGTGCCCGTTGTGCAACTCGGGCGCCATGTATCCGAACAAGTTGCCGCCACTCGCCGGAGCGCGAGTGCTGGCGATCGACGGCGGAGGCGTACGAGGACTGATTCCGCTCGTGGTGCTGAGCGTCGTGCAAGAGTACGCGTTCGGCATCTCGATCCGCAACCTCTTCGACCTCATCGTCGGCACGAGCGCCGGCGGCCTGCTGACACTCACGGTCGGCCGCTCGCAGCAACAGGCCAAGGAGCTGATCTCGACCTTTGCGTCGTTCGGCAACCGCGCCTTCGTCAAGACGCGGCTGGCACGCTGGTTCGGTATGGCGCCGACGCGCTACAAGGTCAAGGCGCTTCGCGATACGCTCGAGACACTGCTGCCGAACCCGCACGCGCCGCTCTTCACCGAGGAGACGCCGCACCTCGCGTTGACGTCGGTCTTTCATCGCGACGGCGAGCGCCGAGCGGCGCTCTTCACGTCGTACAACCGTGCCCGCCGTGCCACCGACCGCGTGTCGCTCTTCACCAACGCCACGCGTATCGACGCGGCGCTCGCCACCAGCGCGGCGCCGACCTACTTTCCGAGCCACTGTTGCCTTGAGGAGGCATTCATCGACGGTGGCATGATGCACAACAACCCGTCGATGGTGGCACTCGACGAGGTCAAGGCCTTGTGGCCCTCGAACGAGTGTCACATACTCGTGAGCCTCGGCACCGGCATCGGACCTCGCACCGCCGAGGAGCCTCGCAGCGGCCCGCGTATGCCCAAGTCGATCTTTGACATCATCCTCAAGACCATCGACCATGCCACCGAGACCGAGCGCACCAACTCGGAGCTTTGCCGCCTGATGCCGGATCGCAGCGTGCGCATCCAGCCGGAACTGCGCGACAACTTTCCACTCGATGACGTCGAGCACTCGCAGTTGCTGATCGAAGACACGTACACCTTCCTCAAGCGGCCGTGGGTGAGCGCCCAGGTGGCACAACTGACGCGACGCCTGCTGGCCGCGTGCTTCTATCTCCACGTCGAGTCGAACTCGGCCACCAGTGCCGTGCTGCAGGCGCTCATCGTCTCGCGCTGTCCGCTGCCGATGGAGTTTCTGTCGCTGATCGACGGCGGTTCGTTTAGCATCACGGCCTCGCAGATTGGTATCACGATCGAAACCAGTGAGCCCGAAGCGAGTGACAACGTATTTCAGATGCCGATACGAATCATGGGCGCACGAGACACGTTGCGTCTTGAGATCATGGCCGCAATGCCAACGGCGATGGATTTCGAGCCGGAGTTACATCCGATCTCGGGTTCGCCAGTGACCATCATGGTCGGTACCTCGTAAGGAGAGGCTCTCTCTCTCTCTCTCTCTCTCTCTCTACATTCTATGATGTTTCAATAGATATCCTCATCTCCCTCATCCTCTTGAAAGGCGTGAAAACTCCATCGTTACTGATAGATGAGATGGATAGTGGATATTGATCGGTATGGATGAAAGTCGCTTGGATAACCCCGAGGCGGCAATCTTCTCGGCTCGATCTACGGTACCCACCTTGTTACTGTGCTTGGTGTGGATTCATCAAGCACAAGCACGTTCACCGTGAGATGAGCGAAAGGAAGTAGATTGGTTTCGTTTGGTTCTTGGTGTTGCGAGTGGTAGGGTTCAAGGAGCTGCGGTCGCGAGGTCGAGGAGTCGTTGCTTCTTGTTGCTCGCTTCGTTGCTGCACCATCGTCCGTAGGAAGAAGCAGAACACATCCATCCGTCCTTCGATTTGCGAAGGATCGCGATCGAGTATCGATGGCACTCGAGCGACTATGGTCGCTGGTGTGCGTAGTATTGCTTGTGTCTCTCGCGTACTCGGCCAATATCGATATGTGTCGCGTCTCGCAAGCCATCATCGACGACGACGCTCGCGTTGTAGCGTGCGAGCTCGACGACTCGTCGTCGTCGTTCGACGCCGCCACGATGCCGCTCGTGCACGTCTCACGGCGACAGCTGGACTATCCTGCGGCCCATCCGATCTCGGTCAACGAGGTCGTGCACGGCGACTTCGAATCGACCTCGACCGTGGCGTTTATTCTACGAGATGTATCGTCGACCGATCTGCTGCGCGCGGCCTTGACGAGCGTCGCCACCGGACCCAGACAACCACCGCAGACGATCCAGCTGTTGATCAACGACGCGCACACCAACACCTTGTTGCAGGTGGCTGAGGCTCCATGGCCGTACTGCAACAGTTCAACGGTATCGCACATTGGCGAGAGATCCAAGTGGGAGAGTGAGAGAAGCCTCGCTAATCTGTCTGGCTGTCGACGCTCGTCGACATCGTGTACGATGAATCATGATCAGGTCGAAACGATCGTGTGCCAATCAGCGACACCACAACTACCGACGATCGCGTATCTCTTGACCGTGGTCGGACCGCAAGGAGCGGCGTTCGAGTTGAGCGTCGCGCTGTTGAATGTCACGGTCGAGCTCGGCAGCGTGCACTACGGCTCGTTCCCCAACAAGTACGCAAGCCAATGAATGCGCCAACGCCGATAGGCTCGTAGCTGCTGGTAGTATAGGTACCAGTAGTATCGGGACTCTCACACACGAGAGATTGATTGCATCGAGCCAGTCGGTACTTCTTCTTTGATGTGCCGCCGTCGACCACCTACCTCGAGGTCCAAGTGGTCGACACGGCTCCCAACGACTGGATCGTCGGCCGCTTGGTGCTCTCACCCAATCGGTGCTTCCACTCTGCACTTGTACGAATCACTCACTCAGTCAGTCATCGATTGATGCAGTTCAATTGATTCGATTCGATTCGATTGGATTGATTCGATAGGGAGGAGGCGAATCAACACTACCAACGATTACGAGTGAGATTGCATTCCTCAACTTCTCACACAAGGTGACACTGAATCTCGGCATCAATCTACATCCCAAGCTCTCGAGCGGTCGATGGTATGGCACGGTCGAGGTGCCGCACGTTTGTGGCGAGACCAAGGACTTCCAGGTGGTGGTGATCGAGGGCATGCCGCTGCAGTCGTACTGGTGGCCGATGCTGGCGCTGGTGGCCGTGTCGGTGGCTGGCACGGCGGCCATCGTGACCTACACGGTGGTGATGCTTCGATTCGTGCTGCGATCGCGACGCACGGTGCGCTTCTATCAGGGCGCGGTGCCGCTCGAGGCGCCGTGGCGCGAGTGCTGGCAGGCGGTGACGCTGCTCGGCGAGCAGAAGAACGAGACGGCGCGGTACTGGAAGTGGATGGTGACGCTGGCGGTGTTCTTTGCGGTGCCGGCGGCGCAGTTCGTGTTCCGCGACTACTACCTGGCGTTCATCAAGACCGGCGACCGCAACGCGTGCTACTTTAACAACGAGTGCGCACGGCCGTGGTGGGTCTTCTTCTCGTTCAACAACGTCGCGAGCAACGTGGCGTTTCTGATCTCGGCGCTCGGCCTCGGCCTGCTGACGACCTATCGCGAGATCGACCGTCGCAGTCGATACATGCTGCGCGCGCTCGCGGTCGCCATCGCCGCCGAGGGCGTGTGCTCGGGCCTGTATCACGTGTGCCCGACGCGCCTCAGCTTCCAGCTCGACACGACGTTCTCGAACATCATCTCGGCCATGGTGATCATCGAGACGTTTCGCGTGTGGGGCTTCTACGTCAAGGCCTGGCAGGCCTTCTCGGTCTTCTCGCTCTTCACCGTGCTGAACCTCATCGGCACGCTGCTCGACTCGGGCCTCGTCGACAACCTCACGGCCAAAGACGTCTTTCTGCTCTTCTCGGTGCTGTTCTTCAACGTCATCACCGGCGTGCTCGTGGCGTCGATCGTGCTCGACTGCGTCTCGAACCACCGCCGCTCGCGCGCCGTCTGGATCTCGATCGGCGTCGTGCTGCTGCTCTTCCAGACGCTCACCATGATCATCGTCTACCTCGGCTGGTCGGACTTCTCCATGCTGTACGCCGTCGGCCTCATGATCGAGGCCTTCTCGCTCATGGGCGTGCTGCTCATCGCCTCGTTCCACCGCTACTGCTTCCGCCAGAAGGTGGTCGTGCTCGTGACGGCCTTCATCGCCGCCGCCACCAACTGCAGCGCGTACGCCGTCTTCATGTTTGCGCCCGTGAGCGACAAGGACGCGTCACCCGCCGACTCGAACAACATGAATGCGCCGTGCCTGATGTGGGACTTTTTCGACCACCACGACCTCTGGCATCTGCTGGCCTCGTACGGCCTGCTGCTGCTCGGTGTCACGCTCAACGTGCTCAACGTGCGTGCGCCGCCCAAGCCCGGTTCCACCGGCGCCATCATCTCGGGCAGCAGCAGTCCCACGGCGGGCAGCGGCGTCTCGGAACGTGCTGCCATCAATCCCAGGCGCCGCACGGTACTCTCGGACCTGGAGAGCACCGACGAAGGCGCGTCGACCTACGGCGAGGAGGACGAGGACGCTGACTACTTTACGCACGAGGAGTACGATGCGGCGATCATGAACACCGAGCCTGCCATGCCTCAATCGTCGTATGGAGCGATCGATGCTGATTCGAGATCCTAGTCGTCCAAGTCGAGGTCGAGGTTGAGGTCGAGGTTGAGGCTGTTATTTATACGTGTTGGTAGTTGTTGTTGAGTTGTTAGTCGTCGTAGTAGTAGCAGCAGCAGCAGTTGGTAGATAGTTGATATCGAGGTTGTGGTTGTTACTTGCGGTAGTGCACTGCAAGCATGCAGCTCTGGTGGTTGTGGCTCAAAATCGATGTGTGTTGAGTGAGTGATGATAATGAAGCCAACTAGCGACCCTCACGATCACCGTGTATTGCTCGCAGTAGCCGAGGCGGCGGCGCAGCAGCGCTGGAAGGCATCGCGCAACGCCGCCTCATCGAGCGAACGCCCGATGCACACGACGTGAATGTAGCGGCGCTCGTCGAGCCGCCATGGCACAGTGGTCTGCGTCAGCTCGAAGATCTCGTGTACGCCCTGCAGCGCGTACTTGAAGTCACACCCTGCCACGCTCACCATGCCTTTGAGGCGGAAGACCTCGATGCCGTTCGGTTTGTCCCACAGCAGCGTCCCGATCTCGCGATGCAACGTTGCGAGATCGGCGCCATGCGGAGCGTCGATCTGGAAGTTGTAGGTCGAGACCTCGGGTTCGTGCAGACAGGACTTGGAGCTCGCGTCAGTGCATTGAGAGCAGGATACATCATGATCCGAGCCATGCTCGTGCTCGTGCTCGTGCTCGTGCTCGTGTTGTGGCATCGCATGGTCGGCGTCATCGACCGTAGCGAAGGTACGCTGCCAGTCGAAGGAGCGAATGTTGAGGATGGCGTCGAGCTCGACGCGTGATTGCGACGTGACGACCAACGGAGCCAATCGATTGATCTGGCGGATAGCTTGTTCGACTTGTTGCTGTGGGCGTGGAGGTCGTGTTAGCTCGCGATTCGCGGCTCCGTCGCGGTTGCAGCGGTGCGTACCAACGTGAGGTCGTCCACGAGATCGCGCTTGTTCACGAGGATTCGGTCGGCGAAGGCGATCTGCTGCTGCGCCTCGGAGCGCTTCGCTGCATCTTGAGTGGTATCCAGATGGCGCAAGAGGTTCTTGGCATCCACTACCGTGACGATGGCATCGAGATAGATCGCTGCGATGCATTGACTACTTGTGAGATTGAGAGCGCATGGAGCATCGAGCGAGCAACGGACGACGTACGGCTCTCGAGCTCATCATCGATCCAGAACGCCGATGCCACGGGCCCGGGGTTCGCCTATGACATTGATACGAGTCAGTAGCACGTCTGGGGGATGCGTGCGTAAGCGGTAAGGCTTCAGATGGCGCACCAGTCCGTCGGTCTCGAGGAAGATGTAGTCGAAGCTGTTCTGGCGCTCAGCAAGATACTCGATCGTGCGAACGAGATCGCCACGCACCGAACAGCACACGCAGCCGTTGGGCAGCTCGAGCCACTCGGTGCTCGTGGCCCCTGATTGATCGCGTATCATGGCCTCTTCGATACCAATCTCTGGAGATTCGTTCGCACGCAGCAAGCAGCCGTGTGAATGTCGTGATCATCGTCGTCGTCATCGAGGCGCTTGGCGGTGCCCACGTACTCTCGCCAAACTCATTCTGGATGATCGCGATACGCTTACCATGTTGTGCCGTCATCACGTAATTGAGCAGCGTGGTCTACACATGGGCCAAGGCTCAATGAGCGGCGCTCCTACCAGCACCAGCACCGCCACCAGTGGCGCAGGCACGCACGAACCTTGCCTGCACCCAGGAAGCCAGTGATCATCGTCACTGGTATCTGGCGCGTGCTCTTGGTGCTCGCCGCCGTTTCTCTGTCATCATCGAGGGCCACCAGCTCCTCGGGCATACTGTCATCGTCCTCCATCGGTGCGGTGCGGTGCGAGATGCGTGCAGCAGCGAGCAACGAGCACAATGATGACGATGAATGGAACAGCAGCTGCCCGTCAAGAACAGCAACGTGCTTACAGTGATTTAGTATGGCGTGAGAACTGTACAATCGCGAGGGAGATGGCTGGCTGGCTGGCTGGCT
>Ga0097681_1004411_pt1 | contig 9993 bp, 11 predicted proteins | sample ThiBiot_750_plan_FD_72845 | JGI IMG/M metagenome (GOLD analysis project Ga0097681, IMG submission 72845) | Wastewater bioreactor microbial communities from Cape Town, South Africa - Thiocy_cont_750_plan - 1398105538144 (version 2) (version 2) ... | reverse complement strand
GTCTTACTGATCGCCCTGGGAGTGATCTTCCTCCTCCAGAATTTCGGCTTTCCGGTACCGAAGAACTGGTGGGCGATCTTTGTGATGGTCCCGGGGATCGCCGCCCTCGGCGCTGCCTGGTCGATACGCGAGCGGGAGGGTGCGTGGACCGCTGGGGCAGTCGGCTCGCTTCTTGCCGGCGTGATCATGGTCGGGATGGCGATCGTCTTCTTCTTCGGCTTCGATTTCGGCAAGTTCTGGCCGCTGATCCTGATCGCACTCGGGGTGGGAGCGCTGTCCGGCGCCGGATGGCCGCGCGGGCGCTCCGGCAGATAGCGACGGATGGCCGCGCGCTCCAACCAGGGCAGGGCATCTGGTAATGCGCGTCGACCTCTTCGACTTCGATCTGCCGGAGGAGCGCATCGCTTTGCGCCCGGCGAGCCCGCGCGATGCGGCTCGCCTTCTCGTCGTCAGGCCGGGCGAGAGCCCGTCGGACCGCATCGTCCGCGACCTGCCTGATCTTCTTGAGCCGGGCGACGCGCTCGTCTTCAATGATACCAAGGTGATACCGGCACAACTGGAAGGCTCGCGCGAACGCGATGGGGCGGTCGCGCATATTGGCGCCACGCTGCATATGCGGGTTGCTCCCGACCGGTGGAAAGCCTTCCTGCGCCCGGGAAAGCGCATAAGGGAAGGGGATCGGATCCGCTTCGGCGAAACCGGCGAAAGCTGCTATCTCGGAACGCTCGATGCGACCGTTGCGGAAAAAGGCGATGACGGCGAGGCGCTTCTCGTCTTCGATCTCTCCGGACCCGCGCTCGACGAGGCCATTGCTGCCGCCGGCCATGTCCCGCTACCGCCCTACATCGCCTCGCGGCGTGCGGAGGACGAGCGCGACCGGTCCGATTATCAGACGATCTATGCCGAAAAGGACGGGGCGGTGGCCGCCCCGACGGCAGGCCTGCATTTCACGCCCGAACTCTTCGCGGCGCTCGATCGGCGTGGAATCGAGCGCCATTTCGTCACCCTTCATGTCGGGGCAGGTACCTTCCTGCCGGTCAAGGCGCAGGATACGCAATCCCATCGCATGCATTCGGAGGCAGGCGAGGTGAGCGCTGCGACCGCCGGGGCGCTCAATGCGGTGCGCGCGCGGGGCGGCCGCGTCGTTTCGGTCGGGACGACCTCGCTGCGGCTGCTTGAGAGCGCTGCCGACGAAAGCGGACGGGTGAAGCCTTGGTCGGGCTCGACCGATATCTTCATCACGCCGGGATACAGTTTTCGCGCCGTCGACGTGCTGATGACCAACTTCCACCTGCCGCGATCGACGCTCTTCATGCTCGTATCCGCCTTCAGCGGCCTTGAGACGATGCGCGATGCATATGCACATGCGATCGCGAGCCGCTACCGTTTCTATTCCTATGGCGACGCCAGCCTGCTATGGCCGTCCGCCAAATGACCGACGTCTTCAAGTTCCAGGTTCTGGCGAAAGATGGAATTGCCCGCAGGGGCGAGATTTCCATGCCGCGCGGCATCGTGCGCACACCCGCCTTCATGCCCGTCGGCACCGCCGGCACTGTAAAGGCGATGTATATGGACCAGGTGCGGGCCCTCGGCGCCGACATCATCCTGGGCAATACATATCACCTGATGCTGCGGCCGGGCGCCGAGCGTGTGGCGCGGCTCGGCGGCCTTCACGAATTCGCCCGCTGGCCAGGCCCGATCCTGACGGATTCGGGCGGCTTTCAGGTCATGTCGCTCACGAGACTCAGGAAGATTGACGAAAACGGCGTCACCTTCCGCTCTCATATCGACGGGCGCCCCTATGAACTGACCCCGGAGCGCTCGATGGAAATCCAGGGACTTCTTGATTCCGACATCCAGATGCAGCTCGACGAATGCATCGCGCTGCCGGCGGAGGAAAAGGCGATCGAGGTCTCGATGGAGCTTTCGCTGCGCTGGGCGGAACGGTCGGCAAAGGCATTCGGTGACCAGCCGGGAAAGGCGATGTTCGGCATCGTGCAGGGAGGTGACGTGGCGCGCCTGCGCGAGCGCTCGGCTGCCGGCTTGAGTGCGATGGGCCTCAAAGGCTATTCGATCGGTGGTCTTGCCGTTGGCGAACCCCAGGCAGTCATGCTGGAGATGATCGAGGTCGCCTGCGCCGTGCTGCCGCAGGAAAAGCCGCGATACCTGATGGGGGTCGGTACGCCGGACGACATCCTGAAATCGATCGCGCGCGGCGTGGACATGTTCGACTGCGTGATGCCGACGCGGGCAGGGCGGCACGGCCTCGCCTTCACCCGCTTCGGCAAGATCAACCTCAAGAACGCCCGGCACGCCGAGGATCCGCGCCCGCTCGACGCGGAGTCGGATTGTCCTGCTGCGCGCGACTACAGCCGCGCCTATCTTCATCATCTCGTGCGCTCGGGCGAGCTTCTGGGGGCAATGCTGCTGACCTGGAACAACCTTGCCTATTACCAGGCCTTGATGCACGGCGCGCGCGGTGCGATCGAAGCGGGCCGGTTTGCCGATTTTGCAGCGGAAGCATCAGAAAGCTGGTCACGCGGCGATCTGCCTGCACGCAGTTGAGCCAGGGGAGCCGCGGCATGAATCAATCGTTTACCGCTTCGCAATAGGATTGTTCGAAGCAATATCCTTGACGTGACCGGAATTCAGAATGTCGGACCCGCACGGCGGCGCCCAGCCGAACAACCGCCGCGAACACAGGCAACGCACGCTGAAGGCCGGCAGGATCATCCTGTCGCTGCAAACCACGATGGATTGCATGGTCCGCAACCTCTCCGCACGAGGCGCTCTCCTTGAAATCGGCGTCATAGCCGCGCTGCCGCCTAAATTCGAACTGCTGTTGGTCGATGCCAACACGGTGCGGAACGTGGAGCTGCGCTGGCAGCGCGGCCAGCGAGCCGGGGTCGAGTTCGTCGGAGGACCGAGGGTTTCCGTTCGATGATATTCACGATCGGCTTCGTGACATAGCGGATCGAATGCCGCTACGCGCTGAATGCCACCATGTGTTTACAGGCTGTTTCGGATGCTCAAGTTTCTGCTACGGTATCGCTCTGCACCGCAGCGGCGGTAAATAAGCGGCGCCAATGCAAATATTTCGATGCAAGAACAATATCATTAGATATCCAAATATATTGGCTTTTAAAGGTATGGCATAGGAATCAAGCGATGGAAATTTGAATTTGGAGAAAAATCTATGGCGAAGAATAAGCGCAAGTTCAGGGTTGATGAGGCACCCGCTATAGAGGGCGACACACCCTCAAAGCGCAGGCTCTTGCGTTCGGGACAGTTCAAAAAAGACGCCGCTCCGGCTGCAAGTACAAAGGAAGAGGCCACTTCGGCCGAAAGCACAGAGGAGAAAGGCAGTCGTGTCGCCGGCTTGAATTCTCTGCCAACCGAATTGAAATTCCAGGTGGTTGATGCGCTGGCAAATCAACCACCTCGCAGCGCGGCACATGACGATCTCGCGGCTCTGAGGCTTGCCAACAGAACGTGGGGGCAAGCTGGTCGTCTTCCGGAGGGTCTGCTGCGGCGTCCCGGGGTCGAGTCCCGCCATGTCGCCGTTTGTCTCGACGTGGCGGGCGGCATGGCTGCGGCGGATGCCATCAGGCAGCATGATCCTTTGCCGGCGTCAGATGAATTTCTGAAAGTGGAGGACGTGGACAAGGCTCTGGTCCATGCAACGCCCGAACATCTGGCCGATCTGGCAAATTCTTACGAGACCCGCAAGGGTCCGGCGTCGGAGCTGGTATTCCGAGGAATGGGCCGCGCCATATCATATATGGAGCCGGAACGAATGCGTGCGGCTGATCTCGATACCCTCGCCACGCTTGCTGACGCGTGCTCGAAGCAGCGTTCCGACGTAGCCATCGAGAAGATAGCCACGACGGTCTGGGACCGGCGCTTTGGCCTCGACTTCGGCAATAGCCGGCAAATTGCCAGTTTCGCATCTGTCTGCTCCAAAAGCCCAGAGGACGACGCTGAACATTGCTTGGATTTCATGGCGGATAAGTTGATCGAGCATCGTGCGGCGTTGTTCCGCGGAGCAACCGACGAGCAGCTCACCGAGATGCATGAAGCATTCGAATTAGCAGAAGGATATGCTGATGATCCCGACTATGCCAATCGTCAGCTTGCCTGGACAATGGTCGGTGAGGCGATTGCACGTCGCGCGGAGGTTCACGAGTTGCAGGCTTCCTCTGGGAGGCCGGCTCTCGACAACCGCGACCGTGGCAGGTCGGTATTGGGTGACTGAAAAATCGGATCGAAGGATTGCGCGCGGCGGAGTAACCTCATAGGCGGCACGTGCGATCCCCGAATGGGTCATCGCAGCGCCTTGGGCGTTGTGCACCGACCTGCGACAAGGAGGTACCCATGCAATGGCAACCGTCCGAGGCGCGCTATGCGTCCATGACCTACAATCGCTGCGGCCGCTCGGGAGTGCGGCTTCCCGCCATCTCGCTCGGCCTGTGGCACAATTTCGGCGAGACGACGCCGCACGAAATGAAGCGCGCCATATGCCGCACCGCCTTCGATCTCGGAATCACCCATTTCGATCTCGCCAACAACTACGGGCCACCGCCCGGTTCGGCCGAGCGTGCATTCGGCGAAATCCTCCGGACCGACCTTGCCGGCCATCGCGACGAACTCATCATCTCGTCCAAGGCCGGCTACCTGATGTGGCCGGGTCCCTATGGCGAATGGGGCAGCCGCAAATACCTCATCGCCAGTTGCGACCAGAGCCTGAAGCGAATGGGGCTCGACTATGTCGACATCTTCTATTCGCACCGCTTCGATCCGGATACGCCGCTCGAGGAGACGATGATGGCGCTCGACCACATCGTGCGGTCGGGCAGGGCGCTTTATGCGGGCATCTCCTCGTACAATTCGCAGCGCACCCGTGAGGCCGCGGCAATCCTGAAGGAACTCGGCACGCCCTGCCTGATCCATCAGCCGAGCTATTCCATGCTGAACCGCTGGGTTGAGGACGACGGGCTCCTCGACACGCTCGACGAATTCGGCATCGGCTCGATCGTGTTTTCACCGCTCGCACAGGGAATGCTGACGGACAAGTATCTTGGAGGCATTCCTGACGACAGCCGCCTCGCGAAAGGCGGGGCGATGCGCCAGGAGTTCCTGAACGACACCAATATCGGCCGCATCCGCGCGCTCAACGAGATTTCCCGGCGGCGCGGCCAGTCGCTTGCGCAGATGGCGATCGCATGGGTTCTGCGCGGCGGCCGGGTGACTTCGGCGCTGATCGGCGCCAGCCGGCCGGAACAGGTGGCGGATTGCGTCGGCGCCCTTGCCAACGACGCGTTTGCGGATACGGAACTTGCCGAGATCGATCGCTATGCCACCGAGGCCGGCATCAATCTGTGGGCGCGCTCGGCCGAACGCGACGGTCCGCAGCGCTGACCGGGACAGGCCGCTCCAGGCCCGGTCATTGGCCGGGCCCAAGTCTGGTCGAGCCTATAGCGCGGCGCCCTATGGACCGGTGCGGCCGCTGGTGCCGTAGCGGATGACCTGCACCTTTTCCATGGTGACGAGGCCGCTGCCCATCACGCTTTCGACATATTGAAGGAAGGTGCCGATCTTTGCTTCCTCGTCCACGATCTCGATGACGAGCGGCAGGTCCTGCGACAGCCGCAGGATCTTGGTCGTATGCAGGTGGCTCGACTCGCCGAAGCCCATCGGGCCGCGCAGCACGGTTGCCCCCGCGAGGCCTTCTTCGCGTGCCTTCAGTACCAGCGCCTCGTAAAGCGGCCGACCGTCCACCTGATCGTCTTCGCCTACAAAGATGCGAAGGAGTACCGCCTCCCGGGGCAGTTCCATCTCTTGCTCCCGCTTCTGTTGCTTCAGGACGCTACGGAGCATCGTGCCCGGCGTCAATCTCACTGGGGCGGGGCGATCGGTGCACCTTCTTCCGGAGCCTGCGCGTTAACCTTAATGAAAGGTTACCGGTTGCCGAGGCGGGTGCTCGCGTCCACTCTTCGAGCGATACGGATACGAGGCGGCGTTGGACAGGATCATCACCCGAATATTGCTCGCGTTCTGGGCAGTCTGGTTCGCATTGCGGGCCTTCGCTGCATTCGGAGGAGGGGCAGGCGGCGCGCTTGAACACAGCTGGGCGAGGATGGGCGCAATCAGCATGGGCGCCGGCCTCGTCGAGATGCTCATCGGATGGCTGCTGGCCTGGGCGTTTCTTGCCGTCAGCCTCGGCGGCGAGGAGGATGCCGATGCGGTCCTTGTTGTCAAATCCGCCTTCGCGGCAGCGATCGCCTTTGCGGCTGCAGGCTTCCTACTAAGATCGGCCGGGGCGGCAGATCTCTCGCCGCTCGACGGGATCGCGACGATGCTGCTGCTGGTGACATCCTACGTTGCGGCGATGAGCGAAGCAGTGCCGGCCACTATGGCCCGCCGGGCCAAACCGCCCGCTGAGGATAAGAGCCGCTTGGTCCCCGTGAATTTTGACGACCTGCGCATCATCCGTTTTCCGGCCAGAACCCATCCCGGACGGGAAAGCACATGATGCGCGCGCTCGTGATCTTCTGGGCGGCGCCGCTCGGGTTCTTCTGGAGCTGGTATTTCCTTTCGTTGAACGACTTGAGCTTCGGCACGCTGTTTTTCAGCCGGAGGCTCCACGATCTCGTCTTCGCGGTCTACGGCGAGATGCTCGGCGTGAGCCCGGCCGAACTCCCCGGAATGACCGCGCGTGCCTGTGTGTTGGATAGCGTCATCGTCCTCGCCCTGGTCGCCTTCCGCAGGCGCCGTCAGCTCGCGGAAGCGCTCGAACCGGTCCGCCGGGCGATCATGCTTCGTCTTGCAGGTTCCGCAGGCGATCAAGCGCCCCCTGCAGAATGAAGGCTGCAGCGGCCGAATCGATGCGCCCCGCGCGCTTCCTGCGCGACATATCCATGCCGATGAGCACCCGTTCTGCAGCGATCGTCGAAAGGCGCTCGTCCCAGAAGACGAACGGCACGTCGGTCAGCTTCTCCATGTTGCGAACGAAGGCGCGTGTCGATTGAGCGCGGGGGCCCTCGCTGCCGTCCATGTTGACCGGCAGACCGATGACCAGGGCCCCGATATTCTCGGTTCCGATCACGCGCAGGAGGGCATTGGCATCCGCCGTGAATTTCGTCCTGGCGATCACCGGCCGTGGATGGGCGAACGAAAGTCGGCGGTCGGAAACCGCCAGGCCGATGGTCTTCGTGCCCAGGTCGAGCCCTGCAACGGCCTTTCCGCCCGCAAGATGCGGCATGAGCATGCCGAGTTCGATGACGGACAAGGAATTTGGCTCCCCGTGGCCTTCTGATTTGGCCGACACGCTCTTTCCAATTCAGACGGCCGCCGTATTTCTACGCCGGGTGGCGACCGCAAACCGTGAGGACTACGAGATGAAACTGACCTGGTACGGACATTCCGCATTCCGCGTCGAGGCTGGCAATGCGCGCATTCTGATCGATCCCTTCCTCTCAGGCAATCCGAGCTGGAACGGCGGCTGGGAAGAGCCGGCGGAAGGCGTGACGCATGTCCTGCTGACGCACGGCCACAACGACCATATCGGCGATTCGCTCGAAATATTGAAGAAGACCGGCGCCACGCTGGTCGCCAATTTCGAGATCTGCATGTACCTGGTCGGCAAGGGCGTGGACCAGGGGAAGATCAATCCCGGCAACCATGGCGGCACGGTCGAGTGCGGCGGCTTCACGACCACCTTTGTCGATGCGCGCCATTCTTCCTCCTTCGACGACGGCAAGGGCGGCAATGTGTATCTCGGCAATCCCGCCGGGCTCGTCCTGCATTTTCCGAACGACAAGACGCTCTATCACATGGGCGATACCGACATTTTCTCCGACATGGCTCTCATCCAGGAACTGCATGCGCCGGATATCGGTATCGTGCCGATCGGCGATCGCTTCACGATGGGCGGTGCGGTGGCCGCGCTCGCCTGCCGACGCTATTTCCGCTTCGAGAATGTCATTCCCTGCCATTACCTGACGTTCCCGATGCTCGACCAGAGCCCCGACAAGTTCGTGAGCGGGCTTGAAGGCGGCAACACCAGGGTTGTCGTGCCGGAGCCAGGCGCCGCTTTCAGCGTGTGAACGGAGGAGCGGGAAGGCGGCGCGTTGTTGCGCCGCGCGTCCCGCCCGGATATAGCGGCTGGCGAAACTGGTAGACGTAAGGATAGTCACATGTCCGTCGATATCCATACGGTGAAGCGCGTCGCCCATCTCGCCCGCATAGCCCTTGACGACGACGATGCGGATCGCATGGCCGGCGAGCTCAATACGATCCTCGGCTTTGTACAGCAGCTCGACGAGGTTGACGTTGCCGGCGTCGAGCCCATGACGTCAGTTGCGCCAATGAAGTTGAAGATGCGTCAGGACGCCGTCACGGATGGCGGCAAGGCGATGGACATCGTTGCCAATGCGCCTGCGACGGACGAGAACTTCTTCCTCGTGCCCAAGGTCGTGGAATAGCACGTCCTTCCCTGCCATCTGAACCACACCGACCGGAAGAATTCCGCGAATGACCGATTTGACAGCGCTCACCATTGCCGAGGCCAGCAACGCCCTGAAGAAGCGGGCATTCTCGGCGCGCGAGCTGACGGATGCATATCTGGCCGCCATCGAGGGGGCGAACGGCGACCTCAATGCCTATGTCGCCGTGACGCCGGACAAGGCCCGGGCGATGGCCGAGGCCTCCGATTTGCGTCTGGCCAGGAACGAGGGCCGGGCGCTCGAAGGCATACCGCTCGGCATCAAGGACCTCTTCGCCACCGAAGGCGTTCACACTCAGGCCTGTTCCCATATCCTTCACGGTTTTCTGCCGCGTTACGAATCGACGGTCACCTCCAATCTCTGGAGGGACGGGGCGGTGATGCTGGGCAAGCTCAACATGGACGAGTTCGCCATGGGCTCCTCGAACGAGACATCATGGTACGGGCCGGTCAAGAATCCGTGGCGCGCACACGGCTCCAATCTGGATCTCGTTCCGGGTGGTTCTTCGGGCGGTTCGGCGGCTGCGGTGGCGGCGCGGCTTTGCGCGGGCGCTACCGCAACGGACACGGGCGGCTCGATCCGCCAGCCAGCGGCCTTCACCGGCACAGTCGGCATCAAGCCGACCTATGGGCGCTGCTCGCGCTGGGGCATCGTGGCGTTTGCCTCCTCGCTCGACCAGGCGGGACCGATTGCGCGGGACGTTCGCGATGCAGCGATACTCTTGAAGTCGATGGCATCGAGCGACGAGAAGGACACGACCTCGGCCGACTTGGCCGTCCCCGACTACGAGGCGGCATTGGGCAAGTCCGTCAAGGGCATGAAGATCGGCATCCCGCGGGAGTATCGCGTCGAGGGCATGCCGGACGAAATCGAGGCGCTCTGGCAGAAGGGCATTGCCTGGCTGCGCGATGCGGGAGCGGAGATCGACGAGATCTCGCTGCCGCACACGAAATATGCGCTCCCCGCCTATTATATCGTTGCGCCGGCGGAAGCCTCTTCGAACCTGGCGCGATATGACGGCGTGCGGTACGGGCTTCGCGTCCCTGGGCGCGACATCATCGACATGTATGAGAAGACGCGCGCGGCGGGCTTCGGCCGCGAGGTCAAGCGCCGCGTGATGATCGGCACCTATGTGCTTTCGGCGGGCTATTACGACGCCTATTACCTCAAGGCGCAGAAGGTCCGCACGCTTATCAAGCGTGACTTCGAAAGGGTATTCGCTGACGGCGTGAGCGCGATCCTGACGCCGGCGACCCCTTCGGCCGCGTTCGGCATCGCCGACCAGGACATGGCAGCCGACCCGGTGAAGATGTATCTGAACGACATCTTCACCGTCACGGTAAACATGGCGGGGCTCCCCGGCATCGCCGTGCCTGCCGGCCTCGACGGGCGCGGCCTGCCGCTGGGACTGCAACTGATCGGCCGCCCGTTCGAGGAGGAGACCCTCTTCCAGACCGCGCATGTGATCGAGCAGGCCGCCGGCCGCTTT
>Ga0097681_1004394_pt1 | contig 10019 bp, 9 predicted proteins | sample ThiBiot_750_plan_FD_72845 | JGI IMG/M metagenome (GOLD analysis project Ga0097681, IMG submission 72845) | Wastewater bioreactor microbial communities from Cape Town, South Africa - Thiocy_cont_750_plan - 1398105538144 (version 2) (version 2) ... | reverse complement strand
TGAATAAAATGTGAAAGACGAACTTTGAAATTATATATGTATGCAGAATCCGAGAGGAAAAAACAGCAATAATAGAAAAAAAAGCGAGAAAAAAGCGAAAGAAGAAGAAGGTGGTTCTATAATTTTTCACAATACTGTACTAGGTTGGAAATAATATTATTCCAGGGAGGATATCACCACTATTTCACATAGTGATACCAATGAATTTATATCAAAAGAAAGTCTATAAAAAATAGAGTATTTTGGTAATAAATAGTAACGGTTACGAAAATCTTCTAGTATTGAAACTGACAAAATCATATTTCGCGTATATCAGGTATTTTAAAAAAATCAGTAAAAAGGTTCCAGCTAAATATGATATAGTATCATTTATTTTTCATTTTCTTGATGAATACAATCAATAGTCAGTATGACAACCATTAGCATTTTTTTACTGCTCTAAGTCGAGATGGATATGAGCATAACAGAGTTTCAAATAACTGAGTATCTGTTTCCATATTTGTCAAAACATCCGAAATATGCAATTTGAGCGTGTTTTCGAAATATCGATTATGACTAGGTTCTGATAACATTTTTTTTAAACTCTGTCTTTAATTACTGTTCCAATATGTTCTAAATCACCTAACGATTATTTTCGTTCTTCCTTTGAAATATGTTATTTCACACTCGTTCTGTATCTCTTTGTCTCGGAACTTTCCAATAGAAAGAAAATAAACGAAAATACCCATGATGAACTGCATACATACAACATAAAGAACAGGACGCAAAAGAAAAATCCGAATTACGAGTTAGAGCTATGTTTGTTATTATTAAAAGAAAATCCTTTTAGTTTTCTTCTCGAAAAACCACTGTTTTTTCGTTCGATTATCTACCAAAATCGAATTTTATCATTAATACTTTGAAGATTTCCGAAAATCTGGTATTTTTAACATACAAAAGTCCTCGTAACCGTTACTATTTACTACTAAAATACTCCATTTTTTACAGGCTTTCTTTTGATATAAAATTCATTGGTATCACTATGTGAAATAGTGGTGATACCCCCTGGAATAATATTATTTCCAACCTAGTAGTATACAACTATACTACCAACAACAAAATTAACCGTACATTTTTCTTTTTGAATTTAAAATATAACATTCGTAATTCGAGTAAATTTTCCTGAGCATATGTGAAAAGTACGAGTATAGATGTTTTTTAACTAGATTTTGATTTCTACAATAAATATTCATACTTGCACTATTCACATATATCCACAAAAATTTCTTCTAACTACAAACTGCATTTTAAAGCAATAATCAAGTGTATAATTAATTTTGTCGTTGGTAGATAAATCACAAAACAAAGTTGAAGCATTCGATCGGATTGCATATATTCTAAAGTGTTACCTTTGTGAATGGAATAATTCAATACAGTACAATCCTTTGTACATTGTCGAGCCATAGCTGTAATTGATACTGGATATAAACGAAGAGTTTCTCGTACAAACATATCGAGATAATCCATTAAATTAATACGATCAAGATCGAATGATTGATTAGAAATATTTTCATATACACTTTCCTGTTCTAAAGGATATTTTGCTAATGTGTAGGTACAATAAGTCAAGGCTGCGCTGATTGTGTCCGTACTGGCCAGAAGAAACAGAAGCAAATTATTAGGAATTTCATCGATTTTAATATATCTATGCACGGCTGTACTACTATTACAACTCATAACCTTCATGTTCAACAAATAAAAATTCATAGATTTTAAGCATGTTGAATCAAGTGCACACTTACTTGATGGTTTTTTGAAATTGATCGGAAAGACTCAAGTACCGAATCAGGATTGCGATTAATCGTATCTTCGTCATTAACAGCACGACGAATTGAACCCATAAGCCAAAATGCTGGTTGCTCTCTAAACAAATTCGTAGTTTCGTTCCGAGAAACCCATCGATTAAGCTTTGCTCGCATACGGTTTTGAAATAAAAAGAAACGAGAAAACAGTGGACTAAATTCTGGAAAAAGTAAATCGAGTGTTGCCAAAAATCCTTGATTAATATCAGCAGATACCCCCTTACACTTGGATAAATAAATTCTGTACATTTTTTGCATATCCATATTGTCATTGCCGAACACTTGTCGACAACTGACATTAAATGCAAGTTCTTGATATAAAGGAATAATATTGAACCCTTCAGTGCAACTTGAATTTTGAAATAGTGTAGCGAGAAAATGGTCAATATCCACATTGATTTTCATTGACATATGCCACAATTTAATTGGTGTAAATAGAGATACAAACGCATAACGCTGTCTTTTCCATGTACTTCCTCTGGCATCGAATAAATGTACAACTGAATCCTCTGTATTTCGTGTTAACATTTCGGGTTTTCGAGTGTTAAAACAAGAAAAATGTTTTATATATATTTCTTGAAGAAATTCCACATCACTCGACACCCATATTGGTTGTGCACCCTCAAAAATCCCGTATACCTTGCCGAACTGATCTGTCCAACGTTGAAGTTGTCGTGAATATGAAGTGACAGAGCGCAGAATTTTTAGATGACCAAAAACATAGTTTATATGTGGAGTTGGCACATGATTACACTTGAAATAACTGTATCTATTACGCACAAACATAATAGAATACATAATAATAAGGGCAATGCCTAACAGTGGAATAAACATTATCTACAATAGTGAAAAATAGTTACTAAAGAGTAGAATATTCTCTTTCTTATTTGAATTTTTTGGGCAGGTCAATAAATTTTTTGAGATTTCCAAAATCTTCTCATAAGATTTGTCAGACTATCTATTTTTCAGCGTAGACATATTTTGTCACACTCTAGAGTTTCAATACTGAAATTCGAATCATGTTTATTCCAAGATTTCTTATCAATTTTGTGATAAAGCAAGCTCAAAAACGTACATTTTAACGTTAAACTCATTTTCTTCATATGACTGATCGATAACCAATCCAGATTGATAAATCTGTTCAAATACTTTTGGATCAGCAAAAGATACACAGAAAAGCAGAGCCCGTCCATCATTTTGCATCAAATGCTCTTGAAGGCCATTGAGAAATCGAGAGATAATGCTCCAGGCAGGCTCAGTACCGTTCAATCGATTTACTTCGGCGATGGGTAAATTCGCTACGATAACATCAAATTTCCCCTGTACTTTGTCGAAAACATTGCTTTCAAATGCACACATACGATCATGCAATTGCAGACGCTCAATATTCTTTTTAGTATTCTCTACTGCTGCTGGATCAATATCAGTAGCAGTAACATACTTTGCACCATTAAGTGCTGCATAAATTCCATTAATGCCACAACCTGTACCTAGATCGAGTACAGTCTTTCCGGACACCAACTTTTTCAGACGATCAAGTGTTAAATGTGGCTTCGTTTCGGGCTCTGGAGATACGACCATTTTGTCCACCAATAGATCCATGTCAGCCACTGTTAATATTTTTGTGGCGCGTCCTGCATACTTTGCTTTGAAGAATTTGATAAATTTGATTTCATTTTCCTTCATCCATGTGTCTGGATCGTCTTCTAATGGCATATTTATACGAATAGTTTCGTTGAATGAATTAGTTTTACCTTTAAATACAACATACCTGACAAGAAAAAGAATGACAAGGTAGGAAGAAGAAGAAGAACGAGAAAAGGTAGGAAGAAAAGGAGACCATTAAAGTTTCATTCCAACAATCGCCGAAAAAGCATGGAGTTTGAAATGAATCGTAAACTAACTTCAAATGGTTTTGAGATTGATATGTCACCATCCCACTTCGGCTGGTTAAACGACAGTAGCGATCTACTAGACAATGATATTGCTTTATGTGAACGTATGGCAAAGGATGGATACCTCTATTTACCAAACTATATAGATGTGATCAGTATTCGAAAGGCGCGAGATGCAGTCTTTGAGGATCTTGTAAATGAAAGTGTACTCGATGAAAACTGTACTGTCGAGGAAATTGTACCAAAAAATGGTATTGAAATGAGACTTCGCACAGATATTTGTAATAAAAAGGACTCAGCTGCAAAGATAGCTATCGATCAACTTACAGGGAGTTCACGCATTCTTACACTACTTTGTCGTCTTCTTGGTGGACCCGTAAAACGTTTTGAATGGATGTGGCTACGAGCAATGACACCTGGGAAAGGAACAGCACCACATTGTGACATTGTATTTATGGGACGAGGTACTACGAATATTTATACGGCATGGATACCTTTAGGCAATATTAATTTACAGGTTGGTGGACTAATAATTTTAGAAGGCTCACATAGATGTGAAATTTTACGTAAAGGCTACTGCACAATGGACGTTGATGCTATATGTACAAACATGAATAATCAATCGCAGCCCAATGCAGCTGGTTATCCAGGTTATGGAGCTATTGCTTTAGACATCACTCAATTACAGAAAGAACTCAATTGTCGTCTGCTGACTGCACGAGAATATAAGATGGGTGACTTTGTTATATTCTCCGCCTATACAGTTCATGGATCCCTTGACAATCTTTCTCGTGAAATACGTCTTTCAGTTGACACACGTTATCAACTAGAAAGTGAATCTATTGATGAACGATGGGCCACAGGAGATCCCTCAACCCGAGTAGTCAAGAACATGATATGCTAATAAAAATAAACTTATCCTTTATGACATTTAACCGAACAACGCGATTCAAAAACATTTGCATTTTTCTCGTTCTCCATAAAAAAAACATCCATTTTTTGTCCGCGAAAAGAAAATAGTATTTCTTTCCTTTCCGCGAAAAATCTGGCTGATAAAAATACTGCGTATATTTTTATTTCGTTTCTATTAATATACATCGTATAAACAATGTTGATAAGGGAGCATTTTTTTTTGCCGTACGAACACTTCATCGTAACTAAATATTATGATGTTTAATGGAAGTATCTAGTATTTCTAATTTTGAAGTTGCAGAATAAATAGATTTTCTTTATTTAACTGCTTATTTTGTAGTTATAAAAAGAAACGTATATGTCGGGAACAGTTACATTACTAGAATCATTAGAAATTTCCCGTAAGGTGGATATTAGAATAGAATTAGGTGAACATATTCGGAAATTAAACGAAAATGATCTGTTTCATCTTCGTTTGGCTCTAACAAGGCATGGCGCTATCTGTCTTGAAGAACAGAATTTGTCACCATTTGATTTGATTACATTTGTGAAAAAATGGGGATCAATCGTCGAACAAATTTCACCTGATTTAACATATTATGATGATATTGGACCAACATTGACTGGTGTTGGAAACATTCGAGTAGATGGTTCTATTATTGATCAATATAAACACGGAGAAGTGTGGCATCATGATGGAACATTTTGGCAACCAGGTGACAATAATCTTGCTACATTTTTGCATGCAAAGATCTTACCAAACAAAGGTGGTGCAACAGCTTTTCTTGACACACAAGAGGCATACCAATTGTTACCTGACGATGTTAAAGCCCGTCTCGATAATTGTGTGTTTACAGCCAATATTAATAGTTCTGAAACAAAAAAATGCAATTATATACCGCCTACAACACATCGTACAGTCATGGTCCATCCTGCATCGAAAAAGCCGTCCCTCTATATTGCTAATTCACCAGCCGATATTATAAACGAAGAAACTCGAGAAATAATTATGCAACCCGAACAACTCATATCAATTGTTGAATCACTTGTTACACCTGTCGAGCACAATTGGCAATCAGGAGATGTGCTCATTTTTGATAATATTCAGCTAATGCATCGTAGTGTAGGTGGATATGGAAATCAACCTCGATTATTGCATCGCTGTCAAGCTCGTCTTTCATACAATGAATAATGAAGAAAGATGAATGCTAATTGACACTTCGATTAAAGTTGACTAAACTCATGTTGCTATCTTCGAAAAGTTTTATGAAATCAACGAGACGAAGTATATCTGAATACTATGAATTCTGCTAGATATCATAAAATATTAATTTGTATAAACGTTTATCAAACTTTGTTAATGTTTATAGCAGTTTGCTGAGATACAATATCATCTTCTTAAGGATTAAAGAATAAACCTTGATGGATACTAGCATACTTTCAAAAGCAGTTTTATTTAAAAATAAATGCGGAAAGCTCGGATTGAAATCCGAGTGTTATGTGTACTGTAAAAAGTAAAAAAATGTACATCCCCTTTGTTTTTTGTCATCGTGGTATGAATATTTATACGTTATACCCACGAAAAATATTTGAAAATAAAGCTAAAGTAAAATTGAATCTATACTGATTAAACTAATAACGACAACTTTATTAATCAATGCGAAAAATACACGATTGTCTATTGTTTAAAATAGTTTATGAACAAAAACTGGTACTCAATTTTGAACAAGAAGGCGAGAGTATTAGCAGTCCTGTTATTCAAAGTGAAACTGAAACGTAGGACTCGTGAAAGAATAGTTGTTTTTCCGTCGATTAAGAGATATTAAATAAAAAATAAGTGCATTTTGTTGAGTTATTCTGCCAAATTGTATACATTTTTACGGTATGTGGGTAATTCTAGCTCAATAAATTTTTTACTACGGCATGTCAACCCATACAATTTAGTACCATTTTGTAGCCCTTGAAATCCTCTATCGAATGGTATATAACAGTCTAAGCTTCCTCTTGGCTATATGTAAAATCATGGCTTCGGAAAAGTAGGAAATACCAAAGTTTCCACGAAAACTATAGGCAAATCATCATATTTGGTGCTGAAAACCAGGAAATACTGGACGAATCGAGCTCATCTTCGAACTCGACCGGGATATCGGCAAAAACAATCGTAACGCGATGACGTTTTGGCTGCATTATATTTTATTTTTCTCTGAAAAAAAGTCATTGAATCACTTTCTGTCATTCATCGATAGATACATCTATGGTCACTCTATCCACCTTGGAAAAATTTGACTGAAGTTTGCTGGATTATTAGAGAGCTGTATTCAAAATATCTCGTGAAACGCGATGATGGAAAAGGGACAATAATTTTACAGTGCCTCAATTTTTACTTATTTTTCTCTGTTTAGACTTTACTGTTATAAGAATTCTCGTGCAATGGGAAATAAAAAAAACACTTTTGTCTATTCAATGAGGGCAAAAAGTTCTTCGAACTTCAATCAATGAAGGCCAATATTTGTGTTACATTAGTGTAACACGATGACGACTTCGTTACGCGATGATGAATTTTTATTAGGTCAGTTTGCCCAATTTTCTTTGCTGTCTCCGTCGCTATTTACGAGCCAACACATACTAAATTTTGAACATTTCCTTGAAAAGTGTTAATATCATAGAATTGCTTAATGATATTGAAATCTCTATATGTCCAGAAACTTGCTGGAAACCCTAAAACTAGCATGATAAAAACTGGGGACTACGGTTTTTCGCGTAAAAATCTGGTCAAACTAAAGAAAATGTTTTATTTTTAATCGTAAAACGAAGTCAGAAGTTTGTCTGAACAGAGATCGATGAGATCAGACATAAGCTACCTCGTAATTCACAAATTTCGAACTGTCAATTTTGAAAAAACACCATCTCAAAACACCGGACTCCGAGTTGACGGGTTACGTGGATTGGCCGATATATATGAGACTAAACTGTGTAGAAAATTTCAGGTCAATCAGATTCTCCCTTCGGAAATTATTGTGTAAACGCCCGGACGGACGGCCACACTGACCGATTCTATAGTTTACTCAATCACTTTTTGAGTACACAAAAAGATTTCATGAATCAAATAAAATCAGGATATTTACCGTTGCTTGAATCGAAAGTAAAGCAAAATCAACTACTGACCGTATTACATTTATATATTAGATTATACCTCATGCTCGTGTATATTTAGGTTTTTTTTATATTTATTTCTTTGATAATACGTTGGATGAAACACTGAAAACAAGAACGTTTGCATTTGTATTATAATTATATTGATTTTTTTTGCGAAATAAACTATAAATTGAAATTTTTAATTAGATTTATATCTCTTATTTCCTGAAGGTATGTTAGAGTATGTCTAATTACGCTAAGTTTAAAAAATCAAATATATATGGATCTGTAATAAGAAAACTATCTTTGTATTATCTACATCAGTTTTTTCTATACCATTATATAGAATGCATAATTGAATATGTGAGTGGATTGTTTTTATTTCACGTTAAATAACGTGAAGAAAATTATCAAAAGTAATCTTCACTCAAAGTAGCTAGACCGATCCGAATTAATCCAGATCGATTTTTACATTCACTAAAATGATTCTATAGGTCTCAAATGTTAATGCTATAATTTTATGTCAGTGAATTTCATCTAGAAAAATTATTAGGAACAGTGAAAATTTGATTGCATTTAGTTCTACTTGTTTGATCCAATTTACTCCACACAAGACTCTATTGAATTAAAAATTGTATTATTAAGAGTGTACTATGAAAATCATCGTATGAAATTATTTGAAAAAAATTTTCAGCATCTGTTGTGCATAGGATAAAATATGACGATGAATTTATAGTTTCGCGATTGTATAAGTCTGATTTGTGCTGTTAATTATCAAGTGATGAGTATGATATTTGAGTAATTGTATTCGATGCGATATACTTATATATCGGATGGATGATCTTTGTAATAAGGAATAAAGTCGCTCCGTCGTAACATCGTCACATCCAGCCGTGGTTTCGTCCAAAATTAAACATTTAATTACGTCTTCTCCTACTAATAGAGCAGAAAGAATCATCAAGCGTTGTTGTTCTCCAATGGAAAGAATTTTAGACCACATTTGAACCGAATCCAATGTATACCGATCAAAGAGATGTGATAAATTGTATTGTCGTAATAAATTGACTAATCGATCATCACTAAAAACAATGGCTGCCGTCTCGCCCAATTTTGCCTGTTTCAAATAAGATAATTGTTGTCTTAGCGTGCCTTCAACTAAATGTAGTTGCTGTGGTAAAAATATAAGTGATTCTGGCGGAAGTATTTTAATGCATGAGTATCCTATATCTGTAGATGGTAAATTATACTCAAGACCAGCTAATAAACGTAATAACGATGATTTGCCAGATCCTGACGAACCAGTAATAATCAGATTGCTATTGCAGGGTAAAAGAAGAGTTAAGCGGTTAACTAAAATATGGTGTGTACGAGGAATATTTACATTAATATTAATCAACTGCAATATCCCTTCATTGTCTTTTATGTATACGCGGTGTTGATCTTCTAACTCTTTGTGCCGTAATTGCTGATGCTTTTTATTGACGATGTCTAGATGTTCTATAATGAAAATAAATTAATATTTATTCTGATCTTAAAACGGAAGAATTAGGACATTGTCATGAAATATTTATGCATTTTTTTGTGATCTTCTTTCTTGCTATCAATAATCGATCGGTACATTATGCACATAAGTTGAAGTCTGAGTGTTTCTGTCTGAGAGTTCTTCTTAACTCAGGGATTATTTATAACAAAAATGTCAGAACAGTTCTTCCAAAATATAAAGGTATTACTATATGAAAAGTTACATATATAATGCCGACGATCATATCTCCTCTTCCTACGACTACAAATCATAATAACCGATGCGAAAATTACAATTTCGGAAAACAAACATTAGAATCGTAAAATGTTCGCAATAAATACTAGCAATGTGAACGGATTTTTTACCTAAATTCATTGCAATTCTATTTGTCAGAGTTCTTATTTGAGACCAACATTGACCATAAGAATTTAAAGCTGCCAAATTTTTTTGTAAATATCTACTGTAAACTGTTAATGTTATGATAGTTGCTGCTTCTCCTGGTGTTACGTTGGGTATTACATGAAAATAAAGGCCCGCTGGTATGGCACAATTAATTAGCGTACTCGACCAATTTGCTAAAACACTGATACCCACCAGTAAACCATAGTAGCACGCAGCATAGCATTGTACATATACCGATTTATCAAGTTTTTCTTTCAGTTGAGTTTTCTCAATGTCGACTACATCTAAGTCCGAAAGAGCTATTTGCTCAGC
>Ga0097681_1004362_pt1 | contig 10093 bp, 14 predicted proteins | sample ThiBiot_750_plan_FD_72845 | JGI IMG/M metagenome (GOLD analysis project Ga0097681, IMG submission 72845) | Wastewater bioreactor microbial communities from Cape Town, South Africa - Thiocy_cont_750_plan - 1398105538144 (version 2) (version 2) ... | reverse complement strand
CCACGGCGCTGCGTCATTCCTCGCGAGCGAGCAGCACGTACGACACGGAGAGAATGATACCGAGGCCCGCGAGGAACGTCACCGGCAACAGGCAGTAGCCGAGTATGCTGGTCGTGTCGTGCAGCGAGATGTAGTGCACGCTCATGAGGTTCAGCAGCATATACATGCCCAGGCACCCGACGACGCCCATGCCGTAGATGTAGCTGAACTGCATCTTGCCCGCCTGCAGCCACGCCACGCCACGCCACACCGTAGCCGTCATCGTTGTCAGCATCATCGAGACTGGCTGGATGGCGCAGTGGCTTTGCGCGCGCACCATCAGCAAGAACACGCCGAGAGCCAGCGCAAACACGAACGGGCCCGCGAGGTCCGCATCGGCCATCACTGTGTTGTCGACCTTCGACGTCGGATTCAGCACCACCGACGTGCGTTGATAGATCTTGGCAAAGTCGATACCGAGGTCTGCCACAGCCCGCGACGTCAGCAGAACAGAGCGAGGCATACAGGCAGGCCAGCCAGCCAGCAGGCCAGCCAGCCAGTCAGCTCGCGCCCACTCACGTACCAAGCAACAGCGGCGGCTCGTCGTCGTATCTGCCGGTCCAAACGTTGATCTTGCGAGCGAACGCGCCGCCGATAGGCTGTTGTTGCGTTTGTTGTTGTGTCGGTTGTTGCAGGTGTGAGAACGACGGGTTCGAGGTGTCGGACAGCGGCTGCAGCGGAGTCGCCGGCGGCGCCAGCTCGGTCGCCTGGTCGTACGACGACGGGAAGAAGCTGAGCGCGTTGGTGTCGGCGGCCTCGAAGCCGTTGTTTCCAGGTTGCGAGTAGTCGGTGTAGAAGGCCATCGTGGCGTGTAGACGAGTGAGTGAGTGAGTGGGTGAGTGTGGCTGCCTTGGTGGTCGTCGAGCGCGGGTCGGGCGTGTGGCGGGCGCGAGGCGAGCGAGCGAATGAATGGAGCAGCAGCTCGCGCGCCTGCCACGTCGTCGTCGCTCACCATCCATCATCGTCGTCGCTTCCAGCCAGCTCGTGATTGTCGAGAGACCTGTGAGAGATTGTGGATTGTGCGTTAGTCCACACAAGATACGAGATATCGATATGGAGCGTCTGAGTGGTTGGGTGATGCAAGCACTGCGCTCCACCCTGGCAGGTACCACCTTCTCGCTCGATGCTGCTGCGCGAGATACCTCTCTCTCTCCCTCTCGGGCGCAAGAGCCCTCACTGTACAACGACGCTGTGTTTTGCAGTGGCCAGAATGCGACACATAGAACAGATCACGAAGCCTCGAGTCCTGTTCGACCTGCGAACACGAGAGGCCGCTGCGGCCTTCAAGGTCATATCCGACAAGGAGATTGGCGGTACGAGCACGACGATGCTCGCTCGCTGGCTCCAGCCGCATCTCATACTCGATTGGCGATCGGTGAGTAGGCAGTTCACAAGTCGAGTTCGCGTTCGATGAGGTCAATCGATGCGCCACGCTGCAGGGCACGCTCGATCTCACGGTGCCACAGCGGCCCAACGTGGTGCAGAGTGGCTACGCCGCCATCGTATCGCCTGTACGAGATCACGCTCCCATCGCCCTCGCATCTCTGTGCGCTTGTTGTAGACCTCGATTGACCCTGCAGGCGTGCAGCAATACAAGCCAGCTCTCGATCTCGATGGCTACAGTGGCCTGCTAATCCGTGCGCGAACTGTACGTCAAACGAGTCGTCGATGCGAACTCCACCACAAGCAGCACTCGCTCACCGTATTGCTGTGGTTCTTGCACAGGATGGCCGAGTGTATGTGGCCAACATCAGGGTCAACGCCGGCATGGAGGACGACGTGTATCAGAGCTTCTTTACGACCGAACCCTACAAGTGGACCGACGTTCATGTGCGTACTTGGTGCGCACACATCGAGCGCCTCCTCTCTGACTCGAGCTCCGTGTGCACGCAACGCACAGATACCGTTCGATAGGTTCCTGCTAACGTGGCACGGCTACGTCGAGGGCCAAAACTCCCTGCTACCGACCTCGCGCATCAAGTCGATCGGCATTCTCATGGCCGAGCGCAAGAGCGGGCCCTTCTACTGCCAGCTCGAGGCCATCGCCGCCTCGCCGCCAGGAAGCACGCAGCGCGGCAGTAGCAAGCGCTACACGATCGTCGAAGCCAGCTCGAACTTTAGAGAATGAAGCCGCCGAGCGTGAGGCGGAGTGACTCTAATTCAGCTCGCTGGCTGTACTGTACAGTGTGTGTGTGCTCGCTCATTCAAACGTGCCGCCTTGTTGTGACGCAACCAGCGGCGAGCTCTCGCTCACATTGGCACCGTGCTCTTGCTCGTGTTGCTGCTCTTGCTCGAGCTGTTGCTGCTCGTGCACCTTCTCCATCAGCTGCGTGTAGTAGATCCACTGGTCGTCCGAAGCACTTTCGGGCGCAATGGGCACGAGCCACAGGAACACGTGCTCGCCAAGCAGATGGCGCACGTTGGCACAGCAGCTTCCGCGATCGTAGTTGCAGCCGAGGTGGCGAGCGCGGCAGCACACGTGCTCGACGTTCGTACGGCCGTGCACCAGCAGGTACGTGTGGAAGGCCATCATGTACGAGACCGACGCCGAGTTGCCGAACAGCAACAGCGTGTAGAAGATGAGCAGCGCCAAGTCGACGATATCGAGCGCGAGCCCGAGGTTGACCTCGGCCGGTGGCGTGCCGCCAAAGAGCGCCAGCTCGATGGCCGGGTAGATGAGCTGGATCCAGCGCGCCAGCACCCAGCTGAAGCCGTACACGGCACCGAGCCACGCGTACAGCACGGTGAGATAGAAGAACTTGTGGTTGGCCGATCCGACGCAGTTCTCGATCCACACGCTGCCAGTCAAACGTGAGTGAGTGGCCGAATGACAGCACAGAGGGAGAGCGAGTGCGAGTGCGAGTGGGTATCGCACCAGTGATGGTCCATTCGAAGCGTGCACTTGTTACAAGCACTACAATGATGCGTGCGAGGTGGCTTGTAGAGCGCGCACGTCTCGCAGTAGGTCGATGGATCCACAGGCACCGCGGTCTCGTCGTTGGTGTCGTTGTCATCGGCGTTGTGGTAGTCGTTGCTCGCGATGCCTTGGCCATCGCCAACCGCACCGCCGCCAGCACCACCACCACCACCACCAGCATCGTACTCGGGATACTCGCTCCCATACATGAGTACAAGGTCGCCACTGGCGCTCGGCGAGATCTGGTTGATCGACGGCATCGAGACGTCGGCGCCCAACGGGATCGGCTCGCTCGACTTCATGAGCGGATCGTCTGATTGGTACGGCTCGACGGCGGCTTCGTCACCCTCACCCTCCTGCCAGCACGTAGTGATTTCGTCAGTTCGACCGACGAGTACGACGCGAACGCTACGGCGCAGCACGTACCGCCGTGACCGTGACCACGACCTCGACCGGCGAAGCGACGCAGTAGCCGGGCGAAGTGAAGGCCGCGCGCACGAACGACACCGAGAACAACGAGCCCAGCACGATGGCGATAGCGAGCGCCACGTAGCACACGACGCCCCAGCCGAGCCACAGATAGATACACACATAGCACACAATGTAGAGGTACAGCAGTAGCTGAGCCACCACGATCGCGATCATCAACATCGTTGGTGTGATCGTGTGTGTGTCGTGTGTGTCGTGTGAGAGAGCGAAGGAATGAACGAACGAGCGATGGCGAGCTCAAAGAAAAAGCGCGCGCGCGCCTCTATAGTGCGGTCGTTCGTCTTCATCTCGTCGCGGCTGCTCGTGCTGCTCGTGTCTGTCCGCCCGCTGCCTGCCCGTCTGTGTCGCTCGCTCGCCCTGCTCCGTGCGCCCCTCCACCACGTTGCTTCTGCCTCCTGCACGCGTCGTGGTCGTGGTCGTGGTGTGCAGTCGCTGTGCGTGCCACCTCTCCCGCGACCAGCGGCAGTGACGCACTTGCTCGCTCGTCTATCGCCTCGGCGTGTGCTGCACTCCTCGCGCGCCACTGCGGTCGCCCTGGTCGCCCATCATGAAGCGCCTCCAGCCGACCAAGTCCACCATCTTTCGGCAGCAGCCTCGCTTTCAACGCGACCTCGATGACTACTTTGTCAAGGAGGTGGCGCTCAAGCTGTGGCTCGAGCAGGTGCTGGAGCTCGAGCTTCCGCGCAACTACCTGCCGTGCCTCAGCAATGGCGTGCTGCTGTGCCACGCGATGCTGGCACTGCGCGAGCGCAGCATCCCGCTCGTCAACGTGCCGCCCGAGCATCTCGCCAGCATCGCGCTGCTGGTCGACGAGGACCGCCAGTGGGGCGACAACATCCACCTCGCCGAGTACGTGCCCACGATCAACAGCCCCGACTCGGCGCCCGCCGCCGCACCTCCGCCGGTCGCCGCCGCCGCCTCGTCCTCCATTCTGCTCTCGCGCAACGGCCACGCTGCCAAGGCCGACTCCCTCACCGCCTCTGCTTCGGAGCTCGAGATCCGCATGCGCCCGCGGCAGCACTCGGCCTGGGACGCGCTCACGTCGTCGGCCGGCCCGGCGTACACCACGACCGCGCCCGCGTGGGACATGGCGCTCGAGGCATCGGACTCGCACTTGGACATCACCCGTTCCGACGGCATAGTCAGCCACACGCTGCAGCTCGAGTCGTCGGACTCGGGCCAGGGCGTCTTTCCATTCTATCTCATCAAGAACAACATCTGCTTCTTTATTGCCGCGTGCGAAGAGGAGCTGCACTTCCGCAAGTATGTCGATGATCCTCCACTGCGAACCGCACACGCACACACACAGCGAGAGATAGAGAGATAGAGAGATAGAGAGTCTATGGTGTGAGATAGATACAGACAGCGATTGGTACTTATGCGTACCGCTGCTTGGCCTGGCAGGAGTGAGCTCTTTGCTGTTTTTGAATTGTATCACAAGCAAAACGATGTACATATTGTCGAGGTGCTCACCAATGTATTCTCGCGTGCCATTGCACTTGGTTACGACGGCCCAGTGTACGTACCGAGAGCATCTATTCTACGTTGCAATGCGTTTATGTACTCACTCACTCACTCATCGACCGGCACTCTCATTTTGAATGGCAGTCTCCAAAAGACTCTCGATCCCTCTGTGGTTGCCGCCAACAAAGTACGCAAGCTCATCACACACGTGCATATCTTCTGCATCGTTTACGCACGCACTCACTCACTGACTGATTGATTCGTTCGTGGTTGGTTGCAGTTTTGTCCACCTGCTCGCCAGAGGCTAATAGCAGAGATGCTTCGCCAGCACCAAGAGCACCTCGTGCGTCTGGAGCGCCGACGTGCAATGCGACGCGAGCGCGCTGCCACCTTGATGGCCGAAACTCCACCGCCATTGGCGACACTGCAGCCGCCGATCGCCGAGCCTACACCGCCTGAACCAACACCTCCCGAACCAACAACCGCCGTGGCCGAGCCTACCGCGCCTACACCAACACCTCTCGAGCCTCTCGCCGCGAACGAGTTGACTGAGCCGCAAACGCCAACAGAGCCTCTCGCTGCCACTCTCACTTCCTCTTCCTCCCTCGGCTCGAGCGAGTTGCGGCAGCCCGAGCCGGCAAAGGACGGTATCGTACGCGACTCGAGCGATCCCTCGTGCGCCGAGTTCGATAATCTCGACGACCAACAGCTGGCTGCCATTCTGCGAGAGTACCACGGCGACGAGCTGATATTCGATGCGATCGAAGTACCGCAGGATGTTGCGTCGCGTATCGATGGCTACTATGCGCAGCTTTCTCCAGGTACGTAGCAGCCCCAAAACACGCACGCACACTCTCGCGATTACTCTCTCGCTTACCAACTCGCTACTCTCTTGTTCTCTCGCGCAGCCGAACAACAACGCGTATCGCATGGCATCTCGCGCATCCAAGCCATTGCTCGCGGCAACCAAGCACGATACGAGTATCAAAAGATGGGTGCGTCGTTGATCTCATCTCTCTCGTTCGCTCGCTCGCGAGTGTGAAACTCTCACACGATGCCTCTCGTTCCGTACCTTCAGTCCGAAACGAAGCCTACCGCGCCAATGTTGCCAAGGAGATTTTGCAGACCGAACGCGCCTACGTCGAGAGCCTCAAGTTGGTGCAGCAGCACTTCCTCGAGCCGATGGCCGAGTATCCCGACTTGCTGGACGTCAAGGCCATCCACGTCGGCATCACGATCATCCTGGGCTACTCGAACATCCTCCTCAACAAGTTGATGCCACGCGTGCAGAACTGGAGTCCGCGCCAGTGTCTCGCCGACGTCTTTCTGTCGCTCACCGACTACATGAAGGTCTACACGCAATACGTCAAGGACTACACGCCCTTGGTGCAGCAGCTAGTCGTCTCCAAGTCCAACCCCGAGTTTGTTGGCTTGCTCAAGGTACGACGCTGCCGCCATCAACGCAAGCTCAAGCGAGTTTGAGGAAACGTGCGAGAGAGCGAGAGAGCGAGAGAGCTCATCTATATCTGCCTTGTTTGACAGACTCTCGAAGCCGCTCCGCAAGTGCGCCGTCGCCGTCAGCCCTTAGAGTCGTATCTCATCCTGCCGGTTCAGCGCATTCCACGCTACCAGCTGTTGCTGGCCGACTTGGTCAAGCACACGTCACCCGAGCACGTCGACTACCGGAACCTCGTGTCGGCGCAAGCCAAGATGGCAGCCGTGGCCGCGCACGTCAACGAGAAGCAAAAGGTCTTTGAGGCTATGCACCATGTGCTGCGCATCAACGATCTCTTTGGCAAGCAGCTTACGGCCGGCACCGGTATCAAGGTGCGTGCGCACGAGTCAATACCTTTGCATCGAGCTCATGCTCACTGCTCTCTCTCTCTCCCTCTCTCGCACACAAACACACAACAGCACTTTGTACGATCGCATCGCCGCTACATTCTGGAGGGCATGCTGACCGATGTCGACGGCAACGCCATGTACTGCTTCTTGTTCAACGACTTGTTGGTACGCCGATTGTTGTTTGCTGCGCCCGTGTGGCTCTTGTGTTCGCGCCGCTGCTCACACGGCACTCTGTTGCACTCGGGCATCGACAGCTCGTGAGCGTCAAGTTGGAGGAGGACGAAGGAGCCGAGACGGAAGAGAGCCGCTACCGCTTGGTCGACGTGCTGCGCATCCGAAGAGTGCTGGTCAAGGATCTCGCCGACACCGAGCAGCGCAAGCACGCGTTCCAACTCGTGCCGGTGCCCGGCGAGGGTGATAGCCGCTACGACGATTTGGTGTTGCTCGATGTCTCGGCTCGTTCGGCGCTCCAGAAGCGCAAGTGGATCTCCGAGATCCAGAAGGCTCATCGCGAGCTCAAGAACACGATGCTCAACGAGGATGAGGTGCTTGATCGGCGCTCGAAACGTCTCAGTGGTTGGGATGCCAATGTCTTTAAGCGTATCAGCCGTCGTGCACCGGTATCGAGATCGAGCTCTCTCTTGCAGTTGACACTCGCTCCTTTCTTTCTCACTCACTTTGCCATATATATGTGTCTGTGTGTGACTCAGGAGTTGAGCCAGCTTCTCGTTCCAGCTCCTGCGACAGCCGCCGAACCGAGCTCATCGTCTGCCGAGTCACTACGCGCCAATCTGAAGCGCAGTAAGAGCGTCGACTTTTCGCATTGCCGCTGGATGAACGAGATGCCGCCACAGATTATGGCCGCGCTCAAGGAACAGGAGAAAGAACGCAAGAAGCTGCGCACGCTCATCGAGGTCGGCAACCAGCAAGCCCGAACATCGGTGGATGGCGCCAGCAACAGCGGCGACCAATCGCCGACGTCGAGTCGCGCAACCGCACCGCTGACACCCGCGTACTCGACTTCGTCTGCCATGTCGTCGTCGTCGTCGTCATCTTCGTCGTCGTCATCATCTACCAACACGTCACCGACGCACGAGAGCGACAGCTTCCGCAGCCGCCTCAAGCTACCGCTGTCCCGCTCGGGTGAGCTCTCACTGGCGCTTCGTCGCTTGAGCTCGTCGAAGAAGAAGGTACGCGATCGCCAGCATAACCAGCAATCGCCGCCACCGCAACGGTTTTTACTCACTACCACCGCGCCACGACGCTCTCGTATGTATCGGTACAGCAAGGGTTCAGCGACGAGCAAGTGACGGCCATCACCGAGAAGCTCAGCAACTCAGTATGGCACCACGAGATTCCGAGCAGTATTGCCGAGCAGATACCGGCCGGTGCGCAGCGCAAGCCGCAGAACTTGCTCGACCTCGGCTCCGACGGCTACATGGGAACGACGCCGCGCGAGGGCTCCTCGATCTCAGCGCCGACCTCGCCGCACGTCGTGAGCATGCCGAACATTTCCCGCACGCGCTCTCCCAGCTCTCGTTCCTCGCCGCGCCTTCCGCCCGAGCAGGCAGCTGCCACGGCGACCTCGAGCAGCGACGGCACGCGCGAGCGTCCGAGCAAGATGGCGCGCACCAAGTCGCACTCGAGGCTTCCGCTGATGGAGATGCTGAGTGCGCTCTCGGCGAAGCTCAGTGGCAGCAACGATGGCTCGCTCTCGCGGCGCGATCGCACGGTCTCGGCGCCTGCGACGCCTGTAGCATCGCCACCGCCGAGCGATCCGCCGTCACCACGCGATATGGATGGCTCTGGTGGAGACGATACCGACGGCTGCACTGCCACCACCACCACGACCTCCAGCCCATCGAGTACCTTTACTGCTGCGCCAGTGGCGCTCGCTTCGCCGAGCTCGAGTCCTGGCGGCTCTCCTGCCAAGGAACCTCAGCAAGTGGCCGTGAGCGGCACCGGCGGCAGCGCGAGCCACGATGGCGTCATGTCGATTCCGATCGTGATTGCGAGCTCGCTCGACAACAGCACCAACGGTACTTCTGCCGCTCGGCGCAGCAGCAGCAGCAGCAGCAGCAGCAGCACCACGATGACTACGACGACCACTCCTGGCCTGTCGTTGAGTATTCCGACGGCTGATGGCGTGCCGACGCGACGAATGTCGTTCTCTGACGAGCAGCCTCCGATGGCGGTCTCGGCCGACTCAGGCCTGAGCCCTGGCCGATCGCGCTCGCGCTCCAGCAGCCTCTCGGGCCGAGCCGAGCGCGTCGTGTCGCCGCGTGGCCTGTCCGGTGGCTTTGCGTCGGCGGCGGGAATGATCTCGCCACGGAGCCATAGCGCGAGCGCAGGTGTCGTGTCGAGCAACGCCGCTGGAAGACCGAGCAGCCACTCGGAAACGAACCTGAGCAGCCGTGAAGCGTGAGCTGCCGTCGCCGTCGCCATCGCCATCGCCATCGAGAGCGTGTAATTCTAAGCAGACCAAATGCCCCTCTCTCTCGCACAACATTCCCCGTCTCGCAGTACGTTGCAGTGCTTGAACCACAGCAACACCACATATGCCATTCGATGTACAACTGCGCGCGTACCGACTCCGACCGACTCCGAACACCAATCCTATATATTTGACGCTACTTTATTCTTCTTATTCCTGTTGTTGTTGTTGTTGTTGTTGTGTTCCAATCCACTTATCACGATCCCCAATCCCCAAGGCCTTTTGTTGGCTTCCTTCTCTCGTTGGTGTCGCTGTTGGAGCCTGTGAATAAAGATCAACCGAACGAGCAAACGACAGCGAGAGAAAGCAGATCGAGATCGAGATCGAGATCGAGATCGACCTCTTCCCTCGCTCGCCTCGCCACGCACGCACCTGCCTCCCGCGTACCCACACCCACGCACATACACACAATGGTACCTCCTCCGACACGCCATCGCGATCGTCGCTGCTCGTGTGCTCATATGTGCGCGTGTGGCTCGTTGTGTGTAGACTGCCACGCCGTTCGTCGCCCCGATCCATGCCGCGCACTTCCCGCTGCTGAGCGGTCTGCTGAGCATCATCGGCCTGATCTTCCTCGGTCTCTTCGTCGTGTACGTGAGAGGCGCCTCGCACCAGTGCCACTCGTGTGGCGCGTGAGCCGTTGCTAATCGCGCGAAACCCTCCCACTCGCTCGCTCGCACTTGCACACGTTCAGTAACGCCATCTCGGCCAAGCGCTCGCTGGTGTCGGAGATCGCGATCGCCGCCGTGGCGTCGGTCTTCCTGGGCCTCGGTACCTTCTTCCTGCTGCTCAACTCGGGCGTCTACGTGTAACACCGCCTCGGAAGCCAGCTTGTTGTGTGTGCC
>Ga0097681_1004360_pt1 | contig 10093 bp, 9 predicted proteins | sample ThiBiot_750_plan_FD_72845 | JGI IMG/M metagenome (GOLD analysis project Ga0097681, IMG submission 72845) | Wastewater bioreactor microbial communities from Cape Town, South Africa - Thiocy_cont_750_plan - 1398105538144 (version 2) (version 2) ... | reverse complement strand
GGATATACCCGTGCGATTGCTCTGGTCTGGCAGGGCCTGAGACAGCGCCCTGTGTCTCCTTGTAGACAGATCGGAGCGGTTTGTCTGTCCACTAGTGAACATTCTTGCCGGCAGGGCGTTAGGAGGGATGCAGGCCGGATGAGAAAGGATGGGCAGACGTGTCACACGCCATAAGGAAGACGCTTTCTATCGATGGCAATAATCTACTTCGGTCGCTGAATGCGCACGATTTGGCAATCCTACAGACGAGACTGGAAGAGTGGCCGGCCACTGCCGGGACCATCCTGCATCAGCCGGGTGACCTGGTGCGTTTCGCATATTTTCCACGCGGCACCAGCCTTATCTCCTATATGGTAGTCCTCGATGACGGACAGGCGATAGAGACCGCGCTGATCGGGCGTGAAGGAGCGGCCGGCGGGATTGTCAGCCATGGTCATCTGCCGGCCTACACGCGTGCGGAGGTCCAGTTCGGGGGATCGTTCTTCCGTATCAACCTCGATCATCTCGAGGAAGCCAAGAGACGTTCGCTTACGCTGCGCCACCTGTTTGATCGCTATGCCGACTGCCTTATGGCCCAGATATTTCAGTCGGTTGCCTGCAACGCGACACACTCGATCGAGCAGAGGACGGCAAAGTGGCTGCTGGCGGCGGCCGAACGCACGGGAACCGACGACCTGTCCCTCACCCAGGAAGAGCTTTCCGCCATGCTCGCCGTCGGGCGCAGTTATCTCAACCGTCTCATCGGTGATCTGAGGGCCAGGCAGATCATCCAGACGCGGCGCGGCCGGATCACCATCCGTAGCGTCGATGCCCTCCGCACGCTCGCCTGCGAGTGCAACACCTCCGTTTCAAGGCATTTCGAGGAGGTGCTTAAGGGGGTGTATCCGGCGAGAAAAAGCGCCTTGAAATGACCGACATCGGGCAGCCAATCGAAAACCGGCCGGATAACCTGCCTCTGGTCGCTCGACGCCGGGGGCAACAGCCATCTTGCCCGCCCGGCTACTTCGTAGGTGGAACCTTTCGGCCTGTTCTTCGTTTCATTTGTTGCGTGAGGGATCGGGGGCAGTCCGGATGAACGACAAGGTTTTAGCGGTCGTCTTCGCCGATGATTCCGACTTGGTGCAACGGGCGCTAGCGCGCGATGCCTGCTCGTTCCGCACTATAATGAAAAAGCACAACCAGCGCCTCTATCGGATTGCCAGAAGCATGATCGGCAACGAGAGCGACGCCGAAGACATCGTGCAGGAAGCTTATGCGCGCGCCTTCACTCATCTTGACGGTTTTCACGGACAATCGTCGCTGGCGACATGGCTGACGCGCATCGTGATCAACGAGACGCTGGGCAGGCTGCGCAAGCGGCGGAGGCGTACAATGGTCGTCGTGCCAATGGGCTCAACTGACGAAGCTCGCGCCATCCGGTTTCCGCATAACGCAAGCCATGATGATCCGGAACGGACCACAGCGGAACGACAGACCCTGCTGCTCGTCGAGCAAACGATCGCGAACCTGCCCGATATCTATCGAAAAGTCTTCGTCGCTCGCGTCATCGACGGCATAGACATCCTGGAAACGGCCGCGTATCTGGGCATCCGCCCCGAGACGGTCAAGACCCGGCTGCGTCGCGCGCGCGGACTGGTGCGCCAGGCATTGGACGAACGGACCAACACGCCGCCTTTCAGCAGCGTGCCGCAACATCTCCACTGAACAATGCACGCCGCGACCGTTCCTTGCCGCATATCGAAGCAGCGAGGCCCATGGCCCAAATGCCTCAAACGCACCTGCACACGGATGCGGACGGTATCTGTTGTCGGGGCAATTGTAGCTCATGGAACGAGGGCGACCTTGCCTCACGTGCCAAAACGCGTGGCCAGCACACCCGACTTGTCCTTTCCATCACCGACTATTCGTCGAACTCAGTGTGTAACCACCATACGATCAAAGGAGGCCTTACGTGTACAATCATATTCTCATTCCGACCGACGGGTCGGATCTCGCGCAGAGAGGCGTCGATCAAGGCTTGTCGCTGGCAAAACAACTCGGCAGCAGGGTTACGATCCTAATCGCGACCGAGCGGCTGCCGTTTCAGGATGTGACCATGTACGCCGGATGGGTTGGAGCCCCGGCCGACTACGAAGGCTATGAAGATGTCCAAAAGCGGTTCGCGAATGACATCTTGTCGGCGGCAAAAGCCGAGGCGACCAAGCTCGGAATAAGCGCCAATACCGTTCATGTTCCAGACGCGCATCCGGCAACCGCGATCCTGGAGACGGCCACGAGCGTCGATTGCGACCTGATCGTCATGGCGTCTCATGGCCGACGCGGTGTCCAGCGCCTGCTGCTCGGCAGCCAGACAGCGGAAGTTCTGGCCAACAGCCACACAGCGGTTTTGGTCGTAAGGTAGCAAGCAGGAAGGCACTGGGAATTGCAGGTCAGCTATTCAGTGAGGCATAGCAGTCTTTGACGGTTCTGCGGTCGCGTTCAGCGCCATGCACGCCGGCTGGACCCGAGGCGAGGCACTGGCGACTGCCACGACTGCCATGACCAAAAACCGGGATTTGCGTAACCCGTGCCGCAGACCGATACCTGGGCGGAACCCGTCGGCCAGAAAGCAGGGCCGTCTCGCCCTGTCCGTCCGGCCTGGCTTGTGAAAACACGGAGCGTAGGATTACCATGAAAATCACCGGCTTTCGAACCGCCGACATCCGCTTTCCGACGTCAAATCAGCGCGACGGTTCAGATGCGATGAATCCCGATCCGGATTATTCGGCAGCCTACGTCGTCCTTGAGACCGATAGTCCTGGCATGGAAGGGCATGGCCTCACCTTCACGATCGGCCGCGGCAACGATCTGTGCGTGGCGGCGATCGAGGCTTTGGCGCCGCGCGTGGTCGGCCTCGAAATGGACGAGATCGCTGGCGAGATGGGCGCATTCTGGCGGTACGTAACGGGCGACTCGCAATTGCGGTGGCTTGGTCCCGACAAGGGCGTCATGCATCTAGCGACCGCGGCGGTCGTCAATGCGGTGTGGGATATCTGGGGAAAGAGGGATGGCAAGCCGGTCTGGCAGCTCGTTGCCGACATGACACCCCAAGAGATCGCACGTTGCATCGATTTTCGCTACCTCACCAACGCCCTCACCAGGCATGAGGTGATCGACATTCTTGCCCATGCCGCCGAAGGCAAGGAAGAACGTCGCGCCGTGCTGTTGCGTGAGGGCTACCCCTCCTACACGACTTCCGCCGGCTGGCTTGGCTATCCGGAAGAAAAGATGCGCCGCCTGGTCCGTGAGGCAGTCTCCGCCGGCTGGACGCACATCAAGCTCAAGGTGGGCCGGGATCTCGAAGACGATATCAGGCGCTGTCGGGTGATGCGCGAGGAAGCCGGTGACGACATCGTCCTGATGCTCGACGCCAATCAGGTCTGGGAGGTGGGCGAGGCGATCGAATGGGTCAATGCGCTCGCCCGGTTTCGACCGTGGTTCATCGAGGAGCCGACATCACCCGACGACATACTCGGTCACGCCGAAATTCGCCGTGCCGTCACCCCGGTAAAAGTCGCCACTGGCGAAATGTGCCAGAACCGCATCATGTTCAAGCAGTTCCTGCAGGCCGAGGCGCTCGATATTGTCCAGATCGATGCGGCGCGGGTTGGCGGGCTTAACGAGAACCTTGCGATCATGTTGCTGGCGGCGAAGTTCGGCAAGCCCGTCTGCCCACATGCAGGAGGCGTCGGACTATGCGAATACGTGCAGCACCTTTCGATGATCGATTACCTTGCTGTCTCGGGCTCGATGGAAGGCCGTGTGATCGAGTATGTCGACCATTTGCACGAGCATTTCCGCTATCCTTGCATGATCCGAGACGGACGGTACATGCCGCCTCTCGATCCTGGTTTCTCTATAGAGATGCACGGGAGCTCGATCGACGGGTATCGCCATTGAACAGGCAGGCCATCTGAACCATGAGACTGCGCGACTGCTATAACTTCCACGATTTCCGACGTCTGGCTCGGCATCGGCTGCCTCGTCCTATCTTCGACTATATCGATGGAGCGGCCGATGACGAACTGACCTACCGCCGCAACACCGAAAGCTTCGAGACTGTCGATCTGGTTCCGAACGTGCTGCGCGGTGTGGAGGACGTGGATCTGTCGGTATCGGTAATGGAGCAGAAGCTGGCGCTGCCGGTATATTGCTCACCGACGGCGTTGCAGCGCCTTTTCCATCACGATGGCGAGCGCGCCGTCGCCGCGGCCGCCGCCAAATTCGGCACGATGTTCGGCGTTTCGTCGCTGGGAACGGTGAGCCTTGAGGAACTCCGTGCAGCCTACGACACGCCTCAGGTTTACCAGTTCTATTTCCACAAGGACCGCGGCCTCAACAGTGCCATGATGGAGCGTGCCAAGGTGGCCGGCGTCAACGTGATGATGCTGACCGTCGATAGCATCACCGGTGGTAACCGGGAACGTGACCTGCGTACCGGCTTCTCGATTCCGTTCAGGCTGACATTGTCCGGCGTGGTGCAGTTCGCCGTCAAACCCGTATGGGGCATCAACTATCTGACGCACGAGAGGTTCCGGCTGCCGCAGCTCGACGCTCATATCGATATGGGTGGCGATGCCATGTCGATCGGCCGCTATTTTACGGAGATGCTCGACTCCTCGATGGATTGGGACGACGTGGCTCGGATGGTGCGCGAATGGGATGGTCAGTTTTGCCTGAAAGGCGTCATGTCGGTCGATGGCGCCCGTCGCGCAGTGGAGATCGGCTGCACTGGCATCGTTCTGTCCAACCATGGGGGCCGTCAGCTTGACGGTTCGCGCACCGGCTTCGATCAGCTTGCGGAAATCGTCGATGCAGTCGGTGACCGCATCGATGTCATGATGGACGGCGGCGTCCGACGCGGTTCCCATATCCTCAAAGCTCTGTCAATCGGCGCCAAGGCAGTGGGACTGGGGCGCTACTATCTTTTCCCGCTCGCCGCGGCCGGGCGACCCGGTGTCGAACGAGCGCTCGACCTGATGCGTGCCGAGCTTGCCCGCGACATGAAACTGATGGGCTACCGGTCAGTGGATCAGCTCTCCCGCGCCAATCTGCGCTGGCGTTAAGATATGAATTTTGTCCGCGACTCGGACAGATGGGTACGGGTGGCTGCAGTGAAACCGGGCGTAGAGGTGATCCGAGCTGATCGCCCTGCCTGTCAACTATGCCGGCAGAATTATGAATTGGAGGCTTGCAGGGCATCGATATTCCCTCGGCATGGCGCATCGCGCTCGTCGATCTTCCTCGATGTCATGACGCCCGTTCTTCGCGCCAGACCGCCTAACCAAGCAGCGTTGACGGCTAAATCGTGCTCTCCGTCCTGCTCCTCTTGCCCTTGGCGAGCGCCTGCGCGAAATGGCAAGCATTAGGGAGCATGGGCATATGGGAGACAGCAAAGGCGGCAATAAATCGGTCCCGATTTGTGCCTATTGCCTGTACCAGGACTAACGATGAAACATCTAACTGACGGATTGCAAGCAGCTAAAATTGACTGCTCGCTCGGCGAGCGGACTGCATCAACGGTTCCGATATTCGATGATGGTCATTTTGCCGCCCTTGCTTGAACGCATTTGGCCCGACCAATATCCTGGATGGAGCTTCTGTCTTGTCGGGTTGAGGAATGTCCCCGAGCCTGAAAACTCGTTTGACCTAGAGGATCATCCGATGAATGAGCGGGCGTTCACAAATTCCGTTTTCCTGACGAAGGGGAAGAACTTCATCCAGGAAATCGCCTGCCTCGAAGAGGCGCTGGAGTTTCTCTACGATTGGCCGGAAGAGAGGCGTGGGAATTCTTACGCGACCGCTCTGCGTGCCTGCCAGCGCGCATTGGAAGGAGATTATCCGCTCTGGTTTGCTCGGGACGCATTTGCATCGTTCGCAAAGTGGGGCAAAATACTCGATGACGCCTCCCCTCCTCCGCCTTGGGTGATTGACGCAAAGACCGAGCGTGGCGATCCGCCCACATAGGCAATGGCGGTGTCTAGAGGCGGCAATCATTCGCCCGTCCTCGATCGGGAGCGCTCCAATCGATAGCGGTGTTCATGCAAGGAGTGGTTATTCGCCGCTATCGGCGTGATTTCGACGACCGGCGGGACGCCTCGCACGACGGCTTGGTCGACCTTGTTGAAATAGCCTTTGCAGGCGGGACTTGCCTACCGGATAGGGCAGTGCACCACGCATAGGCGTGTTCAATGACGGTTCGAGGTTGCGATCCTGCCGAAATTCCGAATGAGCGACAGAAAGATATATTGTAAATATATCTTTTAAGCACAATATGCGTGGCATCGAAGTGTGCGGTTTGCGCCACGGTGTCGGGATCGTTGATCATGAGCCACATCTCAGCTTTCAGGAACTCGTATCATCATACCGGCATTGGACTGCCATCGAATCCAGCGCGCATCTCGCCTTTGGGGCGGGTGCTGGACCAGTGCGGCAACGTCATCAGAGGCAAGGCCGAGATACTCGCAAAGATGCTTGCTGGCCACCGCCAAAGGGTTGATCTCGTAAATCTACTTTCCGGTATGGACGACCGCATGCTTGAGGATATCGGTATTGATCATGACGACATGCGTCTAATCATTGCCCGGGCAAAACGTGAACGGAGGCGCGCCACCGATCCTTATACATCGAATACTCTTTTATAACCGCGGTTCGTGTCTTCTTGTAGAGAAGCTTCGCAGGCAGAGCTCTGTCAAAGCGTGATCGGGTCTCAGATAGGTGCTTGGCCGCCTCATGGCCTATCTTGATCGGCTCGATGTCGCACGCTCGCGAATGTACAGCGGGTACCGAGACACGTGATCTCGGTTATGGACCCATCTTGGGCATGCAGGCAGAGACGGCGCGGTTTGCTATGACACGAATACTAAATCACATCTTTATCTTTCCAGTGAGGTTGTCGTAATGCCGTTCAACGAACGCTCCAGACACATTACCCAGGGCGTGGCACGCTCGCCCAACCGGGCCATGTATTACGCGCTCGGCTACGAGAAGGCCGACTTCGACAAGCCGATGATCGGCGTCGCCAACGCCCATTCCACCATCACGCCTTGTAACGCCGGCTTGCAGCCGCTTGCCGACGCAGCCGTCGCCGCTATCAGGGAGGCCGGTGGCAATCCGCAGGTGTTCGGCACGCCGACCATTTCCGACGGCATGTCGATGGGCACGGAAGGTATGAAATACTCGCTGGTTTCGCGCGAGGTTATCGCCGACTGCGTCGAAACATGCGTACAGGGCCAATGGATGGACGGCGTATTGGTGCTCGGCGGCTGCGACAAGAACATGCCGGGCGGCATGATCGGCATTTTACGTGCTAACGCGCCGGCCATCTATGTCTATGGCGGCACCATCAAGCCGGGTACGTGGAAGGGGCAGAACCTGTCGATCGTCTCGGCCTTCGAGGCGGTCGGCGCCTTCATGGCCGGTACTATGAGCGAGGAGGATTTCGAGGGCATCGAGCGCAACGCCTGTCCCTGCAACGGTTCGTGCGGCGGTATGTACACGGCCAACACGATGAGTTCCTCGTTCGAGGCGCTTGGCATGGCGCTGATGTACTCCTCGACCATGGCGAGCCCCGACCGTGACAAGTTCGAAAGCGCCGCCGAATCCGGCCGCGTGCTGGTCGAGGCGGTGAAGAAGAACATCAAGCCGCTCGATATCGTGACACGGCGATCGATCGAGAACGCGGTTGCACTGATCATGGCGATCGGCGGCTCCACCAACGCGGTGCTCCATTATCTTGCCATCGCACACGCCGCCGGGGTCGATTGGACTCTGGACGATTTCGAGCGCGTCCGCCGCAAGGTGCCGGTGCTGTGCGACCTGAAGCCGTCCGGCCACTATATGGCGGTCGACCTGCACCAGGCCGGCGGCATTCCGCAGGTGTTAAAGCTCCTGCTCAACGCCGGCCTCCTGCATGGCGACTGCCTGACCGTCACCGGCTGCACGCTGGCTGAGGAGTTGACCGACGTGCCCGATACGCCGCGCGCCGACCAGCGGGTTATCATGCCGCTGGATAAGGCGCTTTACCGGGAGGGGCATCTCGCCATCCTTAAGGGAAACCTTGCCGAAGACGGCGCCGTGGCCAAGATCACCGGCCTGAAAAGCCCGGCGATCACAGGCCCAGCCCGTGTCTTCGATGACGAGCAGTCGGCCATGGAGGCGATCCTTGCTGACAGGATCAAGCCGGGCGACGTGGTGGTGTTGCGCTATCTCGGGCCGAAGGGCGGGCCGGGCATGCCGGAGATGCTGGCTCCTACCTCGGCGCTGGTCGGCCGCGGCCTCGGTGAAAGCGTCGGCCTGATCACCGACGGAAGGTTTTCCGGCGGCACCTGGGGCATGGTGGTCGGCCATGTCGCGCCGGAAGCCTATGAAGGCGGGACCATCGCGCTGGTTCAGGAGGGCGACACCATCACCATCGACGCTCACAAGCTGCTCTTGCAGCTGGAGGTAGAAGACGGGGAGCTTGCCTGCCGGCGCGCGGCGTGGAAGCAGCCCGAACCGCGCTACAAGCGCGGCGTGCTGGCCAAGTTTTCCGCGCTTGCCCGACCGGCCAACGAAGGCGCCGTCACCGGTTGAGCGCATAGGCACCGATGATCGTTCTCGTCACCTTGCATCTTTTTGGCATGCGGTGGACCACGGGAGGGCATAACCCCACTACAAAGAGGCTCGCCAATTCTATAGCGTGCTCATCACAGGTAGACGAGACGCGTCCCGTCGGCTTGATCCAGGTAGGACCGGAGGACATAGCCGGCAAAAGAACGATATTATCCAAAATATCTGCGCGCCCTTTCTGGACGGCCGATCCGATTATTCATCTATAATTGTTCCTACTCGTGGACATTTCACATCGTATTGACGATTTGAAACGCGTTGTGGCGTGTGATTAGATCGGCCAGTCAGTTATGCATTACTGTCAAGTCCGGCTTGTCGAAGGCGAGCACCATGAGGCGGCCGGGCCCTTCCCTATGGCGATCAGGCGTGTTTAGATGGGCCGTCAACTTCCCTCGTTGACGATGCCCGGTCGCTCAAGCATCCCCTCGATCCTCTCCAGCGACCGGGCTTTTTCTGAGCGGATTAGTACTGGCCAAATTTGCATCCGCGACTGCCACTTGAGACGGCTGCGAATGTCGATCGCGCAAACTCCCAGCTTCGGTTCGGTCCTCAACGGTGGCGCGCTGTCCAACGACCGTCGCTCGGTAGCCAGACCGCGAAAATCTTGGTCAACAGCCATACCGTGGTTTTGGTCGCTCGATAGCGAATAATCAGGTTGCGAGTTGGCACGGATAACAGTCTCTACGATCCTGCAAACGACGGCTTGCCAAGCAGTATTTTCAACAGCGGATTGGGAAAGCGTCTTTCCATCATCACCGCATAAAATGTCTGGACGATACCGGGAAGGGTCGCGCCTTCGACAAGCGTGCCGGCCGCGATTTCGTCCTTCACCACGATGGGCGGCAGCACGGCGATGCCGATGTCTTCGCGCGCGAGCAAGCGCATCATCGCCATGTCATCGGCTTCGGCGATGACATGCGGACGAATGTCGAGTTGGTAGATGAGTGCATCGAAGCCGGCGCGGACGCTGGTTCCGCTTGTCGGGACAATGACCGGGTGGGCCATCAGGCGCTCTGCCAGGCCGCAATCTCCACGAAAGCGTGCGGGAGATCCGATGAGGCTTACCGCGCGCTCCGCGAGGCGGTGGGCGACGAAGCCTGAATGCCCGTCGTGCACCGGTGGCTGGTTGATCAATACGACGTCAAGGCTGAGCGAGCGCAGCGAGGCTAACAGTTCGGCCGTGTTACCCGAACGCAGGACGAGTTCGACGCTCGGCCGCCCAAGGAGAGGTTGCAGGAATTCCATCTGGAAATTGCGCGACAGCGTCGCCAACGCGCCGAGGCGCAGGGTCTTGTGCATGGTACCGGCGTCGCGAAGCGTGCCAAGCAGTTCCTCGCCCGTATTGAAGATGGCATCGGCATGATCCAGCGCGATGCGCCCCGCTTCCGTCAGGCGTAGCTGGCGGCCGCTTCGTTCGAACAACGCGTTGCCGAGGCTCGCCTCC
>Ga0097681_1004354_pt1 | contig 10114 bp, 7 predicted proteins | sample ThiBiot_750_plan_FD_72845 | JGI IMG/M metagenome (GOLD analysis project Ga0097681, IMG submission 72845) | Wastewater bioreactor microbial communities from Cape Town, South Africa - Thiocy_cont_750_plan - 1398105538144 (version 2) (version 2) ... | reverse complement strand
GTGGAATTTTCAGTAATTTCAGAGAAATTTCAGAAATTCAGATAAACAATACAAACTATGCGAAGCCTAGGTATAGATATCGTGGAATTTTCAGTAATTTCAGGGAAATTTCAGAAATTTTAAATAAACAATACAATAACAATATAATCTATCCGAAGCCTAGGTATAGATATCGTGGAATTTTCAGTAATTTCAGAGAAATTTCAGAGAAATTTCAGAAATTTCGAAGCTTTTATCATTCGCTATTGGTAAGAGGGATCGATTATTATATGGCCATCTTTGTATAGAATAGAAATGGGCGGAGGAAATTACTTTAAATGGAGATAGTAATGGTGATCATTTATGTATATGTGTATTCAGTGAAAAGAAGGGAAACATGTATCTTCGACTATTATAGTGAAAGCAATCTCGTCGACGTCTGTAATAGTCGAAGTGGTTTAAAGAGATGTGCTGGTCGTTGACTGGATAGTAGAGGTGATTTGTTTAGAAGAATATTTCGAAATAATGTCGATATGTTGGTTTCGGGAATGGTTCTCGAATTTGAGTAAGGAGAGTTGGAGGTTTCCGAGGGGATCGAAGTATTCCTGGGAATAGTTATGGGCTGTATAATTTGGTAGTGAGGTGCAGTATACATCACTGTGAATAAATGGTTGATACATGTTTGTTTTGTTTTAGATTTGTACGCTTTTTTGTTCTTGATTCGTTTTAGAAATCTCGTTTGAAATCTATGATAAGAAAGGGATCGATGAGTGGCCAACGGCGTGTGCTTAGTGCTGGTACGAATAAAAATTGCGGTGGATCGTTATCAGCAGGTCGTTCTGGTTTGTCGGTGGAAGGACAAACAGCAATTGAATATAAGATTCGTATGAAGAAAATCAAAGATAGTTTGCAATTTGATCCAAGTTTAGTATGGTCGCATCGCGTTAGATCCTGGCTGGAAAAATCCTTTGACGTTCGAATGCTCGACGTTACAGGCTCAACGATCTATCTGATCTCGTCTGCGTCGTACCTTGCACAAAATGTTTACGTGTATCGTAATAATACAGTTCGTGTGTCAAATGGATTATATATGTTTATGGTGACGAATTCATGTAAGTTAATTCTTGCTTACTTACGAAAAGAAGTGTATGTTTTTTTGTAGCATTCGGTAAAAGTGATTTTTACAAACGATACAAACATGCGATTGCAAATTGTTATCAAGTACAAGCAACTGGCGAGATGCTTCCGAGACCGAATACAATGGATGAACAAGTGTCGAATTTGGTGAAATGTCCTTATTTCATTGATGATGTAATGGTTCTCTCTATGACTAATAAGTGGAATTTTGACGAAGAATCGGCTGAAAGTTGGAGAAGTGATTTGTGTAGATAAATTTAATGAAGGTTGATAGTCTTTATTTTTGTTGGGTATATCGCTCTATAAGGGTTGTTACGTTAGTTACACCTTAAAAGCTAGAGAGAAGTATGCGTGATATCGAATTGTTTTAATTGTTGTTTCTAGTTCACCAAATTGGGTCTATTGAATGGTCTTGTTAATTATCCTCAGCTGATACTGGCTGATGAAGCTGATTCCTTTCTCATTCGGAATGGATTAATTCCACCAGTTTCTTTGCCTTCGAATGGTGGTAATGACAATTTCAACATAAACGATATTGCTCTTCAAGCTTACAGTGGTGAATGCTGTGTGTTGAAGAGCACAGCTACGGAATCCATTGAAATCAAAGGAAAGAAGTTATGCATTTTAGGAAACTGTACATCTGAATGTACAATGCGATTAATGAGACGAAAAAGCAATTATGAACAACCATCACCATTCGTTGAACGTGCAAATTTCTTCTGGATTCCAACGCCTCTTACACTTGAAAAATTTGAACAGCCACAATGGCCATCTACTGAACCAACAGAAGATCAAATCTGTATGGCACTGGATGTGCTTTGCAACATCGATTTTTATTTTGATGACAAAAGTCGCTATTTAATCATTAATTTTGGTAATGCTATCATGTATGAAAGTACGTATACGCTTTATGTTAATATATCTGGATATTAAAAAATAAAAACATTTGAAAACTGGAATTTTCATTTGCAAAAGAATTCATTCAATAGATTTGTCTAAGGGTGGCTAACATGTGTAGAATAGAAACAAATGTTTTCTTTTGAAAGAAAATTAGACATAGTGTTCAGAGAGTGACACTGTAGCGAAGGATAAGCTTTGATCACGTTGAGTATTTCATCATTCTTGCGTATAAAAATATCTATGGACTTTTTTAGTTTATTTAAACCAAAATGGCGATCAATGGATAAATAACCGATTAGGAAAATCGCGGGAGCACACATACCGTTTGGCTGTTAATATTCAGTTAATCGAATTGGCTTTTAGCTTATTGGATGAATATTACTGCAAGCACAATCACTTTAATGATCATAAGGCCAATTATGATTTCCGTCACGAAATGATTGAAATAGCGAATCAATTTTTGAATCGAACAGACTTGTCACAACGAGTATCAATGAACATCGACTATCAAGTCGTTCAATCAGCAATCAATACAGTTTTGATGAATATCGATCAATATGAATGCTTTTTCTCGGACTATGGATTGACAAAGTTAGTAATATATATTTATATTAGAGTATCCACGTAATATTTTTCTGACGATACGTATTTTAAAAGAGTTCTTCGGTGATTGAAATAGAACGATCGTTTATAACTAATATTTTTTCTGCTATTTCAGTACAAAGACCGGTTCAACACAAGATTTGAATGAACCAACAGTAATGGATAATCTTCGTCTTCATTCAACAACATCCACAAAATCATTTTCAAAATTATCGGAGTAAGATTTGTGAACCATTATTGTTTCTACTGCTTTTTCACAACGAACATTGGTCTGAAGTTAAATAATTCACATAGTTCCAGAGTCTAGTGATTTAGTTTTCCTACTGACACTATTAGAATGAAAGACCATATGTTGTCTAATCATTTATGCATAGTAAAACATGGAGAGAATTAATAAAAAGATACGTTTTTTCGAAAAGAAGCATAATGGAACTAAAGTTGATTAGGTGAAGAGAAATTAGTTAACACAGAAAACAGTAGACCTAACTTGTTATGAAAAAGATTATTTAATTTAGACAGGAAAACAAATTCTCAAATAGAGCGTCAACGACGTTAGAGGATTTTGAAAATGATACAGGTCATGATCATACATCAGAAATTCTGGTATCAATTGAAAATCAAAATGAAAGTCAACGAAAACGACATCACTCCAAATCCAAATCATCTGTTACAACAGACGAAGAAATTTCTGATGGATTAAATGAAGAATGTCACGAATTTAACTTAAAAAAAGCTACCAAACGATATAAAACAGATAATGATAATGAAAGAAAAGATTACGAACGTGTATCACAAATTACTAAAGATATTCTTAAATTCGATCATATTGCTTTTTCATTGCAACAAATTGCAAAATTTAGTTCCAAATGGAAACACGAACGAGAAGCTGCAATAACTGAATTATGCACGTTGGGATTGTTGGTACGAATCCCCAATGGCGTCAAGTCACCGAATAGCCGACCTTTCGATTATCATATTAAATTGCCACCGCGTGATTTTTCGAATTTTACGGAACTTGAAAGCATTAATGAAAAGCTTAATAAATTCGGATTGAATATACATAAAATACGGTCAACTTATTCATCGATTGATTTAGGACAGCTGACAGCTCTTCCACCACTGACAAGCTATCTTCGTAAACATAAATATATAGTTACACACTGTCCGGTAAGTGAGAAAGAATATTCTAAAGAATTCATACAGTGTAGTAGAGATTGTTTTCTCAATACACGTTGATTGATAAAGCAGTTTCATAAGAGATAAATCAACTTGACATGATATGAACGTCTTTCTAACTTTATATTTAGCAAATGGGTCATTTTCTTGTAAATACGGAAGATGAAGAAGTAACTAGCACTCACGCAAATGTCCGTGTCAATGATGAAACTAGTCGTATGAATCAACAACAAGTAATGTTATTTGTTTAACAAACTTACGACTCTTGTATAAATTTGTTTTTGCATTAGTCTCATATCAATGATTTACAACAGTCCGTGGCAAGTCAACGATGTAGTCCAACTGGTGATCAATCTTTCACAGTAAGCTAACCTTTCCATTATATTATTATTAATATTTCCCGTAATTTTTGGTAAAGCATCAAAGTTTGAATAATGGTTTTACAACCTCAATAACAGATATGCGAACAACCTCGCCCAGTTTACCATCATCATTGCTGCAACAAGTAACTTATTCGTTCATATTTATGTGATCATTCAGATCCTTTTTACTGACACTTTTGCTGAGAATATTTGTATCGGTTCAAAAGTGATGTTTAATTCAATTACGCGTGATATAAAACTAATATTGAACGTATTTCATTAAGATTGATTTTTATTTAAAAAGCTGCTGTCATCTTTCACAATCTTTTGAGAAATAATTAATTAGAAAATTTTCAATCGTAGTGATCCGAATATATCTTGTCTATTACTTCAATCTTTAATATTTTCCTTGAAATTATTTTTTTAGAACAACATTCATCAATCTTTGAGCAATCCAAATATTAATTCATTTCATATCGCTGGTACTAATACACAACCAGCATCTACAACTGTTTCTGAAACACAAGCACAAACACAACTTTTTTCTACTCAAACAAGTCAAGATACTGGTCCAATTCAACCACATGCAAATTGGCATTCGCTTCATCATCAATTCGAAAAGTTTCAACAATTTATGGCTTTACATTCAGTTCAACAATCATCATCTGGATTTGACGCATCTACAGTGGGTCATAATCGTTCAATCACAGCTATGATCCATCCTCCTTCAGATTTACCACACGCTGTTGATTTATTGCACAATGATGTACAACAAACGCCTGCATCATTAGCGAAAACACGTCATGAACAACGAAAGAAAAATCAAAAAAAAGAAGAAAAAAAACAGTCACCAATGAATAGAAAAGTAACTCAACAAAAAGAGGATTCATCATCACATGATGTATCCGAAGGTCAATCATTGAATTCATCAGATTAATGATGGTAATTTTGATATGATAAGGTAACACATGAACTAACCACGTTATTTGTTCTTGTTTGATATTTGAAATATTCAGTTTTTCTCGTACAAATTTTATTGAACATGTTACTCCTATGTTTTGACATCTTTCCACTGACGAAGATTGGTTTTACGATTATTCATATCAGTCATACATATCATGAGTTCGTATTCTGATAGTATAATATATAAAAAGTCTAAAGCTTGCTTTGATAAGCAGAAATCAATTAAGCTTTAGAAATAAACTATATTTACTTTCCGATGAATCATAAAATAAAGATTGTAAGTAAAAACCTTTTTTCGTCAGTGGGGATAGTCTTTCTTGACAATTCTAAACTTATATACCAAAACTCTTTTTCCTTTTTTTCTTGTATTGTTATTGTATCGTTATGTGTGAACATCCTTCAGTAAATAAACTATTTTCTTTGTTAGGACTCATCTTTCCTCAGTTATGAAGTTTAATGTTATAACATCTTTCCGTTGCGTGAAGACGAACATAAATAAGATGCACTTTTAAAACTAATCGAACTAATAATGCATGTATGATCACATAGATTTTTTTTCTTTGTTACATTAAGCAAGCTGAATAAAACGTATATCAGCATCTCTAATAGGAAAGAATTACTTTCTATACATTCACATTACGGTACGGGCATAAGCCTTATAGATACCTATTATTAAAAAGTATTTACAAAGAAATTAATGTGAAAATTATAACATAATCAAGTTTTGCTTTGCTTTCAGATATCATTCTATACTTTTTGAATACTTACAAATAACGACAATCATCATCATGAACGAGCAACAATGGACTTTGATGAAAAGTCTGGCAATTCATGTACCAATACAATACTGGTCAATTATAAATTGGCTGAATAATTATCTTGGACCAGGTAATATTTTTATTCTTTCCAACGTGAGGAGTTGCTATGAGGATATACATCATTTGATAAAATTCATCAACGTCTCAAATATTTTCGTGTAAAATTTTCATTTATTTGGAATAGATTTTTAACAGAACTTTTTCTTTCCTTTCAATCACGTACATATTCCTTCTTATCTTTAGATTCTTATTCTAAATTTGAAAACATGTCCAATTTCCTGAATGCACTATATAAAATAAACATCAGTACCTCCATTTTACAATTAGCCTGTGGATTTTTTGGGAAAGATTTACCTGCCTTTACAATACCCAATGATATGCATCAATTCGTACAATTATTCGCTGCGATTAATCACCTTTCATTCTTTACAACATATCACATTTATCCACATGAATACCATTGTGTTCAATGTAACAAAATCTACGATCAGCGTTCATGCTTACCTCGGGCTGTTAATTTGTATCTTAATAGGTATTTAGTCTTCATTATATCTCTATTATCACAAGACATAAAATGTTTTCGAAAATATTCATAATTTTAAGCTCGAATTCATGAATATTATCTAGTCGATTTTCTGATATCTATAAAAAAAATATATAATTGTCCATCGACGAGAGAAAATTATAAAATATGTCATGTGTTATTAAAACATAAAGTTGAAAGTATAAATTACTTTACTGTCTAACAATAAGATAGAGTAATGAATCTACTGTGTTCGAATCAAGATGTTTCCTCTTACATGACATATTTTGTGAGTATTTAGATAATCGTAAAATTCTCAGTAATGATCTTTTTAGCAATTGTATAGAAAAAAATCTTATTCATTATTTTTATAACTTTCATTTCGTAGCAATCAGAGTGCATCATTATTTCATTATTAAATGAGAATATTTAGTTATGGACTTCATTCACAGAATCAGACAAGATTTCTCTAATTATAAAAGATATAAATGTTGTTTATTTTGTTTTAGTGGTGAAATAGTGAACGCTGTGGTATATTCGTACACTTGCAAACATGATCATACTGCATTTGCTAACAACCATCCTATTTCTTATTTTCCATCATACCATCTTATTATTAATAATGGCATAAAAGAACGTCGTTTTACTCAACAACATATTATCAAATCAAAGTATATTTATTTGGGAGGACATTATGCCTTCGAAACTTCAGTTTTACAAGATTATCTAATTTTATTTGCTATTGGTGCTATAACTATTTATGCTTTTGTTGATGTTTATAATTTTAAACATCGTCTACTGGCTAATGATAATCTAAAATTGGATCGAAAGTTATTTACACGAACCATCTTGTCGTTCGCGCTTATCCATTTCTTATTTTTTATGGGCTATTCAAACATCCATTTTCCATATGTTTGTTCAGGAGAAAATCTGGATATATTCTTCTATCAGTACCAACGCATTGTTCATGTTTTATTTGTACATTTTTGGTCTCAACACAAGCGTTTTTCTTCATGTGGAACACACTGCTCTCAAATGATAATCGGTGATGGTAATCAAAAGATAAGAAGATTAATTTGCAGATTTCATTCACTGGTAACGCATAGTATATTTCTTCCCCATAACTTTATTATACTGTTTATAAACTTTCAAATATTCCTCTTCAATATAATAATACTGTGCTCATGTATTAAAAATCGTTGTTTCAATTGAATTTTTTAGACGATCGAAACGCCAGAATATGACCAGTTCGTCGTTGGGTGTCATCGAAGTCCATTAAGTGGATCTGAATATTGTGGTCAACATATACATTTATCTAATTCACAAGAAGAACATTTGATACAGGGAGATGATGACGATGATTATATGCTTTTACGTAATGGAAAGCGTCGTGTACCATATCATAGATTATCTTGTAATACAAAGAAATCAAAACCAGAAGCTTATATTTCCCAATCCTATCGAACGTTCGGAATTATTATTTATGTTTTTAATTGTAATATATTACTAGCAGTTCATGAAATAATGAGATCAGAAACAGTGAAGGAAATATTATCAGGTCTTTGTGACATAATTAGAATTTCAAGTAACAATGCACAAAATGAGCAACCTTATGAAATGGCAGATTCATGGCTACCAAAAATCTTTGTCTATGACGATTGCTGCCATGTAATCAAACACATTATCGATTATTATCCAAATTTTTTTCGTGCAACACCCGCATCAACTTTTTTATACCACTCATCATTCGCAATAGACGCATATCATTATCGAAACCATGTTGATCAGTGGTGTAAAGAGCACCTTGACCCAAGTAAAAATAGTATCATTAGACAATTCAATACGCAATCAGCAGAACAAAGTAACTCTTGGTTTAAACGATTTACAAAACAGTTTAGTCGGTTTGATGATGAACATTGCTCGCTTTTTCTCTCTCTGTTGCTGCACATACGAAACTGCAAAGAAACTAACCTAAATCCATTTCAATCAAATATCCGAACTTCTTTCTCTGGTTTTCAAATATGAATGTTTTAGTCCCTATTAATATTTCATATTCTTGCTTTAAATATACATATACATAATTATTCAGATATTTTGACGAAAATAAAAAATAAATATCATATTTTCTATTTCAGATATGAAACCGAAAAGGCAAGTGTCCAACGTAAGTCGTGTTCGTACACGACAACAAAAACGCTTAGATACGAATAAGTCTTCTAAAGAAGACAATGTGAACAACAATGACGATCAGGTAATTGTCTTATGGCGATTTTACACACAAAATAACTGTTATTGCTTGATAACGAATGCTTTTTGAAAATTAATATTCGTTTTCTATCGGCACCTATCAATTTTCCTTTTTACTCACCAAACTACATTAATAAAAATGCAAAAAACGGCTAATAGAAACATAGTGAGAGAGTTACTTATTAATAAATCACCTAATATGACATAATTATAAACCATTTTGATTGTCCATCGCAAAAAACATAATATCTTGACGACGCAATATAGACAACAAATATTCAGTACCTAAAATAGTCTTATATGTGGCATACAGCATATTCCTTTGAAATCACCAGCAGTTTTTTTTCTATAATCCAGTTAAAAATAGATTGACATTAATAAAAAAAGAACATTCTTTGTATAATTTTACTTTTTCAATTCATGATTTTTTAACCCATCTTTTTTTGTAAACATCTAAAACTCACATATTTATTTGTCTATCAACAGCGTCAACATATTAATAATGAAAGTGGAACAACAGAAGAACCAAATCAATCATTTCAATCGAATTATGTTAAGCAAGGTCATCAAGAAAAAGACTCTCTTCGCTATGATTCAACACCAATGATTTCATCATTGGTGTGTATTATGCTATTTGCGAAAATAAATAAAAAAAATATCTGAAAGATATTGTACTCTTTAAATCTATATTTAGAATGCTGCCGATAATTTCGACATGGTTCAGTCACAAAAGTCAAATATTGTAAGTGTTTACTTTTCTAGAATATACTCAACATCATCTTGTTGCAGGTTTCACAATCATTGAATACTAATAATATAAATGTTCAAACTTCTGATGCTCATTGTCAACGACGGGAATCTTCCACAGCATTTTCTAATCTTGACAATGCAGATGATGATGATGAACAAGTTGAAAAATCTCAACCCAATATCATCACCGATAACATGTCAATTTCAAAGGAGTTCATCACTTATAGAGGCGATTCTAGCTACGGTTTGTTGCCACCATTCACACAGTTTAGAAAACAAGTCAACATCCACCAGCAAAATCAAAGTAAGGAAAAAGTTTAAATTTTGTTTAACGAAAACAAATCGTTTCAGTACATCAAAGTTCTGAACAACAGCAACAACAACAACCAAAACCACTACAACAACAACATCCTCAACCACTACAACAACAACACCCTCAACCACAACCACAACAGCAACAACAAGAACAAGAACAACAACAACAACAACAACAACAACAACAACAACAACAACAACAACAACAACAACAACAACAAGAACAACAACAACAACAACAACAACAACAACAACAACAACAACAACAACAACAACAACAACAACAACAACAACAACAACAACAACAACAACAACAACAACAACAACAACAACAACAACAA
>Ga0097681_1004332_pt1 | contig 10158 bp, 19 predicted proteins | sample ThiBiot_750_plan_FD_72845 | JGI IMG/M metagenome (GOLD analysis project Ga0097681, IMG submission 72845) | Wastewater bioreactor microbial communities from Cape Town, South Africa - Thiocy_cont_750_plan - 1398105538144 (version 2) (version 2) ... | reverse complement strand
TCGACTTCTCAGTACGCTGCTCTTGTACTGATGACGCCGTGATGCCGGCATGGCACCACCACTCCTCCACCTCCATGATGAATGAGGGCAGCGATTGAGCCAAGCCCCAAGCTCCAGCCAACAAGCCCACCCAAAGAGCGAAACGGGCAAAAGGAATGGAGCGGGGCACATCAATTAAGGTTCCCCATAAGCACCGTAGTGATCTACAGGCCTAGCTCCGTCGTACCGCCCTTGTGAGTGAGCGAGCCTGTGCGTGCTTGATTGCTTGTTGTTGTCTGCTTGCCCCTCCCTCGCTCCAATGGCCCGTAGCTCGACCTTGATCCTCCTCGCCCTCGTGGCTGTGTGTGCCGTGTTCGCCTCGGCGGCACGAACCCCGCGCGAGTACCGCGAGGCCTTCACCAACTGGATGCACGAGCATAACAAGGCGTACGACGCCGAGGAGTTCCACCTTCGCTTCAAGATCTTCCGCGACAACCTCGACTTTATCGACTCGTTCGATGGCGACTTCGAGGTCGGCTTGAACGAGTTCTCGGACCTGAGCAACGCTGAGTTCGTCGCGCGCTTCAATGGCTACAAGCCGTCGGCTGAGCAGCCGGACGAGAGCGACGTCGATACGACCGTGGCACCCGACGCTAACCCCACCGCCGTCGACTGGCGCACCAAGGGCTGGGTCACGCCCGTCAAGAACCAAGGTACCGTGTGCACGCTTTTGAAGGAGACCGAGCCCGCGAACGCAATCAAGCAAGCGCCACTCGTCCATCCACGCACCACATACATTCTCTGAGCTTGTAGCATCGCATCGCACTTCACTCACGTTCTGCACACTCACACAGGCCAATGCGGCGCCTGCTGGTCGTTCTCGACCACCGGCTCGGTCGAGGGTCAGCACGCCAAGTCGACCGGCAAGCTGGTCTCGCTCTCGGAGCAGAACCTCATGGACTGCTCGTGGGGCTACGGCAACATGGGCTGCAACGGTGGTGAGATGGTGAATGCGTACGTCGTCGCTCTCGCTCTCGCTGCTGCTGCACCGAAGCGCCGCCGCTCACTACACTTTAAACACCGAGTGAGCGAGTGAGCGAACGAGTGCGCGACTACGATACGTTACTCACTCGCGACGCTGATGCACCATCACACAGCTTCAAGTACATCATCGCCAACAAGGGCGTCGATACCGAGGCCTCGTACCCGTACACGGCCAAGGACGGCACCTGCCGCTACAACGCCGCCAACAAGGGCGCCACCATCTCGTCGTACAAGAACGTCCAGAAGGGCAGCGAGTCGGCCCTCGAGACCGCCACGGCCTCGGTCGGCCCCATCTCGGTCGCCATCGATGCCAGCCACCCGTCGTTCCAGGCCTACAAGAGCGGCATCTACTACGAGCCCAAGTGCTCGTCGACCCAGCTCGACCACGGTGTGTTGGTGGTTGGCTACGGCAGCCAAAACGGCCAGGTTCGTGCAACCGCTCGCTCTCGCTCGCTTAGTAGAACCTTCTCGTTTCGTTGACTGATTGCGTCGATGCACGACCGATAATCTGCCCACAGAACTACTGGATCGTCAAGAACAGCTGGGGTACGTTGAAGCGCTCTGTTCGCTGCAGCAGCAGCAGCAGCAGCAGCAGCAACAACAGCAGTCCTTTCTCGCGCGTAACAGTGGCAAGTTGATGGCATATTCGCTAATTGGTGGTGCATCTCGTGTGTTGTTGTCATGTGTTGTATGAAGGCGTTACCTGGGGAATGCAAGGGTACGTACACCACCGCTGCTGCTGCTGCTCCACTAGCTTGCTCCCGCTGCTATCCTTCGCATTGCTGACAATGCCTCCTCTCCTTCTCGTCTCTTCGTCTAGATACATCTGGATGTCGAAGGACCGCAACAACAACTGCGGTATCGCCACCGATGCCTCGTACCCGCTGTCCTAAGCGTCGTGCTTTGCTGGTGCTGGTACCGTCGCGCACACGGTCGCACTCGCGCACTGGAATCGTTCGTTCCATCATTCTTTGTTGCTCTTCTGAAAAAGCTCGATTAGTCGGCTCTCTGCAAAGAGAGCAAGGCGCCAACATCGCGGGTTCACGCTTGCTCTCTGAGAAGCCGCGATGCTCCTCCTCTTCACACTCATCTACACCTATCGATTAAATGCCAGCGCCAGGCTATCGTAAAACTGTGAGTCATAAGGATCCTTCGAAAGTGATTCCGCCACTGCCGCAGTGCGAGCAAGGAGCACACGGCTTACCACCCGCGCCCGAGATGAGCAGAAGGCGCCCGCAAGCTCTGCGAGAGGAGAGGGAGCAGAGGAAGGACTCGTCGCTTTCGCCGTCTCGGAGTGCAGCAGGCGCCGAGAGCTTTCCCTCTGCGTGTCTGTCTCGTTGCTGCTTGGCCGCTCGTCCACCTCGGCGCTGTGTCAGGCCGCCACGCCAAGACCTCTCTCTCTCTCTCTCTCGCGCGCTACTTCTTCGGACCTGTGCCGTGGCTCCTCTCGTGTCTCTCTCTCTCTCTCTCTTTGCGTGTGAGTGAGTGCCGCTTTGTTTCTCAAGAGCCACTCCTACCAAGCGTTGTGGTTGGCGGTGTAGTTGTTCGCGGTTCGCGTGGGCTGGTTCGGCGTCTGCTGCTGGCCGCCGGCGCTACTGCGAATATCCGACCTCCCTCCAGCTCCAACTTGCGCGCTCGCTAGTTCCCTTGCGTTTTGCTGTCTGCTCCTCGCCTCCTTTATCGTGTGCATCGTCGAGCATGGACGAGCGTGCGTCCTCGAGCTCGAGCTCAGGCTCGAGCTCCAAAAGCTGGATGCGTAGAACCCAGCAGGTACCTCACGATCTTCTACGAGCGATCTCGCGCGCTCCACCTCGCGAACCTTCTATTGATGCCATATCTCGTGGTTACATAGAGTAAGGACAGTAGCAAGGAAGGTGGTAGCAGCAGCAGCGGCTCGTTGACCGTCAGCAAGCCCATTCGACCGACCAAGAAGATGAGCTTCGACAACAGCAGCGGCTCCGCGACCGACCTGCCTTCCATCGAGGACAAGATCAAGTCGATGCTCGATCAACAAGGCAGTAAGAGTCGCTCGGGTAGCTCGGTCGGCTCCGAGAACGTGTCCGAGTCTTCGTCCAAGAAGCACCGCAGGTGCGTCGCAGTCTTGATCGCGTGTTGGAGCGCGCCTCTCGCGGCTCGCTATCGATCAAAGTACGTCGCGCTCCACCAATAGCTAACGCGATGATCGCCATCACGGAACGCGCGCGTTCGGGCGTTGAATGCGCAGATTACCCAAGGTCTTGTTCGGCAAACGATCCAAGCGCAGTTCGTTGATGCAGTTATCACGCGACGGCTCGAGCGGCTCGCTCGACGGTGATGCCGCCGCCGCCGCTGGCGACGACAAGTCTGCACGCTCGCAGAGCACTGGCCTGTCGGCAAGCGACGGCCCTCGCAAGCTCACGCCCGAGGAGCGTCGCCAGCAGATTCTCTTCCACCACGCCGAGTTGATCAAGCGTAACCGATCGGGCAGCGTGGCGCTGACGCCAGAGCAATCGGCTGCCGCGGCGGCGGCGGCGGCCGCAAGTGGTAAACCACCCTCTCAGGCGCATAGTCCGCCGTTAATGTCGCCACATCGCCTGTCGGCCTCGCTCTCGGGCTCGCCCTCTCCCACCGGCCAGGCACAAGGTGGAGGAGGTGCTGGTGATGGCGACGACCATCACGGCCTGCACTTTAGCGACGACGAGGAGGAACTGCCCAGCGGCGGCAGCAATCAATATGGCTTGCAACAGTCGGCCTTGAACTTTGACAGTGACGACGACGACGAGCCGCGTGGCAATTCAACGAGGAGCGCCAAGAGCCCTGCCGGCTTCGACTTTGACAGCTCGGACGGCAGCGACACCGAGGGCTCGGGCTTCACGATGCCTAGCGCGTACCAATCCAACATTCCGGTCTTTGACGAGGACGACACGTTTCTGTCGGTCTCGCGCGGTGCTGGAACGTCGAGCTCGAGCCGCGCCATGAGCTCCGAGGATGTATACGCCGTTGCCGAGGACGAGATTGCGGACTTTACGCCGGTGGATGTCGCTTCGCGAGCCAACGAACGCGCCGCCAAGGATCGTGCCGCGCGCGAGGCCAAGGAGACCGAGCAGAAGCGCTCGCTCAACTCGTTCTCGACCTTGACGCAAGCATGCCGTGAAAGCTGTCCACCGCTGCCGACCCTGCCTGGCATCGCCGATGGCGCGAACTCGAGCTCGTTCCTCACTGGCGCTGATTGGAACGAACGTTACCAACAGATTCGTCAGGAGATTACACAGTTCAATGCAAATACTTCGGTGCGTTCCTTCGTTCCTTCGTTCCTTCGTGCCGTACTACTTATTTTACTTGGCATCTTGCTAACAATACCGCACTGCGTCAACGTGCGCACCAACACGTATAGAGCGAAAAGGTTGAGGCCACCTACTTTTCGCTCATTGCCTTGGCGCAGGACTTTTTGTTCTCTGCCAAGTCCTACGGCAAGATCATCATCTCGGAAGTGTATCTTGATGACAACAAGAAGACGATCAAGCCTGCAAACCTTGGTACTCGCCCGTTTGCCATTACCCTTGGGCATGCGCCTCGTTATTGGTAGCAGTGGCGCTCACTCTACTCGATCTTGCTTGTAGGTGGTGTTGCTGGAGGTTCCAAGTACATCGTACACAACATCTTGTTCAAATTCGCCCTCGATACGCAAGGAATCTACGGCTTTAACAATACGGCCGCTGCAACCGTCGCTGGTATGTTCTTCGACTCCTGTGAATGAGCGGGAGTGAGGACTTCTCAGCTTGCTGATCGTACGTGTACGTGTGCGTGTGCGTGTGCGTGTGCGTGTGCGTGTGCGTGGAACAGGACACGAGCTGAAGGGATTGCAAGCCTATGTTAGCTGCGGCATTCCCGAGCTGTGTACGCCTCTCATGGCACTTGTAGATTACAAAGGTACTGAGATAGTCCCCACCGCCTCTTTGCAACTGCGTGCTCTCACACGAGAGCGCCGCTGCCCAGGATTCCGATTGATTGCATTGGCGTACCTGCCTGTGAACGATCGCACACTCGTGTATGGCTCGGATGATGCCGGAGTAACGATACACGACAGTGAACCCAGGATGCGGCAGATGATGAAGAAGTGCTGTACCATGTTGAATCTCGCACCGCATCCAGCAGGAATTAACCCTGACCAGCGAAAGGTATGCTTCAGAGCTCAGTCTGTTGCTGTTGCCGTTACTGTTGCGGTTGCCTGTTACCGTTACTTACTTGTACGCACCACCGCGTGCTGAATAGCTGCTTTACTCAGCTGCCGATATCGAAGGACATTTGGGTCGGGTACGACGACTCGTTCATTTGGTGGCTGCTCGAGTTCGTGGCTGACTTGGTGTCATTCATCAGGATGGTCGATTGTATCTCCTTGACTTTGCTCGAACCATGCCTTGCGAGACACCAACAGGGTTCGTGTGCTGCTCGCAATCACCTTGATAATGGATAATGGCAGCTCGACTCACACTCACCTTCAACGTACACAGAGAGGTCAAGGGCTCGCATTTGACCCACTTGTTGCGACCTGAACTCGTGAAGCAGTTTCAAGATCCTCTGTGTCCTGATGCGTATAGCATGTTCACCGATACTACCTTCAATGCTGCAGTCGATGCTGCCACCCGTCATCTCCAGGTACATTCTCTCTCTCTCTCTCTCTCTCTCTCTCTCTCTGCCTCCCCCAACTATCGATTAACCAACGAGAACTAACGTATATCTGTGGAACACATCAGTGGGCAGTGGTACCGAACTTTGCCAAGCAGCTTCCGGAGCTGTATGAGGCACACGAGCGCTACATCACGGCCGATCATCTGACCCGCAAGACAGGCGAGGTGAGCGTCGGCACGTTGTCGTTCGACTCGTTCCGCTTGATCGAGAGCATGCACAGCAATGGCATCAACGTGCGATATCTCGGAGTGTTGTACACGTTCTTGTACCAAAAGAAAACCGGCGGCCTGGCGGCGCACGCGAGTTGCTTGGCATTGCTGCTGGTCGAGATGATCTTGCGCGTGCTGAAGCACGATCTGCTGCGTCGTCTCCGCCAGTGTATGCAAGAGCTCAAGGAGCCACTCGATGAGGTACCGTTGTAGCCATCGAGCCTTGATTGCCGATTGGCGTGACTGACTCACGCTGGCGTGTGTGCGCGTTGCTCTACAGCCGTACCATCGATTGGTGGTCCACTTCTTGAACATCATCTTTGGCACAACGAGTCAGTCCGAGGCCTACTGGCACTCGAGGGTCAGCGTGGACATTGAGAGCAAGTTCTCGGGTGTGCGATTCTCGGCTGGTGCCTCGTTCAAGCAGTATACTGCGTACGTCGATCTTGATCACAGTTTCAATCTTGTATTGGCTGCTGCCACCATACACCATACGGTGACTGATCGCAATGTGAGGTGTGGGTGTCCATGAGCAGCACCTTGATTTCGGAGGCAGCAGGAGTGACGTCGGACTGGCGCTGGGTGTTGCTGCGTCGATTCCAAAAGATTCTCGTTCTGAAGCTCTCTCCCGTGGCGATCAGTGATCTCGCGACCAACTTTAACAATCGCTTCGGACTCCCGCAACCGCTCTCGCTCACCGATCTCGAAAAGATTGGCGTGCGCACCAAGCACATGAATCTCGTTTCTTTTGCACAAGGATTCCTGTACATGAAGAAGGGCCTTCTTGCGCGATCGTCAGATTCGCGTGCCTGCATTCGATTGCTGCAGCAAGCAATCGCCAAGTTCGAGGTACGCACACCAACCAACCATCCACATCCCTTCCTGGTTCCGTGGCCTATCGCTCAATATTGATTGACTCGGCGTTCGCATGATGCAGGACGTGCTGAATACCAACTCGTTCGACAAGTTGACGCTTCGAACGTGCGCGCTATGCTTGCAATACTACGACGAGGAGCTGACGATTGCCGCAAGGAGGTACAACTGCTTGCAGCACTCGTCGATTGATTGCGGTTTGGGTTTGTTGCGCTTGCTAACTCGTGTGGATTGTGGCAATAGCACCGAGGGAAAAGGCAGCCAGAACAGCGGAACCTCGAAGGACTCGATTTACGTCAAGCGTTCGTTGGAGTACCTTTCGCGGGCACTTGGATTAGATCCACGCGATCCGCAATCGCACTTTCAGTTGGCTCGCTTGCTTGCTCGATTGCAGCGTTACGACGAGGCTGAAGATCATTACCTTCAGGTACGCAAACAGCGAGACACACTATGAGAGAGCGTGAGAGAGAGAATGAATGTCTTCTTTACACCTTTGTGTGACTGTTATCATAGGCCCTCGAACGTGATCCGTACTACAAGGATGCTCTAATGCACTACGGCCTGATGCTCGAGGCTCGAGGAGATGCCGATACGGCCGAGAAGTTCTTCTTACAGATGCAAACCATGTTCCACAAGGAGGTCGCGTGATATGGCGCGCAATCGCTCTCGACCTTCCTCCTCCTCCGTTCTCTTCGGAAACCTACTCTATTGTTCGCACCTCGTACCATGTATAACTATCACTATGTCCCGCCATCACACGCACACTAAAAAGGCTCTTGTTGTTGTGTTCACCAACGTTGTACGGTATCGCGGGTTTCGCGGGTATCTCGCGGTGGCAAAGTCGAAAGACTTCGAAGAAGTGAAATCGACTGCCGAGTGCGAGTGTGGCGCGGTTGCTTGTTTGCTCGCCTGCTTGCTGCAACACCTCCTGCTCCCGCTCGTGCTCAAGATAAACGGCCACCTTGCAAGGGCCAATGGCCACCTATCCCATGAAGCTGGTCACCGAGCGGGTGATTGCTCTCGTCGATCTTGATTGCTTCTATTGTGTACGTGCGCGAGTCGGTCATCGATCGTGTCGCAGGCGAGCTCTGACCATTATCCGCGTGAACAATGACAACAGCAAGTCGAGGAGCGTCGATTGGGTCTCGATGGTACGGCGCCACTCGCTGTGCAACAATGGTCAAGCTTGATCGCTGTCAACTACGCCGCTCGAGCCAAGGGAGTGGGCCGCATGGATACCGACAAGACGGCGCGAGCCAAGTGTCCCGAGATACAGCTGGTTCCAGTCGAGACCGTCAACCTGCCGGCCGCCGAGCACCACGACGAGCCTCCGAGAGCTAGTGGTCACGTGACGTCTGCGACACTCGAGCGACCGGGAGCCAACTCGTGTACGAGTGAGGGACTCGAGAGCTGTAGAGTCGCGACTCGGCTGACCAACCAGGTGATGTTGGCGCAGCGGGTAAGGTGTCGCTCCAGCGATACCGCGATGCGAGCGCCTTGATCTTTCAGCAGCTCGAATCGTTCGAAGGCGTGGTGGTCGAGAAGGCCAGCATCGACGAGGCGTTCCTCGACCTCACGGAGCTCGTTGCGAAGCGCATCAGTGAAGCCGAGCGTGATCCTGTCGATGGTTCGATCGTGTGCGCATTCGAAGGACACGTGTACGGCGACGACACGCACATCACGGGTGATGCCGATCGACGGCTCGCCATCGGATCGCAGGTTCGCACGAGGCATCCTCATACTACATCATCAAGTACTGTCGCTGTCGCATCGCTACGGTGACTTGCCTCACACACACACGCCATTTGGTGTCGCCAGATCGCAGCCGAGATTCGTGCACACATTAAGCAAACACTCAACTACTCGTGTTCGGCTGGCATCGCGCACAACAAGCTGATCGCCAAGCTTGCTGCTGGTTTGAAGAAGCCCAATGGGCAGACCACCGTGATGTGGCGCTACTCGTCGGAGCTCATACGCCAGTTGCCCATCTCCAAGATCCGCTTCCTCGGTGGCAAGCTCGGCAAGAGAATCGCAGCGCTCAACATCAACACAGGAGCCGAGCTCCAGCAAGTATGTGCAAGCTGGTGTGCCCACGAGCTGTATCGTGAGAGCTCACGCCACCGATCGGTATCAATGTCAACGACACAGATGAGTCAATCGACACTAGAAGGCCACTTTGGCAGCAAGACCGGTAGCTGGCTGTACAATCTCGCGCGAGGAATCGACACCGATGCCGGTGCGTCGTGTCGCGTCGCCAGCTGATGGTAATCAGCACGCGCTCACGCGAGCAAATGGTGCAGTGGTAGCGCGCGTAGCCACGAAATCCATGCTCGCTGCCAAATCGTTCAGCACGGTGTACACGCTCGAGGCGTTGCTTCATTTCAGTCGCCTCAACTGCTTGGAGTTGCACGGTCGGTTGATACGAGAGTACGAACGCAACAAGCGAGTAGCCAAAAGTCTGGTACGTGCTGCAGCAACAGTGATTCGAAGTGACGACTCGACTGGACTGGACTGGACTGAGCTGACTGGGCTTGCCACATTGCGACAGTCGATTGGAATCACGTCACACTACAAGTACAAGAGCAAGGCGCTTGCGATGCCAGCCAACTGGAAGAGCGTCGATGCGTTGACTCAGGCGGTCGAACGGCTGCTTCGTTCGCTGCCTCCCACGACGATCCTACCGTGCTCACACCTCTCTGTCCAAGCCTCCAAGTTCTCGACAGGGACCGTCGGAATACCGGGTTCGGGCAAGTCGATAGCGACATTCTTCCAACACAACGCAGCGGCATCTCAGCCATCAACCGCGACAACCACAACCACAACTACAACCCCCAACTCTATTTCCATGGTCGACCTTGTGAGTGACGATGATAACGACGAGATCGAGAACGAAGACCACGAAGACGAAGACGACGAGGCTATCGACTGCCAAGAGGAGCTAGTTACCCTTCCCAGCAGCAACAACAACAGTACCAACAGTACCAACAGTACCAACAGTACCAGCAGCGGCACTTCCTTGAGCTCGATGCCAACAGCGAGCGGTATTCGGCTTCCTGCAACGTTCATAGGTTGCACCTTGTGCGCCAAGTCCATACCGCTGCAAGAGTACCAGGTTCACATGGATTATCATGTCGCACAAGAGCTCAGCAGACAGCGCGTGTCTCCAACAGCACCGTCGAGTGGCGGCACCAAGCGCCAGCTCTCGGCGAAGAGAGAGCCAACCAGCAAGCGCAGCAAGTCGAGCGCCACGCCAGTCACGAGAACCATCAGCTCATTCTTCAAGCCTTGCCAAGGTCCTGCGAATCCGTCACCTCAGGAGCCCAAGTAGCCATGCAATCTGCCTCCTCTCTCTCTCTCTCTCTCTCTCTCTCTCTCTCTCTCTCTC
>Ga0097681_1004327_pt1 | contig 10162 bp, 10 predicted proteins | sample ThiBiot_750_plan_FD_72845 | JGI IMG/M metagenome (GOLD analysis project Ga0097681, IMG submission 72845) | Wastewater bioreactor microbial communities from Cape Town, South Africa - Thiocy_cont_750_plan - 1398105538144 (version 2) (version 2) ... | reverse complement strand
ATCCACTCATCAATCGACTACATGACCCCCATTGAACGTGAAGTCATGTATGCTGACACGATCGCCCAACGGGGCGAGGTGGCCTGAACCTCAGCCTCTCGCGAACCCAGGACGGTTCACCGGTGACGAGCGACATCGCCAGGCCGGCCAACAGCAGCCCGACGGCGCCCAGGAACAGTCCCCGCCCCCGTGCGGTGAGCGCGACCAACCTGGCCAGATCCAGGCGTTCCCCGGCGATGGTGAGCACGAGGAACCCGGCCAGCCACGGCACCAGCGTGCTGAGGTCACGGCCGCCCAGCCAGGACAGCCCGGCGACACACCAGCACACCGCGCCCAGTGCCATGATCGCGTTGTGCCACGAGGGCTGGATGCGGTGCAGTTCGGCGAACACCCCCAGCAAGGCGAAGCCGGCGAACCCGATCAACACCTGCCCGGTGCTGGTCGGCAGGCCGATCACCAGCCACAACGCGCCGATCCCGCTGGCTGCCGGGGCCAGCCAGGCCCACCCATGGCCCAGCGCGACCGCCCGCTCCGCTGCGATGAGGGTGCCGAGGAATCCCAGGGGCATCAGCACGCCGTGCAGTTCGGCCAGATCGGTGTGCCCGGCCGGTATCGGCAGGCCCAGCCGCAGCAGCCCCGCCCACAATCCGGCGAGCAGGGCGAGCACGGCGAACGCCAGGACCGGGGTGGCCCACCCGGGGCGGACCGGCCGGCCGACCGGCACACGTCCAGTGGACGCCGTCGGGTTCACCGGTGCCACCCGAGCATTCGCTTCGCGTCATCGGTCATCATGTCCGGGCTCCACCGCAGTTTCCAGACCAGCTCGACCCGCACCTGCGGCGTGCCGGGAAGTTGTGCCAGGCAGCGGGCCACCTCATCGTCCAGGTACGCCCCGAGCGGACAGCCGGGCGTGGTCAGCGTCATTCGCACGATCACCCCGTCGGCGCCGATCGCAATCTCGTAGACCAGCCCCAGGCTGACGATGTCGATCCCCAACTCGGGGTCGATCACGTCGCCCAGCAGGTCGATGACCAGGTCCTCGGTGACCGGCCCGGTCGCCACCGCGGCCACGTCCAGCATGTGCTCGCCCCGTCCGGCCATCGACCGCTCCTATCGCCTGTGATCCACGCAGTAACACTGATATTTTCTACTAGTAGTAGTGTAGAAACAAGGATACTTCGTGTGAGGAGAGTCAGATGACCACTGTGAACGGAACTTCGGTCGGCATGGCACACGGCGACCGCAGCGCGCTGCAGGCGATCCTCGACCATCACGCCGCCCTCGCCCGTGAACTGGACGAACGGGTGGCGCAAGTCCTGTCGGCCGCCCGCGAGGGCGTGGATCCAGAACTCGGGCGAGCGGCACTGACCACCTTCCTGGCCGACGAGCTGCTGCCCCACGCCGCCGCCGAGGAACAGAGCCTTTACCCAGCGGCCGCGGCCGATCCCACCCTTGAATCACTGGTGCTCGCCATGATCGACGAACACCGGGCGCTCGCCCACCGGGTTGACCAACTGGACACCGCGCTCGACTCCACGACGCTCGTCGCCACCGCGGCCGAGATCCGTGCACTGTTCGCCGTGCACCTGCACAAGGAGAACGAGTACCTGCTACCGGCATTCATCCACGCTGGTGTGGATCTACCCGCGCTGCTGCACGACACCCACCATCTGCTCGCGCACGGCCAGCATGTGCGTTGAGCCGAGCGACCGCAGGCCGCGACGCGGGCAAATCGCCTGGCGAGCCTGGTCCGTCTGCTGATCCACAGCTCGCGCGTCCTCGGCGGGGCCGGCCGGCCGAACCCGCCGGCACCCTCCCGCGCTCGAACTCGACGTTCGCCGTTGTTCAGCGCGGGCTTGCGGTCCGTCGGCGACCCTTGGTGGTAGGCGCGCCATCGACCCCGGTCGGCCGCCGCGCAACGGGCATGAGGTGCGCCACGCACAACGTGGGCTCGACAAACGGCTCCAGCCGATCGACCTTCAGGGGTGCCCGTACCTCCGCCAGCACCCCACGCATCAGACCCAGATGCAACGAGCACACCACCTCGCCGTGCTGCGCGGCGACCTCCCGGAACGGGCAGTGCCGCAACCGGATCACCGGCTTCGCCAGATCATTCACCGCGTCCGGTGCGAACCCTGCATCCGCCAGCACCGTCGACAAACGACGGACACCCTCCTCGATGTCGATCCGCTGCGACGGTGCCGGTCGCTCCGCGAGGTAGCGCCCCCACGCCTCGCCGGCCCTGGCCGCGGCCTGGTCGGGCTGCGGCAACGCATCAGCCACCAGGCTGGTGAGCATCTCGGCCAGCAATCGATAACTGCGCCGGCCCGCCGGCATGCCCGTCGCGACGGCGCGATACACCATCCGGGGACGGCCAGGCTGGCTGCGCTCCTCGGCCTCACGCTCGGCAAGATCCGCGTCGACCAACCCGTCCAGATGGAATCGGGCCGTGTTCGGATGCAGGCCCGCGCGCTCGGCAATATCCTGGACGCCCACCGCTTCGCCGGCCGTGCGCAGCAGGTCCAGAACCCGGCCCCGACTCTCGCCGAGCACCGGCCCCCCGCTGGGATCGGTCAACGTCAACTCGCTCATACCACCAGTTTAGCCGAGTGTGTTTGTAGAAACTAGGCAGGCTATGGGTTCTGGGCGAATGGCTTCTCCGGTAGCCGAAGTCGTACCTGTCGGTGAGGTGGGTTGAAGCCGTACCTGACGGCCTCGGGTCGCCGCCGCGACGGGCTCGGCGCTAGCTGAACACCAGCGGCAGCACGATGGCCGCGGTGACGAGGGAAACGCCGCTCAGGAGGTCGGACCGGATGGGGATCACCCGCACGGCGGCGCGCCCGAGACACAGACCGACCAGCGATCCCCACCGTCACGACACCGAACGTCACGGCGGGGACGACGGGCGAGAACCCGAGCATCCCCAGGCCCGTTCCGGCGAGCAGGTTGTCGACGCTCAGCGAGAGCGGCATGCCGAACAGCGTCACCCAGGGATGGCCGAGCTCCTCCGGCTCCGGCTTCCGGATGGCGCCGCCGAGCAGGTACAGGCCGTAGGCGCTTCACGGACTCAATTCGGCGGTGGATCCAGGCTCAGCACTCGCCGCCGCTACGTGCCCGACCACGACCCGGCCGGCTGCCAGTCCTGCTGCGGATGTCCGAGCATGTGCTCGACGAGCATCGCGGTGATCGAGGTCGTCTCGGGGTGGCTGACCGCATGCCAGGGTCGTTCCATCGGTGTCCCCTGGACCGGCAGTTCAACCAGGGTCGCGGCGTGCAGATGTGCCTGCACGGCCTGGCGTGAGACGAGCGTGACCCCCAGACCGACGACAGCTGCTGCGACCACGGCGCCGTGTGAACCCAGCGTCATCTGCGGGGGGGCGATGTCGAGTGCGGCGCTCAACAGCGCGATCGTGGTGGCCCGCATTCCGGACTCCGGTTCGCGCAAGAGCCACGTGGCCCGGGATGGGCTGAACGTCGCCGCGAGTTCCGGATGCCCCACGACCACCAGCGTGTTGGGGCTGACGGCACGAACGGCGGCGTCGAGGCCATCCGGGGGACGACCCGCCACGACGAGGTCGACACCGTGGCGGTGGAGCATCGGCCAGACCGCGCCACGCGGCGCGACCTCCAGGCCGACCTCGATGTTGGGGTGCTCCGCGCAGAACGATGCGAGTATCGCCGGGAGCAGGTGCTCACCTGCTGTGGTGACGGCGCCGAGTCGGATCGCGCCGTGCTCGGGGTCCGACTCACAGCGAGCCGCCCGGATCCCCTCGTCGTGCAGGCCCAGTATGCGGCGCGCATAGTCGGCGTATCGCTCACCTGCCGCTGTCAGGCGCACGCCGCGGCCATGCCGGTCGACCAGCGGCACGCCGACCTCGTCGGCCAACGCCTTGATCGCGGACGACACCGAGGACTCGGTGAGGACCAGCCGCTGCGCCGCGGCGCGGACCGATCCCGAGTCGGCGAGCGTGACGAAGGCTCGCAGCCGTGCGTTCGTTGTCACCCGCCGATGATCCCGGAGGCTGCGCCGGCCCGGTCGTCGGGCCCGGCGAGGCCACCGTCGAACACTCGACTGGCCAGCAGGTCCGCTGCCTCGAGCGTCATGAGCGTCGCGAGGTCGACCCACGTGTCGGGCCCGTCGACAAGCCGGCGGGCCTGGCGTAGGCGCGCGCGTTCGACGGCGTTCCGGACACTGCGGGCGTTGGCGAACCATGGCTGGTGGATTCGCTTGTCCAGATACCTGCGCAGCACGTCACGAGCGGCGGGGGAGAATCGGTATCCGAGCTCATCGGTCATGAGCAGCGCGATCTGTTCGAGTTCGACGACGGTGTAGTCCGGGAAGGTGACGTGGTGCGCAATACGGCTCTGCATGCCCGGGTTGGCGGCGAAGAACGCATCCATGCGGTCGGCGTAGCCGGCGAGGATCACGACGATGTCGTCGCGATTGTTCTCCATCACCTGCAGCAGGATCTCGATGGCCTCGCCGCCGTAGTCGCGCTCGTTCTCGGCCTTGTAGAGGTAGTAGGCCTCGTCGATGAACAGGACGCCGCCCATCGCCCGTTTGATGACGTCCTTGGTCTTGGGCGCTGTGTGGCCAACGTACTGCCCGACCATGTCATCGCGCGTGACGGTGACGAGATGCCCGCGGCGCAGATAGCCGAGGCGGTGCAGGAGGTCGGCCATCCGGAGCGCGACCGTGGTCTTCCCAGTTCCGGGGTTGCCGGTGAAGCACATGTGCAGGTTGGGCTGTTGGGCATCCACCCCGAACTTCGCTCGGGTTCGGTCGATCAGCAGCAGCGCGGCGATCTCGGCGATCCGGGCCTTCACGGGGGCGAGACCCACCAGCTGGGTGTCGAGGGTTTCGATCACCGCGTCGATGCCCGCCTCGCGTCGGGCGGCGGTCAGGTCGACCACGGTATCGGGGCTGAGCGTCGGTTGGTCGGGTGCCGGCCCGTCCGGCAGCGGCATCCGACCGTCTGTGGGACCGGGCGCACCGCCGGACTGGAATGTTCCGGACCGCATCCCGAAGCTGGGGCGGACGGCGTCCTGCGGAGCGGCCACCGATCAGCCCTGCGGGTACCGGTCGCCCGCAGGGCGCTCGGTGGCGTAGGAGTGCGTGCTGTAGCGGATCCGCCGATCGCCGACCTCATGGCGGTCCAGCCGGAAGCCCGGCTCGGCGGCCGGTCGCTGCACGATGAACGACAGCGCCGTGGTCTGTCGGCCGAACCGTGCGTCGTAGGCGTTGAGCTTCACGTACGTGTCGGGGTGCGCGGTGCGGCAGGCGTTGACCTCCATCATGACGCCCGCGGCGTCGGTGAGGTCGAACATCGGCAGCCCCCACATCTCCCAGTAGGTGTTGCGGGGGTGCGGGTCATCGGTGTACTCCACCGACAGCGGCCAGCCGTTGTCGAGTGCGTAGGTGATCTGTGCCGAGATCTCGTCGTCGGTGAAGTCCGGCAGGTAGGAGAATGTGCCCTGGGTGATTCGCATCGTGCGGCCTCCGGTTTCAGGCGTTCGTCGGCGTCGCGACGACGTCCGGGGTGTCGGTGGACTCATAGTCGAATGTGATGTCGCCCCAGGTCGCGAGCGCCACGTCCAGCGCACGGCAACGCTTCCCGGCCTGCTTGAGGATGTCCTCGCCCTCGGCCATGTAGTCGCGCCCCTCGTTGCGGGCCTTGATCATCGCTTCCAGCGCGACGCGGTTGGCCTCCGCGCCCGCGGCGATACCCATCGGGTGCCCGATGGTGCCGCCGCCGAACTGCAGGATCACGTCCTCGCCCAGGTGGTGCAGCAGCTGGTGCATCTGGCCGGCGTGGATGCCGCCTGAGGCCACCGGCATGACGCCCGGCAGCGACGCCCAGTCCTGGTCGAAGTAGAGGCCCTTGACGGGGTCGGCGGCGATGTGGTCGTCGCGCAGGGTCTGGTAGTAGCCCGCGACCATGTTCGGGTCGCCCTCCAGCTTCCCGACGACGGTGCCGGCGTGGATGTGGTCCACCCCGGCCAGCCGCATCCACTTGGAGATCACCCGGAAGCTCACGCCGTGCGTCTTCTGTCTCGTGTACGTGCCGTGGCCCGCGCGGTGCAGGTGCAGCAGCACCCCGTTGCGCCGCGCCCACTCGGCCATGGACTGGATCGCGGTGTAACCGACCGTCAGATCGATCATTACCACGACAGAGCCGAGCTCGGCGGCGAAGTCCGCGCGCTCGTACATCTGCTCCATCGTCGCGGCGGTGACGTTGAGATAGTGGCCCTTGATCTCCCCGGTGGCGGCCTGCGCCCGGTTCACCGCCTCCATGCAGAACAGGAACCGATCGCGCCAGCGCATGAACGGCTGGGAGTTGATGTTCTCGTCGTCCTTGGTGAAGTCGAGGCCCCCTCGAAGGGCTTCGTAGACCACGCGGCCGTAGTTGCGCGCCGAGAGGCCAAGCTTGGGCTTCGTCGTGGCGCCCAGCAGCGGCCGGCCGTACTTGCCGAGGTGCTCGCGCTCCATGACGATGCCGTGCGCGGGGCCCTGGAAGGTCTTCACGTAGTGGATCGGGATCCGCATGTCCTCCAGCCGCAACGCCTTGAGCGGCTTGAACCCGAACACGTTGCCGATGATCGAGCTCGTGAGGTTGGCGATCGAGCCCTCCTCGAACAGGTCGAGCTCGTAGGCGATCAGGGCGATGTACTGGCCCGGGGTGCCCGGCACGGCCTCCACCGAGTAGCACTTCGCCTGGTAGTGCTCGTGCGCGGTGAGCCGGTCGGTCCACACCACCGTCCAGGTGGCCGTGCTCGACTCGCCCGCCACGGCCGCGCCGGCCTCCTCCGGCGGCACCCCGTCCTGCGGGGTGATCCGGAAGGCGCACAGCACGTCGGTGTCCTTCGGGACGTAGTCCGGCTGCCAGTAGCCCATCTCGGCGTACGGGATCACTCCTGCGTTCCATCTGTCTGCCATGTGGACAATAGTGATGGTGCCAAACTGGGTCTGTCTATCATGAATTGACCGCTGACAATGTAGCGATCGTCAAAGTGTCGCACCACCCTCGCTCTCCACCACTCGGGGGAGGTGCGACCCGGATGTCGACTCCTAACGTCGCGCAAGACCGACGGAGGGACGAACATGACGAGCGCGTGCAGGCAGGTAGCGGCGCGAATGGTGGCCCCGGGCAAGGGAATCCTCGCCGCCGACGAGAGCATCGGCACCATGTCGATGCGCCTGGGGAAGGCGGGCGTCGAACCGTCCGAGGAGAACAGGCGAGGCTATCGGGAGTTGCTGGCGACCACGCCCGGTCTCGCCGACGGCGTCTCCGGGATCATCTTCTGCGACGAGACATTGCGGCAGCGCCTGTCCGACGGACGGACATTCGCCGACGGACTGGCAGCCGCGGGCATCCTGCCCGGTATCAAGGTCGACACCGGGACCACGGCATGCCCGGGGCTCCCCGGTGAGACGATCACGGAGGGCCTTGACGGGCTGGCCGGACGGTTGGCCGAATACGCGCAGCTGGGCGCGGCATTCGCGAAGTGGCGTGCTGTGATCAGGATCGGCGACGATCTCCCGAGCGAGGCCGGCGTCCGGGCGAACGCACATGCGCTCGCCCGCTATGCGGCGGCCTGCCAGCAGGCGGGGATCGTGCCGATCGTGGAGCCCGAGGTACTGATGGACGGCACCCACTCGCTGCGTCGCTGTGCCCAGGTGACCACTCGGGTTCACCATGCCGTCATCGCCGAGTTGGCAGCGTTCTCGGTCGACCCGGCCGGGATGGTACTGAAACCGAACATGATCGTCGAGGGTGCCTCGTATCCGGAGCGCTCCACTCCCGAGCAGGTCGCCGAGGCGACGGTGAACGGCCTGCTCAGCGTGCTGCCCAACGATCTGGCAGGAGTCGCGTTCCTGTCCGGCGGCCAGCCGGCAGAGCGGGCGACCGCCAATCTCGCCGCGATGCAGGCGCACCGCACACCGTGGCCACTGACGTTCTCCTTCGGCCGCGCACTCGTGAATGTCGCGTTGACGGCATGGGCGGGCGACGCCGGGCGTGTCCCGGCCGGTCAGAGTGCTCTGGCCGAGCGGGTGGCCGCCAATGCGGAGGCGGTGCGCGGAAGACAGCGGGTGCAGACCGGGTGACCTGCCGGTCACCGGGCCCGCCCGCTCGGGCCACGAACGATGCACTCAGGGTGATCATCGTGGCCCCTCCCGGCAGGGTCCGACGATGACCCTCCGAGCCCGACGGCCTCCCCCCGTCGGCCACCTGCCCGGGGGCTTCGCAGCCCCCGGGCCCGACCTCAGCGTTGTTTCTCGACCTAGGAGGTGCGATGCCAGTTGCCCCGCAACCGACGCTCGTCGCGTCGGTGTTGCCCGCGGATTTCGCCAATCTCGGAGCCCAGCTCCAAGAACTCGACAAGGCGGGCCTAGACCGCGTTCAGTGGGATGTGATGGACGGCCGATTCGTGCCCAACCTGACCTTCGGGCCCGACGTCATCGCCTCCACCCGCGGCCTGGTCGGCCTCGGGTTCGAAGCCCACCTGATGGTGGAGGACCCGGATCCGATGTTGCCCCGATGGGTCGAGGCCGGATGCGAGATCGTCATCGTGCATGCCGAGGCGAGCACCCATCTGCACCGAACCCTGGCCAGGATCGCCGAACTCGGGGCACGGGCCGGGGTCGCGCTGAACCCGGCCACTCCGTTGTCCGCCGTGCACCACGTACTCGACCTGGTCGACCTGCTGCTCGTGATGACGGTCGATCCCGGCTTCGGTGGGCAGCGCTACCTGGCGAGCATGGAACCCAAGATCGCGGCAGCCCGGGCTGAGATCGACCGTCGCGGCCTCGACATCGAACTCGAGGTCGACGGCGGCATCGACGGCAGCACCATCGCTGCCGCCTCCGCCGCGGGCGCCGGCGTGTTCTGCGCCGGCTCGGCACTGTTCGCCGGAGCCGGAACCTTCACCGACCGGGTGGCAGCGCTGCGAACCGCCGCCACGACGGGAGCAGCAGCGTGAGCCGCGTCCTTGGCGCAGCGATCGAGAACGACATCGAGGACGACGTTCCGGACGAGCTCGCGGCCACGACACTGCGGTTCCTGGCCGCCGACGCCGTGGACGCGGCGAACAGCGGCCATCCTGGCCTGCCGCTCGGTATGGCGATGCCCGCCTGGGTGCTGTGGTCCCGACACCTCCGACACGACCCGTCCCGACCGGACTGGCCCGACCGCGACCGGTTCGTGCTCTCTGCCGGACACGGCTCGATGCTGCTGTACGGCCTGTTGCACCTGTTCGGCTACGACCTGCCGCTCAACGAGCTGCGCAGGTTCCGACAGCTAGGCTCGCGCACTCCCGGGCACCCGGAGGTCGGCCACACCCCGGGCGTGGAGACGACCACCGGCCCGCTGGGCCAGGGTCTGGCCAATGCGGTCGGGATGGCGCTGGCCGAGCGGATGCTCGCGGCCCGCTGCAACACCACCCATGAGGTCGTCGACCACCGCACCTGGGTGCTCGCTGGCGATGGCGACCTCATGGAGGGGATCAGCCACGAGGCGGCTTCCCTGGCGGGCAGGCTGGGGCTCGGACGCCTGACCGTGATCTTCGACGACAACGACGTGACGATCGACGGACCAGCCGGCCGCAGCTGCGCCGACGACGCCGCAGCCCGCTTCGCGGCGTACGGCTGGCGTACGATCCGGGTGGACGACTCGCGGGACGTCGCGGCGCTCGACGGGGCGTTCGCCGAAGCCACGGCGACCGACGACCGCCCGACCTTCATCACGATCAAGACCATCATCGGATACGGTGCCGCCGAGGTGGAAGGAACCTCGGCCGCACACGGCACCCCCCTCGGCACGGACGCGCTGGCCGCGATGCGACGCCGTTTCGATTGGCCCGACGAGTCCTTCCACGTGCCCACCTCGGTTCGGCTCGCCGGTGCGGCCCGGGCCGGTGAGGGCCGGCAGGAACGCCTTGCATGGGAACACCGCCATGCGGCGTGGACCCGGCAGAATCCGGGCCTCGCCGTCGCCTTTCCCCTCGATCGAACCCCCCCTCCACCAGACCTCGCCGTGCTGGCGCCGCTGGCCGACGGGCAGGAGGAGGCCTTCCGGGTGGCTACCCGGAAGGCCTCCGGAGCGGCCCTGCGGGCGCTGGCCGCGGAGTATCCCGCACTCGTGGGCGGGTCCGCCGACCTCGC
>Ga0097681_1004325_pt1 | contig 10171 bp, 7 predicted proteins | sample ThiBiot_750_plan_FD_72845 | JGI IMG/M metagenome (GOLD analysis project Ga0097681, IMG submission 72845) | Wastewater bioreactor microbial communities from Cape Town, South Africa - Thiocy_cont_750_plan - 1398105538144 (version 2) (version 2) ... | reverse complement strand
CGCCTCACTCGCAGCAGAGCTCCCGGGCCCACAAGATCTTCGAACCTTGGAGCCGTAGCGGCGTTCTGTTTGCTGCAGCACGCCAATGTCGACGAGCGTGAACTCGAATCCGACGGCGTCGACCTGAATCGGCTCGGTGGCCTCGGAGATCTCGCGCACACGATCATACCAATACTCGGGCCGTTGGACATCTGCGGCCGACGCGCCCAGCGGCATGTATCGAGGCAAGAACGGCGCATAGCGCTGCACCGTGATGCCGCTGATAACCGGCTTGCCGGCAGCGAGCAGCAGGTCGAGGTGGTGCAGCTCGAACACCGTGTCCTGATGCACGAACAGCAGGTGCGAGAACGCCGCCAGGCCCTTGGACTGCACGCGTCTCCCCAGCGCCGCATCGGCAGCAAGCCATCGCATCGTGTGGCACGCACCAAGCGGAGCGAGCGGGAGCGTGTGAGCGAGCGTGTGCCACTCGCTGAGGCGGCAAGCCATGAGCGCACGACGTACCTCGAACAGATACTGGATGCCGTGGTTGCGGGCTCGGTGCAGACTCGACATCACGACCTTGAGCGTGCCACCGACGTACGGATGCGTAGCGAGCTGAAATAGGCCCTGCTCGGTCGGCGCTGACAAGTCGCCGTTCCAGATCGTAGTGACTACGAGCACGGTCGGAGCCTTGGCGCTCGGTGGCTGCGTCGGAGCCGGTGCGCCGAGCGGGTCGCCAGCAGCGTGCGCCGGCGTGGCGGTGCGAAACTCGGACGTGGCCTTGAAGGCCGCCATGTCGAAGTCGTCGGCACTGATCGTGGAGCCAGCGCGAGTCGATGCAGACGCAGGCACGCTTGCCGTCGTGGTGGAGGTCGATGCCGGAGCTGCAGCAGCTGCTGGCGCATCGGTGTCGCCGAAGAGATCGAACACGACGACCGGGTCCTCGGCGACCGCCACCACCATCAGAGCCACGAGGGCTGCTACGAGTATTGTGGTGCGCATCGGAGGTCTCTCCAGAAGCTGGCGCGCAGGCAGCAAGGCGTTTCGCTAGCGCACGATGCAACAGACACGACGCAACGAAGCAACAACGAAGCAGCGACATCGATGCCGACGTGTCAATCCAATCATCAATCCACAATCATCAATCCATCCTACTCTCACTTCATTCGAGCCTGATCTGAATCCAATCTACAAGTACACAACACTGCTTGCCCGTGTCATAGCTGCTCGAGACTATCAACAGCAGCTCCGGCAGCTCCGGCATCGACATCAGATGACGGTGGCCGCGGCAGTACGGTGCCTCGTGCCATACGCTTCTTCTTGGAGCCAGGTGGCGGCTGCTCCTTGGCGGCGAAGCTCGATGGCCTCACTCGCTCGAGCTCCGGGAACAAATCGTAGACCTTGAAGGCGGCGTTATCGAACACGAGGCGCGCGCGTGCTCGGTAGCGATTGAGGTTGAAGTTCGTCATCATGGAATCGAGCACGACGTAGCGCACGTTGTGGCGCACGAGCAGCGCCATGCCGCTCGGCGTGCCGGCCAGCATCGCGTCTTGATCGGCACGCCGCCTGTCGAGCTCGGGGTAGCCGTGGCTGTAGAGCCAGCCGTCGTAGCCGAAGAGCAGCGTCTTGCCTCCGAGCGTCGAGACCGGGTGGTTGTGGCGGTTCGAGGCAATGACCACCGATGCCGGATCGATGTTGGTGCGCGCCCACAGGCCAAGCTCAATGTCGCTCGCCGACAGGAAGACGTGCGCCTGCTGCGACTCGCGTATGAGCGCCAGCGTTCCGCTGCCGATCAGCATCACGAACACGGCAGCGGCGAAGGTCGCCTTGAGGACGGTGGCGAGTGGCACACGCTCGTGGCCATGCGGCGGCGGCGGCGATGGCGACCGTGTTCGGCGACGGCGCATCGAGGCCCACGAACAGAGCACGGCGGCGATCATGCCGACGTGCACCAGCAGCCACACGTAGTGCAGCTTGATGTTGTCGTTCTTCCATGGCTGGAAGCGAATGAGCGAGGCGCACACAAAGATCGACCACGACGAGAAGTAGAAGCGGCGCTGCAGCGGCGACTCGAGGTAGAGCCATGCCAGCAGCGCCATCGGCACCGTGAGGCCGAGGGCGCGGCCGTAGAAGACGCTCGGCTCGATGAGCCACGTGCTCCACCAAGCCGACGCGCCCGATGCATTGCCGACGAGCTGCTCGGCGACCGTGCTCGCGACATGGTCGCCGTTCCAGAGAGCGTCCCACTTGATAAAGTTGCCGCCAGAGGCGCAGCTCAGGAACAGCGTCACTGTTGATGTGTCAGTGGCCAACCAACGAAGCAACGAACGAACGAATGAGCCAACGAACGAGCAACGTACACTGTGGCGTACTGACCGTGAGGACGACGATGAGGAACGTGATCCAGCCCAGCAGTGGCTTGCCCGACAAGGCCTCGAGCGGCCGATAGAGCACGAACGACGCGAGGAACAAGAACGACGCCACGAAGGCGTGCGTCTGCAACAGCGGCAGCAGCGCGGTGCAGAGCGCGGCGACCGCCACAGTGTTGCAGTGGCGGCGCATCGAGACCGTGTGGAGGTTGTTGGAGAAGAGGGCCGCGAGCGCGATCATGGTCAGCAGCACGAGCGGGTAGGCGAAGAGCGCCCCGCGCTGCGGCAGCAGCACGTGTGGCAGCGTCGCGAACCACACGATGTTGGTGCGCGGGTCGTGCGACACGCGCTCGACAAAGTCAAAGTGCTCGAGCGCCGCGAGGCTGCCGCCGTGCTGCGAGAGCCACTCGTACCAGCCGAGGCCGCCCGAGAGGCCGAACAGCACGACGGCCGTCAGCGCCACGGCGTGCTCGTCGCGATGGCGGAACAGCCGGCCGTGCAGCAGCAGCAGCGCGGCGAACAGCGACATGCCGAGCAGGCACGACGGCAGCAGCAGCGAGTGGCGCTCGCTCCAGCCACCGAGCAGCAGCACGGCCGCGTGGAAGTCGGGCATGAAGGCGTACACCAGCGTCTCGCCGGCGTAGATTGGCGACTGCGGCCACGACGTGAGCGACAGGCGCGCGTTGGCGCCCGACACGAACGAGCGCGCAATGTCGAGGTGGATCGCCATGTCGGCCCACGTGGCGCCGCCCGAGTACATGGCGCCTTGGTACTCGTACAGCGAGTGCTTGCCGAGCAAGTACGCGAACGCCACGAACGACACGCCCAGCACGAGGCCGACGCGCCACCAGTTGCCCGGCTGCAGCTCGCTGAGCAGCAGCGCGCGACGACGCGACAGGCCGCGCACGCTCGACAGCAGCAGCGCCAGCGTCACGAGCGCCATCACCACCAAGGCGCTCAGCAACGCGTGCTCGGTAAGACCACCGTGCGCTCCTGCTACGACATAGGTGATGATACTCGCTGCCGCGAAGCTGTATCATCGTCGTAGTCCTCGAGTGAGCCACGAGAATATCTGACGCAGGAGGCATCCAGGCTTCGAGGTAGCGAGGTAGCGATGCGTACGAACCCGAGAGGAGTGGCACCGACGAGACACTCGATGGCACTAAGGGTCGGGTACCCGAAGCACAGCAGTAGATGCAGCCCAAGTGAGAGTGAGCATAGTAGCCATATGAGCCCGAGTATCATTGGTTCTCAGCGTGTGAGCGTGTGCGTGCGCCAGAGCCAACGAGCGAATGTTGCTGCCACGTCGGCGAGCCAATGTATTGCTCCGACCCAACATCAACATCCACCACATCAAGATCCTCATCCTCATGATCAACCGTGTTACCGACGACAACTTTGATAACGACTCACGGCGAGTCATCGTCTCAGATGCCGTCGTGATTGCTAGTCAGACATTGGAGTAGGACGACGAGCGCGACGCCGTCTTGAGCGCCGTCGTGTCGGTAGCGACGACCACGTACGCCTTGACCGGCAACTGTCCGCGCTCGGCGATGCGTGCGTTGGCGTTCCTACGCGCTACAAAGAACCCGATCGCTCCCATGAACACGCCTCCGACCAGCAACGCAGCAGCAGCGCCGATGAGAATGAGAGCCCACGCTACGGGACCTGCGCATGTCGGTTCGAGTACAGTAGCGTGAGCGGCGAAGCTCGCTGCCTGCTGCCTGCGAGGATGCGCGAATTGTGCCGCGCCGTGTCGCCGTACCACCCAACGGCGGAACGACGATGAGATCGTCCTCGGGCATCATGATCGGATCGTACGAAGTATTGAAGCCCGACTGAATGGAGTGCTTCAACGAGCTATCGGCCGGGAACAGCGAGTACGCCAGTGCGAAACGCTGTTTCGATCGAATGAACGACGAGCCGCGGTTACGTGACGCAATTCGTGGTGCAGCGTCGAACTGGCGGTGCTAGTAGCAATGGTGGTGGTACCTGGCTCGAGAGAGGTATCAACAGTGTCTGGAGTGGGACAGGTTCACCGCCGGCGGTCGTGACTGTGGCGTTCTCGAGGCTCAGTACGTATGCTCCGAAGGTCGAGATGAAGATCGTCGCATCGTCAGCTCGCATCTCCTGCACGGACGGCCAGCTCGATGAGCACACGCAAGTGCACGGTGGTCGACCGAGGTATCTCGCACGACATACCTCGTCGGGCGGTCCATAGAACTCGGCCTCGAGCACCAACCAAGTGTCCGAGTCGTTCTTGTACCACGTGTACGAGTCGAGCCCAATGTCGAGCTTCACGTGGCTGGTCTCGGTCTCGGTCAGCACCGACGCTCCGATCGTCAGATTGCTCCAGACGCCAGTGTTGCTCGGTATCGTGAAGCTCCAGCCCGCGGCCTGCGGAGTCTCCCAGATGCCGCTCGAGTCCCAAGCAAGAGCTGCGCGCGACGACGACCGCGCGAGATCGATATCGTTAGCATCGCGCACGCGCGCTCGTGTTCGATGGCAGTGTTTCGTGGTACCTGAGAAAAATACGTCGGAGTTGGGTGTCTCGACGAGCGAGTAGAAGGGGTTCTCGGTCGTGGGAGGCTGTAGCGTGGCCTCGCAGAGCTTCTGCCAAACGAGCTGGAGCGCCGCAAAGCAAATGCAGGAGCGATCGTGAGCTGGCACTCAACTCGCTCGCAAGCGAAGAGAGAGAGCACGCGTTCGAACCGTGAAGCCCTCTGTGAGCGCTGATTCCAGCGAGATGGTGAACGACGGCAGAGGATCTGTGGCAATGTTCGTCAGCGACACGACAAAGTCGCCGGCCTGTATCGAGTTGGACGCCGAGCGTCGTGCATCGGTGTGGCAGGCGCACAACAACGCCGCCAACGCCACACACACCAACAAGGTTCGGCGAGACATGATTGGTTCAATGTACAAACTGGAGGGGACGTGGTGAGAGGGTTCAGAGGATGAGACGAGGGTTATCTCCGATGATGCGGCACAGCAGACAGCAACACACTGCAGCACAGCAGCGGAGTAGCGAGCGAGCAAACAAACGACGCAGCAGCAGCAGCATCGGAGTTCAAGAGAAGCGGACTCGCTGTTCTTCGCTCTCAGCCTCCCGCACTTCATTCCTCCGCTCTCTCGAGCACACGCACATCGCTCGATCGCACAGGCCCAGTCCCTCATCTCACACATCGATTGCACTTCATTCGTCACACACAGTCTCACACCCAATCACTCGATAACCCACCTCATCCAGCAGGCCAGTCTCCCGCCTCTATCGCACTCCATTCCTTCCATTCCTTCCTTCCTTCATTCGCCGCTCCTCGGTCCCTCGTTCATTTATTCCGCTCCTCGCCCTCCTGCCGCGCGCCACGATGAAGGTGCTGGTTACTGGCGCTGCCGGCTTCCTCGGCCATGCCATGGTGCAAGAGCTCCTCGACTTTGGCCATTCCGTTCGCGGCTTGGATGTGCGTCGCCCGACTCTCGAGCCGCACGAGCAGCAGGCCTTCGCCGACGTGCAGTACGTGCTCGGCAGCGTGACCGAGCAGCGCGACTGCGAGCAGGCGCTCGAGGGCGTCGACTGCGTCATCCACTGCGCGTCGTACGTCAACTGGCGCCCGGGCACCGAAGCGCTGTTGCACAAGGTCAACGTCGACGGCACCAAGACGCTGTTCGCGGCGTGTGTCGCCACGGGCGTGCGGCGCTTCGTGTACACGAGCTCGGTCGACGTGGTGTTCAGCGGCACGCCGATCACCAACGGCACCGAGGACTCGGCCGCCATACCCGACAAACCCTTCGACGCATACTCGGGCACCAAGGCCATCGCCGAGCGCTTCGTTCTCGCGTCCAACGGCGTCGACGGCATCGCCACGACCGTCATCCGCCCGGTGGGAATGTACGGCCCGCGAGACCCGTACCATGTGGGCCAGGTGCTCGCCGCTGCCAAGTCCGGCAAGTACGTACGGCTCGCGCCCCACGCTACTCACTCATTGACTCACTCATTGACTCACTCACTCACTCGCTCGTCGAGGCAGGTTTGTGGCACGCTTGGGAGATGGTTCGGCCGTGTTCCACCACGTGTTCGTGCGCAACGTGGCACACGCACTGCGTCTCGCTGCCGAGGCGCTCGAGTCTCCCACGTCGCGCGTCGCCAAGCAGGTGTACTTTATCACCGACTACCCTGCATCGAACTTCTTTGACTTCATGGCGCCGTTCGTCGGTATGCCGACACGCACAATCGATGCAATCAATGTCGCGTCACTCACCCACTCACTCACTTACATCATGATGATGAACGTGCGCAGAGCACAAGGGCTACCGCATGCCGACCCTCAAGATCCCGTTCTGGCTCGCATACTTTATCGCCACGCTGCTCGAGCTCCTGGTGTTCCTGCTGCGGCCGGTGTATCTCTTCCAGCCGACGCTCACGCGCCACAGCGTCAAGATTCTGTGCATTCCGTACTCGTTCACGTCGCAGAAGGCTGCCGAGCACTTTGGCTACAGGCCGAGATGGACCGAGCAGGAAGCCATGCAACAAACGATGGATTGGTTCGACACGCACGAGCCCTTGGCATCATCGTAACGTGTGGCAATGCGGCAATGCGCGCACCACCCTGCTGGTGACGCTGACGATATGATTGATTGATTGTTTGATTGATTGATTGATTGATTGATTGATGGCTCTCTTGATACTTGCTTCAAGGAGCTCGGTCGAATACAAGCACTGAACTACACCTACCCTCGCATGTCGCCCAGCATGATGCGCTGGAACTCACGCTCGAGACGGCAGTCGGCAGTGTAGGAGACGTCATTGCCCAAGTACTCGATGAGGAACTCGGCGGCCGTATCAAAGAACGACGAGTAGTACGACTCGGGCACCCACGGCGGACGGAACTTGGGCGGCAGCACGTAGCCGTACTCGGCTTGCGACTGGCGGAGGAACAGCGCCGGCTTCTCGACGGCCGACGGGTACGTGAGGCCCGACAGCCACTCGCACACGAGGAACATGAGCTCGTTCGGCAGCAGCGCCAGCACCGAGTCGGCGTGAGTGCTGCGGATCAGGAACAACGCCAGCACCTGTTCTTGAAGGTCGATAGCGACGCGCGTGTGGTTGCGCGTACTCCACAGGTGCGGGTAGTCCTGGTCGACGATGAAGTTATCGATCTATCAGGCCACAGCGAGAAGCAGTCAGTGGTTCGTTAGCAACGCGAAGCCATACGCTCGCAGTCTCAAGGGCATCGACGTACATTGCGGTAGCCGCTGAAGACCACCACGTCGCCAAAGCGAGCGCGCGACGGGAAGCCGTATTGGCGGAGGTCGGCGACCTTGACGCCGTGCAACGAGCCACGGCGAATCTGCTGCAGGTCCGAGTGCTCGAGGTCGTACGAGGTCGGCTTAGTCGGCAGCCCGGGCAAGCGGTAGCGCTCGAGCTCGACCACCGAGATGCGCTGCCGATGCAGCGTAAAGTTCTGTCGCAACAGCTGGCGCACGAACGGCATCACGGCCTCGGCAGCCTCGCGATCGCTGCTAAAGTGCTGCGGCGAGAGTCCGGCAGTGACCCACGAGATGCCGCTCTCGTAGCCCTCCAGCTCCTCGTAGTAGTCGACTGTGCAGCTGCCGCTCTCGCCCTCGTGCTTCACCTTGATCGCCACCATGAGGATCGGTGCCGAGCGCCAGCGCCAGTACAAGAACAGGTTGCCGAGAGAGCCTTGGTCGTTCAGGAGCGGCGGCACGACGACCTCATCGTCCTCGTTGCCGCCCGCGTCGTCGTCGTCGTCGTCGTCGTCGTGCTCCTCCTCCTCGTCCTCCTCGTCCTCCTCCTCATAATCGTCCTCCTCATCATCCTCATCATCGTCGTCATCATCGCGGCGGTTGTCGTCGTCATCAGCGGGCTTCGCGGCCTCGGCAGCAACCTCCTTCGGATCAGGCGTGAGCATCGGCAGCCAATGCAAGGCCCAGTGGTTCAGCACCGAGGGGGGCACCTTGCTGGGGCGCTTCCAGGTGCGCGTCGTAGCTTCGCCGCCACAGGTGGCCAACAAACCCTTGCCACCTTTGCCTCGGCCGAACACAAAGCCGAGTCCAGCAGCTGGTGCAGGAGCGTCGGCATCATCGTCATCCTGGTCGTGCTCATCATCGTCGTCGTGATCGTCGTCTCGGTGTGCGCGCTTGCGGGACATCTTGTCGTCTTCGTCTTGGTCTTGGTCAGTGTGGGAGCGGGAGCGCTTGGGCATGATGATGATGGCGCAGCAGGGGCAGCGAGCAGCAACAAGAGGCAGCTCGTGGTGCGTGGGCGACATTTCCGTTCCGCGTCGTTTCGCGCTCTTTCTGCCGCTTCTCTCGGTAAGCGCGCGAAAAGCTAATTGGCGCAATCGCTGCCTCGAAGCTCCATTTCCTCGATAATTTACTGAGAAGAAGAATAATAAGTACACCACATGATATGGATTGTGTGTGTGAGAGAGAGATTGGAACTAGCAAAGTAAGACACGTTATGCGTTGCCAGAAGCAGCCATCTCCTTCTTGACCCACTGAAAGATCTCCGAGTGCTTCAGCTGTGCGATTACGCCCTTGCCCGAGCCGGGTCCGATACGAATGTACAACGATGGCCGATGGGCCTTGACCCACAGCGGCACGTATTTGGTCACTGTGGCGAGCGAGCCAAGCGCAGGGAGGCAACGAGTCAGACGATTGAAATCGGCCTCTCTCTGTGTGTGGAGCGTTGGTGTACCTTGAATACAATCAAAGAGAATCAGCACTCGCAACGATGGCGCGTGTCGTGCAATCTCGAGCACCGTCTCGTCGGTCAGCAGCTTGGTCTGCGAGACGTTGAGTTGCTGCAGCGTACGGCAGTACTGTGTACGACACATGCAGTGCGCACAGTGTTATTTTCGCGGCTTTGGGTACGGGAGCGGATGGTTCGGTGTGTTGACGTACGATGCCAATGTGATTGACGCCCGACGGCCGCAGAAAGTGGCAGTTGGTGAGATCGAGGTCCTGCAGCTCCGGCAACGTGGCGAGCGAGCTCATTGCGCGGTCCGAGTAGTGCGAGTTGTGCGAGAGATCGAGCGACACCAGGTTCGAACAACAGTGCACGATCGACGAGATGGTGGTGTCGGTGAGGCGCGCGCACATGGAGAGGTTGAGCGACTTGAGGTTGCGCAAGTTGCGCATGACGGCCGACGCGCCCGAGTCCGTAATGTGGTTGCACTTGTACAGATCGAGCTTCTCGATCTCGCGGCAGTTGCGCGCGATCGCCAGCAATGCTGCGTCCGACACGCGGCAGCCGCGAAGTGCGAGGCTTCGTAGATTGCGGCAGTAGTGCATCAATATCACGAGCCCCGACGACGTGATGCGCGAGCACTGCGTGAGAATCAGGTGCTGCAGCGCGATCGGCGCCGCTTCCGGTAGGTTGCTCGGAGAGACGCCGAGCAGCGCGTCATCGCCGGCGCGACCTGTCGTGGCTTTGTGCTGCTTGCGCATGTAGAGCGGATACGGCGGCGGCGGAGGTGGTGGAGGCGGAGGAGGCGGCGGCGGTGGCACCTTGGTTGCGAACGGCGCAATGACGCTGTTCTCATCACGCTCGGCCTGCTTGCTGTCGCTGTCGACGCCGTACTTGAGTCGCAGTGGCTGTACCGGTAGCGCCTGCATGAACGACGCTGGTAGCGGCGGCGGCGGGGGTGCGGAGAGCCCTGGCGCCAGCGGAGCACGGTTGCTGGATGCACCAGCTAGGGGAGGAGGTGGTGGCGGCGGCGCAATGTGCAGCGCCTTGACCAGCGCCTCGCGCACCGGCTTGAGCTCGGCCGACGAGCGTAGATCGACTGAACCGCGACCGCCCA
>Ga0097681_1004321_pt1 | contig 10187 bp, 18 predicted proteins | sample ThiBiot_750_plan_FD_72845 | JGI IMG/M metagenome (GOLD analysis project Ga0097681, IMG submission 72845) | Wastewater bioreactor microbial communities from Cape Town, South Africa - Thiocy_cont_750_plan - 1398105538144 (version 2) (version 2) ... | reverse complement strand
CGACGTCGTTTCGACCTTCACCTCGGGCAAGCTCTTCATGTATTGCAACAACTCGCGCTTGTTGTCTCGCCGCGTGCGTGTCGACGTGCTGGCACCCGACGTGTGCTTCAAGAACATCAAGGTCATTCCGTCGGAGCTCATCTGGTACGGCCCACAGATTGGCAAGGGCGGCTTCGGTAGCGTGTACTCCGGCTCGTTGCAGGCTCCAAACGCGCCGAGCTTCTCGATTCCCGTGGCTCTCAAGCAGCTGTCCTCGTTCTCGTCGTCCTCGTCCTGCTCGTCGTCATCGTCATCGTCATCCACCGCCTTGTCGGGTATCGGGCTCGACGAGTTCCGAGAGTTCCAACAGGAGGTCTTCATCATGAGCATGCTCGACCATCCGAACCTCGTCAAGCTCTACGGCGTGGCGCTGAATCCACTCGCCATGGTGCTCGAGCTCTGCACCGGCAATCCGACCGATCTCAGTCGCTTGCTTCGTGCGCGAGCCGCCGACGGCAGCATTCGTCCGATAGCTCGCGCTGACTTTCCATGGCGACTACGCTTGATGATCGCACTCGACATTGCACGAGGAATGCGCTTCCTGCACACACTCAGCCCACCGATCGTGCATCGCGATCTACGAAGCCCCAACGTCTTCTTGATGTCGCTCTCGATCGACGCACCGGTCGTTGCTAAGGTTGCTGACTTTGGCCTGTCGCGAATGCTGGCACCCAAGCTTGGAGGTGCTTTGCCGACTTGGCAGGTGCGTGCGCTCTCTCCAACACGCGCGCGCGTACCAATCGATCACTCAATCGCCTTTGTGGTGGGATAGTGGCTTGCACCAGAGGTCATTGCCGGAAAGAGCGAGTACGACCACCGCTCGGACGTGTACAGCTTCGGCATCGTGTGTTGGGAGATTGCGTCGCGCTCGGCCGAGGTGCCGTTCGAGGAGTTCCGCCTGCACGACGAGTTTCGGCGCGTGGTCAACCTCGGCGAGGTGCTCTTGGCGCGTGACATTCGCCCGACGATGCCCGACGAATCCGAGCAGTGTCCGCATGAGTTTGCGCAACTCATCCAGGACTGCTGGCAATTCCATCCGGCCGACCGGCCCGAGTTCGTCGACATTGTGCCGCGCCTCGAGCAGCTGCTCGGCATCCAATCGACCGACCTCGAAACGAGCACCACGAGCGCCGCCACTCCGCCCACCATCGTACTGCCGCACCAAGCCTCGAGCGCCGCATTGGCACTCGCCGAGTTTCGCGCACAGCTCAAGAACAACGTGCAGGTGTTGCGCGACAACACCAAGCGGCCCGAGCCGTCGCAGCCGCTCGAGCTCGAGGAGCGCCACGCCGACGGCGAGCTCTTCAGTCTGCGCTTTTCGTTCACGGTGCCGAGCGGACGCGCTGCTGTTCGCTCGTTGCTCGTCATGGCATCGGGGCACTCGAGTAAGAGCAAGTTGCGCGAGTCGCAGATCTGGGTCGGCTTGAGCAACGGCTTCATTGCCGTCTATCGTACCAAGGTACTACTGCTTCCATTCCCTCCATTCCCGTCATTCATTCATTCACTCATTCATTCATTCGTTCACTCGTTCGTTCGCAGGATCGAGAGCTCATTGCATCGTGGCTTGCCCATGCCAACTCGACCGTCCATTCGCTGCTGCAAGTGGGATCGCGCGTGTGGAGCTGTGGAGAGGACGGTTGTCTGTGCGTGTGGAATAGCTCGACCTTTGCACTCGAGCGAACGCGTTGGACCAGCTTGTTCAAGCGTCATTCGATGCGCCAAATGTTGCTCGTAAGCACCGAAGGCCACCGACCGCAAGTTTGGGTCTTGTGTCCCTCACTCTATTCAGTGCAGATTCGTGATACCAAGGTACATACAATCACACTGACTGACCGACTCACTCGCTCTCTCACATCTTTCGATCGTTGCCAGTCGAGCCGTGTACAATACCACATCAACTTTACGTCGGACGACGACGAACTGCCTTCGCTTCCGCTGTACATTGAACAACACAACAACCTCGTGCTGATCGCCACGACCAAAGGCGGCATCTTTGTGCTGTCGGCCATCTCGCGCACCTTCCTGGGTTCGATCGACGTCTTCTTTCATGGCGAGCAAGTGTCGTGCATACGCTCGACCGGTTCACGCGTATGGGTCGGTAGCGACCAAGGCTCGATACTTGTCTTCACGATTACGATGGAGGTATGATGCTGGTGGTGGTACTTGGTGGCGGTGATCGGGATGCTTACGCTAACGTGACTTGCGCAGGGCGACGAGCTCCAAGTGTACGTGCTGACGGAGCAGCCTCTGGGCCTCCATGCACCCGAGACCGTGCGCTGCATGCTGTACCGACCGCCGTACATGCTCACGACCTCGACCACCACCGTCATCTGGAACGAGGAGACGCACGAGGCCGTGCAAGAGACGACCGAGCATCACCGCGACTCGATCACGGCACTCTGCTCGCTGCCCGAGCCGCACAACTACTTTTGCACCGGTTCGCTCGACGGCACGGTCGGCATCTGGTTCTTCGATACCGAGCGCTACGAGTCGCGCCTGCTGCCGACGAGCGAGTTGCGCTCTCTGGTCGTCATCGAGCCCGAGGACGAGCTGCAGCTCGACGAGGCGGCACTCTTTACGCCGAACGATGCAGCGAACGAGCTCGGCTCCAGCTTCACGAATGACGCCACCGAGTTCCTGCTGGGGCGCGATGCACTCGAAGGCTTTGCAGGCTCGCCATCGAGCGGCACCATCAGCGACGTGCCCGACGAAGAGTGGTAGCGAATCTCGCGTTCGTGCGCCGCTCTTCTTTCGTAACCAACGTTGTTTGTTGTGTTCGAGTGTATTTGCAGTACCAGCTGCGAACGAACGCGCAATGTGTAAAATACAACTTGTACCACTTCTGCCCAATTACGAGTGAAGACAAAGTACACTGGGAGTGGGAGTGCGTCGTTGGTCGGTCGCTCTGGCGAGCTATCGCCTGGAAGAGTGGGTGCACGGATGGATGGATGGATGGATCGATCGGTGGATGGGTGGATGATAGATAGGTGGAGGGGTAGGCAGGCAGAACGATAGAACGATAGATAGATAGATAGATCGGATCGGATCGGATCGGAGCTGGCGTGTAACAACAGCTGGCGTACACGACACACAGCTCAACGGTCGGGCGTGAGGAACAAGCTGCCGATGCCGCAACTCAGCGCCCAGATCCAGCCATACAGGTGAGCCTCGGTCTCGAGCATCAATGTGTGCTGTTGCTTCTTGTTCGCGACGAGCAGCAGCTTCTTGTCCAAGTCGACTCGGATCGTTGTGTCGGTGGTCAGCTTCATGAGCAACGTCGATTTCTGGAGTGGAGCGCGCACAATAAACCAACAACAAACAACCAACAAACAACAACCAAAGCGCAGCAAGTCAGTGAGCAGGTTCGGATGGACACGGAGAACGAGTACAGAGTACATACGCCTTTGGCAGTCGTGCAGAGATCGGTCTTGTTGAGCTCGAGCTCGCACTTCTTCCACATCTTCAACTTTTTCTTGAGCGATACAGGCGAGCTGTAGTTGACGCTCGTGGTTTCAATTTGTTGCGGCATCATCTGTAGATCATCATCGAGTCAACCAACCGAACCAACGAAACCAACATCAAGCGGGTGCGTACCATGTTCATCTTGGCCGGTGCGACAACGGCATGCAACGAGATGGCATCATACCAAACCCTACGAGACACCAGCACATCAGCTCGATCACGCCAACGCGAGAGAGAGAGAGAGAGAGAGAGAGAGAGAGAGAGTGGGCGGGTGCTGAGCTAACTGCCTTCTACTACACGTACTGGAAGTCGGCTTGCGCAAATTGAAGTGTGATGCTGTAGGGGCGCTTGCCCTCATAAAATACCAGCTGCAGCGAGTGCTTGCAAACTGATGAGCACCGCAAACGAGCGAGCCGGTGAGTGCCAGACAGAGTAATGCAAACGCGAACGCGAACGCGAACGCGCCAGCCAGCATCATCCATGCATGATACCTGAGGAATATGGCACTTTCATCGTCATCGAGCGACTGTCGATCTTGGCTATGCCGCAGTGCAGGAAGCCAAAGTCACCCGTCTCGGAGATCTCGACGTCGGCTTCGCTCCAGAGGAGCGCCAGCAGGTCTTGGTACAAGACGAGGAAGCACGGATGGAAGCGGAACTGGTTGACGAGCGGAACCGGGTAGTCCGGGCTGCTGCCGTGCGACGAGCAGCCGAGGAAGCCAGCCACATGGGCCTTGCCCTTCTTGATGACGGTCCAGGTCGGGAGCTCGATCTTTTCGAACTTGGTATCCATTTCGCAAAGCTTCTGCAGCACCTTATCAAAGTGCGGCAACAAGGCATACGACAACGACTGCACGATAGAACCGACCGTTCGATGCGGTGTCAGAATTTCATCGTCACAGAAAGAACGAACGAAAGCGAGTGCGAGCGCGAGAACAAACCTTGGTGCCTGCAAGCATGGCCAACTGTTGCCTCGCCTCATCAGTTCGTTGATAGAGCAATCTATGCAATGGCTCTAGCTCCGAGAGCGAGATATCGGGCACGTAGGTATGCTCAGGTTCATCTGCTGACGCCGTGGCCTCGGCTGACGACACCGACAGTGGAGGCAACGCCGCCAACGGAGGCGGGAGAGGCGACAACAACGGCGTGTCAGGGCTCTTGCGCGGAACTGCAAGACCAGGCAGCGCGATGGCGGCCAGACCCGAGGCGGCCGCGGGCGTAGTTCGCGCAGGTGGCAGCGGCGCCTGGTTGGTAGGCGGAACGGGCCGAGACGGAGTGGGATTGCGCGCCGGAGGAGTGGGTGGCGTTGGCGTGTGCACGATACGACGGTTGATGGGACTCCTGCAAGGAATGGCGGCTTCGTCGGGGCTGCTTGGTGCCGACAGAGTCAACAGGCTCTTGGGCTGTTTCTCGTACTCGGTAGCAACGGTGGCGCCACCATCAGAGACGCGTAGCGAGCGAGCGGGTAGAGCCGGCCCATCACGACCCTGCAGCAGCAGCAACGGTGGTGTAAGAGCGAGACAGAGAGATAGAGAGATAAAACGACGAGGAGGGGAAGCATTCACGTACGTAGGCAAGATCAGCGAGATGCTTGCGCATGCGACCGAGATTGCGGCGGATGAAGCGCTCGTTGACCGGCTGCATGAAGGCCTCCTTGTTGCCGAACTCGAGCTGGTTCGAGAGATTCTGGATGATCTTGGACACGAGGATGATGTTGCGCTTGTGGGTCGGAGTGAGCGAGAGGTCGGGTCCGATGATGCCGAATCGCTCGGGCGTCACGAGCGACGGGCAAACGAAGCGAAGGAAGAAGAAGCCACCGACGGTCGTGAGTTGAGAGTCGGGGAATGGCTCGGCCACAGCCTCGTAGAGGAATTGGCAAGTTCTTCGGATGGGACTGCAGTCGGCGAGAAATGGCGGTGAACGAGCGAAGCACGCGGGTGTATGAGTGCGTGCGTGCGTGCTTCGTTGCGTATGCGCCTGTGTACACGAGCAACGTACGTTGGCACCTGAGGGAGGGACTGAATGACTCGGTCGAGGAACGACTCGCATGCTTCGATGAGGTCGTTCAGGTTGGTGTTCTGCGTTTCCTCGAGGTTGGAGCCCTCGGGCACCTTGATCTTCATGGGATCGAGCTCAAAGTCGGGCGACTTTTGTACAACGTCCTGAACAAGTGGACGAACGATCGTTGATAGATAATGGTTTCCTACAATCTGCTCGGAGGGAGGTATCCAGTGAAAGAGTGAGTGAGAGAGTAGGAGTGAGTGAACGAGTGAGTAGTTGGTACGCACCTGAGAAAATATCGACATGCACGAGGTGCCCATGCTATTGGTGCGAAACAACGTTGATTCTTGCACTAGAGATTGTGTGCGCGCGCAGATGCCCGTGCCATTCGGTGAGTATCACAATGAGAGAGCGAGCGAAGAGTCCGTTAGAGTGCGTACCGGTTTGCGCCACCTCTTTCGATATGATGTACTGCAAGAATGGAAGCATCAAGTTCTTGGAGAGGAAGAGGCGCACGAGAGGCAGTAGCGCATCCTCGACGTCCTTGCCCTTCTTTGGCGTCACGGCGTACAGCGCCTCGGCAAGCGTAAAATCCGGTTGCGACAGGAGCTGCAAACGCACACGACGGCAGCGCGTCAGCACTCGCGAGCGTCGAGCAGCCATGCGGGAGTTTGTTGTGTACATACCCATCGAAAGAGCTCGTAGGGCGCGGCATTGCTCGCGAGCATTGCCTCGAATGGGTCCGACGAAGACTGCACGTTCCAGATAGCGTCATACGAGTCAACAACCAGCAAGAGAAGAGATCTGGCAGCGGCGGTGGCGGCGGTGGGAGAGTTCAACGACAGGCATCAATTGGTTCGTACGCTCGAGAGATTTGAAGGAGGCGGTGGTGGATGCGCGCGAATGAATTGGTCGATCTTCTTCAACAACGAACGGCGGTTGCTGGCTTGGCAAATATCGACGGCCGTCATGCCGGATTTGTTGGCGTTGTTGGCGTTGGCGCCGTTGAGCAGAAACAGCCAGGCCAGGAAGTCGTTGTCGCCCTCACAAGCAGCTGCGCGCAACGAGAGTGCAAAAATTGAGCGGGCATACTTGCGGCACACACAAAGCGAGCGAGCGAGCGAGCGTGCAGGAGTGCCCGGACGCACCGTGCAGCGGTGCTTGCGGAATAGCCTCGCGAGATGGAAGGAGGTCCAGACCAAAGATCTTGCGGCGAATATCGACGGCATCTATATCGAGTCTACTCGCAAGAACGACGAGTCAGTGAGTGAGTGGGTGAGAGAGTGAGTAACGGGCACGCGAGATCGAACGCTCGAGCGCTTGCGCAAGCGTACCCTTTGATGATCATCTTGTTGAGCATCAGCGAGCAGACGCGCAACAACGCGAGCTGATGCGTTGCCGGTAATGACGGTCCCGACGAATCCTCGTCGATTTCGGCCTCGGCCATGTACTCGTCGCCAATCTCACCTGCCAGTCGGTCACATCCACACGTGAACAAGCGCTCTCTCCCTCTCTTGCGCGTTGTGGCGCTTGGCGAGCAGCTGGCACGGTACATACCGGCAAGGAGATACTTTTTCCTACGCGCAATGTACACGAGCGGTAGTGCGCCTTCCTTGTTGCCAATATGTGCGTAGGCTCCCGCGCCAAGCACACGCTCGCAAACTGTTGCCATCATCAGTGCCATTCGTCGTGGTCGTTGCGATGCCATGCGTGGCGTCGCTGTGCGGTGCCGAGAGATCGACGATGCACGAACCTGTGAGATAGCCACGACTGGCGCACGTATGCAGCGGCGTGTTGAGTTGGTCGTCCATGGCATTCACGTCACATCCAGGCGTCGAGAGGAGATACTGCACAATGTGATCGTGGCCATTCTACTCAGAGCACGAACGAACGAGCAAGCGAGCGAGCGCCGAATCAGCACATGGGGTAGCGCCAGACGCGAGCGAGATATTTCTATGGTGGCACGAATCGGCAGCTCGATGCTCGCGAGGGGCTGGCGCTCGAGAAGCTCCGTAGTCGTCCCCGTTGTGCGTGGGCGGGTGCGTGGCCGAGTAGGGAGCGGGCGGGCGGGTGGGCGAGCGGGCGCGCGTACATCGGCCGCCAGGTGCAGCATGGTCAAGCCGCCCTTGTGGATGATGGAGCATATCGAGGAGGACGACACGATCGATTGCACGGCAGAGAGGTCGCCGTCGATCGCCCACTTGGGCGTATCGCCGGCGGCCATGGGAGGCGATAGCCACGCGGCGGCACTCGGTGGAGCAGAGGCAGATGCTCGGCTGGAGAGCGAGCGAGAGTCACCGAGAGATGAGGAGCCGCCGCTGCCGACGCGTCGTCGTCGTCTTCTTGGTCGTCGAGCTGCTGCTCAAACTCGAGCACCGATAAGCCAAGCACTCAATGACCAGCGGCTGCTTGAACACTGGTTGTTGCAAGCAAGGCGAGTGCTAGAGGAAGCGAGAGTGGCAGCGCCAGCGAGAGAGAGAGAGAGGGCGAGCAGCAGGCGCGAGAGAGCGAGTGTGTGTAGTGGTGGTGGTGCTGTTGCGGCTCTGCCCTTGAGGGAGAGGAAGAAGCAGCGGAGAAGGCGCCGCTGCCGAAAATCTCCGCCACTTTCGGAGTTTCGCTGCCCGCCGAGCCTCCTGCTGCTGCTGAGCGAGGGCAGCTCGTGATCGTGGACGACGGACCCTGCTGCCTGGTGCTGCACTGACCAACGAGCAAGCAATCACGCGACAGCTCACCAAGGAGTAGGCGGCCGGATCTTCGGGATAGTGCCGCGGGAGCCAGAGGGAGGAGAGGCAGAGGCAGCGCCATTCGTTCATTCGCTGTTGTCCCGCTCTCGTTCACGACCTGGGTGCGAGCCGCCTCCGCCGCCGAGCCTTCGGAGAGGGACCACTCCGCAACCACACCACACCACTCACACCCACCCACACCAACGTGCGAACGATCCATCTCGCCACAGGGCGAGCTCTCGAGCTGCGATGCTTGCTAAGCGACGGCGCACCGATGTCGAGTGCTTCATCTGTGGGGTACGTGTCTCGCTCGCTGTCGAGAGTGCCTCACTCGCTCGCTCGCTCGCTCGCTGGATCTCACGCTGGCGCACCGCACCTGCACAGCGAGATGGCCTCGAGTGTGAAGGTGGCATCCCATGCCACAACTGCATCCGCAAGGGCCATCCGCAGATGTGCTATCGGCTGCCATCGCTCACGCAGCCGCCGCCGCCAGCCGCACCTGCACCTGCACCACCGACAGCAACAGCACCAACGCCGACTTCGTCGTACCTGGCGGGCTCCTCGATGCCTGCCATCAGCACCGCCACGGCGCCATCGATGCCGGTCTCGTCTCCGAGTATCGCGATCCCTGGCGCCGTGAGGACCTCGACGCTTCCTCCGCACATGGCCGAGCCGCGCACGCGGCCTGTGCGCGGTCGCGGTCGCGGCAGCGCCAGCTCGACCACTCCGTCGATGCAGCAGCAGCAGCAGCAGCAGCAGCGAGCACCGGTGGAGCACGCCGACCTATCGCAAAGCAACGTGCAGAACTACCTGTTGCAAGAGATGCGATCGCTCAAGTCCAACTACCAGCAGCTGATGGACGAGATGCTCTCGCTGCGTATGCAGAACCTCAACCTCGTGACTGAGGTCAACCATCTCAAGGTGCCAACACGGCCGCTGCTACTGTTCTGTGACCTGCTTGCACACGCATACTGCGCCAGCCAACCTCATGGCACTGATGCATCTCTCGTGTCGTCTACGCACTGCAGCAATTCACGCAGCAGCTGATTACCAACATGCCGGCCGTCACCGCAGCGCCGGCGAGCGGTGCCGGCGGCTCGGTGCGCCAGGTGCCGCTCATCGCCAGCGAGAGCACCAGCGACAGCGGTGGCACCAGTAGCAGCGGCAGTGGCACCACCAATAGCACCACTACCATCGGACCGCTGTCGACCGCTACATCACAATCAGGGTACGCACTCGCCGTCGATTGCTTGCTTGCTTGCTTGCTTGCTTGCTTGCTCACACGCATCCATCAGCAGCGGCAGCACGAGCTCGGAGCTCCCGATGGTGGTGTACGATCTACGGCACTCGCCAGCCATCGTACTGATGGCCAACGACACCTTCTGCAGCATGCTCGGCTACTCGATGAGCGAGGTCATCGGCATGTCGTGGCGCAACTTTATCCATCCCGACTGCCTGCAGCGCACCGTGGCGCACTTTGCCGACCACAACCTCGCCAACACGACCCACCTGCAGTTCTCGCAGTATTACAAGCACCGCAATGGTTCGATCTTTGAGACGTATGATACGCACGTCATTCTACATGATGCCAAAGGTATGCTCTCCCGCTCTCTCTCTCTCTCGACCGTTGCGTTGACACGTGTTTGCTGCAAGGGCAACCGGTGTCGGCCGTCGTCACCATACAGTTCCGATGTGAACGGAGCCCGAACGAGATACCCGGAGTATACGCGCCCATGCTGTACTCTGCTTCACCTCCCAAGTACCGCCCTGCACTCGAGACGCCCGCCAGCTCGCACCAGGCTATCGACGGTACGCCGTCGGCGCAGCCATTCCGCCACACGGTCACGACGCCCAAGGTCGAGGTCATGGACGACTCGATGGAGTCGCTGGCACATCTGAATACCAGCCGGCCATTCGCACTAGCGCCGTTCGGTGGCTCTAGCAGCAGCAGCAGCAGCTTGGC
>Ga0097681_1004318_pt1 | contig 10191 bp, 12 predicted proteins | sample ThiBiot_750_plan_FD_72845 | JGI IMG/M metagenome (GOLD analysis project Ga0097681, IMG submission 72845) | Wastewater bioreactor microbial communities from Cape Town, South Africa - Thiocy_cont_750_plan - 1398105538144 (version 2) (version 2) ... | reverse complement strand
CAACGCATCGCGATTGAACGATTGATTGATATGGTCGACGGCCTTGACAGTGTTCTCTTCGTACTGATCGACGTTGCCGAGTATCTCGGTGATCAAGAGGTCCATCTTCTGGTCCTGTCGCAGGTCTCGATGCGACGAGACCTTGATCTGTCGTCCGATCGATCATCAATGGCGTGAGAGACTGTTTGTGATCGATCATCGATCGGGAGGGTCTGCCATGACATACACGACATTGTGGACATTCCTTCTTGCCCAATCGAAGAGATGTGACGATGCATTCGTTGCAGAAGCTGCTCGAGCCAGAGATTGCATGTCGGTGTCAGATATCGGTTGGCAGAATGAGATATCGATCGCGAGTAAGGCCTGCCGTACCGATGCAGACACTCCATGACCGTGCGACTGTTACGCAGTACTCCAAGACATACAGGACACGTGATCAATGGGTTCAAGACTCGTGCCGACTGCCAATCGAATCGATATCAATATCTCTCAATCGATATCAATATCTCTCAATCGAGTCGATTCGACGTACGACAGTGATGGTTGAATGATCGGATACCGGCACAACATGCAATGGTTCTCGATGCATGTCGTACTTGGTCAAGCCATCGATCGTGTAGTCGTCGGCGTAGTCGGCCGTGAACGACGGCTTGTGCTTCTTGTTGCTGCCCGAGCTCGAGCCGCTAGCTGCGAGCTCGTTGAGGACCGGATCACTGAACCCTCGCTTTCTACGACTCATTGGGTAGGTGGGTGAGGGGTGTTTGTTGATACGATCAAGGGGGTTTGTTGATGATGCGTGAGCGAGCAGGCGAGTGAGCGAGTGATGTTGATCGATTCGTATTCGCTTGGTTGCTTCGCTGCTGCTACATCAACATCAACATCGACCATCGAGATATCCAATTGAAGGGTTGTGAAGTTAGTTAGTGAGTTCATTCATTGAGTGATTGATTGAATCGCTCAAGGTAGCATACACACACATACACGATGACGCTCTTCAACATGTATCTGTTCAATCGGAACGGCAGCTGTCTCTTCTACAAAGACTGGCATCGGTACGCTCACTCCTCTCGCTCACGGGCTCCATCACATCGTCTGTTACGTACACACATACCAACGCTTTGAGGGGAGGGGTGTTCTATCGATTCACCACACGCAGCAAGAAGATGTGCGATAACCTCGAGGAGGAGTTCAAGCTCATCTATGGCATGCTGTTCTCGCTCAAGCGCTTCATAGCGCTGACCTCGCCACGACCGTATGTCTTTCACAATCTCGATACGATGACGACGATGGTGATGAAGATGGCTTGATATACCAACGACTTGGGGGCTCGGGGCTCGTGCAGATGCGATGGCAGCTTCAACTACTTCCGCACCGACACCTATCGAATGCACTACTACGAGACTCCGACCGGTCTCAAGTTCGTGGTGCTCACCGATCCCAACGTCGCTGATATTCGCGAGGCACTGCAGGAGCTCTACCATCTGTTCGTGCGATTCGTCGCCAAGGTTCGCGAACCTCCACGATGCCACGCTCGTTTCTCGTAGTCGCGTATTGATGGGCTGGATCGATCGATCGATGGATAGAATCCGCTGTACACGTTGAACGAGCCGATTCAATGCGACAAGTTCGTGCAGGGAGTCGACTCGTTCGTACGCGCGCAACCATGGTTCGCTGCCGAGCCTGTGAGCGTGTCGCGTAGGTAAGATGGCGCCTGCCTCCCGATGATCCAATGATCGATGAATCGTCTGTTCTAGCCGCTACTGCCGCTGTTGTTGTTGTATAGTTCACGCATCAAGCTCATCCAACCCCGCGAGTCCATGGAGATGTCTTCAAGGTCTAAACATCTCATTCATTCATTCATTCAATGGCATCACTTGATACTGTTCGAGCCGTTCGTTCATTCATTCGATGGATTGGCTTGGATTGTTGGATTGCGCGTTCTTGATCGATCTCGATCAGTTGCTTGTTGTCCTCGTTGCGCGCATATCATCAACACCATCAACACCGTTCCATCACCAGTACCCACAGCCCTCCCCAATCTATCCCACCCACCGACCAACCCACCCACTCACTCACTCACCAACTCGATCATGGACGACGACGCTCGCTCGATCGATCAACTCGTGGAGGAGATGCGCGAGTACAAGATGGCGCGCGACTCGATCGTGGTGTCGCTGCTGCAGACGCCCGGCGACGCCGCGCTGCTCGCGGCCAAGGCCGAGCTGGACGAGGTACTCGCCCTCACTGAACAACTGCTCCAACGCAAGCAGGCGGCCGAGCAAGCTGCTGCTGCCGCCGCCGCCGCTGCTCAGACGGCTCTCGACACGAGCTACACAGCTGGCGCGGCGTCCACAACAGCGGCTGCATCATCGTCGACATCATCATCAGCAGCAGGCGCGTCAGCTATACCCGTGTCGCTGCTGCCCTCAATGAGTTCCTCAGCGGCTATGCGCAGACACGAGCAGGTCGAGGTGATACCGATCCCCGAGCATCTGATGATCAAGCCCACCGACACACCCGAGGAGCGCGAGGCCAAGAAGAAGAAGCTGCACCAGATCAAGAAGCGCAACCGCATGGCGACCATCAACAAGGAGACCAAGGAGAAGCAGACCACGTGGAAGGCCTTCGTGCAGGACAAGGTGCTGCTCGATGCTTGGCAAGACGCTGTTGGTGTGGATATGTGGCTCACCGTCGTCATGATGCTGCAGGGCGCCAAGCGTAAGAAGGGCTTCATGACGACGTTGAACCGCGAGAGCATGTTCAAGACGCCCGACTCGGTGCACGGCAAGGTCGGCGTCATCGGCAGCGGTCAGGTACGGTACACCACACCCTAGAGACTCGTGCGGTTGAGGCTCACGCTCATTTGGCGAGCAGGGCGTGACCGACATACCCGAGCGACGCAAGGAGTACCAGAAGAAGGTCAACCTCGCCATACCGGACGCGTCGGCCGTGTAGATGCGAGTTCCGTGCGAGTGAGTGAGTGAGAGTGAGCCAGCAAGAGTCTATCATCGGGTACCCATCGCTCTATCCATCTCGATGCATCGTGCGCGAGAGCGAGTACCAACCTGTACCATCCACTGAGGACGCTGTAATATCCAGTGTGTGAGGAGCGTTCGAATACCATCCATATCTCGAACCCACCCATTTATCTATCTATCTACCCATCCATCCATCGATAACCAATCGAATCGAGTCATGCCATTCGATAGTAGTGCTACTGGGTTCAGAGATAGATTGAGATCGAACTCGACATCTTACATTCATTCGCTCGCTGCCTCTCGCTCAAGCACATCACACACATCCAATCACTCTCTCACTTCCAATCTCTCACACACACATTGAAGTAGCTGTATGATGATGCTGCGGTGGTGGCATCCGATCGCCTTCATCGGCGCTCTATGGCTTCGAGCCTTGCTACTCACGTCCGACCATCCAGTCGCCACGTCGCTCGCTGATCGAGTCGAGCTCGTCACGCCAGTCACATCCTTCCAACGCCGTACATATCTATCTCTATCTACCTATCTACCTACCATCGATGCGATACAACCTATTGATTCGATGCATCGAATACCAATCTCTCTCCAGTACAAGAGTGTATCTTCTGGCATCGACGAGGTCCATCAGCGTATCATGGTTCGGTGTGCCATCAAGCGCCATTGCTCGTGTCGCTCTTCGACTACATCATCGATCAGCCGCTCGTCGTCTCGGGCCTCTTCATCGCCATCGACGCCGTCATCGCATGGCTGCTGGCTCGATGTGTCTCATTGTATTTCAAGTCCAACGAAGCCGTGACGCTCGAGACCATCAAGCCTGACTCGACCTATCCTGCTACTGTCGCGTTGCTGTACGCTTGATCCAATCCAATCCAATCCGATCCGATCCGATCCATCTCGAGATCCATTGCAATCGATCGTGGATAGTGGATCGCTCGTTCACTCATGTATGGTCCTCATGATGTTGCTACAACAGATATCTCTTGAATCCATTCACGATAGCGACCTGTGGAGCTCGATCGCTCGTCATCTTCAACAACCTCTTCGTGGTGCTCGCTCTCAAGTTGGCGCTCTCCCGTACGTCGGCGCGCGCTAACGTGAGTGCGACCGAGAATGCAATTGAAGATTTGCTTCAGATCGATTGATGATCGAGTGATCGTATGGAGTAGCCTCGCTACTGGGAGCGTTCGGAGCGATCGTGAGCACGGCAGTGGCGAGCTACCTGTCGATCTACAACACGCAGCTCTTGGTGCCTGTCGTGCTGCTGATTCAATCGCGCAATCGATTCAAGGTATCTTCGAGCTCGTGCTCCAATCGAATCCAATCGAATTCAATCGGATTGAGTACTGATACGGTCAATAGGGAGCATCGGGCACTGGCGCATTGATTGGTTTGTTCGTGTTCGTGCTGGCGGATCTGCTGTTCCTCTCGGCAGGCACCAAGGCCGATTGGCGCTTCGTCGATGCCACGTACTTGTTCGTGCTCCAAGTGCGAGACCTCACGCCCAACGTCGGCTTGTTCTGGTACCTCATGGCCGAGATCTTCTCCGAGTTCCGATCGTTCTTCACCTACTGTCTGCAGCTGTTGTGCTTCTCGTACACCATTCCGATGGCCTTCAAGATGAAGTGCGTTTGCTCGATTCGATTGCTTGATTGTGTGCCATCTCGACATTGACCTTGTGGATTGCAGCAACCGACCAATGTTCCTGGCGTGGGCCGTCATCGCCATCATCGCCGGCTTCCAAGCCTATCCATCACTCGGCGACCATGCATTGCATCTGGCGCTGCTGCCGATGTTCCTGTCGTTCCTGGCGCTCGCTGGTCATCGCGTCATCATCGTTCTCTACGTCTACGTGTTCCTCGTCTGCTTTGGTGCGCTGGCGTGGTTCTCGTGGATCGAGCGCAACACCGGCAACGCCAACTTCTTCTACGCCACCAACCTCGTGCTGGCGCTCGCGCTCATCTGGCTCGTCACCGAGGCGCTCGGCATGATGCGCGAGCAGGACTACCGACGCAAGCGCAAGCTCGCGCCTTTTGCTCCTCCTCACGCTGCTGCTGCTGCTGCCGACACCGCTACCGATGCCACAGCTCGACCCAAAACGAAATAGCCTCCTCGTCAACAACAACAACAACTATCGTATCACTATGCTAGCAGTAGCAGCAACAACAGAAGTCGTCATCGGGGATCGAATGTAATGTGCCGCACAAAGATTACTACAGTTTACTGAGATCCTCCTTGGCTTTCTCGCGCAGTTGCTCGAGCGACTTGTCTTGCTCGGCGTACTCGATCACCAAGTGGCGGCCATATAGATGGGTGTGCTTGAGGTTGTCCATGGCGCGCTTGGCGTCTTGCTTGGTCACAAACTCGACGAACGCGAAGCCACGCGACTTGCCATCAAACTTCTTGGGGATACGCACGGCCTTGAGCTCACCGAATGACCTGTTGTTGTTGTTGTTGCGAGAGAACGTAAGCAAGTGCCACGAGATGGACTCCAGCAGCGTGCAGAGAACGTACTGGAAGATGCTGCGAATGTCCCTGGCCGTAGCCTCGAAGGCCACGTTGCGCACGACGAGCTTCGACGACTTGGCCTCGTTCGGCTGGTCGACCGGCTTGCGCTTGCGCTCCGACGTTTGTGGCTGGAGGCTCTTGGCCGAGAACTTGAGCGCCAGCGCGTGATCATCCAGTTTGACGCCCTGTTCCCGCAGCCAATCGAGAGAGCGTGCATGCGTCAGTCGCTTGGTGTATGCGAGAGACTCACGCAGCTTGCGTACCTGCAACTTCTTGATGGCCTTGATCGCGTCGGCCTTGTCAAAGAACTCGACAAAGCCGAAGCCGAGCGATAGCTGCTTGCCGGCAGCGTCCTTCTTGTGCGCTATCGTCACGCTACGGAGGCGGCCGATGCGAGCGAACAGTGCCTTGAGCGACTCCTCGGTCGTCTCAAAGTTGAGGTTCTTGACGTAGAGCGTGGTGGTTTGCGTCGTGGTGGCTTCCTCTTCGTGGAGGTTGAGCACGTTATCGCGCAGTTGCTCCTTGCGCTTGGCTGTCGCCACGAGAAAAAGCAGTGCGTCAGACAAGGCGACCCAAGGAGAGCGCCGATGCCGCGGGCCACGGCACACGCTACCTTCTTTCTTGCTGCTCTTGGCATCCTTGGGCGGTGTGTATTGCTCCTGGCGAAAGACGCCCATCGGCGCCCACTCGAGATACAGCGGCACGTGCTTGAAGGGCTTGTACGCGAGCGTGCGCATGGCTTTCTTGGCCTCGTTGACCTCGAGGAACTCGACCAACGCAATGGCTCTCGTCGGCGGCAGCACGACCTGTCGCATACACGTATCCGAATTCGACAGTGAGAATCACCGCCGCAAGTCAATCGTGCGCACGAGCACGAGAACGCGCACACTCGACGTACTCGACCAAGTGTGCCAAACGGCGAGAAGAGCGCCTGTAGATCGGCGAGTGTCGTCGAGTGCGGCAGGTTCTTGACCAGCAGCACGCGGTTGCTTCGAGCAACGTCCTTCTTGCTGAACGAGCCCAGTGCCTCGAGGTCCACGCCCTCGTCCTCGAGGATCTGCTTGGTCTCTTGGATGATGTTGGTCTCAGCGAGTGCCAGGCGAACGGCGAGTTGGTTCGACGAGGGATCGAGCAGCTCGCCCTTCTTGACCTTGAGCTTCTCGGCCGTGGCGTTCGCTACCGTGTCACTCTGTGTCGTCATCGTTGTTAGGCGGCATCGCTACTACTGGCCTTCACGCCACGGCGCCACACACGTACGCGAATGAAGAGCGCGTTCCAGTTGACTTGGTTCTCGCGGTTCTCCTTGAGCTTCTGCTTCTTCTGCTCCTTGAACGACGACGAACCAGCGCCGCCACGAGCATCGCCCTCGTGCTTGGTGTGCTCGACAGCCGGTTTGGCGGGAATCACGTGCAGTAAGCGACCCATGAACGAGCTCGAGTTGAGCTTGCTCATGGCGATGATGGCGGCCTTCGGGTCCTTGAACGTGATGAAGGCGAAGCCCTTGGGCTGCTTGGTGATGGCGTCGATCGACAAGTGCACCTCGTCGAGCTCGCCGTACTCGCCGAACAAGCTCGTGAGGTCCTCCTCGGTCGCAGTGTACGGCAGGTTGCGCACGTACAAGCGGCCATGGTCCTCGAGATCGTCGTGCTCGCTGGCATCCTCCTCCTCACCCTCGCCACTCGCTTGATCATCGTCTCCATCGGTAGCACGTTGCTTCTTCTTCTTCTTGGATGACGCTGGCTCGTCGTCTTCAAACAGCGAGATGGCATCGTCGTCTTCGTCGTCTTCGTCGTCTTCGTCGTCGGGCTCATCGTCGTCGTCGTCTTGCTCTTGCTCTTCGTCCTCGTCGTCGTCGTTGTCATTGTCAGCAAGGTCATCGCTGTCATACTCTTGCTCACTGCCATCCTCATCGTCCTCAAGGTTGGCTTGCTCCTCATCGTCCTCATCGTCGTTGTCGTTGTCGGCAAGGTCGTCGCTGTTGTACTCGAGTTCGCTGCCGGCCTCCTGCTCATCATCCTCGTCATCATCCTCGAGCAGTGCTCGAATGGCCTTGGCGCTCTTGCCCGTTCCACGTTGCTGTTGTGGTAGTGGTTGTTCCTTCGATGCCTTGGCCTTGCTCGATGTGCCACCTGCTGCAGCAGCCTGCTTCTTGGTCTTGGCGCTGCTGTTCTTGTTGGCCTTGGCGCTAGCGTCGAACACATCATCGTCGTCGCCGTCATCTCCCGAGTCGTCGTCGTCCCAAGGCACGAACTCACGCTCTTGCTCATCAGCACCATCATCGCTCGCAGCCAGCGCGAGAGCGGCAGGCTTCTTGGTCGACGGCGCATGCAGCTGCGCCACGCTCTGATCGCCCCAGTACGCGACGCGCGACTTGGGCTTGCTCAGCTCGAGGAACTCGGCGAGCTTGGCGTCCTGCTGCTGCTTCTTCTTGTCGGCTGCCGACTTGCTGGCGGCACCATCATCATCACCATCATCGGCGCCAGTCTTTTGGCGCTTACCCGAGCGGCTCTCGACCTCGGCGTCGTGCTCACGCAGCCGCTTGTGCGCCGTGGTGCCGTCCGTGTACTTGCTCCAAGGCTTGGGGATCGACGGATCACCGACCTACACACGAACACGAGATCGCCCCTCTCTATCGTTAGACACATGGAATCGAGTGGGTCTCTCGAGCGCGCGATAGATCGATGCATCTGACGCGTACGGCCTTGGCTTCCTCGACGTGGATGCGCGAGGTATCGATGAAGGTGTTGTTGAAGTAGCGCAGCGCCTCCTGCGCCTGCTCCGCCGTACGGAACCCGACGAACCCGAACTGCCGCGAGGTGTTGGACTTGGTCATGGCGATCTTGGCGTCGGTGACATCTCCCTTGAGGCGAGTTAGCAAGCGACAGATCGAGATCGAGGTCGCTGTCGAGGCAGCAGGATATGGTACCTTCTGACTAAAGTGCTCCTTGAGCCGCTTGGCCGTGAGGTACTTGGGCAGCCCCTTGACGATCAAACGAGACCTACAACGATCGTGATGAGTTTTGGGTGTACGAGCTCGAGACTGTGTGAGGAGACTGGGACAGGCACCTACATGGTGGCGGAGCAGCAGCAGCAGCAGCGAAGGCAACAAGCGACTGAGACTGTGCGGGAACACGTCGTTTACTTTACTCTCGCTGAGACACTACAGTCGCAAGTAAATGATGATGTGGCAGTATTGGTGTGCTACACAGTCGGTGGGATCTCGAGATATCGGAGGCTGCTCGCTCGCTGCGGCAGCATGATCACGATCATGATCAAAGGAACGAGAAGATCTCGAACAAGAGCTCGTTCGGAATCATCGACATCGCCGAATCATCGACCAGCGATCGAATCATCGTCATCGTCAAGATGGCTTGCTTGATCGATGATGGAGCATGTTGATGACGATCTGGACGCCATGCGAACGTGTCGGCAAGCCATTGATTGGCTCCAATCACATGCACTCGACTGCTTGTCGAGAAGGCGATGAGACCTCGATGCTCGTCGAACGCAACTGCCAAACAGTACTCGCTGCCAGAATCGAAGGACGAGATGGGATGGCCTTCAGGAGTGAACGCTTGCAATCGACGGTTGTTGAAGTCGGCGATGATGATTCGGCCTTGGTTATCGATGCACACTCCTTGAGGACGCTTGAACTGGTGTGGTTGATCGCCTTGAGAGCCGAACTTGAACAAGAACGAGCCATCGATCGACGACAATACTTGCACTCGAAAGTTGTGGGTATCACAGACGATGATTCGATGTCGATCATGATCGATCGCAATGCCTGATGGGTAGTAGAACTCGCCAGGTCGATATCCTCGCTTGCCGATGGAGAACAAGAACGAGAGATCGATCGACGACAAGAACACCAATCGATTGTTGCTGGAATCGGTGATGATGATGCGATGATGGTGCTTGTCGATCGCGACGCCATGAGGACGCTTGAGCTCAATATCTCGTGACACATGCTGGTCGATACACGACAAGAACGATTGCTCGCTCAGAGACCATATTTGTACGCGATTATGGTAGTGATCGACGACGAAGATGCGATCATGATCGTGATCGATCGCAAGGTCCGCTGGACACTTGAACTGGCCTGGTTCGTCGCCTTGCTCACCGAACTTGGACACCAGCGATGCGCCATCACCATCATCATCATCAAATGAGAATGCTTGCACTCGATGAGTATTCGATTCGACAACGAGCAAGAGACCGCGATGGTCGAACGCCAAGTTGAAAGGCGCGAAGCGCTGGCTATCGTCGCCTTGTTGCCTGGTGCCGATCGAGAGCTTGATTCGAGCATCACGATCAAGCGGATCGTCTCCCATCTCTTCCAACGAGCTCTATCTCTCGCAGCGACGAAGAGATGCTCCAAACTCCAAACTGCGAAGCAAGTGATGAAGCAGCAGCAAGAAGGCGAAGAAGCAACAAACAACACCACTCGATCTGTCCCTATCTACCAATCAATCAATGCTGCTCAGGCCATTGTGTGGATTGCTCCTTCAACTTTATTCCTTGCTCTGCTGTTTGAAACAATAACAACCACAACAAACACACGAGAGAGAGAGAAAGAGAGGGCGGTCGGCAGTTATAGATGAGAATAGAGGGGAGGGCCGGTAGTATCTCCGGCTGCCAAGTATCTATGAGAGACACGCGGCTGCCAGCGCGATGACAGCAGCCGCGACCA
>Ga0097681_1004311_pt1 | contig 10212 bp, 7 predicted proteins | sample ThiBiot_750_plan_FD_72845 | JGI IMG/M metagenome (GOLD analysis project Ga0097681, IMG submission 72845) | Wastewater bioreactor microbial communities from Cape Town, South Africa - Thiocy_cont_750_plan - 1398105538144 (version 2) (version 2) ... | reverse complement strand
AATAGGATTTCTCGGAGAATTCTTTTTCTATGAGTTCGATCTCTTGTTGAAATTGAACAGATAATTGATTCGATGATGAACCTTGAATTTTCATTTGTTCAGCAACAACAACTTTAGCTGCAGCAAGAGTCATTCGATGATATCTACGTAAAAATAAATCAATTAAAACTAAAAATCGCAACATTTTCTAGTCAAACAACTTCATTAAATGTCCAGTTACAATATCGATATGTTCGAAATTGGTATCACACCATGGACATTTAATCATATTCAATGTTATCAATTGTTCGTTCATAGTTGATGTTGAAAGAAGATAGATTGGTGTTGGATTTTGTACTGGCGGAGATATGATTAATGTTGGCTGAATATAAGTTATGGGATTATTTACAATCACTATTGGCGTTGATATAGTCGGCTTTTTATGTTTATCAGCCATATGTTTAGCAAAATCACTTTTCGAAATATATAATTGACAAATATGACAAATCTAAATTCAACGTAAAGAAAATTTTGACAAAACAAAACAACATTCTTGTTCTTCTGTACTTGATAAATCTCGTTTCCATTGATCGATCGAGGTTGAATCGGTACTAATGTTGATTTAGTTGAATTTATCGATGTATTATTTAAAAATAATAATTTCGATAGCGATGAAAATGATGCAGCTTGTTTAACAATTGGAATTGTTGGATGAGAAGTAGTTTCATGTTCGATACTATTCGACATATCATCATCATCATCGGATGAAACAAGAAATGCTTCGTCTGATGATACATCATGATCAGATTCGATAATTAATGTTTCAATTGATTGATTATTAGTTTCTTTATTCATTTGAATTTGTTCTTCACTATGGAATTCGAGTAGATTATTTGCATTCATTGTTCGTCGTTGTTCAATTTGACAATGTTGATTATGTTTGAGAAGATTCGTTTTATGATTTGTTTCAAATGAACAAAAACAACATTGATATCGTCGATTCATCAATTCATTCGTTAATAAATTTAATTGATGTTTTCGTTGAAAATGTCGGCGTAAAACCGGCAAACAATACGTTCGAAATGAACATTTCGTACAAAAATATTTTCCTCTTTCATCCATGTGTAATGTTTGATAATGATTATCCATAACATGAATTGTATTTGTTTGAAATGAACAATATTTACACGAATAGATTTGATGTTGATGAAAGATTTGATTGAAATTTGTTAGATTTTGTTTTAATTCTGTTGGCAGATTTGAATACATATCGAGATTTTGCTCTAGACAAAGATCAAAACCAAGATTGGATAGAAATTGAATTTGATTTGTTGTTGAGGATGACGATTGAAATTGTTCTGATACGAAAATATTCGTCAATGAATGTTCATTGGGTGTGATTGTAAATCTGACTTTTTTGGAATCTACGAAATATTCATCCGAATGACTTGTATGATATGAACGTTTTCGATTATTTGAGAGATTTTCGATCTGACTTTGATGAATAAGTATTTCATCGGTTATTTTCTGTAAAACAGAATCCAATACAATCTTCACATCATCATTAATTAGATCATTTTCATCCAAAAAAATAATATCATCATCATCGTCATTAGCATTAGCATTACCGATTGAAAAACATTTGGCAAAATCTTGAAATAAACCATTCGATTGAATATTTAATGATGATTGACTTGAGAGTATAGGTATTGCATTTAATCGATCGAATTCATCCATGCCATGTGAATATCTACAAAACAAAACAAAACAAGTCAAATATCGTCGTCGATCATCTGATGAGTGTAATCGAAAGGAACTTTGACCATGTCCATGATTGTAAAACTAAGTCACCAATCCCCGATCTTTTACGAAAAGAAAACATGTATGCAGCCCGAATAGCGTCCATCAGAGGGCGCTGTCATCCAAAAATCAGAAATTAGTTTATATTTATATTTTCTTTTTTGATTTTAATTAAAACTTAAGAAGAAAATCTCCATCGAAATTACTTCTTTACAATCTAGCGAGATCATTCATTATGAAGCAACAAAAAATTTTCTTTTCTATATATTTTTCTCTCTCTCTCTCTCTAACTTCAAAACGATCATCTCTTTGCTTGAGTGGAACTGAAGACTATAATTATACTCGAAACCAACTAATCTTCCATTCGTTTCTTCTTAAACATATCTAGTCATTACACTCAAACAGAACATCTTCAAATTGTAATGATTATTATAAATTTTCGTTCAATATATTGTTATTGTTGTTCAAGGCCTTTTTTTCTCTTTCTCTTTTTCTTCTTTGAAATTACCACGCAAGAATATTTTCCTTCTATTGTTATTTTTCACGATCAATTTATTAATGTTCGCTTTTTTTCTCCTCTGATTAAGATTTGTTCTCGAAAACAAAAACATCAACATATTCTCGAGTTGGTATTTTATTATTATTACTATGATTTATATGACGTCATCGAATATTTGCCCGATAGCTATGAGAATATCGAAATAAGTGTCAAGTCAAATTAGGAGATTTTTTCTGTTTCTGATTAGACAAAGACAGAGATTTCCTGCGAGCATAGAAATAGAAGAAAAAAAAAGTTTTTTCTTTACATAATAAATTCCATTGAGTTTGTGAATAATATGTATATGTTTTGAAAATCTTTCGTCGATCTTTAAAGCCGATTTATGCTACTTCTTAGTTTTTCTGCCACCAATCGTCGTTAGTTATGTCATAAGATTAATCATTGGTTAAACATCGAACCATTAAAAAGTTTTTTCTACTTTTGTCTCATTCATATAACATTGTGCTACTACTACTCAACTATTTATTATTATTCTATAGAGTTGTTCTGTTATTTATTTTTCGATTATTTCATATAATCTTTTCCTTTCAATCACAGAAACGCAAACCACCAACAGTGATAATAATAATAATAATAATAATAATAAAATCACATTTTTTACGCAAATACACCTCGTTGACAACTTCTATTCTTTTATTTTATTTTATTTTTAATAAAGATCGGTTTTTCTTCTTTTTTTTTTAACTTATTCAATTGGTAAGCGATCAAATGCTTTTATTTTTTTTCTCCTTGAAAGTAGCATACATATATAAAAGAAATTTGTAGCGATTTAATATCTCATTTACTTTAAAGAATAAAGAAGAAAGAGAAAAATGAGAAAAAAAGACACGCAATGAAGCAATGAATATGTCGACTAGAAACATAGAAAGATAGTTAGACGAGTGAAAATGTATTTGGAATGAATAATTAATTAAATTAGAACAACATATATAGCATGCTGAGTGAATATGTTGTTGTGTCGTTTCTGTGCCTATCGGTTCGATAAGGACGAAATATTCGATTTAGTTATAGTATGCTCATACTTCGAGCATCGAGACTAGCAGGAGCTTGAACATCAATCAAGAGAATCGAATAGAACATGATTATAAGTGAATAAAAGATTAGAAGAAAAAGAAAAAAAGAAAGGAAAAAAAGACAGAACTTATTGTCTGAACATCAAGTAAAATCGGATTTAGGAAAACTATGTTAATTATCGATGAGTTTTGCTTATTGGTTATATCATAGTAAAAGAAGGAAAAGAAGAATGAAAAGAATAAATCAGCAGTATAGATTATATGAAAGTATTTCAATATTTGTGCATGATTTTCTTCATTGAATCATGATAGAAATGAAAAGAGTTGCGTCTATCTAGGGAATAGAACAGGGGAAAATGAAGATAGCACGATGTTCTATGTATTTTTCTATTGAAATGTTGGATCATTCAACACCAAACATTAGAGCTTCCATTCATTTGCTTCGTCGTTTTTTTTTCAATTATCATTGCTCACGCTGTATTTGTATATACATAGATAGATCATTATTCATTCTTGGGTCAGAATACAACAAGATGAGTTAACTAAAAACTAGAGGAGAGGTGTGGATAGATCGATATATGAACGATCCCAAGTAGACATCCGCTTCATTAATGTGCCTTGTTTCCTGTCTCTATCGTCTATCTACAAAGCCAAACGACTTCTTCATTTATTTCCAATGAAATGCCAAACATATATATATATATGTTTATTTATATATAGATAGATAGAAAAATGAGCAAACGTATATGTAAGTTCTTTCTATTCATTCACTCACTCGATCTACTATCATCGTTTGATGAAGCAGACAAAGAACGAAGCGGAACATATTTTCTTGCTATGTTATGCTATACTATGTATGTACGCGTGTCTTTTTCTATATATGAGAATTAGATGAGATGTGCTTTAAACAGCATCGTCAACATCCTGCGCTTTTCCAAATGTTATGCAGTATTATAGCTGTCCGACAAAAATATGGCAGCGAACAAATGGAAAAGAAACCGATTAGAGGGACATGCGTATATCATCGTCATCGATGTGCTTGTTGTTACTTGCTATCACTACCCACGGCAAGTATGTGCAAGAAAGCAAAGCTAGTTAATAATGAGAATGCGCTTAGGCGTCGAACACATTTCTGTGTGTGAGAGAGAGCGCGATACAGAGGAGAAAACGGACATAGAAGAGAAGAGATCATCATCATCATCATCATCATGAATAGCGAAGCTGAAAAAAGAAAAAGAAATAAGAGGAAAAAGAAAAAAAAAGAGAGAAACAGGGAATTAAGAAAGACACATAAGGAAAAGAATAAGCAGAAGAAGAACTGGTATGTTGAGCAATTGTCTTTCTATAGGATGCATTACGACGACTGACTTTGCTGTTACTAGTCTCATACTTGAGTAATAGAGGCCAGAGAAGAAAGAGAGTAGTAGAAGAACGACAAGAAACAAACGAGAAAGAAAGAAGCAATAGCCGAGCGGCATCGCCGCCAGAAAGAAGATGATGGATTGTCAGTCGTCATCATTGTCGTGAAGCAAAAAAAAGACATAGACAATTTAATAGAAAATGGCAGAAACGATAGTGAGTGACAAAAAAAATCGGTCAGTATCAAAAGAGAAAGGAGAATGAGGAGAAGAAGAATAAGAAGAAGAAAAAAATAAGAGAGACACCGAAAGAATCGATGTGGTAAGTATGAATATGGCTGTTTTATGTGAAAGAAAAAAATCTCTGTTTCGTTGTTACCATTACAGCATTAATCATTTATTTAATCGATCAATTGTCTTGTGTTTTATCTGTTTTTATTCTTTTTTTATTTAACCAACTTGTCTACATCTTCATTTTCTGTCGGTAATAGTTTTTTTTTCTTGAGAAATATGAAAATTTTTTTTCTTCGATATTTATACGGCTTATATTTATAGACATAGATGCATCGTTTTTTTTATTTTCATCATTATCATCACTACTACTACTACGATTAGTAATCAAGTTTCGGCAGGGAATCTTGGGAGATAGTGATGCTATTAGGACTAGAGACTAAGCAGACAAAAAAAGAGAGAGAGAAAGCAACGCAGAAAGATAGATGTTGCTCGTTATTAAAACAAACGATATGAGAGCACATGCATGCATGCATCATGCATGTATGCCGACCGTGACTTCTCATACCAAGTATGAACGTCGGCAACAGGCAGATACGCATTCTTCGTTTATATATCGCGATATAAATACAAATATATATATATATATATTTATGTGTGGTATGTTTCTTTTAGATAAGATGATGAAGATGACGATGATGATGAATCAACAACGACTACTATCACGCAACTAGAATTAACGAGATTTTAGTTTGAACGATGGCAACGATTGAATTCAGCTGTTGTCTTTCTTTATGTCCATATGTTATCCGTCCACGATAAAATACGGATTTTAACATTAGAAACAGCTGCATATAAACAAACGAAAAAGCCACTGAAACCTTTATTAACACAATAATAATATAACAAAGAAAGAACATTATTATCTCGACTAACTATATCGCGAACAAATAAGTCAATCCATGAGTTCAACAATGACAAAATCGAAATCAAGCAAACAAATCGCATGCAAAGTCCGTATGCTTGATGATCAAGAACGATCATTTTATATCGATGTAAGTACCAGATCAATGTCATCAAGATAGTTCGTGTGTTTTCTTCCCCTCTCTTTATTCTCATTGAATATTTAACCTAACGTCAAGCATCATCAATCATAGTCGAAAAGTGTATAGTGTATTTGTCAAAACAAAGACACTGGAAAATAATCTTTCATTCATATTTGGCAATGGCCTTTCCATAAGTTTGTAGAGGTTAATTGCTTATTGCATACTAGTACATACGTATACATATACACATACACATATGCATACGTCTATCATCAACATCATCATTATTTGGATGATGACATTCGAGGTTATTATTATGGGAAATAATTCTCATCTGTATTTACTCTACACATACAATCGCTTGAGTGATTCAAGAGCTTCATTATAAACATTGTTCGTTCTTTTTTCTTCTAGCCAAAAGCCACTGGACAAGATTTATTTACTATTGTTTGTAATTCCATTGATTTACTTGAAAGTGACTATTTCGGATTGGAATATGTTGATAGTCATCGAAATGTTGTATGTTACCTTCGAACGAACGAAGAAGAAGAAGAAGAAATCATTTTTGTGTTGTTTAGTGTTGGCTTGAAATGGATAAACCCGTTCTTAAACAAGTTGCTGAAACAAAATTTTCATTCTGTATTAAATTCTATACTCCCGATCCCGGACAATTGGAAGAAGAATTTACGAGGTAAATATTCAATCTTCATTTGTTTGCCCTCAAGGCAAATCGACACTTAAGTTTTTTTTTTCTTTTGATTACCGAAAATCTTCTTCTTCTTCTTCTTGTTCAGGTATCTTTTTGCATTACAAATTAAACGTGATCTTAGCCAAGGCACATTACTATGCAGTGATAATACAGCTGCTCTACTTGCATCTTATGTTGCTCAAGGTAAATTGAGAACAACAACAACAACAACAACATAGAAGTTTACTTTTGTTCGATTTTATTCTAGCGGAAATTGGTGATTATTTGGAATCCTATAATAACAATCCAAGTTATTTAGCTGGACGAAAATTTTTTCCTCATCAAACAAATGAACATGAAATTCGTATTATGAATTTTCATAAAAATCACCTGTAAGTATCGACTAGTGCAAAAAGAAAAACGATGATGATTATTTATTTATTGTAAAGTGGTCAACTTCCGGCCGATGCTGATCTTAATCTACTTGATATAGCTCGAAAAGTTGAATTATTTGGAATCAAAATGCATCCGGCCAAAGATCATGAACAAGTCAATCTTAATCTAGCTGTTGCACATATGGGAATACTTGTCTTTCAAAATATCACTAAGATTAACACTTTTTCTTGGGCAAAAATTCGTAAATTGAGTTTTAAACGTAAAAAATTCTTAATTAAATTACAACCCGAAGGCTATGTAAGTTCAACAAAAAGAATAATTCAGTTTCATTTCATATGTTTTTTTGTTTTAACTAGGGTTATTACAAAGATACTGTCGAATTCTATTTTGATACACGTGATGATTGTAAAAATTTCTGGAAAAAATGTATTGAATATCATGCATTTTTCCGTTGTGTATCAATTAAACGACCGGCAAGATCACGAAGTCGAATATTAACACGTGGCTCATCATTTCGATATCAAGGTCGAACACAAAAGGAAATTCTCGAATATGCACGAGAGAATTACTCGAAAAATCGATCTTTTACTCGGTAAAATATGAAAAAATTGCAAAATTTTCGTTGAAAGAATTAAATTGTTTGTTTTTTTTTCTTTTTGAAGATCTTATTCAAATACCCGAACAGTTGCTCCTACAACCGGTCGATCACATCGTTCACCTGGCGGTGGCTTGAAAACATCCGATACAATGCGTAGTCGAGATACGAATATTTCATCGAACGAATCAGCTCGTCATACGACTCGTTCAAATCCTAATCCAACAACAATTGCAACCACCGATGTTCAATCAAACGATGCTTATCATCAAGTTTATCATGATGATTCATCGACACATGGCAGTCGAACATTAGATTCAAGATTTAGTCGTGATAAATACGATCTATCGGACGAGGACGATGATGATGATGATCGAGATAAAGAAATCGACAAACCTGTAAATGGTTCATTAGTAACTGATCAACCATTGACAAATATAACAAATCCTGATAATGATGTTAAACTTGTGACTGAAAATGAAACTGAAACGCCTATTGTTAGCAAAGATGCTATTGATTCGACTGAATTTGATAAAGGTAAGTCGCCGGGTGATGATGAACAAAATATCAGTAGAATCAAATCTGATGATGGAGAGGAAGAAGAAGAAGAAGATTATAGTGAATCGAATCATAAAAAAGAAAATCGAGTTAGTCTAGAAATCTATCATAATGATCCGAATGAGACGAGTAATCAACAAAGAAATGAGAACGATTCAGCGAAACGTTATTCGACATCGTTGAAAATGTATTTAAATGCGCGACATTCATCAGGTGGTTCACATTCGATATGTATAACATCGAATTTTTTTCAATCAACAAATAAAAACCAACAAAAAGAAAACTACGATGAAAACGATGAAGATGATCAACAACAACAAGAAAAAACCATCATACGACGTTCACATTCATTAGAACTTCAACGAACATTATCCGAAGATATAACTCATTCGCCGTCGAATTCTTCGACACCATCATCGCCATTAGAAATTCCACCTGTTGAACGTTTGATCGGCTCGAATCAACCGATGGAGAACTATCCGAATGATGATCGTGCGCCATCGGTTGTTATCGAAATTCGAGCTAAACCACATTCATTACCTCGTATGACCGACTATATTGAATATATTGATAGACGAACATTACCATCTGTCAACAGTCTATCATGGCAAGATGATACAATCGAAAATGATCAAAATATGCCAGTGAATGAGACTGAATCTCCCGAAGATATAATGGAATTAGTTCGACAACAAATTGAATTACTTGTTACAAAAATTGTTGAAGAAGAAAGACAAATCGATAAGATTGTCGACCGTCTCGTTGAACAGGCATGTTCACGAGCATTGAATCTATATTTAATGGAACGTCGTGCACAACTTTTTTCTGGTTCTCCTCATTTACCTCATCATAAATCGTGTATTTTAAGGTCCAAAGATACTGATAAAGATTCAGATAATAATATTCATAATCATAATCAGGATGTGAATAATTTAGCGTCGCGTTTACGTACGAAATCAAGTCCTGTAATAGGATCATCGATGACAACAACAACAACGACCGATTGGACTGATGTAAGCCGTAAACTGGCTGCTCAAACATGTTTTGCTGCATATCCAAGTGGAAGTAATCTACATGAATTAAATCGATCAGATTTTTCGACATTTTCCGAAGCGAAATTAAAATTTTTTAATATCGTTCCAACTGATGTCTTACCTTCTCGATCTTCTCTCTCGCTTCCTGCTCATCTTTCTCTTTCGACATCTGCTCCTAATGCTCTCTCATCTTCATCATCAACACATTCTTCTCGTGCATCATCTGTTTCTTCTTATGCATCGTCTATGCATGTACCATGTCTACCTGTCGTAGATAATCAGTTAAAACGTCATCAACGTCCATTATCAGCGCGTTTACTCGATTTCAGCGATGATTCTGATTCCAATCCGATAACATCAATAAGTACAAGTTTAAAAACTTGTATTCTACCAACAACTACAACTACAAATACTATGACAACAGTACCACCATCACCTCCTCCTCAACACCATACAGCTAATAGTCCTCTTCCTCCACCACCATTGCGTACTCAACGTCGTCTACATCAACAACAAAAACGACGTTCAAGTGAAGATCTTGGTTCATCCAGTGATGATTCACTGTCGTATCATTTAAATAAAGCAGCCGGTTTTCGTTCCGTTTTTCCTCAACGTAATCACCCGTACAAGTGAATCGTTCTTTCTATTGTTTATTTCTTTCTTTCATTCGATCGATCATTCATTCATTCTCTTTTGTTTCTCTATATTCTAACTCTAGTCATTATCCTGTTATTTTGACTTGTATATCTATTTAATTAAATTTACGCAGATCTTCGCTCTAGCTTCTATCCTAATGATTGATGAAAATATGATTTAGATTATTATTTTTCTTCTTCTTCTTCTTCTTTATTTTGATTAACTGAGATTGAGTAGTATATATTTTTGTTTTCTGTATGTTACGCTCATGGAATCCTATTATTTTGTTTACACGATCAGGGATATATATATATATATA
>Ga0097681_1004304_pt1 | contig 10223 bp, 10 predicted proteins | sample ThiBiot_750_plan_FD_72845 | JGI IMG/M metagenome (GOLD analysis project Ga0097681, IMG submission 72845) | Wastewater bioreactor microbial communities from Cape Town, South Africa - Thiocy_cont_750_plan - 1398105538144 (version 2) (version 2) ... | reverse complement strand
GTTGATAGTGAATAGGGCTTGCAGGGCAGGCTAAATGATAGATTGCATCTACCTCGACGGAAATAGGATAGCAAATATCATGACGTATGATTTCAAAATGAGGATGTTTGATTAAATCGAGTAGATTACGTTTATGGCCTGTATAGAAGTTATCTAAACAAAGAACTTCCCAACCCTGATTAAGTAAGCGACGACAAAGATGTGAGCCTAAAAAGCCAGCCCCACCCGTAACTAATGCCCTGCTTTTTATTGTCATAGTTTTCCAACTCTATGTGAAGAGAGAGTCCCTAAAAGGGGAAAAGTCTAGCATGCGCGTTTAGCCAAAATCTATGATTCCTATAGATTAAAGGACAGCCATCTACACAAAGGACAGCCATCTACACAAAGGACAGCCATCTACACAAAGGACAGCCATCTACACAAAGGACAGCCACCTGAACTTAATCTGAGTCTCAAATGGATGTCCCCTAAGCTCGCAAATGGATGTCCTCTAAGCTTGAAGCAATCTGAGTCTGAAATGGATGTCCCCTAAGCTTGAAGTAATCTGAGTCTGAAATGGATGTCCCTCAAATTTGGAGCATTGCTTAGCTAAGCAACAAATAAAGCGGATAAACTGACGAAGAAGCTGAAATGGGACAGCTGACAATGAAAAAGGATCAGTTTTGACAGGGCTTGCTGAAGCATTTATTGTGCTGCGTAGTTTTAGGTGTCAGGGAAAATGGTTATTTAGATAACATGAAGATAACAATTTATGGTTCAGGGTATGTAGGACTTGTGGCTGCGGCTTGTTTTGCTGAAGTGGGTCATGAAGTCCTTTGTATGGATGTAGATGAAAATAAGATCAAACAATTGCAAAATGGGCAGATCCCAATTTATGAGCCAGGATTAGAAGATCTCGTTCAATTAACAAGTAAATCGCATCATCTTCAATTTACAACCGATGTAAGCGCTGCCGTTCTCCATGGTGAATGTCAATTTATTGCTGTTGGAACGCCACCGGATAAGCAAGGCAACGCAGATTTGACTTATGTTTTGGCTGTGGCTGAGGCGATTGGCCAGCATATGAACGATTATATTGTTGTTGTAGATAAATCAACCGTGCCCATTGGAACAGCAGATAAAGTACGACAAACAATTAGTCGTGAATTGGCAAAACGCAATCAGACTCTTTCCTTTGATGTCGTTTCTAACCCTGAATTTCTCAAAGAAGGTGCAGCATTAGAAGATTTCAGAAAACCTGATCGCATCGTATTAGGGAGCGAAAGTGAAAATGCGCTGCGTTTACTGAAGCAACTGTATGCCTCATTTAACCATGATAACGATCGTATTATCACGATGGACACTCGCTCAGCTGAGCTCACCAAATATGCTGCTAATGCCATGTTGGCGACAAAGATTAGCTTTATGAATGAAATGGCACATTTAGCAGAGAAGGTTGGAGCTGACATTGAAAAAGTGCGAATAGGAATAGGATCAGATCAACGTATTGGTTATCACTTTACGCATGCAGGATGTGGCTATGGTGGTTCTTGCTTTGGCAAAGATATTCAAGCCTTGATTCATACCGCTCAAGAATATCAAAGTCCTTCAGACATTATCCAAGCGGTAGAAGAAGTTAATCATCGGCAGAAATTGCACCTATTTAAGAAAATCCAAGCACATTTTCAGGGAGATTTAACAAATAAGGTTTTTGCAGTGTGGGGACTTGCCTTCAAACCTGAAACCGATGATATGCGCGATGCGCCCAGTCAGATGATGTTGCGTGCTCTGTGGGAGCAAGGGGCAACTATTCAAGCCTATGATCCTGAAGCGATGAGCGAGGCAGAGAAGATTTTTGGCAAACGAAAAGATCTTCAGTTTGGCGCTTGTCCAGAAGATGTATTAGAAGGTGCCGATGCTCTAGTGATTCTAACCGAATGGCGAATTTTCAGAAGCCCAGATTTCAATAGAATCAAACATTTGTTAAAAATGCCAGTGATTTTTGATGGTAGGAATATTTATGATCCAGCCTTGCTTAAAAGTGCGGGCTTTATTTACTATGGCATAGGAAGAGGGAAATCTAGGGAGCTTTAATTTTCGCATAGGATTTTTCGGCTCCTGTCTACGCTATCGCTTCGATGCGGCTAGTAGTAGCATACCGTGGCATAAGCTGCAGCAGATTATGTACGTGTAGTTAAAAATTAGGTGCTGTGGCTGAAGCTCTCTGGTTTAAAAACAAAATATTTTCGTGAAAGAAAATTCCAACCAAAAGCTGTGCCCATGGCAGCTATTTTACTCATAGCTAAGGGAAGCCCAAGACCTTCAAAGGCCAAAAATAAGGCACTATGGTGAATGAATAATCCAACACCGCTCACGACATAGGTAAGGATGAATCGTGTTTTGCTGGAATGTTTTTGGCGATGAATAAAAACGAATCGATTACATAAAATGTAATTCACGAAAGTTGCAACCACAAAGCTCATAGTTGCAAGCATTAAGTAGTGTATTTGAAGATGTTGACGTAATAAAAGAAAAAGAGTGATATCAACAATAGCAGAGATCCCTCCTACGACTAAATATTGATAAAGTTTGGGATCTTGCGCAAGTTTAATAACAAAATTTCTCATCAGTATACCTAGAGAGCGGTGGCGACAATGCTGAAATTGAAAATGAAAAGAGTATATCTGGCAATAGGCAGGATGAACAATATCTAATGGCATACCAACCAAAAATTTCTATTATTATTGCGGTTAGAAATGCAAAATCTGAGCTTGCAGAAACATTGCAGAGTATTCGGCAACAAACTTATCCCTCTCTAGAAATCATTGTTGTTGATGGGGCATCCACGGATGGCACAGTGGAAGTAATTGATGCAAATAGAGATCTCATCAATATAAAAGTGAGTGAGCCTGACGATGGGATAAGCGACGCTTTCAATAAGGGACTTAAGCTAGCAACTGGAGACTATATTAATTTTCAAGGAGCAGGTGATACCCTATTTCCTGGAGATAGCATCACCGAGCTGTTTAGCGGTCTGGATCAAAGTTATGAATTAGTCTGCGGCAAAATTGTTCGTGTCAAAGAAGATGGTATCACTCCTTTATGGATTGCTCCCAAGCGTCATTCATTTTGCCGTCATCGTCTACTTTTCAAGATGGCATTACCTCATCAGGGGTTATTTACTCATCGGCGTTTTTTTGAGCAATTTGGTGATTTTGATAAAAATGTGCGTTATGCCATGGATTATGAATTATTACTACGGGCATACCATCAATTTCCCAAAACTATCATTAAAAATATCTTTATTTCGCATTGGCGTGCAGGTGGTTTAGGTGCCAATAAAATCTTTGAGGTTTTTGATGAATATCATCGTATAAAAGTAAAGCATCGTGTTGCTTCAAGTGTTATTCTTGCTGCAATAGATAAATTGAATCGATTTAAATATATTTTAAAAGCAAAATGGTTAAAATTAGCGTATTAACATGAAACAGATTTTTCATATCCTCCGTTATATTTATAGAAATAATCCTTGGTATGCTTTTTTGCCAAAACTATGTCAGAGCTTTTTTTACCAATGTTATAAGCGGCTTACAAAGAGAATTTTTACTAAAACACTTTTTAATGGCAAAAGAATATTTGTATATCCTCATAGCCCAGTATCATCTTCTTTCATTTATTCATCTTATCCTGATAAAGAAGAAATACAAATATTACGTCAATACGCAGATGCCAATACAGTTTTTTTAGATGTCGGCTCAAACATTGGCGCTTATTCGGTACTATTGATGGATAAGGTAAAAGCAGTTTATGCATTTGAAGCTCACCCTATAACAGTCAATTACTGCAAGATGAATTTTTTGCTGAATAATGTGAGTGAGCATTATGTGATTGAAAAAGCAGTTAGCGAAAATTGTGAACCAAAATATTTTTCAGATAATCACAATGCCAGTCCCATCAATGCAAGAGTCATGGATGCAACACAGGCAATTAAAGTTCAAGCAACGACTTTGGATGCTTTTGTAGAAGAGCAACAATTTGAGCCAGAAACGCAATTTATTCTAAAAGTAGATGTAGAAGGGTTTGAGCATGAAGTGTTTGAAGGCGCGAAAGGTTTTTTAGCAAATTCTGCTGTTCGTGCAATTATTTTTGAGACATTTTCAGCAAAAAATAAAGAAATTGTTGAATTATTTAAGCGATTAGGTTATCGCCTTCAAGGGATTGGTGACAACAATATGTTGGCATATAGATAGGAAATAGACAATGAGATGGCAAGTCAAAAAAGAAATCAATGAAAGCGTCTTCTATGTTTTGATTTTAGGACTTGCACTCTTACGGGCGTTAACTTCAAAAATATTGCCTTGTCCGGCAGATTTTGATTGCAATTCTTACATTCAGATGGCTAATAGCATTGCTTATGATGAACATATTCTCCCTCATCATGCAATGCGTATTTTACCCGCGTTGTTAGCAAAAGGCTTAATGATATTGGGAATGAGCCTTCACACTGCATTTCGGTTGCTTTCTGATGGCACTTATGTCCTTTTTGGCGGACTGATCTTTTGGGTGCTACGTCAATATGAATTAAAGGCATGGGTTGCTTTTGCATTTACATTACTTTGTTTAGCACCGTATCATGCGATGCGGATCCCATTGCAAAATGTTTACCAAGCTTGTGATATCATGACTTATCCTCTATCGCTTTTGCTGTTTCATTTCTCTTTGCAAAAAAAAATAAGATGGGTCTTTGCGATAGCATTAGTCAGCATATTTGTCAGACAGAATCTTTTAGTCTTGGGTGAGTTTTCCTTATTATATTGTTTTTGGCAAACACGAAGAAAAGAAGCATTAGGCTATATCTTAGCGTTAACAAGCGCTTATCTAGTCTTACAATGGTATTATCATGCCTTTTCTATTGTTACCCATCATATGATCCCTGATGCATCATTTTTTTCTTTTTCTCATATTTTGTGGATTATCGAAGATTCCAAAATTCTTGCGATATTGATCCCAATCGCCCCTTTTATTATTATTTATTTTAAACAAGGACTTCTATTTTTCTGTCGTAATTGGCATGTAGCGATGTATGTTGGTGCTTCTGCTGGTCAGCCTTTTTTAGCTTATCATCTGACAGGGAATAATTATGCGAGATTAGCATTGCAGGGATTATGGCTAATATTTCTTGCGGCAGGATTTTTGAGTAAAGGATCCAAGTGGTCAAATTCTTTAGTGATTCTATTTGTCACTTACGCACTTGCTATCTATTTCTCATGGGGGATCCCACAGCGTCTTTTATATATGGGGTTATTTAGTGTAGGCGCGCTGTTCATTCTATTGATTGAGCAAAGAGCCAAGACAAGGGAATTGGCAAGTGCTTGATTTTAAATAGTGTGCCTTCACGTTTAAAATGCTCATTCCTTTATATATAGACGAGAAAACGTTCTGACAAAGCAAGGATGATCTCATTTTCAGGAAAAGAAATATCTTTTTCATTAAGTGCGCAAAATCTGATATGCCGTTGGATATACAGCATCAGCCCATCTTTTATACATTTGAGAGGAATAATGTATACCATCAGATGCAAAAAGATAAGGTAAAGGGGCGCCTGTGGTTTTATCAATAGCATCTTGTCTAGTTATTTGGGTTAGATCTATATAATGAATTTGGCCTTGCCCACGGTTTTCTTCGTTCGTTCGTCTGATAATATCTTGCGCCGCTGCATTAAATGCATCAATGCTTTTTGCTATCCCTTCTGGTGTGTTGTAATTTTTAGCCTTTTGGATTTTATCACGCAGGATCTTTTCATCTAATTCCACCTCTGCATGATTATTTTTAATGGTCTTCACAGCATTGGTGGCAATTGAAATTTCATTCATTTTATGACGAACTTCTTCATATTGGTTCGCCCGTTCGGCCAATCCTATTTTATTATAAACAGAAGGAGAGACATCCCAGGCAGGGATAGAGAGAACAATAACGCGTGCTGGATTGTTATGAGCGAATCTAATAGATCGATTCAATAATTCTTTAAAATGATATTTATAATCATGCAAGCTATGTCCACGATAAAGATCATGCATACCAATAGAAAGCACAACAAGATCATAATCGCCGATCTCATAGCGGGGATGATGAGGATTAGAGGATGGCTCAGCTGCATTTAAGGCGCCTAGCAAATGTTTGGTCGTGTCGTCGCCAAAACCATACATTTTGCTCTCATCAATAGGAATATGATTTTCTTTGAGCTCTTTTATTAATTGTAGAGGAAAGGTTCCTTCTTCTTGTTCTTTTACTAAGTTAACTCCCATGAAGGAGTCTCCTAGAAAAAGGATTTTTTTCTTATTGCTAGAAGGTGTTGAGGTGCAGGCAAGTAGCAGGGTTACGACACACAAGACTAGAGCATTCATTGAAACTTTATATTTGCGCATAAGCAACCCTGGTGATATTGGGATCAGAGAATGGGACCTTCTTTAGGTTTTAAGAACTTTCTAAAGTAGTAAGATTCGTACTCACCTTCATTATGATAGCCCAGTGAGATATAAAATGCCGGCGCCCCAAATTTTATGCGTTTTAGGCTAGTGCTAAGTTCTAGGGTATGGCAATCTTTCTTTTTAGTATATCTCTCGGCGCGTTCAAGCAGCATTTGTCCAATGCCTTTGCGACGATGAGATTCATCTACTACTAAGCTAACAATTTTTGCATAGCGCTCTGTGCAGTGAAATAAATCATAAATGTGCACAGCAATACACCCGATGATATTGTCCTGCTCATCCGTTGCTACCCAAGCGATATCATTGCTACCTAGTTGATAAAGCGCAATTCTTGCCATTAGATTTTCTTCGGAAATGGGATAACCCAATTGTGCAATGAGGGGCATAAGTGCTTTGACGTCACAGAGTGTGACTTTACGTATTTTTATTTTCATGGGCCTTTTGTACTAATATTGATTTAGTTTCGTTTTGTAAAATAATTTCTTGTAAATCTTTCTTGATAACCTCAGCCCACATTTTATGACCAGCCGCTGTGAGATGGATCTCGTCATGATAGAGAGCTTTGATCTTATCTTCAGGAAGATCTGCTAGATGATCTCTTAAGTAAACCACTTTGACATGGTATTTTTCTAAAGTTTCTCTGATAGCTTCATCAATATCGCTTAAGCCTAGTAATTGCGAACGACTAGGTGTGATATAAATGAGATGGTTGCGCTCATTTTGGTTGAGATAAATATCAAGACGCTTAAGATGTGAAACTGCTGATTCAATAATTTTGGTTTTTTCCTTGCCTTCTAATGCCGCATAATTTACTGCGGGTGTTTTTTGTAAATGAATTTGGTAGACGATGTATTGCAGCAATTCTTCTAATGCGTAGTTTGGTTTTCTTGTCCAAAAGGGTTGCCCCCCAATACGGGTCAATCCTCGATAAAAATCACCTTCAGGAAAAACGCTGACGTAAATTTGTGCAGGCAAAAATTCCATTTCTTTGACTAAGGCATGAACATTATTAATTCCCCAGGCATTTACCCCAGCGTTTCCTGCAGTATAACCCGTGAAATCTTTAACGGCCTGATAAGAGAACAGTTCTTCATTAGAGATATAAGAACCACCATACGTAACAGAATCACCTAAAAATAGAATGTTACGATGAAAATCACCCTCAACCCAATCCTCTTCAGCTCTCAAGCCTAAATTATTAATTTTTATGATCTGCTGAGGATTGCGTGCCACGATTTGATTAGGGATGGGACGGTAACCATAAACGGGGTGAGACTGATAAACAACAATTTTTCCTAAGCCGAAGAACTTTTCTCCTGCCATATTTGCAAAAAAAAGTGAAACACTAATGAGTAATGCGCTTACCCCAAACAAAGTCAGTTTGGGGTAACGTTCAAAGAAGTTGCGTTTCATAAATTTAAAATAAAGTATAAATAAAGGGAGCAACAGCCGAACCTTGTGTAAACACAATCAACGCTCCAAGCAATAATAGGACAGAGATAATAGGTGCCAACCAGAATTTTTTTCTTACTCGCATGAAACGCCACAAATCAATAATTACATCCATCATTAGTAGGGTTTCTCCATATGTTGTGAGTTTCGTTCGGGATGAGGAAGGATGCGATAAGACTGTTTATTTTTATCAAATGAGCGCTGCATCGGATCTTTCTTTCCAAGACGCATGAGGATCCCCATAGGGGTAATAAGAAAGAAAAATAGGATCCCTAACAATACTCGAGTATTAAACCATCCCAACATAGCGCCAAGTTTCATCCAGGGTGTGTAAATAGCTTTCAACCATAATGGTTGAATAAGCGTAGGGATGAGGATCACGATACCAATAGCATAAGGCCAGCTTGGCGTAAGATGGTCCTTCAGGAAAGGGATCAGCACCCCAAAGATACCTATCATGCCAAATGATAAAATAAAGCCAAATTTACGAAGTTGTGATTTGTCTGTAATAGGCTTGTCCATGTTATTCCTAATCTAAAACGAATTCTTCACGCCAGTTATGAGTTTCCTGCCAGACAGGTTGCTCTTTCTTTGCCAGCAACACATTCTCTAATACAAGGTAGTCCATTTCGGTACGCATGAAACACCTATAGGCATCAGCAATAGAGCAAACAATAGGTTCTCCTCGTACATTAAATGACGTATTAATTAAAACCGGGCAATTGGTAATGTTTTCGAAAGCATCTAATAGCTGATAGAAACGAGGATTCGTTTCTTGATGTACGGTTTGTAGTCTAGCTGAATAATCTACATGGGTTACAGCTGGTATGGCTGAACGAGGTACATTCAGTTTTTCAATGCCAAAAAGATTTTCTTGCTCAGGTGTCATTGGGAGGCGATATTTTTCAGTCACATTGGCGACCATTAGCATATAAGGGCTCACGCCTTCGAACTCAAACCATTCGCTGACTTTTTCACTTTTTATCACGGGTGCAAACGGGCGAAAAGATTCTCGATATTTTATTTTTAAATTCATCACTGATTGCATTTTCGGACTGCGCGGATCGCCAATGATGGAACGTCCACCTAAGGCACGTGGACCAAATTCCATCCGGCCTTGAAACCAACCGACGACATTTTCATCGGCTAATAACTGCGCAACCTGAGGTAGCAAAGTGGTATCAGGCATCACCGTATATTTTGCCTGAATGCTATCGAGGTATTGGGTGATCTCATTTTGGGTAAAACGTGGGCCTAGATAACTACCCATCATGCTGTCTTTAGCAACGGGTGTACGCTCTTCGCCAAGATATTCATACCACGCACTTAAGGCCGCACCGAGAGCGCCGCCTGCATCACCTGCGGCAGGTTGTACCCATATATCTTTAAATATTTTTTTTCGCTGCAATTTTCCATTGGCAACACAGTTCAGAGCCACGCCACCGGCTAAGCAAAGATAGTCGGTGTCTAGTTCCTTTTGGGCAGTCTTTGCCAATCTCTGCACAATTTCTTCGGTAATAACCTGAATAGAACTTGCGAGATCCATTTCTTTTTGGGTTATGTCAGACTCTGGTTGCCGTGGTGGACCACCAAAAAGCTCATGGAAGCGATGGTGAGTCATGGTGAGGCCGGCGGGATAATTAAAATAGTCAAGATTGAGCCTAAACGTACCATCTTCTTTGAGATCAATTAAATGCTCATATATTTTCTCAACGTATTTAGGCTGGCCATAAGGCGCAAGTCCCATTAATTTATATTCGCCAGAATTGACTTTAAAGCCTGTGTAGTAAGTGAAGGCTGAATAAAGCAAACCTAATGAGTGTGGAAAATCTAGTTCCCACTGAGGAATGAGCTTATTTTGATCACCTAACCAAACAGAGCTGGTCGCCCATTCACCAACCCCATCTAAGCACATGACGGCAGCCCGTTTGTAAGGGCTAGGGAAAAATGCTGAAGCGGCGTGTGCTTGATGGTGCTCTGTAAATAAAAGAGGAGGAAGATTTTTTTTTGCAATTCCTGAGAGCTCTGATAAAGAGGTTTTTAAGAGATCTTTAAGGAATAATTTTTCCTTCATCCAAACCGGCATTGCTTGTAAAAAAGAGCGAAACCCTCGTGGTGCAAAAGCCAGGTAGGTTTCTAATAGGCGTTCAAATTTAACAAAAGGTTTATCATAAAAAACGATGTAATCAATTTGTTTAAGTGAAAGCCCAGCTTCTCGTAAACAGTATTGGATGGCATATTCAGGGAAACGGGGATCGTGCTTTTTGCGAGTGAAGCGCTCTTCTTGAGCCGCAGCAACAGTGA
>Ga0097681_1004303_pt1 | contig 10223 bp, 11 predicted proteins | sample ThiBiot_750_plan_FD_72845 | JGI IMG/M metagenome (GOLD analysis project Ga0097681, IMG submission 72845) | Wastewater bioreactor microbial communities from Cape Town, South Africa - Thiocy_cont_750_plan - 1398105538144 (version 2) (version 2) ... | reverse complement strand
TGTGCTGGTGGCGAGCTCGGCTCGTAGCCGTTCCGAGCTGGCGGCGCCGTGCAGGTTAATACGAGCAAGGCTGGAGAACGGCACGGAGCTTCGTGCTCGCTCGATCGGTGGTGCTGCTGAGGTGTGAGTGTCGCAGCTGTCGTCCGAAGAGGAGCGCGACGACAGCTGGCGCGCCGAGAGTGCCGAGGGTGGAAGCCGACCAGGCGACGAGGTGGGAGACGATGGAGCCGAGACGGCGCTCTGTGTCTTGGGCAGCGGCGGCGGCAGTGACGAGAAGATGATGAGCGACGAGTGCTCGCGCTCGTTGGCTCGCGTCGAGACCAGCATCTCTTGGCGGCTCTTGACGCTGAGCGTGCGCTCGAGAGTCGGCGTTCCGGGTGTTGAGGACGAGAGCGGCTTGGGCTTGGTGGTGATGACGAGGTCGTCCGAGGTGGAGGAGGTGGTCTTGGAGGAGTTCCGGAGGGCCTTGGAGGCCTCCTGAAGCAGACGCGAAGAGGTGGCAGTGGCGGCGGTGGCGGTGGAGGGCACGGCACCGATCGAGACCGACTTGTGCGGCCGGCGCGGTGAGGTGGCGGGCGAGAGCGACGGCGACTTGAGGATGGTCTGCTGCTTCTTGGCCTTGGCCTTGGTGAAGTGCAGCACCATGTCGGTGAGCCACGACTTGGTGTCGGAGGGCGCGCCGTCGCACGCGAGCAGGAACTCGGAGGACTTGTGTTGCACGACGATGGCGGTGCCGTCGTCGCTGCTGCGAACGCTCGAAATGTCGGCGAGCGGCAGCACGTGAGTGGTCTCCTCGTCGGCCTTGCGCGACTTGGTGATGAGCAGGAGGTCGGAGAAGAGGTAGACGTTGCGGTGCTTGGAGCGCGTCGAGTGGGCGCTCGAGCGCTCGAGCATCTTGGCCTCGCGCACGAACCAGCGATCGGGCTGGATGAGGTGCAGCTCGGCGGCGTTGCGCGCGCACAGACGCGCCTGGATGCGCATGAGTGCCTGGCCGTTGCGCGAGACGCGCTGCGAGACCTCGAGCATCTCGGCCACCTCCTCGAGCTTCTCCTTGGCCTGTTGCAGCTCGAGGAGGTCGGCGTGGCCCGGCGGCGTGGCCTTGATGAGCGCCTGCAGCAGGAGAATGTAGCGCGGCACGCGCTGCACCGGCATGATGAGGTAGTCCTTGAGCGAGAGGCCGCGCACCTCGGGCTGCTCGTCGAGTTGGCGCAGCAGCTTGCCGCTGCTGGGCGATTGGTACATGCGCTTCAGCACCTCCTGCGAGCGCGGGTAGTGGTTGACGTAGTTGGAGTACAGCCGCAGGAACTGCACGATCTCGAGGAACACGCCGCCGAGCGTCGACGACTCGCTCCACTGCCGCTGGCACTCGAGCAGCTGCTCGAGCAGCCGTCGATGGTACGCCAGCAGCACGTCGATCTGGCTGAAGAGGCTCTTGAGGTCGTCGGCCGACACGGCGTCGGCGTGCATGAGCGCGTTGGCCTCGAGCGGGATGCGATAGAAGAGCGCGATCGTCTCGAGGTAGTTGACGTACGACTGCTCGCTCTCGACGATCTCGCTCGCGACCTTGTCTCGTCGCGACGGCGCGCTCGATGAGCTCGAGCCACTCGAGGGAGAGGGTTCTGCTGACGCCGTGGGTGACGATGACGAGGATGACGATGACGCCGAGGCTTCTGTTGAGGAGGGTAGCTCGGCTAATGGTAGTGGTGCCAGCGGCGGCGGTATCGCCTCGTCGCGAGTCGAGAGCGACGACATGGGAGGCAGAGGAGAGAGTGGTGGTGATCGCGGCGGTGGCTCGGTGCGTGGTGACGACATGGATCGCACACGAGGCGACGACATGCTGCGAGGCGAGGGCATGGAGCGCGGCGATGACATGCTGCGAGGAGGCGGCGACGACGACGACAAGGGCGGCAGAGGCGACAGCGGTGGTGATCGTGGCGATGGCTCGGTGCGAGGCGACGACATGGAACGCACTCGGGGAGACGACAAGGCACGCAGTGAGAGCGGCGACAGCGGCGGCGACGAGACGGCCACGGTCGGAACCAGCAGCGGCGGCAGCGCAGGCAGCGACGGCGGCCGTCGCGCAGGTATGTCGTTGAGCGAGCGCGATAGCGGACACGCAGCGAGAGGCGATGAGATGCCCGGTGACGACGAGGCCGATGAGGTCGACGTCGCGTCCGAGGACGTGTCGTCTACAGCACGCGGACTCGACATGTGCGTGTGCGTGTGTGTGTGCGAGAGAGAAGGGCAACAGCAAGAAGGACGAGCGAGGAAGGAGCAACGGCCACTGCCTTCTTCAGCCTCGTCTCTCGTATCAGCAGCAGCTGCAGCGGTACAGAGGCGGCGGTTGGGTGGCGTTGGCGCGCGCGATTCTTATCTACGCGCCTTCGGGGCAAACAGCACCAAGCAGCTGCTCCGTGACACCCAAACCCCAAACCCCAAACCCCAAATCCCACCAAACCCACAACAGAGAGATAGGGGACATGCAGACGCAGCGAGTGTGCTCGTATCTCGGAGATATTGCGGTTGCGCTTCCGTGAAGCCGCCCGCATCGGCACCACCACAATAAGCTCGCTCGAGTTCCTCGTCGATGTTGATGACCTTCACTTGGTGGGCGACACATATGGCCTTGCGGCACGGGCACCGAGGGAACCCGAGCCTTCCCTCCTCGCTCGAGCAAGGTGTGGTTGCACACAGGGCTTGGTTGCACACACTCGGGCTTGCATTGTGATATCGCCTGTCTGCTCGCTGCCTCATCCACACATCCATCCACACATCCACACAACCTCAACGATGACGACGCTCGAACCTGAGGAACTGTACTTCAAGCTCCCCGACACCACACGCATCGCCGCACAAGCATGGGGCAGGAGCGACGGCACACTGCGCGTGCTGGCGGTCCACGGCTACCTCGATAACTGCGCCACGTTCGCGCCCTTGGCTCGCTTGCTGCTGCCCGAGCTGCCCGAGCTGCGGCTCGTGTGTATCGACCTCTCGGGCCACGGCAAGAGCGACCACCGCGAGCCGTTCGCGTATGGCAACAGCTGGATACTCGAGATGGTCGAGGTGGCCGACTCGATGGGCTGGGAGAAGTTCCATCTCATGGGCCACTCGGCTGGTCAAGGTACGTGTGGCGGCTGCTGCATCAGCATCTCGGATACCACGGCCTTGCTGACATCGATGCGCCGCCCTCATCGCGCAGCCATGTGTGCGTCGTTCACGGGCCTCTTCCCACAACGCGTGCAATCTCTGATACTGATCGAGGGTCTCGGGCCTGAATCCGCTCCGCCATCTCGCGCCGTCGATCGCGTGCTCCGCATCCTCGAGGACCGACGTCGCAACGTGCGTCGCAGCGCCAAGGTCTATCCGACGTTCGAGGCCGCGGTCGAGCGTATGCTCCAGGCCGAGGCGCAGCTCTCGGAGCCGTCGGCCCGCGTGCTGGCTCGTCGTGGCACCGAGCGCGTCGCCGGCGGCTTCTGCTTCTCGCACGACCCGCGGCTGCGCGGCTCGCTCAACAGCATCGCCACCGAGGAGCAGGCGCGTGCCTTCATCAAGCGCATCGTGTGTCCGGTGCTCGTCATCTGGGGCAGCTATCGCTGGTACCCGCTGAACGAGCCGCTGCTCGAGGAGCGCGAGAAGCTCTTTGCGAACCTCTCGGTCGTGCGCCTCACGGGCAACCATCACGTGCATCTCGAGAAGCCCGACTCGTGCCTGCCGCACGTCAAGGCCTTCTACGACTCGGTGCTCGCCTCGTCGTCGACATCAAGCACCGTCACGACGCGAGCTCGATTGTAAATACACACTCACTCTCACTCTCTCACACACTCCCACACGGACATGTCTCTCTCGTTGGCCATTTCTATTGTGTGCTGCTAGTAACAGTCGAGAATCTGCGTGTAGTCGTCGCTCGAGTCTGCCGCGAACTCGTCGTGATCCTCCTGATAGATGGCGTCGATCTCGCACTCGTTGGCCCGCTCGTGCCACTCGCCGCTCTCGGCCAGCTGCAGCACGGCCGCGAGCGCCTCGCGAACGTGTGGCTCGAGTTGCGAGCCTCGTGCCTTCTGCTGCCATCGCACCAGAAGCAAGCACGCCGCCTTGCGCGACAGCCGATCAGTGTCTTGCACGGCGGCGCTCGCCAACAGCGATTCGACCTCCCAGAGCCGATAGAGCTGCACCAAGTGCTGCAGCGAGCTGGCGTCACTCGAGTGGAGCGCCAGCTGCTCGAGCAGCGTCTCGAGCACGCGCATGGCGCTCACCTTCACCTCCCAGTCCGTGTCGTGGCGTATGATGCCAGGCAGCGCTTGCCAAGCGGTCGACGCCTCACACCACGCGACCAGAGCCGAGAGCGACCACGAGTGCTGCAGCCACTTGGCCAGCAGCGCCAGCGCCGCTCGACGTAGACTCTCCTCTTGGTGCACGAGCTTGCCCAGTAGGCGCTCGTACACCGCCAGCCAGTTCTCGTTTCCGACCGCCGCCCGCCAGTGTCGCTCCACCTCTGACGTGCGCTGCAGCTCGCCACAGCCACATGTCTGTCAGTCAGTCAGATCGTGCTGTCTGTCACGCTTGGCTGGACGTACTGCAATCGTCAGAAGCGCGTTCTGCTGCACGTAGAGCTCCTCGTCATCCAACAGATCCAGTATGCGTCCAATGAGCCCGGCGTGATTGATCGCCTCTGCGAGATCATCGTCTTTTGGCTGTGATGCGTTCAACCGCCATGAGTCGGTGCTCGTTCAGCGCCAGCTCACTCGACACCATACCAGCAGAGCGGCCAGCGTACTGAGCGCCGAGTCTCGCAACTCCCACACGGTGCTTGCCATCAACAGTTGCAGTACCTCGACCAGCTCTGGCACGAATGGCTCATGCTGCAGTTCCTTCTGCTGGTTAGCAGCCTCACAACAACTGCATCATCATCATCATCATCACCGCTTGCGTACCGATGCGAATCGCAACGCAAGCTCGGCATCATCGCGCCACTGGCACAACAGCTCGAGCGCACAGTGCACGACGTACGCCGGGTGAGCCATGTCGCGTATGAGCGCCACGATGCCTTGCACCATGTGCTCGAGCCCTCGATCTCGCAGCACGTCGTCTCGTGTGTTCCGATGCGCAACCAGCTCGCGTAACAACGAAAGCGCCGCGACGCCGATCGCTGCATTCGAGCTGAAGGTCGCCAGTGAGTGCAGCGCAAAGTCACGCCACTTGAGTGCGCGCATCAATCGAATGTCGTCGAGCGTCTGCAGCTGATGTCGCGCTCCATCGAGCAGATACTGCACCACGCTGCTGCGTAACCGCTACAACCTCACTCGGTCAGTGAGTGCTTCCGACGTGTAGGAGTACGCATGCATACCGCAATCACTCGGCCTTGCTCGACTGCATCGCGCAGCTGCTCTTGAATGCGCGCCACCCACTCTCTGCCGCTGCTGCTCTCGAGCTCGATTCGTGAGAGCACGGCGGCAACGACGTTCGGCTGCGACTCGAGCAGCGGCTCCAAGCTCTTGGCCAGCACCGAGACGCCTGAATCGTTTTGGTCGGTACCACACGAGAGCAATCCAAAGAGCCTGCTCGCCACGAGAGCCGTCACGACTTGCGCTGCTCGCCACGATACGATTCGATCCGAGTGCGGCAGCAGCGCCAGCACCGCCGGCACCAGCTGGAACTCGAGCGCGAATCGACGACCACGCTCCAGTCCTTCATCATCTGGTGCCGAATGACGAGTCGGAATCGTTGGTGTTGCTGACAATGTGCCATGGTCACGTGAGGTCTCGAAGCGCTCTCGAACAGCCGAGCGATAGGTCGGCGCAGTGTTGGTGAGCGACGAGCAGTCGAGCTCGCTCACGCCACACGTGATCATGCGCACGACATCGAGCGAGCACAGCCTCTCGTCGTTCGATGGCGGTGGCTGAAGAGTGGAATCGATGAGTAAGCGCTCGCGCAGGCCAGTGCCAATGTGAGGTCTTTGAGCGACGAACTCGATGGCGTGCGGGTGAGCGCTCGTGAGAATGGCGGCCAGCAGTCGCGCTGCGTGAGAGGCCACGTGAACCGAGTCGGCCTTGAACGAACCGAAGCACAAGTTGCTCAAGTCTTGTGGCTCGTCACTTACTGCTGCTGCTGATGATGATGAAGTCGCCGGCTCACTGACTGATGCAGCAGGAGCTGTTTGTGCAGCCTTCGATGCGTCGTTGCTCGAGGAGGAGCGATGGCGCTTGGGCTGCGGCTCGATGGCTTCCGAGTCGGCTTGCGTGGAGGTCACGTCGTCGATCGATCGTTTGAGAGACCTTTGCAACGGCTCATCGGCACGAAGAGTGTGCGAGCGACTCGTGCGAAGCAGCCACTCGGTGCCAGCTGAGTGGCGCAGGGCGCGTGTGAGAGCCGACAGCGTCGAGTACACCTCGAGAGCCTCGCATCGCTCCGGTGTGCGGATCGCTGCGCCGTCGCGCACCATTGCAACCAACGAGCCATCGAGCTCTCGGAACGCCGCCTCATCGCCGAGAGCATGGCCGATCAGCCTCACGACTCCAGCACGCACGCGAGCATCGCTTACATTCGCCAGATGCGCCGCATGGGCGTTGAGCAGCTGCGCCACGCGTTGTGGCGCGAACGACAGCAGCGCCTCGGTGAGCTTGTTGAAGCGTGTATCATCGAGCTCACCGTCGGGAACACGAAGCAACGCAGAGAAGTACACTTCCGCCGGTGCCTTGGGTGCCGTACGAGAGGCAGAGCTGCTTGGACGAGGCGCAGGAACAGCAGCAGCAGCAGCCATCAACGAGAGAGGAAGCGAATGAGGCGGATCCCTGAGGAAAGGGCCGTATGTGTGGTGTTTCTTTCGGTTCTTACCGCGAGTAGGGCTGTCGCCTGAGGCATCACCGAAGCAAGAGCGAAACGCGAGAAATTAGCGATCGTAAGGTTCCGCCGGAGCGCCATTGCTTGACGCTGCGAGTGCTCCATTCCTTCGCCTCGTTGCTTCGTTGCCGCCTCTCTCTCACACACCCACACACGAGATCGCGATAGAGCATTAGCAGACCCACCGCGTAGCCAGGGCCACGAGAGGCGTCTCTTGCGTTTCGTTGGCGATCCGCACGTTGCTGGGGGTGGGTAGGTGCGCGGCGTGATGGGAGCGCAGTACTCGCAGGCGGTGTTCCAGCCGCCGCTCGACCCGTCGTACACCGAGACGCTCGAGGGCCTGTTCTGGATCCACAGCCAGTACAACCACCTGCCGGCGGTCTATCACCGTTGGAGGGGCCGCGATGGCCAGAGGTATCGTTGCGATCGTTGTGCAGAGACGTCTTGCGAGTGGGCGGCGCGCTTACTCGTGCTTTCGATAGTGCGTACTTTACACTTCTCTACTGCGGCGGCCACGCCGAGGACCTGGGCCAGATCCAAGGCTGGATGCGCATGCTGCGCGACACGCTCCACGTACGTGTACCCACTGATACCTCGCTGGAAGGTAGAGGGCGTGCGCGTGATACTGATACGTGGGGCGACCTGCAGGTCGATGTGTTGTCGTTCGATTACACGGGCTACGGGCTGCATCTCGGCACGCCATCCGAGAAGAAGTGCTACGACGACGTGCGCACGGTCTACAAGCACATGACCGACTCGCTCAACATTGCGCCCGAGCGAATCATCTTGTACGCGAGATCTCCATCGAGTCGAGTCGAGAGCCAGAGGAGAGCTCGCGCTGATTGTGTTGCTGTGGGCGCTCTCTCGAATGCAATAGGGTTGGTAAATCACTCGGCACCGGAGTGGCGCTCGACCTCGTGTACGAGCTCTCGAAGCAGCAGCAGCCCAAGACCAAGCGCAGTCGCTCGGTGCTGCAGTTCCCGCTGCAGCATAGTCCGACCGTGTTCTCATCGACCGCCACACCAAAGCGCTCGGCGACGCTCGATGTACGTGATCTCGATCTCGATCTCTCTCGATCTCGCTCGCACTCGCACTCACTCACACACTCTCGCAACAGGAGGTGCCAGCTCGATCACCTGTGGCAGGAGTGGTGTTGCATTCACCTTTCACGTCGTTGATGGCACTCGTCGGCAAGGTCAACAAGCACAACAACAAGGGCCTCGAGGATGCGTTCGTCAACGAGAAGAAGGCGGTCGCCGTCTCGTGCCCGACCTTCGTCGTTCACGCGGCGCAGGACGAGCTGATTCCTGCCAAGTACTCGCGCGTACGTGCTCGCCATCGCACACCACACTCGTAGCGAACGACCGAGCGACCGGTGAGCAAACCTTGGTCTCACGGTACTCGCTGCTGCCTCAGAAACTCTTCGCCAAGCTGCCGTGCAAGTGGCGCATCGTCGAGATCGAGGAGGCCGGCCACAACAACATCGAGTACGCCGACGACTACCTCGACGCCTTCCTGGCCTTCATCGACTTCCTCGGCAAGGCGCGACCCGACTTCCTGCCGGCGGTCTTGGCACCGAAGCCCGTGCCGAGTACGACTCACTCACTCGCTCGCTCGCTGGCTCGACCAAGAGCTTGCTGCTCACTAATCGTTGCCTCGCTGGTGCAGCACCGTTCGTCAACACGGCCATGGAGGTCGAGCGTTGGTTGACGGCGCTCGACATGCCGCAGTACGCCAACACCATGGTGTCGTTCGGCTTCACGGACCTGGCGAGCTTGCAGTCGTTGCAGCGCCTCGATCTCGAGGGCATGGGCATTCCCGAAGAGCACATCAACGCGATCCTGGCGGCCGTGGTCGACATGAAGAGCGAGCCACCGCCGTTGCCGGGCGCCACCTCGGCTCCCGTGCTCTCGAGCATGAACTACGACTCGGACGACGACTCGGCGGGCAAGTCGCAAGGCAGCGGCAGCAGTAGCGGTAGCAAGATCTGTACGTCGCGCGCTCGTTGTTGCGGTGGTGGTTGCTTGCTAACGAACCATCGAATCGCACCTCTGTGCATGCGTGTCGCTCGAGTAGCATCGTCGAAATCATCGGACGTCTCAGACAATGTACTCGACCGCAAGAGGAAGACTTCGACGTCGAGTCGGCACAAGCACAAGCCATCAATCGGCTCGGCGAGCGACATTGACAGTGAGCTCGAGGACGAGAAATTCATCCATCTGCTTGGCGCACTGGACGAGACCTACCGTATGTCAGATCGGAAGGCGCGCTCGCGCTCTCTCTGACAATCGGTTCTCACTGACTGCTTGCGTGGTTGCAGAGAAAATTCATCTTCGCCAGATGCCATCGACGTGGCGCAAGTCGATCTCGTTCGCCGCATCGACCAGCATCAACTACTCGCACATCCAGCAGGAGAAGGTGCTCTCCAAGTCACTGTTTGGCGAGGTGACCAAGGGCAAGTTGGGCGACACGCAGGTGGTGGTGCGCGTGCTGAACCACAAGCGCGCGCAGATACGCGAGTTCTGCAAGGAGTCGCTGGTGCTGAGCCAGCTGAAGCACCCGAACGTCGTCAACACGCTCGGTGCGTGTCTCTCGAAGGACAAGCCGCTCTGCATTGTGCTGGAGTACCTCGGTGGTGGCTCGTTGTACGACTACCTCCGACGCAACCCCGATCTGACGCTGGAGCAGCGCTTGCGCTTGGCGATCGCCATCACGAGCGGCCTCGATTACCTGCACACGCGCATTCCCGTCATCATTCATCGTGATCTCACGTCGCGCAATATCTTGGTATGTGCATGCTCTCTCGCTCTCTCGCTCTCTCTCTCGAGCGCTCATTGATTGCTCCTCGTTTGTTCGATAGCTCTCCGAGGAAGGAGTGCCGAAACTCGCAGACTTTGGTCTCGGTCGCCCGCCGTCGTTCATCTGGATGTCGCCCGAGTTGTACAGCAAGCAAGTCATCTCGGAGAAGACCGACATCTACAGCCTCGGCATCGTGTTCTGGGAGCTGGCGACGAGCGGCATTCCGTACGAGGGCGTGCCTGCGGCCGAGGCCGCCACGCGTGCCGCTCGTGAGGGAGCACGACCGACCATTCCGGCCTCGGTACCGGCCAAGTGGCGCGAGCTGATCCAGAGCTGCTGGGATGGCGAGCCCGACAAGCGTCCGAGCGCTGCCGACGTGTTGATCCAACTCGGCGCCATTGCCGATGCAGCAGTGACCGAGGCCGAGACTGGCGTGCTGTTAGACATGAGCTTCTTGGAGATTGGAGGTAAGTCTCACTCACTGCACTCGATCTCTCTCACTCGCTCGGTACTCACTCTGTGTGTGTGGTCAGAAACGAGCGATAATGACGAGTGCGACAAGGATGGCTCGGAGGAAGATGAACGAC
>Ga0097681_1004302_pt1 | contig 10224 bp, 8 predicted proteins | sample ThiBiot_750_plan_FD_72845 | JGI IMG/M metagenome (GOLD analysis project Ga0097681, IMG submission 72845) | Wastewater bioreactor microbial communities from Cape Town, South Africa - Thiocy_cont_750_plan - 1398105538144 (version 2) (version 2) ... | reverse complement strand
CTGTCGCTCGTGCCATCGAGCCCGACAGCAAGTACTCGCTGCTACACATATTCTCTCGCTCGGGAAACTACCATGCGGTCGAGGAGCTGATCGTACAGTGGCACTGCGACGTGCATCATCGCGATAACATGTTCCGAGTGCCGCTGCACTACGCCGTGCAGGCCGATACCTTCTCGCCATCGGACGAGGCCGTCCTGCAGACCATCGGCATACTCGTCGGCGCTGGATCACGCGTCACGGCGCGCGACAACACTGGAATGGGCATCATTCACTACGCGGTGCAGGGTGGCCGAGAGGCCATCGTCTCGATGCTGCTATCGATGCGCGTCTTTGTGCATACGATCGCCGTGCCTCGATCGCGGCCCAAGACCCCTGACGATGCCGCCGCCGCCACGACTCACGGTCTGCCTGAACGAGGAGCTCGCACGCTGCGCTTCTTCCACACCTCACTGCTCGAACAATGGAAGCGCGACACACCCGACGCCGAGACACGCTATGCGCTCGTGCAGCAGAGCCTCTCCCTCCCACGCGCACCGATCGAGTGCGAGAACAACTTTGAGGAACGACCGCTGCATCTCGCCGCTCGAGCTGGATCGCTGTCGGTCGTTCGCGTGCTGCTCAATGCAGGCGCCAATGCTACGGCCACCGACTACCGCGGCCGTACGCCATTGATGCACGCAGTGCTTCGCGGTGAATCGCGCCAGAGCCTCGCCACGATCGCGCTCCTGTCGCCGCTCTCGTTCCACGTCAACGACGCGGACATTGACGGCAACACGGCCTTGATGCTGGCAGCCGAGAACGGCTTCACGGCTGTCGTGGCGCAACTGCTGCGCAATCGATGTGTGCAGCCGAATCTACGCAACAAGCAAGGGCTCACGGCGTTGCAGTTGGCACAGAAGCAAGGCTTCCAGGACATTGTAGAGTTGCTCTTGGCCTCGAGCCTCGATTCCTCGACCAAGATCTCGTAAGAGATCGACGCCCTCACACATCATCTTGATCGCTAGTAAAGAGTCAACAGTTGTATTAAAAACACAATGGGTGTGTGTGTGGGTGTAAATGAATGAGTGGAATGAGTGAGTACGGTAGGTCATCAGGCTGACCAGTCAGCCATCATCGAATCGATGACTAAAAGTCGGGCACGCCTTCAATGTCGCCAATGTTGATCTGTACGCCGCCGGCCTCCTCGACCACACGCGAGTAGATCGGGTTCATGTAGACACGCTCGTTCTCGCTGGCTCGCTTCTCGACCTTGATGCTCTTGCGTGGGATGCGAGGGTCACGAATCCATTCGCCGCACCACTGCTCGATCGACAGGCCGCCGTCGGCACGAGTATCGAGCGCCACCAAGATGTCGCCGCTCGCGAGCTTGCATTCGTTCCTACGTAGGTTGCGCAACGTCGCCTCCTTGGCGGCTTCCTTCGCAGCCTCCTTGGCAGCTGCCTTGCTGTTGTCTCCTTTCTTGGCCTTCTTGGTCGCATCGGCTTCTTGCGTGGCGGCGGCGGCTGCTGCGCTACCACTGGGCACGCTGGAGCCCGCTCGAGTGATGCCGTCCTCTCGCAGTACCGCCCACTCTCGCTTGTGGTAAAAGTACTTGGCGATCGCAACGAACTCGGCCTCGACACCGATCGAGCGGCTCACTAGCTGCTTGAGCTCGCCCAGCGTGGCATTCGTCGTCTCGAACACGACCTGACCTCTCGCGACAAAGTCTCCTGCCGCAATCTGGTCGCTCGCCGTCGCGGTGCCATCCGACTTACTCATCTCGGCGCTGCCATCGCTCGAATCGGTGACCTCGCCACTCGAAGCGATCGCGCTGTCGGTAGGCGCGCCGGTAGCCGTTGGCTGCCATTGGTACAAGTACAACAACGAGGCGTTGGTCGAGAGTTGCTCGGGCGTCGGCAGGAACTCGATCGTCAAGATGGCGCCATTCAGCACGCCATACTTTTTGAGCGTGGTCTTGTCTCGTGACAGCAGGCGGCCATTGTCCCACACGCGAATGCGATCCGGTCGCTGCTCAATGTCCGAGATCAATTGACGAATTTCGAACAACGAGCCGTCGTCCGAGCTCGTGAGGTTCTGCGTCACGCGGTCCATGTACACTTGCTTCATGGCCGCCAGGCTCTCGGTGCGTGCAATGTACACCGGCACCAGGCTCTTGTACAACACGCTCTCGGGAATGTCCTCCCAGTGGCGCGCCGGCTTCGGCCGGAAGAGCGCTGGCGAGTACACCTGGAACGCCACCGGTGGCTCCTTGGGCGTTGTTGCAGGTGCATCAGGCGTCGTCGAACTTGCCTCACCTCCCTCGGTCGCGGTAGCGGGTGTGGTCGCGTCGCCACTCGGCGCTGCCTCGGCGGGAGTTGCAGCGCCACTCGTTGCCAACGCCTCCAAATCGACCGCCGCCGGAGTATCGGTAGTAGCGGCGGCCGCAGCATCGGCATTGGAGCTCGACGAGGTCGACAAGGCTTGCTCGTCAAACTCGTGGCACAAGACAGCAATCTGCTCGCTGGCAGCCGCAGGAGGGAGGTACTCGAAGCACTGGATGTAGAGCGTGAGCTCTCCAGGCACAGGCACGCGGCCCTCCTCGAGGCACACGAGGTCACGGTCGTAAATGTCGACCTCGTCGAGTGTGCGCGCCTCGTCCTGAATGATGGCCAGCAGCTCCTTCATAAAGTTGAGACGGCGCAGGCGGTACTGCTTGTCGGAGAATTCGCCAGCCGGCGAGTGCTTCTCGAGCACCTTGATCATGGCGGCCTTGGCCTGCGCCACGGTGGCGGTCGACGGAATCATGATCGAGTGCGGCTCGAGGTTGCGCTTGTGCGTGATGGCATCCTCGGTGTCGGTCTTGAGATGCACGACGAACTGCACCTCGATCGGTTTGACCGAGATGGCGGCGTTCTCGACAATCAGCCGGTTGCCGGTGCCGATGCTGTACGACATGAGGCTGCGCTCGCCGTCGCTAAAGGTTGCGCCATTGGGCCACGTGAGCAGAATCGACTCGAACGCCGTGTCGGGCGGCAGATGCGCCATGCACAGGAGCTTGAGCTCGTTGATCGTGTCCTCCTTGGAGCACTCGATCGTAAACTCGCCGTGCGGCTCCGAGAAGCGGTTGCTCATGTGCAGCTGCAGCTGGTTCTCCTGTTGCTCGTACGCTCGCATCGCCAGCGAGATCGGTCGGCTCTTCTTGCCCTCCGACATGACGCGCTGCTCGACCGTCAGCACCGAGCCGTCAAACACGTTGCACTCGTACATGGTCTTGTGGCCGTCTCGCAGCCACTTGACGCCATTGCTGTCGCGCTTGCAGATCAGCTGCTCGCCAGGTGCGATACGGAACAAGTGATCGAGTACGTGAGCAAACTCGTCGAGCGTCGTCGAGTCTCGCGTGCGAACTGGTATGCACTGCGCCGGTACGACGGGCGTCGATTCATCGGCGTCGTCATCCTGAGGCGCGTAGTACTGAACCGTGACCATAATCTCGTTCGAGAGCGACACTTCCGTGCCGGTCCAAAGCAGCAAGCGATCGCCCGACAGAATACCGAGCTCGCCCAACTTCTTGGTCGAGGTTCGTTGAGAGTTGGTATCCAACTCTTCAAGCGATCCACTCAATCGAACGCGCCCTATCGATAACAACAGCAGCAGCAGCAGTGTAAATAGACAGACTAGGCTTACTTCCAATGCATCCTTCTCTCTCTACTCTCATTTTTTGTCGTACCTTCAGTGCCAACGAGAACAAACTTATCGAGTCGGAACGAGCCCTTGTCGGCAGTGGCAAGGGCTGGTGCCACTCGCAACGCATCTTGAACCATCTCGATAAAGATGTTGAGCTCGGTATCACGATCGACTCGCAAGTTCACGATGCCATCGTTGACTGTGCCTTGGAACGGTTCGAGCTCGTCGTACAAGCCCTGGCCGCCACTCACCATCTCCTCGAGCTCGGCCAAGGCTCCAAGAGCACCGGCGTCGTCGTCCTCGAGGAACGAATCGGCGGCGGCGGCTGTCGATGCACCCGAGTTCGAGTACGTGTGCGAGGCGTTGCGACCCTTGGTGACGAGGGCGTTGCCGCGCAGCTCGAACTGATCGAGCGTCACGATCTTGACCACGATGCGAGAGCTCTCAATCTCCCACTCGACGCGCTGTTGCTCGAGCTCTTCGTTGTGCTGGATCAAGTCCGGCACCAACGACTCGGGCACCGGTGGGACTGCCTTCACTGCGCTCTCGGGATCGCGGCGTCGATACACCAGCATGTACGCACAGTGCGCACCGCCACCTCCGTACTCACCAGCAAGATCGGTGATGCGACGCGGATGAATGTTCGAGTCGTTGAACTCGAACCACTTGCCATCGAGTCCATAGTCGAATGAGCCGTCGATCGGGAAATCGAACTGAGGCAAATCGGTGGGCTCTGCGACTTCGTGGTTGCCCTCACCGAGGCTACAAGAGCCACCGTGATGCCATTCAATGTTTGAGACAACGATATTGTGGATGGCGTCGCGTGCTTGCGCCGCCACCGCCGCTGCCGCATACGTACAAGTCACGAATGAAGGCGTAGTAGTGACCACCATAGGCACCACCCGAGTGGATTACGACCGACAACAAGTCGTAAATGGCCGATGAAGCGGCATTGACTTGCGGTTGCCACAGCTTGGCTGGTTCGAGTGGCTTCTTGTCGGAGTTGGACGACGAGTCGTCATCGCCATCGTCGTTCGAGGCTGCTTGCTGCTGTTGCTGCTTCTTCTTGTTGTTGTTGCGCTTACCTCGACCTCCTTGGCCACCTTGTTGCTGTTGTTGCTGCTGCTGCTTGCCTCCCTTGTTCTTGCCACGCTTTCCTGTGGTGGCGGGCTCCGAGGGAGCATCGGCAGTGGCAGCAGCGTCAGGAACTGCAGCCGCCTCAGTCGAATTCTCGGTGTGCGCATTCTCGCTGGCCTTGGTGGCAGAGCCGTCATCAACGAACAACGACTCCTGGTTGAGATCGACCTCGGGCTGCTCGGCATCGGCAACTTTGCTCTGCGTTTGGTCCTTGAGCGATCGGTAGTGGGCTGCGCGCAAGTCGCGCTCCTCCTCCTCGCGACGAATGCGCTCCTCGACCTGCTGCTCACAGTACGGCTCCATGTCGAGCACGAGCGGGAAATCGAAGCGTCCATTGAGCTTTGATCGTCGTTGCGTGGTCCAGTTGTAGTCAAAGCGACACAAGTTGAACGTGAGCATGGTCGGCAGATGTCGGAAGCTGTAGCCCATGTGCGCGTCCTGCTTGCCGAGTCCACGCTCGAGACACGTCTCGCATTCGTACTGGTTCCCGTCTGCTCCGAGAGGTTCTCGAGTCGTTAGTGCGCCGCTTGCCACACGGCATATAGTTCGACACAACGCATACCTCGCAAGTGAGTGGGAGCCACAAAGTTCAACAGACTCGCTTGCATATTGCGCAGACCTCGCACTTGCAGTACGGCATCTTGAAAGTGCTCCTCGACCGATCGAGTGGTGCGGCAATTGTGGCACACTACATATCGTGGCATGGCAGCACCCCCCGGGCAACAGTCAATCAGTACACTTGAACGAGGGCGTTTCATCCACATGGACGTGTCGCTCTTGGCGTACCAATGTTGCGCACCAATGTGCCGCGATACAACGAAGGAATGAGATCCTGTCCCGAGGTACCGACCAACGAGCGATGCAACGCATCGAACAGCACACGATTCAGCTCGGTGATGTCGTGCTGCACTCCGACGTCGTTGCCCTTCCAGCCGAAGCTCTTGGTGAGGGCCTGCGTGCTGACCGAGTACTCGTCGACCAACTGCAAGCTCGCAAAGAGCTGCCGCACTCGCAACGGGATGCGCCGGTACTTGATCTTCTTGGGAGGCGCGGTCGTGCTCGAGGTTGCAGTATCGGTCGCCGTGCCATCGGCAGCGGCCTTGGCTTGCTCGCGCTCTTGCTTGCGCTTCAAACGAGCTTCGCGAGCGGCAATCTCCTGAGCCTGCTGCTCCTGCCAATCGTCAGGCAACGGGGTGTCGATCAAGTAATTGAAGAGACTCTCGCGATCGTTGAGATACTTGGTGTCGGATCGCAACGCGAGGTCGATGTGGTACTGCTCGAAGCCGGCCGACTTCATCTCTTCGATCAAGGCCTCGTAGGTCGGGTCGTCCTTGAACTCGTCGGGGAACGGGTCGGGCTCGTCGGCGGCCTCGGCCTCCTGCTGGCGTCGTTGTGCGTCGGCAGCCGCTTCTTGCTGGAGCTTACGCTCGTCGGCCTCGGCTTCCTCGCGCTCCTTTTGTTGTTGCTGCTGCCAGTCGTCGGGAAGCGCATGGTCGATGAGCCAGTTGAAGAGGCCCTCGCGATCGTTGAGGTAGCGCTCGCTGGCTCGGAGCGCGAGGTCGATGTGGTACTGCTCGAAGCCGGCCGACTTCATCTCTTCGATCAAGGGCTCGTACGCGGGATCGTCCTTGAACTCATCCTTCTTCTTCTTGTTGTTGTTGTTGCTGTGCTCGGACGAGGCGCTCTCGAGCTTCTGGAGCCTGGCAGCGGCGGCCTCGGCCTTCTTGCGCGCTTCCTCCTCGGCCTCGGCCTTGTCGAGCTGGCGGAGCTCGTCGGCACCGAGCTCATCATCCGAGAGTGCGTAAAGCTTGGCGCGTAACTCATGGCTCATGTACATGGTCTGCAGCAGCGAGTTGAGGTAGCAAGTGGTGCCTTGGTTCAAGAGGCCGACGAAGCCATGGTTGGTAGCGCGCGAGCTCGGAGGTGCAGAACGATATGAAGTGCTCGCTGCTCCTCCGTTGCCATCGTCGTCGCCGTACAAGTCGCCTAACATTGCTGTAGACGGCGACAGGAGGCGAGAGATCGAAGAGAGAGAGAGAGAGAGAGAGAGAGAGAGAGAGTGTGTGTGTGTGTGTGTGTGTGTGTGTGTGTGAGTGAGTGAGTGAGTACGTGAAGGTGGGAGGGCAGGAATGGAATGAGCGAGATGGATCAGAGATGTTGATCGATGACGTCGTTCTGCTCGATGAAGAGAACGACGGAGGAACAGCGAGCTCGCACTCACTTCATCTCAGCGCCTATCACTCAAGCCCTCCCCATTCCCTACCAGCAATGCCACCACAGGCCGTGTATCCCTACAGCCCATCGAGCAGCAGCTATCGAGAGCTCTCCATTGAGGTTGGGACCGATCAAGCGAAGGTCGCGAGAATCTTGTCATCCATGCAATCACGAGCTTATTAAAGCTTGCGATGTTCTACGACCTTCTCTCTCGTCAATCAATCTCTCGTATCCTTGTGCACTGTTCAATTGTCTGCTCCGCCGCGCGTCGAGGGAGGAGAACGAGACAGAGAGTATAGAGGAAGCTCTCCATCTCGAGAGGGGGGACACGAGAGATATGGAACAAGAGGAATCAACGATACAGCAAGAGCAGAAACGCAAGCGAGACGACGCGCGCAAGCTGTTGACGCAAGCAGCTCGCACGCAGGCGCAAGGAGATTCGCTGGGAGCTGCGACCTTATTCACACAGGGCCTGCGACTCGATCCGGCGAATCCTGATCTATTGTTTGGTCGATTCAATTCGTACGACATGTGGCTGGCGAACATGCGCTGCTATGGCATTTGTTGTGTTGATTGCTTGCAATCTGATCGCGCGGGCTCGTGGAATCTAGATATCGCAACTTGAATCTGCCATACCATGCGTTGATCGATCTCAACCTCGTTCTGCTGCATGATCCGTGTAACTTTGTCGCAGCTTGGTCGCGTGGACTAGAGTACTACATCTTCCACACGCTCCTTGATCCAATCACTCGTTCGTTCATTCATTCATTCACTGATATCACACGATCAGATATCGTGGCAATCTCGGTGATCATGAACGCGCGATCCTATGCTTCACCGAGGCATTACGTATCGATCCTACCAACTCAAATGCTGCTCATGTATACCTGGATCGAGGTTACTCGAAGGGTATTCTCGGCCGCCACGAACAAGGTACACGCACACTCCCGCTCATTCACTCCCGCTCACTCACAACGAACGTTCGTTACTCACCAGCCATGCAACGGCTTCGACTCACAACCACAATACAACACACACACTCTTTCTCTCTCGCTCACACGCAATACCTATCGTATCCACACTGGAACGTACCAGCCATACGTGAGGACTTTGATGAAGCGATCCGCTTGAAGCCCACGTATGCGCATTCATACATTATGCGAGGCTTCCAGTTTCGATGTCTCGAGCAATTCGAACGAGCATTACAAGACTACGCCAAGGCTCTCGAACTCGATCCCACCAACGCCGTAGCGTTCTTTGATACGGCCTTTGTACATGCACGACTGAATCATATCGAAGATGGTACGTTGGTGCGCTTGCTGGTGAGAGAGAGAGTGTGTTGGCGCTCACGCGAGAGGTTGTATCGCACAGCGCTCACCAACTATAGTGAGGCCATTCGACTCGACCCGACACAATGTATGGCGTACAACAATCGAGCACTGCAATACTGCAAGTTGAATCGACATGCAGAAGGTACGATACCGATACACGATGCAAGAGCTTGCTACGTTGTACTCACCTGTCGCTCTCGTGCTCTCGCTCGCTTTCTAGCAATTCGCGATTATACGGAAGCCATTCGGCTCAATCCAGCATATGCGAGTGCCTACAACAACCGAGGACTGAGCTACAGTCGAATCAACGAACATGACGCCGCTGGTTCGTTGAGTGGACTCGTTGAATGAGTGCATTGAATCACTCATTCACGCGTTGCAACACAGAGGCGGACTACACGGAGGCTATACGAATCGATGCATCGCCGACGGCCTACAACAACCGAGGGTTCCTGAAACGAGTGCTTGACAAGCACGCAGAAGGTATCGTATCGCTGTCATCAGCCACGCGTGATGCATCTACACACGTACTCAAATCACAACAGCGATCGCAGATTTTTCAGACTCGATTCGAGTGGCACCCCATGATCCAAATACCTACGTATGCGCAGTTGGCTTGTCGTGCTTGATTGATAGAGTAAGTAGCTACTCGTAACATTGCAACATTTGGCGATGGCGATGGCGATGGCGATGATACAGGTCAATCGTGGCTTCTCGTACTTGAGTCTCGAGATGTACGAGAATGCCTTGCAGGACTTTACGCAAGCGATCTCGATCGACTGTTCGTTCGGAGCGGCGTTCGTCGGGCGGGCATTGGTGCACGTATTCCACCATTGCGAGTCGGGAGGCGCGAACGACGGCGCGAACCGCGCAGCGGTGGTACACGACCTCACGGAGGCCGTCAAGCTGCTATCAGAGCTGATCGGCGTGGCGGCACACGATCCGTCGTGGTGGGTGTACCGCGCACAAGCGCACCGCTATCTCGCGGCATTCAACTGCCGGCCAGGCACGCAGTTGTTCTCGTTCCACCAGAAGCGAATGCTCAAGGACGTCGAGGAGGCGCTCAAGCTCAATCCACAACTGAGCGCGGCACTCATCGAGCAAGGATTGCAGCTACTCGAGCTCGGTCGCTTTCGTGAGGCACAAGCAGACTTTCAGCAGGCGCTCAAGCTGAGCCCAAGAAGTACGTCGCCGCACGACCGCGCATGCAATCGCGTCGATCGTTGCAGGCGCTTCGTTCGTGCTGCTTGCTTTGGTAGAGCAGTGGTTGTACTGTAAGCGCCAAGGTGTACTCGATGCTGGCGATACACGGCCATTTACGCGCTGGCTTGATGCGATACACAGAATGCCACGACATACTGAGAAGCCTCGGCGAGATGCAGCGGCGATACCCAGCAGCAACGTTCGCGGCCATCAACAACGCCATCGCGGAGGCTATTGGCTTGGTGCAGCAATGCAGTGGCGCAGTGGCGGCATCGAGCCGCGGTGGTGGCAGTAGCGATGCCGAAGTTTAATAATGTGTAACACCACGGCGATACTGCGCGCGTTTTCGAAGCTTGAAACCGCTTGTGGCCTGCGTGGTTGTGGTTACTGCGAGTCCGATGATGAAGTCTAGACCATTTGCGCGCAGGTGCATGGCAGCAGCCGCCGAGCGCGCGAGAGCGAGAGAGCGAGTCAAAGTACTGCCAAGCACAGAACTGGCCACAGCCCGATTGCCACATGCATCGGCATAGAAGCGTCATCGGCTGCGCAGCATTACGTTCACGAGCGTGAAGAAGAAGAATGGAGATCGATGCGTCGCTGACCCGAACGAGGCGATTCTTTCTCTTTGCCTCGGGCCGATGATGATATGAGCAGAAAAGCTGATGAACACTGCCGC
>Ga0097681_1004300_pt1 | contig 10228 bp, 17 predicted proteins | sample ThiBiot_750_plan_FD_72845 | JGI IMG/M metagenome (GOLD analysis project Ga0097681, IMG submission 72845) | Wastewater bioreactor microbial communities from Cape Town, South Africa - Thiocy_cont_750_plan - 1398105538144 (version 2) (version 2) ... | reverse complement strand
TGCGTGTTCGGGTGCGCGAGCACGGCTTCGTGCAGGCGCACGATGGCGGCCGTGATGTCGGCCTCGGACACCGAGTCCTTCCAGAGGTCGTTGGTGCCGGCCAGCACGATAGCGAGGTCGAACGACGGAGGAGGCACGTCCATGAGCGCCATCTTCAAGCGCGTCAGCATGTTGAAGGCCGAGTCGCCCGAGACGCCCTTGTTGTCGATCGTGATGTTGGCGAACGGCCAGCGCGCCTCCAGCAGCTCCTGCAGCTTGACGCTGTAGGCATGAAAGTCGGGGAACATTCGGCCAGGCACTTTGACATAGCCCTCGGTGAGAGAGTCACCAAACACGAGAATCGAGGCCGAAGGCCGAGGAGGACGAGGAGGAGCGTCAGTCATATCTCGTTGAGACGCGAGGAGGGCGAGAGCGGAATGGAGCAGAGCAGAACAGAACCAACAACAACGCACACTCGCGAGAGCGCGCCTTGGAACAGTGTCGATGAATGGCTGGCTGGCTGGCATGCTTGATGGATGGATGGATATTTACTGATGGATTGAACGAACATTCATCTGTGAGATGGTGAGAGTTGCTTGCTGAGCATTCTATGTATAGCTGAGAGAGAGAGAGAGAGAGAGAGAACGCGGACGACGAGGTTAACCGGCGTACTCCGCTTGACATATCGACATCAAGATCGGCAACGTGAACGAGTACGAGCGCGTCGTAGAAGGCAGCGCACGTTACTCCTGTTCGTGCTGCCACGTGGCCAAAGTGCTACTCGCACTGGCGCCTTCGTCGAGCGGCGCCGATTCTCCGTCCACAGCCTTGGTGCTCGGCTCAGCAACATTGGGCTGGTGATCCGTGTCGTTGGCGGGCTGGGACACAGTGGGGCCGCGCTCGATCTGCAACAACGTTCGGACGTGCGAGCGGCAGATCGGGCACTTGTTGGTCTGTGAGCGGAAGGCCTCGGCGCACTCGCCACACAAGCACATGTGCCTGCATGGCAATAGTGTCGTATCCTGCATTTGCCACACTCGCATGTGTCAATCAACAACGATCTCGGAGCGCAGCGCACGAGCTTCGATCGATGACGCGTACCCGATCCTCGGACATGCAGATGACACACTCGGAACCGATACCCAGCGAATCCTCCTCCTCGTTGATGCCATAAATATCGTACACGTTGTAGGCCTGGCCGTTGCACTCGAGCGTCACCTTGATGGGCCTGATCGAGAGATAGCCGTCTTGCTGCTGGTCGACCAGCGTCGCGAACGTCGTCTGCGAGTCGACTACGCGCTCCTTGCCTGAGCCCGAGGTGCGAGCTGTGCTCGAGGAGACGAACGAACATGAATGAGCGCATGACGAATGATCCACCCACGCATGCACGCGTTCCGTTACGTTGCGTTCCGTACTGGTTTGGAGTGTGATGACCAAGGGATAGAAGGTGGGATTCTCCGTTTTGTACAGGAGCTGCTCGAGCTTGTAGTATGAGAAATCGACCTCCGAGTCGAAGCTACGCACAAGGCGACGAAGAAATGAAACAATATGGCCGACCGTCGTGGTATCAGTCAGCTGCACTCACACACGCACAACCGGTTGCAATGGCGCACACGTACACTTGGCCAAGACCAGCGGGAAAGTAGTGCACCTCCTCGCCCAGCTCTTGCTTCAATGGCTCGAAGCTGTGATGCGTGAGAATCCAAAGCCAACGGTGTCAGTTGTGAGTTGTGAGTGAGCGAGTGCGAGAGCCATTCGGGGGTGAATCGAGCCAACAACATACACTTGGTGGCCGGATACGACGCTCTGCGTGGCACAGAGCATCACGCGAATCTGGCACTCTTCGAGAGCATCAAATCGAAAGCGTAGGCGTGCTCGCACACTCGAACGAGACTCGGCGGCGGCAGCAGCAGTTGCACCGGAGCTGCTGGAGCTGCTGCTGTCCGCCTCGCTCGCAGTGTGGTCGTCGGCCACGGAAGCCGCCACGTCATACCAGTGGATGCAGTTCGAACGTGGCTCGAGCACCTGCTCGAGTACCACGGGCACTGCCGAGTCACTAGCATCGGTGGTGGTCGTGGTGGTGCTGCTGCTCGTCTCACAGGCACCGAGCTCGACATCGTCAATCGCATTGGGCGTCGTGGAATCGAGTGCCGCGGCAGCGTGGGCGACGACCAAACGTTTGCGTGAAGTGGAGGTGGAGGAGTCGTTGTTGGTGGGCGACGGAACGATCACGAGCGAGTCCTTGATGAGATTGACCATGGCTTTGACGGTCTGCATTCGATGCATCTGCGGCGGGTTGAGAAGGCGACTCAGGTACACTGCGCGCACACCAGCACCAGCAGTCAGCCGAGAACAGGTCAAACACGCGCCAGCCAACGCAATGCCGCCGCTGGAGCTCGTTCGTACGATCGCGGGCATTCATGAGGAATGGTTCCATGGCGTGCATCGCCTGCGTGCGCTGCTGTTGCTGTTGCTGTTGCTGCGTCGCGGTGGCGGCGCCAGTCATGGGAGTGGTGCGCTGGCGCCCGGCACGCTCGTTGTCGTAGTGCTCCTCATCCTCCTCGTCGTCCTCCTCGTTGTCGTCCTCCTCGTCCTCATCCTCCTCGTCGTCGTACTCCTCCTCTTCGTCCTCGTGGTACCGTGCACGCTCTGGCACGTCGGAATCGTCGAGTAGCGCAGCGACCGAGACCGTCGAAGTCGCACCAATGCCGCCAGCGCCAGTGCGAGCTTGCTCGGTCGCAGGATGAACCTCGATCGTCACTTGCTGCTGGTCTGCTTCGTCGGCCTCGACATTGGCATACGCCACCGGCTGTCTACTCGCCGAGTTGCCCATAGCCAAGGCGAGGGGAGGGAGAGCGACACGGAGAGAGCCTCGTCACGCACGCGCGCACAAGCAACAAGCAACAAGCAACAACTCGCGAGATCGAAGGAGATCGAAAGAACGAAAGAGCGAAAGAACGAAAGAGCGAAAGAGCGAAAGAGCGAAAGAGCGAAATAGTTCCGTCCCTCTTCTCTTCCGGTTGCTGCGTGTGTCGTTCGATCTCTCTCTCAATCGCTCGCTGCACTACCGCAACAACAACAACATCCCCTGCTGCGGCGTCGTCGCGTGTACACCTCACGCCACACGCCGCCCACTCCATCGCATCTTCTTCTTGCAATCGTGGCGCAAGGCAACTCGAAATCGCCGCCTCCACGGCGCGCTCGGCCCGCGCGGGCGGCGGCTGACGCTCAGCCTCGCACCGTGTGGGTGCCGTTGTCGGCCACGGACGATCACCAGTGGAGCGACCACGACGAGAGCTCTCCGCCTGACGTGGCCAGCATCGGCGGCAACGGTGGCAATGGCTCCGGTGCCACGCCTACGAGTGGCAGCCAGTACGGCGGCCACCACGGCGGCCACCACAGCGGCCACCACGGCGACAGCAAGAGCAACAAGCCCAAGCGCAAGCAGGTCAAGCAGGCGTGCTACCAGTGTCGCAAGGCGCATGCCGCGTGTGGCGACGAGCGGCCATGCGTGCGGTGCCAGGCCAAGGGCATCGCCGACCAATGCAGCAACTCGGCGCCATCGAGCTCCGACCTCTCGCGCACCGAGCCCTCGCACTCGCCGGGCTTTGGCGACCTGCTCGACCCCTCGTCGTCGCTGGGCCACGCTGCCGGCACCGCCGCCTCGGCCGCCGCCGTCGCTGCCGCCGTCGCCACGCCCACTCCCGGCGTCGGTCTTCCTATCGGAAGTGCAGCGTCGTCGACCTCATCTCTGGGTGGCGGTGGCTCGACGCAGCATCGTAGCAAGAGACGCCGCACGGAGCAGGACGGTACGCTCCGCTCCGCCATATGGAATCGCTTCATTGCAATCGCATCATCTCAATTGCGCTGCTGCTTGTGGTGCTGGTGCTTGCCACGCGACCGTGACACAACCTTTGCAACACAGAGTGGGGAATGGTGTTCCCCAGCACGGCGCTTCTGCTCGCGAGCACCGAGAACTTCTCCGACGGAGCGCGCACGCCTGGCAGCGATAACCTCTTGTACGAGGCCGGCCCGTTGGGACCGCCGTTCTCGAGCCGGCCCGCCTCGCCCGCCCCCGGTATGCTTCTTACACCACATACCCTTAGCGCCACCAATGATTTTGCTGCTTCTTTTTCTTCCGTTGCTCCGGCCCAACAACCCAATGCACTTGGCGAGTGCACTGCTGGTAATGATTGCATTTCACAAACGTCTCGCGCATCCACACACACACGCACACAAGCACGCACACACACGTACCCGCACATCGACGCCTGTTTCTGTTGTGCCTATCACCCGGTGAACACAACCAACTGACTCGCGACCCGTGATTCGTGACCTTTCGTGCTGCAGAGCAACCACTCGGCGCTGGCGCCACCGACATCTTTGACGGCATGTACCAGCAGCTCCTCAACGGCGCTGACGACTGGAACAAACCGAGCTCGGTGCGCAACATGAGCGAGGGCGACATCGCCATGCTTCTCAAGGAATTTGCGCAGCTGCGCTCGTCGAACGCTGCGCTCGAGTCCATGGTGCAGCACACGCTGCATGAGCTGCAGAATCTCCGCTCGCAGTCCGACCGCCACATCGACCAGCACATGCAGCAGCTGCAGTACAAGATGCGCAAGGGCAAGATCGGCACCTCTCCATCGGGCCCGTCGCTACTACCTGGCCCGACCACCATGCCGCGTGCGCCGTCGCCGCTCGCCACCACCACCACCACCACGAGCTCTAGCTATCCGCAACTGCCTGCCACGCTCCCGATCGACGACTGCACGGCGCAAGATTGCCCGCGCACGCTTCCCACCTGCCTGGGCTATCGCGAGAAGATGCGTCCTCCACGACACTCGCTGCAATTCCAGCACATGCTCCAACACGATTCATCGGCCACTGCCGATGGCGTTGGTTGCAATACTTGGTATGCTGCGGCGATCTCTCTCTCTCTCTCTCAATCGTCTCAACTGCTCGCTAACTCTCTCTCTCTCTCTCTCTCTCTCTCTCTCTCTCTCTCGTAGGTACACCTTCATGCCACAACCACCACCGGGCGAACCGATCACCCCCAAAATCCCTGCCTCGTGCTGGGATCTCGAGACTGGCCGGCTGCTCGAGTGCAACAAGGAGTTTGTGAACCTCGTCGGCTATCCGCTTGCCGTCCTGCAGAACAACTTTAACTGTCTGGATCTCGTACCGAAGGCAGCGCACGCTGAGACCTCGCAGATGCTCTCACGCTTGCGCCGTGACGTGCAGTATGCCGAAGCCAAAGCCATTTGGATCACGGCTTCGGGTGAGGTACGTACGCGAGCGCGCACTTTCTCCATATCTCCTCCATCTCGCCGCCTAGCTCCAGAGAATTGACCGGTCGCTCGCTCGCCCGCTTTCGCGAGAGCAGCAACTCTGCGTGTCGAGCACCTTCCAGGTCTTCCGAAACGCCCACTCACACCTGACCGGTCCACTGCTGTCGAAACCGCCTTCGTCCTCCTCCTCGTCGTCGTCGCCGCCTTCGTCCTCATCCTCCTCGACCTCCCAGGCAAACGCGCGAGATCTCGGTTGTACCGGAACCGCGGCGTGTCCAGCCAAGGATTCATGCAAGGTCGCAACCAGACCGTCGGCCAAGAAGCGACCACCGTCGGTCTTGGATTCGTGCGACGACATTGAGGATATCAACCCCACCGTGCGCCAGTTGGTCGAGCTACGTCATCCGCAGGACAGCGAGGCCGCTTCCTCGCCATCGTCCATGCCGCTTGGTTCGCCAGTCGCCGAAGCGGCAGCAGCCATCACGGCCGCCACCGTGTTAACCCACCATGCCACCGAAGCGGTCGACAGCATGCTGTTCGATCAGCCAATGTCGAGCGCCGACACAAGCGGTGCCGATGGAGCCACGTGGCCGCGAAGAACGCTCCGTGCACGCCGCCCGCCAATAACGATCGGCCCGCAATCTCCGACCGCACAGCCGTACGACCACTTCAACGGTGGCGGCGGTGGCACTGGCACTGGCAGCAGCAGTAGCAGCAGCGCCGCCGCAAGTATGCTTTCGAAACTGATGCTCTCGCCGTCGCCGCACGAGGCCGTGCCACTCTCACCTTCTGTGCCCACGTCAACAACGACGACCGCTGGCATTGGAATGGCTGCGTGCGGACCAGATCGAACCGACTGTGTTACCGAATTCATTCGACAGCGTGAGAACAACGCCGCTTCGACTCTCGCTCCCACCCTGGCGCCGATGCCGCTTGACGCCATTGCCGCTAGCTCCTCCTCCACCAGCACCAGCACCAGCACCAGCAGCTCGTCGCCGGCGACCTCGAATCCCAACCTATCGAGCTCGTCGGCCTCGATACCAGTGCTGGTCAACGACACGCGCAGCTACTTTTGGATGCAGCACGTCAAGGTGAGTCGCTTCGATGACTACTACCGCATGAACGACACGGTCCACAATCGAACCTTTAGCATTCCGATTCCCGCGCAGCCACAGCCCCAGCAGCAGTACCAACAACAGCATCATCATCATCAGACAACTCGCGCGTAGCTCTGCTCTTGTCGCTGTTCCTCCTGCCTTGCCCTTGCTGCTGCACCAGATCACCAGCTGTTGTATTCGATGTATCGTGCTCTGTTCGGGTCGCATTCGTGTTGCCTCTCATCTCCCTGTAAAGTTACAAATCAACCAACAACCATTCACAACCACCCCAACTGGTCTTCAACAAAGGAACTGTCGCTGTATCAAACCAACATCATAACCATGCATCACCGCCAATATCTAATACAACGTGGCTCTATCTCTCAATCTCTACTCCACTTTGCTTCTTATGCCGTTCCGTTTCCTTGCGGTTGCTCCTTCACTGGCAGGCTTGCGGTGACGGCCGGCGGCGGCGGCGACGTCGACGGCAGATGAGGCGCCGGTGCCGGCTTGTGGTTGTAGATCAGCACCGAGACGGTGACGAGCAGCATCGAGAGGATCATCTTGGGCCCGATCTCGACGCCAAAGAACATGGCCGACAGAATGGCGGTCAGGAACACCTCGCCACTGTGCGCGTACTCCTTGAGGATGACGTTGAGGTACTTGAGGAAGAGCGCCGTGCTGAATCCGCACAGCGCACCGATGAGGATGATGCAGAAGGTGATGGGCGTGTAGCCGGTGAACCACTGCTCGTAGCTCAGCAGGTGCGACTTGTACGCGACGATGAAGAGGCCATTGAAGAACATGGAGAAGGCATACAGGTACATGTTCTTGACGTTGAGCGAGATGTCAAAGTCCTGCACGACGCATGCGACGGCACCGGTAAGCAAGAGCAAGAGCGAGAGAGAGAATGATGGCCATTGTAGTACCATGGCGTACCTTCTTGAGGAGCACCTCGCTGTAGGCGCCACCAAAGCTCGACGTGAAGGCCTGGAAGCCGATGGCGGCGAGGTACAGCGGGCTGGTGACGAGCTTGAACTCGGGGCTCATCTGGTTGACGGCGCAGCCGAGCGTGAGCAAGCCGAGCGCCGACCACTTCTTGAGGCCCAGCCGCTGGTTGAAGAAGAATTGGTACAGCAGGCCGCTCCAGACGATGCGAATGTTGATCAGCACGCGGTACGACACGGGGTCGAAGAACACCAGGTTCAGGAAGAAGAGCGAGTTGTACATGGTGTACACGAACGCCGGTACCGCAAAGTACACGCCCATGCTGAACTGGCCCAGGATGTTCGACGCCTCACGACCCCATTGTGTGACGGGGATGCTGTAGACCGAGTACGACACCAAACCGTGAGCCACATGGTACGCGAGTGAGCGTGCTTGCGTGCGTGCTTGCATGTGACAGCTCCACCATCGTACGGGTAAAAGTGAAAGAGCGCCGATAGCGTGAACTTGGTGAACTCGGTCAAGAACACCACCGTCACGACGTCGTAGGGATATCCCGAGTTATCGGGTTGCGAGGCGCGTATCAGCAAGGTCCACAGCGTCCATATACCGACGTGCAGCGAGAACAACAAGATGTTCTTGGTCCAGTAACCGATCTCGATCGCCATATCTCGCCTCGTACACAAACGATCTCTCGCTATCACTAACTGTCTCTCTCACACTATCTATCTATCTATCTCTTTCGAACAACCACGAGACGTATAAATCAATGACTCTCTGGTGCGATTTGGTTGAGGGGACCACGACCACCACGTCACCCACACACGAGAGAGAAGCAACAAGCAAACGAAGGATCGATCGAGCTGCTCGTCAACGTGACACGTCGCTCTCTTTCTCTGCTCTCCTGTTCTCGTGTGCGCGCTGTGCCGTGCCTCGCTCGTTGCGTGCCTCGCTCGTTCTCGAGATGCGGACACGTTTCGTGGCACTGATCGCTCTCGCGGTCCTGTGGCTGGCGCTAGTGAGTGGTTTCGGATTGGCACAGGTCGCTACGGGGCCGACGGCCGCAACCGGCGCGCACGAGCACGCTCCGATGAACGAGCTCGACCAATGGATGCAGCAGGTCAACACTTACGTGCATCCGGCGATCCGCATCGGCCGCTCGCTGCACTTTCCCGACGAGATCGGTGTCTTGTCGTTCGCCGATATCAAGGCCGGCGAGCTGCTCGTCGAGGTTCCGGCTTCGCAGTGGCTCGACGTGCGGCAGGCGCGCCGCTGGGAGTCGCTCGCCGGCACGCTGACCGCTGCCGAGGTGGCGCTCCAAGCCAACGCCGAGCCTCCGCGCGCGCCATGGGAGCCCGAGCGATGGCTCGCCGACTCGGATGCCTTGGCCTTCTACATCCTCGTGCAGCAGCTGCGTGCCTTCTCGCCGCTGGCGCCTTGGTTGAGGATGGTTCCGCTCGCGAACCAGATGCACGCCACGCCGTTCTGGTCCGAGCTCGAGCTCGCCGAGTTGCAGAACTCACCGCTCCGAGGTGCGACCATCTCGCGCCCGATCGCCTGCTGACTGACCGAGGCTTGCTCACACCGCCTTGCACGAGTCTACAGATGCCACGAATCAATACCGCCAGCTGATGCAGAAGCACTGGACCACGTATCAGAACGAGCTGCTGGTACACACGAGCACTGCGCTCGCGCTCGCGCTCGTGTCATCACGCGTCATCTGATCTCGTGTCACCACTCGCACTGGCATGATGAATTACACCAGCGTGGCCGCGAGCATGTGTTCCCGCCGAGCCACTTCAACTTTGAGAACTTCCTGTGGGCTCGCCAGCTGGTGCTTAGCCGCAGCTTCCAAGGCGGCAACGGCTTGCCGGTCATGCTGCCGTCTGCCGACATGTTCAACCACGCGTGCGATGGAGTACGCGAGGAGCTGAGCTCACATCTGCACGCACTGAAATCGGCACACGCCACCTCCACGTTGCTGATCCGCTTGCGTTCGTGCGGTTGTAGGCGCCCATGATTTGGGATCATGCAGCTGGTTCGCTTCGAATCGTTGCCAACCGTGACTTGGAAGCCGGCGACGAGATCCTGGTGCAGTACTGGCCCACAACGCTCGGTGATTCCGAGACGCTGCTGCTCTACGGGTTCCTCGAGAAGGACAATGCGAACTGCACGCAAGGCCGCTCGCTCTCGGCTCAAGTCGCCGATGCGGACCTCATCCAGGCACAGGAGAACCTCGTTCCGCCCTATGAGCTGCCTGCCATCTGCCTGGCTCGCAAGGGCTTCCCGGCATCGGAGCGCGAGCTCGCCGCATCCGAGTCGTCGACTCTGCAGTCGCTCATTGACAAGGTTGGAGCGCTGCCGATCTCACCGTCTCGCGATGCGGCCATCACGATTCCCGAGCTCGCCAAAGCGGTGTGCAGCGAGCTTTCCATCCGACTGGAATCCAATCAGCTGCCGCATTTGTTATTGCTACGTGAGCGCCTTCTGGCCCTTCGTTGGAATGAGGTATAGCTTAGCAGCTGGATGCGGTATTCCTTTGAGAGATTGGCGCACTCACCACATCGAATCGACGTACGTCGCACAGCTCTCGCTAGCACCGCAGATTCTGTTGCAATTCGAAGAGGCTGTCAAGCAGCGGCAGGGACAAGAGTCTTTCCCTACCATCGTATCGGTCGCCAACGAGCTGCACGCTATTCGGTATGTGACACCTCCTCTCGCTTCTGGGCAATCGGATTTCTTCTGATCGAGCGAGGGATCCGACATACGTACAGCAACACCATCACGGTCATTCAAGCCATCATGGCCTCGTACTCGACCACCTACACGGAGGACACGGTGTTGCTGGCGCCTCCTGCGCACAACCTCTCGCATCGTCAGCGATTGGCCGTGACGTTGCGCAAGAACGAGAAGGCG
>Ga0097681_1004295_pt1 | contig 10242 bp, 8 predicted proteins | sample ThiBiot_750_plan_FD_72845 | JGI IMG/M metagenome (GOLD analysis project Ga0097681, IMG submission 72845) | Wastewater bioreactor microbial communities from Cape Town, South Africa - Thiocy_cont_750_plan - 1398105538144 (version 2) (version 2) ... | reverse complement strand
CCGCGTGGTGCAAGGACAGTCCCTTTTGTTTCTAAAGTGATTGGGGTTTCTTTAGCCAAAATTGCGGCACGTTGCATGATTGGAAAAACTCTTCAATCGCAAGATATGCTCAAAGAACGCATCCCAGAATTCTATGCTGTGAAGAAAAGTGTATTTCCTTTTGAGAAATTCCCTGGCGTAGATCCTATCTTGGGCCCAGAAATGCGCTCTACTGGGGAAGTCATGGGGGTAGGGGAAAATTTTGCGCAAGCCTATGCGAAAAGCGAATTGGCCACGATGTCACCCCAAATAGGAACGGGTAGTGCTTTGATAAGCGTCAAGGACGCAGATAAGGCAGGCGTTGTAGAAATTGCAAAAGACTTACAGCGTTTTGGATATAAAATTGTTGCTACACGTGGCACTGCAAAAGCGTTGTTAGCTGCCGGCCTTGATTGTGAACTCATTAGCAAGATGAACGAGGGACGACCTCATATTGTGGATAGTATTAAAAATGATAAACTTGCCTTTATTATTAATACTACCGAAGGGCGACAAGCTATTGCAGATTCCAATGCTATTCGCCGAACTGCGGTACAGCATAAAGTATGTTATACAACGACGCTATCTGGTGCACGAGCGCAAGTTTTAGCGCTTGCTTATCAAAAAAATAATGACATCGCACCCATTCAGGCCTTGCATTTAAGGGTTAAAGTACAATGAAAAAATTTCCAATGACGGTGGCAGGGGAACAGAAATTACGCGATGAGTTAATTCGCTTAAAAACCGTTGAGCGTCCTAAAGTCATCGAAGCGATTGCTGAAGCAAGAGGACATGGTGATTTGAAAGAAAACGCAGAATACCATGCCGCCAAAGAACAACAGTCATTTTTAGAAGGCCGGATTTCTGAAGTCGAAGGAAAGCTTGCTAATGCGCAAATTATTGACGTTACTAAGTTACCTAAAAATGGTCGCGTAGTATTTGGTACAACGGTCGTGCTTATCAATGTAACTACAGACGAAGAAGTAAAATACAAGATTGTTGGTGATGATGAATCCGATCTGAAATTAGGCATGATTTCAGTGAATTCACCCATTGCTCGTGCAGTGATTGGTAAGAACGAAGGTGATACGGTATTAGTGCAGACGCCTAGCGGCGAAATTGAATACGAGATCAGCTCCGTTCAGTATTTAGCTTAATTTTTAATTGCGAAGCCGGCGGGCCTTTGTGTCCGCCCGAAATATAGCGGACTGGGGCACCTGCTTCGTTAAAAAGCTACGGTGATTGGGCCGCTGCATAATTTTTGGCGCTTGCGCGAAACAGAAGAAAGAAAAAATTTAGTCTTCTTTCTTCGGTCTATACAAAACTAGAACATGCCCAATAGCTTGCACAATCGTTGCCTGATGGTGTTCGGCAATTTCAGCAATCATTTGCTGGCGAGCTTCTCGAGTTTCAGCGTTGATGCGGATTTTCAGTAATTCATGTGCTGTTAGAGCAGCATCAATTTCCTGATGGACTTGAATAGTGAGACCTTTGCCCCCAACTATAACAATGGGATGTAACTGATGGGCTTTGGTAGCTAAATTTTTTAAAAAAGGACGCGTTAACATTTGTGATAAATTACTTTAGAATAACAACTTAGTGCATTTTAACCTGAGATCCCACTCGATGTATACTCAAAAGCGAGCAAAATAAGAAGTGTATGGCTCGTACTAAACATGGCAAATCCTGGATGCAACGACATCTCAACGATCCCTTCGTGCAAAAAGCGCAGAAGCTTGGCTATCGTTCGCGTGCTAGTTTTAAATTGCTGGAACTACACGAAAAAGATAAGCTCTTTAAACCAGGGATGAAAGTTGTAGATTTGGGAGCTGCCCCAGGTGGGTGGTCACAGATCCTGACAAAATTAGTAGGACGTCAGGGTAAAGTAATAGCTCTCGATATACTTGAAATGGATCCCTTACCCGAGGTGACTTTCCTTCAAGGAGATTTTACTGAGCAACAAACATTAGAAAATCTACAAGCTGAGCTCGGTGAGGAACAGGTAGATTGGGTAGTATCAGATATGGCGCCTAACTTAAGTGGGATGATAGCGGTTGATCAGCCTAGAATGATGATATTAGCCGACTTAGCTTGGGATTTTGCAAAGCAACACCTAAAGAAAGGAGGTGGCTTCTTGGTAAAGGTTTTTCAAGGCGATGGCTTTGATTTATATGTAAAAACTTTACGCCAATGCTTTGAAAAAGTCGTTATTCGCAAGCCTGATGCGTCTCGATCAGCCTCGCGCGAGCTGTATGTCTTGGCCAGAGGCTACTATAATATATAGTATCTTGCTTATGCATTGCTGAACCGTGCCGATCAAGCCTAGATATGTTGTCTAGTTTACTTATAGGTGGTAACGGCACAGTGGTTGCAATATGATAAAGACAACGAAACCGTAAAATGATTTTTAGGTGAAAGCTCACGTATATGCTTAAACCGGTTAATCAACTGGGAGCACAAAAAATGAAGATCGATTACGGATCAAAAGAAAGGGGTCCTAGCCTTGAATGATATGGTAAAAAATCTAGTCTTATGGCTCATCATCGCTGTCATTTTGATGTCGGTGTTTAGTAACTTTGGACCTCGGCACGCGCAGGTTGAGAAAATCGCTTATTCTCAATTCCTTGATCAAGTTAAAAAACGCGAAGTGAAATCAGTCACGATTGATAATCGCCAAATCCGTGGCGTGAATCGTAATGAACAAAATTTCGTCACTTACATGCCTGTCCAAGACGATTATTTGTTAACCGATTTGCTAAATAACAATGTTACCGTGACAGGGAAAGCGCCAGAACAACAAAGCTTGTTGATGAGTATTTTTATCAGCTGGTTCCCCATTATCCTATTTATTGGCGTGTGGATGTATTTTATGCGCCAAATGCAAGGTGGCGGTGGTCGTGGTGCAATGACCTTTGGTAAAAGCCGCGCTCGTCTTTTGGGTGAAGATCAAGTCAAAGTTACCTTTGCTGATGTGGCAGGGGTAGATGAAGCTAAAGAAGAAGTAAAAGAATTAGTCGACTTCTTGAAAGATCCTGAAAAATTCCAACGCTTAGGTGGGCGGATCCCAAGAGGCGTGTTACTGGTTGGACAACCTGGTACAGGTAAGACCCTATTGGCCAAGGCGATCGCTGGAGAAGCTAAAGCGCCTTTCTTTACGATTTCCGGTTCTGACTTCGTTGAAATGTTTGTCGGTGTGGGTGCTTCACGCGTCAGAGATATGTTTGACCAAGCGAAAAAGCATGCACCTTGCATTATCTTTATCGACGAAATTGATGCAGTGGGTCGTCACCGTGGTGCAGGCCTTGGTGGTGGTCATGATGAACGTGAGCAAACTCTCAATCAATTATTGGTTGAAATGGATGGGTTTGAAGGGAATGAAGGGGTTATCATCATTGCGGCAACTAACCGCCCTGATGTACTTGATAAAGCCTTGCTTCGCCCAGGACGCTTCGACAGACAAGTGGTTGTTGGCTTGCCAGATGTCAGAGGCCGCGAACAAATTCTGAAAGTACATTTGCGCAAAATTCCGATGGCGGATAACGTCGAGCCTAAAGTGATTGCGCGCGGAACACCAGGATTCTCCGGGGCAGATTTAGCAAATTTAGTCAATGAAGCCGCTTTATCGTCAGCTCGGCATAATAAACGTTTGGTCGATATGGACGAAATGGAGCGTGCTAAAGATAAAATTATCATGGGTGTTGAACGTCATAGCATGGTTATGAGTGCCCAAGAACGTAAATTAACGGCATATCATGAAGCTGGACACGCTATTGTCGGACTCACCGTGACGGATCATGATCCCGTTTATAAAGTGAGCATTATCCCAAGAGCAGCTGCCTTAGGCGTCACCATGTTTTTGCCAGAGCAAGATCGCTACAGTTACTCTAAGAAACGTCTTGAAAGCCAAATCACCAGCTTGTTCGGTGGTCGACTTGCTGAAGAGCTCATTTTTGGTGTTGAATCTGTCACGACAGGCGCTTCTAACGATATTAAACGAGCAACAGAAATTGCTCGAAACATGGTCACTAAGTGGGGACTATCTGAGCGCTTAGGACCTTTAACTTATAGTGAAGACGAAGGTGAAGTGTTTTTAGGTCATAGTGTCAGTGTTCGCAAAGAAGTGGCTAGCACAACCGCGAGCGTCATAGACGAAGAAATTCGTAAAATTATTGATCGCAACTATGATCGTGCGAAGAAAATACTGGTCGAAAAAGAAAGTATTCTTCACAAAATGGCTGATGCATTGTTGAAATACGAAACCATTGATGCTAATCAATTGGATGATCTCATGGCTGGGCGCACACCTCGTGAACCTGAGGGATGGTCTACCGGAGGGACTTCATCAGATGAACCGCCTACATCGCAGTCATCTGTGAAGGAACCACCCACGCCTTCAGTCGATGCTGAAAAACGTAGTGTTGATGATAGCGATACCGCTAAATCACATTGATTCAAATGTTGTACTCGAATCAATTTGAATTGGCGAGGTAGTTCCTAGTGTTTCAGGATCAATTATCATTGATGGGCGTTTTAAATGTAACGCCCGATTCTTTCTATGATGGTGGTCGCCATCACTCCAAAGAGAAAGCCTTTTCTCACGCCTTACAAATGATACAAGAAGGGGCGGATATTATTGATATTGGGGGCGAGTCCACTCGTCCTGGTGCACAAATTGTCAGTCCTGAAGAAGAATGCGATCGCGTTATTCCTGTTATTGAGAAATTAAAGCAAGAAACGGACACACCCATTTCTATCGATTCCCGTCATACTGCTGTGATCAAAGCAGCGCTGGATGCAGGTGCGGTATTTGTAAATGATGTGTATGCGCTACAAGATGACGGCGCATTAGCAACTGTAGCTGCAGCTAATGTACCTGTTTGCTTAATGCATATGCAGGGTACGCCTGAATCTATGCAAAATCGCCCGCACTACCAAGATGTGTTGCAAGAGCTTTATCATTTTTTCATAGAGCGTATTGTCGCTTGTGAGCAAGCGGGTATTGCTCGAGAAAAAATTTGGCTAGATCCGGGATTCGGATTTGGAAAAACCTTAGATCACAATTTAACTTTATTAACCAATTTATCCTTTTTTAAAACCTTAGGGTGTCCGCTTTTAATTGGGTTATCGCGTAAAAGCATGTTTGGCGAAATATTAAACAAACCTGCCGATGAGCGCTTACATGGTACATTAGCGGCAACCATGGTGGCAGCGCTGCAAGATGTTTCTATTATTCGAACACATGATGTTGCAGCGACAAAAGATATACTTACCGTAGCACGAGCTATCAAGCCGTATTTGCAAAGGAGAGAACAAGCAGATGTCTGTACAGCGTAAATATTTTGGTACGGATGGGATCCGTGGCCGCACAGGCGTTCCCCCTATTACGGCAGAATTTGCTTTAAAATTGGGTTGGGCCGTTGGACAGATTTTAGCGCAAGATGGTCGCGGCTCTGTATTAATTGGAAAGGACACACGTATTTCCGGCTATATGTTAGCCGCAGCTTTAGAGGCGGGTTTGATTGCAGCAGGATTAGATGTCTTTTTATTAGGTCCTATGCCGACACCAGGTGTTTCCTATCTGACGCGCTCTTGTGGTAGCCAAGTAGGTGTGGTCGTCAGTGCTTCTCATAACCCCTATTATGATAACGGGATTAAATTCTTTAGCGCTGATGGAAAGAAATTGCCTGATGCGATTGAGAGCAAAATTGAAAGTCTTTTATCCTCTGAGATGACGACTGTTGATCCTCAAAATATTGGTCGCGCTAAAATAATGGAAGATGCAGCAGGACGGTATATTGAATTTTGTAAGGGTACTTTTTTAAAGCCCTTCGATTTGAAAGGGATCAAGGTCGTTATTGATTGCGCTAATGGTGCAACCTATCATATTGCTCCTCATGTTTTCACGGAGTTGGGGGCAGATGTCATTGCCATTAACCATCAACCGGATGGTTTTAATATTAATGAAAGCTGTGGTTCAACACACCCAGAGGCGCTGCAAAAAGCGGTACTCACTCATCGTGCTGAAATTGGTATTGCCTTTGATGGGGATGGCGATCGCGTTATTTTGGTTGACCACAGAGGTGAAGTGGTTGATGGGGATGAAATTTTATTTATTATTGCAAACTCATACCGCAATCGAGATATTTTACAAGGCGGTGTGGTCGGCACACAAATGAGTAATCTAGGCTTAGAAAAAGCATTTAATCAGTTGCAGATCCCTTTCATGCGTACCCAAGTGGGAGATCGCTATGTCATGGATGCTTTAACGCAAGCCGGTTGGCAATTAGGGGGAGAAGGCTCCGGCCATATCATCTGCTTAGATCAAACCACAACGGGTGACGGCATCGTGAGTGCTTTACAGGTATTAAGCGCAATGTGTCATGCCAATAAAACCTTACATGAGTTGAAAAAAGGCATGAATAAGTGTGCGCAAATATTACTGAATGTACCTGTTGCTAAAGGTTCATCTGTCGTGAATGATTCACGTGTGCAGTTAGTGCTAAAACAGCTTGAAAAAGATTTACAGGGTAAGGGAAGAATTTTACTACGCTCTTCAGGGACAGAGCCTGTCGTAAGAGTGATGGTAGAAGGTGAAGATAGAAATATCATTACCCATGCAGCACAGGAAATTGCACAAGTAGTCGAACACGTCGCTAAAGTCACCTAAGAAAGTGCTCAATGCGCTATAATGTGTCGAACTATACGATAAGATTTCTTTTGCAATCTTGGGATGTTTATCCCCTTATCCCCTTATCCTCTTTTTGAAATAGGGGCGTAAAATGATTAGATAGACAGCTTGGCTTGCAAAAGCCAGGCTGTCTATTGGTAATAATCACTTACATTCTTCGTGTTCTTCGAGCTTGGGGAGCTTGAACGACAATTTCCTGAATTTTTTCAGCAATTAAACAAACCTTTCTCAATTCTGCTATTTCTCTTCTCAATTCTGCCCTTTCTCTAGTGAATCCTGGTATTTCTCTAGTGAATCCTGGTATTTCTCTAGGTAACGGCAGGCATTCAATAGAATTTGTGTTAAGAATTTGCTGGGCAACGCTGGGATTGTTTTTGCCTAGTTCGGCTTTTTTTCTACCACTTAACTTACCAAACAAGGATGGATCTTGAATAATTTGGCAAGCAATGTGAGGGTCACGTTTGCCCAACTTTATTAAGCAAGAGGCATCTATGTCAACGTATAGTGAGGGATCAGCCATGATTCTTCGCGCAATTTGTGGATGTGCTTCTGCCATCCGTGCTAAACCGAACTTATCTAACTTTTCGCGTAAAGAGGGCTTGTCTAGAATTTCGTGGGCGTTTTCTAAGTTCTGGGTGCCAATGATAGCTAAAGATTCTTTATCCAATTGTTGACGAAAAGCGTCATCTTTAAAAATTTCAGGCAGCTGCTTAGAAAGCATAAGTAAATTATCTTTATTTAACTTTTTACGCAATACTTCATCATCATAGATCCTCTTGGCAATTTCAGAATTAGCCCCACCAAGGATCGCTAAACAGTCGCCATCTAGCATCGTATTTAGAGCTTTATCACTAAGAATTTGATAGGCAATTTCTGGATGACGACTGCTCATTGTGGCTAAATTAATTCCATTTAGTTTATCTTTTAAGGAGGCATCAGTAAGGATCCTGGTGGCAATTTCTATGTGAGCACAGCCAAGGTCTACTAGATCATAATCATCTAAATTATCGCGCAAGGAAGCATCATCGAGTATTTTATGAGCAATTTCTAGTTGTCTGACACCAAGCCAAACAATCTCGGATAAATTAAATGCGAAGTTATCGATGATTTCATGAGCCACTGATGCATGGTTTTTGCTAAGAATAAGTAAATGATCAGTGTTAAGAATGGATCTTAAACCTATATTATTTATAATTTTTTTTGCTATTTCAGGACAAAGTGAAGCAATTTCTAAAATTTGAATTAAAGACAAATGATTATAAATATCCATATTAGCTAACGTAGGGTGGACGTTATCTGAGTTTTCTCTGCAGCCTTCAATGATCCCTTCAAATGTTTTTTTGCTATTAAACTTTCCTTGTTTTGATAATGTGCACCATTGCTTGGAAACACTAGCAATTTTATTTTGGCCGATAAAAGAATACGATGGCAAGTAAGAAAAAATAATGGAGTATATTTCTTCGAATAATTCTGGAGCAGCTGAAGCGGCAGAGACAGCAGTAGATGTTGTGTTGTCATCAATTCGACTGCGTTTGTTGGGCCTAGCAGATAATGCTTCTTCTTGTGAAGCGGCTTGAGCAGCTGGGGTATTTAATTGAGCAGAGGTTTGGCGACCAATGGGGGTTCGCTTGCGCTTTTTGTCAGGACCTAACATAAAAATGACCTTAATATTTATAAATTTTTAAAAGAGAATTATACATTATCATATAAGAAATTATGTCGTAAAAAACCCGAGATTTATTCGCAAAGGATAAACGGTAATATTGTGAGGATAGAGTGTAGTTGCATTCAATCTTTCTAATAAAATCAGTAGATAAAAACTTATTTACATTCTGGGTGTTAAACGAACACTGTGAGCTTGACTAACTATTTCATGAATTTTTATTGTCTTTGCAGAAATATTTTGCAGTAGTGCAGTTTGATCCCTTGAAAGTCTTCTACGGCGAATGACGTTGAGAATTTCTTGTGCCACTTTGCCATCATTTTGACCAAGCATTACAATGTGTTCGCTTTCTAATTTGGAAAAAAGGTATCGATCATTAATAATCCCATAAGCAATCTGTGAGCATTTGTTGCCAAGTCTTGCCAAATCGATTGCTGCTAATTTCAAGGATAATGCGGTATTCTCCATCGTTTTTTGAGCAATTTGTGGATGTTCTATAGCCATCAATGCTAGATCTTCTCCATCTAATTTATTGCATAAGGAGGGGTTATGTAAAATTTCGTGGGCAATATCTAAGTGCTGAACACCAATAGCAGCTAAATCCGCTCCTTCCAGTTGCTCTAGAAACTTTTTATCATTATAGAGCTCTGGCAGATAATGACACATATTCACTATATCAGTTGGAGTTATTTTGCTGCGCAGTGATTCTTCACGATAAATCTTTTGTGCAATTTCAGAATGAGCTCGACCCAATGCGGATAGACAAGCACTATTTAACATAGTGCTAAGAGATCGCTCATTAAGAATATAACGAGCAATGTTTAGATGGTAGCGGCCAAGAGAGCCAAGAGATAGTGCATCAATTTTATTTTTTAAGGTCGTATCGTTGAGGATTCTGTGTGCAATTTCCGGTAAATATTGTCCAAGTGCCGCTAAATCACCTCCGGTTAAGTTTTCGCGCAAGACAGTATCATTAAGGATCCGGTTGGCAATTTCAGGTTGATGCTGTCCAAGGATAGCTAAATCAAGCCCGTTTAGCTTTCTACATAAAGATGCATCGTTAAGAATTCGATTAGCAATTTCTGGCTGGTATTGACCAAGAATAGCTAAAAATGCCCCCTGAACCTTATGGCAGAAAACATTATCATTGAGAAGCTTATGACCTATTTCTGCATGATGCATTCCAATCATAATTAATTCATAGCTATTTAATTTATTGAATAAAGATGAATTATTAAGAATTTCTAGTGCTACAGTTGTATGCTGTTTACCGAGAATAATTAAATCATCAGCATTAAGCAATGAGGTTAGGCATTCATCAGTGACAAGATCATATGCAACAGCAGGGCAAAATGCAGCAATTTCTAATATTTGGGTTAAGGATAAATGATGGTAAATTTCTGGATTGGCTAACGTAGGTCGTGCGTCATCGGGGTTTCTTCTGCAGCTTTCAATTAAATCTTCAATTGTTTTTTTACTATTAAATATTTCCTGCTTTGATAATGTGTACCATTGTTTAGAAACTCTGGCTATTTTATTTTGTCCCATAAACGAATACGAAGGAAGGAAAGAGAAAATATGGGTAAGCATTTCATGGTGTAATTCAGGAACAGTCGAATCAACTAAAATAGTTGAAGCAACTGGGATAGTTGTAGATGATATAGCCTTATCAATTCGGGCGCGTTTAGCCGATCTATCTGATAACCCGTCTTCTTGAGTAGAGATTTGGGTAGCACGCGTATTTAACTCAGTAGAGGATTGACGACCAATAGGGGTTCGTTTGCGCTTTTTGTCTGGACCTAACATAAAATTATCCTAAAATTCATGTATTGCTGAATAGAAATATTTTTTGATTTTCATAAAAATGCTGGGA
>Ga0097681_1004292_pt1 | contig 10245 bp, 9 predicted proteins | sample ThiBiot_750_plan_FD_72845 | JGI IMG/M metagenome (GOLD analysis project Ga0097681, IMG submission 72845) | Wastewater bioreactor microbial communities from Cape Town, South Africa - Thiocy_cont_750_plan - 1398105538144 (version 2) (version 2) ... | reverse complement strand
GGAATCGGTCGCCTTCCGGCCCCAACCGGTAAAGGCGGGCGTCGTATTGGAGGATGGACCGTGCGCACCGCCATAGGACCCGTCCGCATCTGCCTGCCAGATTTCCAGCACCGCATCGGCGACCGCCATGCCGGATCCGTCCAGCACCCTTCCGGTGATGGCGATGCGCTCGCCCTTCGTGCCGGGGGTCAGCATCTGCGCGCCGGGATCGGTCTCGTAGACGCCCGTGATGTCCTGCAAATTCGGCGTCAGCCCGATATGCACATAGGGCCCGGCGGTCTGCGACGGGCTTTCCTTCATGAACTTCGGTTCGAACGCCATCAGTTCCCCTCCGGGCGGTTCTCGAACAGCGTCGAGCGCCGGCCGCGCAGGACGATGTCGAACCGGTAGGCGAGGGCGTCCATGGGAACCGTGTTGTTGCGGTCGAGCCGGGCGATGAGCTGCTCGACCGCCTGCCTGTCGGGAATGGTGCCGACGATCGGGCATTGCCAGATCATCGGATCGCCCTCGAAATACATCTGCGAAATCAGCCTTTGCGCAAAGGCGTGGCCGAAGACGGAGAAATGGATATGGGCGGGTCGCCAGTCATTGCCGCCGTTCGGCCATGGATAGGCGCCGGGCTTGACGGTCCGGAACGAGTACCAGCCGTTCTCGTCCGTTATGACGCGCCCGCATCCGCCGAAATTGGGGTCGAGCGCGGCCCGGTAGCCTTCGCGCTTGTGCCGGTAGCGCCCGCCGGCATTGGCCTGCCAGATCTCCATTAACGTGCCGGGAACCGGACGCGCGTTCTCGTCGAGGATTTGTCCGTGGACGATGATCCGCTGGCCGATCGCTTCCCCGCCATGGCTGAAGTTGACGATCAGGTCGTTGTCATGCGGTCCGAGCATGTCATGGCCGAAGACCGGCCCGGTAAGCTCCGACATCGTCGGCCCGAGCGACAGGAGCGCATGGCGCGGCGAGCGCAGCACCGTCGATTTGTATTGCGGCGTGAAGGCCGGCGGATGCCAGGCGCGGTCGCGGGCGTAGAATGCGCCTGCCTCCGAAACGATCGGCTTCATCGCCATTGCCGCTGCGCCTCCTCGTCCTGCGATGCCGCTTCGAGCTCGCGCTTGGCGATCTTGAAGGCCGTATTCGCCGCCGGAACGCCCGCATAGATCGCCACATGCATGAGCGCCTCCTCGATATCCGCGGCGCTCGCTCCGGTATTGGCGGTTGCGCGGACATGCATGGCGAATTCCTCATGATGGCCCAGGGCGGCCAGGAGCGCCAGCGTGACGATCGAGCGCTCGCGTCTGGTGAAGCCGGGCCGCGACCATACCGAGCCCCAGGCACATTCCGTGATCAGGATCTGGAAGTCGGCATCGAGCGGCGTCTTCTGTTCCTCTGCGCGGTCGACATGCGTATCGCCCAGGACGGCGCGCCGGGTCGCCATGCCGGCGCGATAACGGTCGGGTTCAGACAAGTCCGATCTCCGTGAAATAGCGGTCGAGGGCGCTCGCAACGGCGTCGGCCGCCTCGATATTGGGAAGGTGGCCGGCTCCGGCAATGAGCTCGAAGCGGGCATACGGCAGCAACTCGGCCGTCTTGCGGACAAGTTCGGGCGGGGTGGAGCGGTCCGCTTCCCCCGCCAGCACAAGCGTTTTCATTCGTATCCGCCCCACGCGGTCGGTCAGATCGGTATCGCGCAAAGTCGCGCAGGTGCCGGCATAGCCAGCCGCCGGGGTGCGTTCCAGCATGTTGAGCCAGCCTGCGAAATCATCCGCATGGCTCGTTCGATAAGATTCGTCGAACCATCGCTCGATCACGGTCCGGCTGATCGCCGCCATGCCGCCGGCCCTGACCGCGTCAATGCGCGTGGTCCATGATGCTTCGTCGCCGAACCTTGCGGCCGTGTCCATGAGCACCAGCCCCGAAAGCCGATCAGGTTCGGCAAGCGCGAAGGCCTGCGCGATCAGTCCGCCGACCGATACACCGACCGGCACGACACGTTCGATCCCGAGTGCCGACAGGAGACCGGAGAGATCGCGGACGTGATCGTCGAGACTGTAGTCACCGTCCGGCGCGTCCGAGAGCCCATGCCCCCGCTTGTCGTAGCGCAACAGCCGAAAGCGCCCGGACCATCGTTCTGCCAGCGCGTCCCATATCCGATGGTCGGTCCCCAGCGAGTTAAGGAAGGCCAGAGCCGGTGCTCCGGGGGGGCCGTCGAGCCGGTAGTGCAAGAGCTGGCCGGCGACGCGCACGAACGCCACATGCTTTCTCCCAATATGCCTATCCGGCTATATGACAGGTCGAAACCGGCAGAGTAAAATGAAAGATCGGCCGCAATCTATAACCCATGGGGCATACGATCATGCAGGATGGCTTTCTTGATCCACGGATAAAGCTGCGTCATGTGAACTGCTTCGTCGAAGTCGCTCGCCAGCACAGCGTCGTGCGGGCGGCCGAGGCCCTGGGCATGACACAGCCGGGCGTCTCCAAGACGCTGAAGGAACTGGAGGACACGCTCGGCTTCGCCCTGTTCGACCGCAGCCGCCGCAGGCTGGGCCTGACTGCCTTCGGAGAGTTGTTCCTTACCCATGCAGGCCTGTCGATCGCCGCCCTTCGGCAAGGCGTGGAGGCCCTGAAGCAGGTGCGCTCCACCGGAGCGACCATTACCATGGGCGCGCTACCGACCGTCTCCTCAAGCCTAGTCCCCAAGGCGATCGAGACATTTCGATCGAACCCGATGTTCTGCCGCATTCGGGTCGTCACGGGCCCCAGTACGTATCTCCTCGCGCAATTGCGCGTCGGCGACGTGGATTTCGTGGTGGGCCGCATGGCCAGTCCCGAGGCGATGGCGGGGCTTTCCTTCGAGAACCTCTATTCGGAACGGATCGTTCTTGCCGTTCGTCACCGCCATCCGCTCCTGAGTGTGCGGCCGCTCGATCTCAGGCAGATCGAGCGCTATCCGATCCTGATGCCGCCGCCGGGCGCCATTATCCGTCCGGCGGTGCAACGCTTCCTGCTCTCGCATGGCGTCGGCAAGCTTCGCGACGAGGTCGAGACGGTGTCGAACTCGCTCGGAAGAGCGATCGTCGAGACGTCGGATGCGGTATGGATCATCTCCGAGGGTGTGGTCGCCGGCGATATCGCAGCCGGGCAGCTCGCAAGCCTTCCAGTCGACACCAGCGAGACAGTCGGGCCGATCGGCATCACAACGCGCACTGCCATGGCCCATCCGCCACAGGTCGACGCATTGATCCGCGTCATCCGGACCACGGCCTCCGGCCTGGCGGATAGTCGGCGTGCGGCAAGGGCCTGATGCCTCAATTTCATGCGGGATGCGAAGCCGGCGCGCTATGCAGGCGCCGCAGCAGCGAGAGGCAGGCCGATCGCTCTTCCGCCGGAATCCCCGTCATCAGACGGGTCTCATGGGCAAGCACCAGCTCCAGGGCACGCGCATGGATCGCCTTGCCTGCTTCCGTCAGAAACAGCGCCTGCCGCCTGCGGTCCGTTGCCGCGACCTGCCGCTCGATCCAGCCGCGTTGATCGAGCCGGTCGACCAACGCCATCATGGTGGCCCGGTCGGTGCCGAGCGTCTCGGCGATCTCGACCTGCGATGCCCCGGGATTGGCGTCGACCAGCGCCAGAACCGCGAACTGCTTCTGGGTGATCGCGAGTTCGCCGAGGCTCTCGACGAAATCACGGTAGACTACCGCCTGCGCCATCCGCAGGTGAAAGCCGAAGATCTTATCGAGCGCGCCGAGCGCCAATCCGCCGCTTCGCATCTCTTCGATCTCGGGTCGCGTTCCCGCCGCGTCTCGTCTGGCCTTGGTCATGCTGCTTCCCGTCTCGCCTCGGCATCATTGGATTGCCGCTTGCCGCCGCATCGACGCCAAATTAGTATGTGTTACATACAAATATCAATCGGCAGTTCCCGGGAGGACAACCGATGGAGGTGCATGCGGCGGGGCATGAGGGGCCGGGCGAGGGCGTTGCACAAGGTCTGATCTCCGGCGATTGCGCCGACTACCGGGCGCGCATAACTCCGCACAAAACGGCCTGCATCGATCTCGCTTCGGGCGAAGCGGTCGATTATGCCGGTCTCGACGTCCGAGTTGGACGTGCCGCCGGCTGGCTGGCCGGCCTCGGCCTTGAAGCTGGCGATCCGATGGCCTTCCTCGGCCGCAACAGCCTCGATGCCGTCGCGCTCGCCATCGCCTGCGAGCGCATCGGCGCGGTCTTCGCCCCGCTCAACTGGCGGCTGACGCCGGCCGAACTCGCGCCCGTTCTCGCCGACGCCGGTCCCGCGCTGCTGCTTGCGGATGGTGAATTCGAGACCACGGCGCAACAAGCTGCGGCGGAAGAAGGGCTTCCCGTCGTCTCGCTCCAACCGGGACTGGACGAGCTGACGCGCGACTGCGAACCGGTCGCCGGCCGGCCCGGCCGGCCCGGCCGCCCGGACGAACCTTTGGCGCTTCTCTATTCGTCGGGCACGACAGGGCGTCCGAAGGGCGTCGTCATCACCCGTCGCAACGCCCTGTTCTCGGCGCTCAATTTCGCCTTCGTGGGCGCGGTCGGCCCCGAGACCGTGGCGCTGCTGGACCTGCCGATTTTCCATACGATCGGCCTTGTCGCCGTCACCCGAACGACGCTGACGATGGGCGGCACGCTGATCATATCCGATCGCTTCATCCCCGACCGCACGCTTGCCGCGCTGAGCGATCCTTCGTTCGGCGTGAGCCACTATTTCTGCGTACCGCAAATGGCCGCGATGCTTCGCGATCATCCGCAGTTCGACGCGGGCCGACTTTCCGGGCTCAAGGCGATCTTCGTCGGCGGATCGCCGGTATCCGCGCAACTGATCCAGGCCTGGCTTGCCGCCGGCGTCCCGCTCGTCAATGGCTTCGGCATGACCGAGGCAGGCACGGTCATGCACATGCCGCTCGACCGGGAGGCAGTACGCGCCAATCCGGGCTCGATCGGACTGCCCGCGCCTTTTCTCGAAATCCGGCTCGTCGATGCGGCGGGCAACGATGTTCCTGAAGGCACGCCAGGGGAACTCTGGCTCAGGGGACCGTCCGTGACCCACGGTTATTGGACCGCCTCGGCCGGCGATGGCCCCTTCGCCGATGGCTGGTACCGGACCGGTGACGTGCTGCGTCGCGAGCCGAACGGCTTCTACAGCCTCATCGACCGTCTGAAGGACATCTACATTTCGGGCGGTGAGAACGTCTACCCGGGAGAGGTGGAGGCCGTGCTGGCAGGCCATCCGGCCGTGCGCGAGGTCGCCGTCTTCGGCGTTCCCGACGAGCGCTGGGGCGAGAGCGGCATCGCCCATGTCGTGCTGGTCGAAGGCGCGGGGATCGACCTGCAGACGCTCCTTGCGCATTGCGAGGCAAGGCTCGCCCGCTTCAAGCGCCCGCAGCGGATCGTCCTCGTCGAGACCATCCCGCGCACCGCCTCCGGCAAGGCCCTCAAATATCTGCTTCGCGAGGCCCATGCGGCCGCTGCGAACGCCGATCCCGATTCATCCAGGAGTTCATGATGAGCAATATACTGGCAGATTTCACCGACGGCCCGGTCACCGTAACCGTCGAGGATCGGATCGCGTGGTTGCGGTTCAACCGCCCGGAAAAGCGCAATGCGATGAACCCGCCGCTCAACCGCCGCATGCTGGAAGCGCTCGATGCGCTCGAGGGCGAGGAGAGTTGCGGCGTGGTGGTGCTGACCGGCGCCGGCGAGGCCTGGTCGGCGGGCATGGACCTGAAGGAATATTTCCGGGACAATGACGGCAAGGGCCGCGTGGCGACGCTGCGCACCCGCCGCCAGGCCGGCGGCTGGTGGAACCGGCTGATGTATTTCGAGAAGCCGACGGTCGCCATGGTCAACGGCTGGTGCTTTGGCGGCGCATTCACGCCGCTCGTCGCCTGCGACCTGGCGATAGCCGCCGAGGATGCGAAATTCGGCCTCTCCGAGATCAACTGGGGCATCCTGCCGGGCGGCAACGTCACGCGAGCCGTGGCCGAAGTGATGCGCCACCGCGATGCGCTCTACTACATCATGACGGGCGAATTGTTCGATGGCCGCAAGGCCGCGGAAATGGGGCTGGTCAACGAGACCGTACCGCACGAGGCGCTGGAGGCGCGGGTCCGGGCGGTCTGCAAGGTGCTCCTGGAAAAGAATCCGGTGACGCTGAAGGCGGCAAAGGACACATTCAAGCGCGTGCGCAACATGCCCTGGGATGCCTCGGACGACTATATCTATGCCAAGCTGGAGCAGATGCTCTTTCTCGACGAAACGCATGGCCGCGACGAGGGGCTGCGGCAGTTCCTCGACGAAAAGGCCTATCGGCCCGGCCTTGGTGCATACAAACGGAAATAGGCCCGATGCCGAGCCGAGCCGAAGAATCGCAGGGATACAGGCTGGCCCTGGCTGATCACCCAGGGAAATAGGAGGAAACAACCAATAATTGTCGATGACTCCGGATTGAGGCTCATGTTCTGGTTGAATTCATGCCGGACATTCGGCTGGTGCATTGACTCCGATCAAGGCAGAACCTACAGCGCGAATCCAGATTTCGGCCCGGGTCGACCGGCTTGCCCTAGGGCGGGCAGGAATTGTAGGAAATCTTGCATGCTGGCACCGCGCCAGACAGTCCGCGCTGGTAGCCGCCGTCAGTGATGAAGCCGATGCATTTCCTGGGCATTGATGTCGGTACCTCAGTCACCAAAGCCGCGCTGTTCGATGAAGCGTTTCGTATAATCGCTTCGGCGAGCCGGCCGACGCGCGTGAACCGGCCGCACGAAGGCTGGTCGGAGACCGATCCCGAGACGGTGTGGCGAAACGTCTGCGACATCTGCCGCGAGATTACGTCGGTTCATCCCAGCCGGACCATTGATGCGATCGGCATTTGCGGCACCATGGTCGGCGCCTGGCTGGTCGATGCCGAAGGCAGGGCGCTTCGCCCCGCCATCACCTGGGAAGACAGCCGCACGGAGGCGATGATCGAGCAGAGGCTCGCCGCCGATCCCGATTTTCTTTCCCGCATCTTCCGCAGTTCGGGCAATGTGATGCAGCAGGGCTGCACGCTGCCGCTCGCGCGCTGGCTGATCGAAAATGAGCCGGACATCATGCGCCGGGCCGTGGCGCTCTTCAGTTCGAAGGACTTCGTACGCATGCGGCTGACGGGACGCATCGCTGCCGATCGTACCGAAGCGGCAGTTGCTCCCGGGAGCGCCGCAGCCCGCAACCGCAGCAGCGAGATGCTGGACCTGTTCGGCCTGGACGAATGGAAGCATCTCTTTCCTCCGGCGCTCGAATCCGAGGCGATCGCCGGTGCCATAACGCCGGAGGCCGCAAGGGCCACCGGCCTTGCCGAAGGCACTCCGGTTGTCGTCGGCGCAGGTGACGTTCCGTCGAGCATCATCGGTGCGGGAGGCAGCGATCCGGGCGTCGTGGTCTCCATATTGGGAACGACGTCTTTAAACGGCGTCATAGTGGACCGGCCGGTGTTCACGCCTCGGGATCTCGGGCTCCTTTTCACGCTCCCGGATGATCTGTGGCTTAGGGTAATGGTCAATGTCGCCGGTACCGTGAGCCTCGACTGGTTCGTTCAGACGGCCTGTCCCGACATCAAGGACGAGCCGGATCTTTATGCGCGGCTGGAGGAGATGGCGGAAGCGGCGGGGATCGGTGCCGGGGGCGCGGTCTACCTGCCATTCCTGAGCGATTCGGGTATTATCGCGCCGAGGGTCGAGCGCCATGCCAGGGCAGGGTTTGCCGGCCTTTCTCCGCGGCACGGACGTGGGCACCTTGCGCGCGCCGTCTATGAAGGAACGATCATGGCCGTTCGCGACTGCTTTGAAGCCATGGCGCGGCCCTTCGACACGATCCGCCTGATCGGCGGCGGCGCTCGCAGCGCCTTCTGGAGCCAGATGCTGGCAGACGTCACAGGCCACAAGGTCGAGGTGCCGGAGGGCGAGGAATTCGGCGCGCGGGGCGCAGCGCTGCTTGCGGCGACGGGAATAGGTCGGTTCGCCAGTGTCCGCCAGGCGTCCCGGGAGACTTTCTCGCTCGCACGTTCATACCAACCCGACAAGGCGGCGGGTGAGGCGTATGAACGCGCCTATGAGCGATACGGCTTGTGCCGCGACGCTTTTTTGGATGGTATCGCAAAGGGATGGGCATGAGCGACGACCACAAGACCACGGATCTCGGCGCCGCGAAGGCCTATGTCGGCGAAGCGGTGAAGATCCTGAGCAATTTGATTTCCGGCCAGGAGGCCGCATTCTCCGAGGCGGTCGAGGCGATTGTTCAAAGCGCAAGATCAGGCGGCGTCGTCTATCTCTTCGGAACCGGCCATTCCCACATGCTGGCGGAAGAGGGGCACTACCGCGCCGGCGGCCTCGCCTGCGTGGTGCCTATCCTGCGCTCGGTCGTCATGCTGCATGAGGGTGCGGTGGCCGGGACGGCTCTCGAGCGGCTGCCGGGCCTCGCGGAAAAGGTGCTGGCCGGCTACGACATCGGGCCGGAAGACGTTCTGGTGGTCTTCTCCAACAGCGGCGTCAATGCCGTGCCGGTCGAGGCTGCCGAGGCCGGCCGCGCACGCGGCGCCAAGGTCATCGCGGTCACGTCCGAGACCTATTCCCGGATGGCCGCCAACGGGCGAAAGAGGCTCGCCGAGGTGGCCGACATCGTCATCGACAATCGTGGTCCGGCGGGCGATGCTCTATGCGCCGTCGCACCGGACGGCTTGAAGGCCGGCCCGATCTCCACGATCGTAGGCGCGGCCATACTGAATGCGCTGCTGGTCGAGGTCGCAACGCGTCTGATCGCCGAGACCGGCCAGGCGCCGGTTTATGTCAGCGCCAACATGCCGGGGGCAGCGGAGCGGAATGCGGCGCTGGTTGCCCGTTACCGGAAGAAGAACCCGCATCTTTGAGGATCCACCCTTTACGGACCTCACCGCCTTCGGGCGGATAAAACGGAGAATGGGAGTATGAAGAAGACACTATTGGCAATCGGCGCAGTCGCCCTGTCGATGATGGGCGCGGGTGCTGCTAACGCGGATCCGGTCTCCATCACGCTTTGGCACATGGAGCAGCCGCCTCAGCGGGTGAAGCGCATCCAGACCCTCATCGATGAGTTCAACAAGGCCAATCCGGACATCGTGGTCAAGCAGGAGCCGCAGAACTGGGGCGAGGTCTACGCCAAGGCGCCGGCCGCGATCGCCGCGGGGAACGCCCCCGACATCCTGTTCACGATCCCCGACTTCACGACCGTTATCAAGAGCCTCGGCGTCCTGCCTTCGATGAAGGACTTCGTCGACAAGCTGAATACCGAACACAAGTTTATTCCCGCCGCGCTGCAGCCCTATACCTATGACGGCGGCGTATGGGCCGTGCCGCTCTACAACATGGCGCTGTCCATGTGGTACCACAAGGACGCCTTCGAGAAGGCCGGCGTTTCCGTGCCGCAGACCTGGAGTCAGTGGAAGGACGCGACCGAAAAGCTGTCCTCCAAGGACACCTACGGCATCGGTCTTCCGGCCAACAAGCAGCTCTACACTGACCAGACCGTCTTTTCGGTGATGGTCAATAACGACGGAGCGGCCAACCTCTACAATCCGGACGGCACGCTGCGTTTCGATAATCCGAAGACGGTCGAGGCCTACGAACTCTACGCCGATCTCTACAAGCATTCGGCTCCCGACGCGACGAACTGGACCTGGGGCGAGGCCGAGGCCTGCTTCGATTCCGCCCGTTGCGCGAGTGTCCTGCAATTTACCGTCATAAGCACCTATGACCAGCAGGGCGGCAAGCCGGAGGACCTCGGCGTGGCGGCCATCCCGCATGCCGACGACCAGGACGCGTCGAAGACGATCTCCTACGTCAACGGCGCGATGATTCTCAGCAAGGATCCGGCCAAGCGGGACGCGGCCGAGAAGTTCATCTCCTTCCTGCTCGAGCCGGCCAATTACGGACGCTTCCTGAACATGGAGCCCGGCCTGTTCCTCCCAGTCACCGAGGATGGCGCCAAGGCCGACAGCTTCTGGAGCGATCCGCTGGCGGTCAAGTACAAGAGCCAGATCCAGACGATGATCGAGAACAGCCAGCGTGGGGAGCTCTTCGGCTTCAATCAGGGCACGGTCTATCCGTCGATCGGGGCGATCTCGGCCCAGAACCTGATCGCCGACACGCTGCAGAAGATCGTCATCGGCAAGATGAAGCCGGCGCAAGCCGTTGCGGCGGGCCAGAAGGAAAT
>Ga0097681_1004271_pt1 | contig 10293 bp, 14 predicted proteins | sample ThiBiot_750_plan_FD_72845 | JGI IMG/M metagenome (GOLD analysis project Ga0097681, IMG submission 72845) | Wastewater bioreactor microbial communities from Cape Town, South Africa - Thiocy_cont_750_plan - 1398105538144 (version 2) (version 2) ... | reverse complement strand
GCATCGGCATCGCCATCGGCCGCCTACGAGCTACCGCCGTTCTCGGCCAATCTCGAGCAGTTCCTTGCGGCCGAGCGAGTGTTTGTATCGCCTCTCTCGCGAGCGGTGAGCACGGCGCTTCTGACGCTACAGGACCATCCGGAGCTCCTGAACGGCATTCGCTTGCTGTCGGCCCTGCGCGAGATCAAGAACGCCGCCGGTCTCGATACCGTGGGCTCGGCTGCCGGAATTGAGATCCGTCCGACAGTCATCAACAAGTTGCGTGAGTCCACGATCCTCACCGAGCAAGAGATTGCGGAGGTATACGCACGCTCACTCACACTCACTCAAGAGCCCTCAACGACATTCCTTCCTTCCTTCCTCACAATTCATTCACCGACTCGTTCGCCAATTGCACTATCGCTCGTGCTCCTGCGTATGATGCTGTAGATCGTGCGACCAGAGTTGGATATCGGCGATGCGGTTGGTAACTGGTGGACTTCGGCGAGCGAGATGGACCATACCAAGCAACTCAAGCGTCGAATGGGTGAGGTTCTCAATATCCTCAAGTACGACTCGGCGAATACGATCATCTGCGTCGGACACTCGTTGTTCTTCAAGCTACTGCTCGGCGAGTGCCAAGCCGGTGGCGTGTTGGCACGCTCGAAGCCCGAGCTCGCGGCACAGCTCGCGAACGAGAAGCTGCCGAACGTCGCGATGGTATGCATCGACCTCGACTTCACCGCCAACACCAAGGGATTGCCCGAGATCGTCGACGCCGAGATGGTATTCGATGGCCATCGTCTCGTGCCATCGCCCGCCATGGCGTACATTCCGCAGCTGCTCGCCGGGGCTCCTTCAATCGAGGCGGCGATCGAAAATACGACTACTGCCCTGCACGTGCTGTCGGGCAGCGCCGTTAGAACCTTTGAGCGCCAGTCGAATAGTACGCAGTGGTCCGAGCGCTCCTCGGTGCCGATTGCGAGCTCGCTCTCGGCGCTGCCCGATGGCCATTCGATCGTGAGCCCGGCACCAAACTGCGTGGCCTTCTGCACGAAGCATGGCGTCATTCACGTGGCAACGGCCGCGGCTATCAAGTCGGTGAACGGTGCACCGCTTGGCACGACGACTGCCGCAACGCCTGCCGGTGGCTGGAGCAATATCAACCTCTCGACCGTGCTCTCGCTTCCACTGTGCCATCGCAACCAACTCGTGATCGACGAGAACGTGCACGACGCCTCGCAGCCATTCAGCATCCTCTTCTCGTCGATCGATGGCCGCCTGTTCGAGATCGAATGCTCACATCGTAGCGACGGTAGCTTCGACTGCGTGGCGGTCGATCTGTCGGCGCGCTTCTCGCTGCCCGTGTGCTCGGCCGTGCTGCAACTCTGCAACGATCCCGATGGTAATCGGATTGTGACCTTCCGCACGCCGACGCAGGACGTGCTCTTTCTTGCACAAGGAGCCGGCGCCGGCGTCGTTTACAACGCGTCGCGCTTGGCCGGTTTGCCATTCAACACCGATCCGTTCCTGGGCAGTCACGTGACGGCCACCGGAGTGCGTGTGATATTCGGCCGCACCACCAACGACCACATGTTCGTCGGTGTCGGCAGCAACGATCAATGGCAGGCGATCGATCTCACGAGACGTCTCAAGGCGCCCAAGATCTCGCCACAAGGTAACGTGTGCCACGTTGAGGCTCCAAACGGCGTACTCTATCTCGTCTACCGCGCAGCCGATGGCGTGCTGCAGGCCCTTGTCGGCCAGCCACGCTCGGCCTCGAGGCCCGCACTCGCAAGCGGTGTGTCATCGATAGGCTACGAGTGGACGCACTCGAAAGCGCCCCAAGTCTCGGCTTGCAGCTTGCTGGGTTCGATCGGACACCGCTTGTTCTTCGTCTCCAACTCTCGCGTCATCACGGAGGCAGTGGTCAATGCCGCCGGACAATGGAGCTTCAACTCGGTAGCCACCTTGGTCTGATCTGAGTCGATGGCCAATCGATCCTTCACTGATTGATTCATCTATTTACCTCCACTATCTATCTATCGATCTATCTTTCTTCCAGTACCTTTCAGCATCCCAATCAGATTGAAATCTATCAGTCAAAATCACCTTGTCGTACCAATCGAACGATACCCGACTTACTAAAGAGTTTGAACGAACGAACCTACATTCAACAACCCTTCAAATCCATTGAATGGAGGATATGACGACGCCCACCATACAACAACAACTGCCTCGGAGGACAAGAGAGAGACAGAGAGGGATTGGAGGGAGAGAACGCGCAGCAGTGGACGAGAGGAGCAGCAGCACGCGCATCAGCAGCAGCAGCGGCATTTCGTTCAATTCCCGCTGCTGCTCGCATCTCTCGCTCTCGGCCTGTGCCCGCCGTGTACATCGCCTTCTTGTGAGGGTATCGCGCCCAAGAGATCGAGAGAGATCGAGAGAGCGTGTGTGAGCAGGTGAGGAGGTGTTGATCCAAGCATTGATAGAGACGGGTTAGCTGCACCAATAGCAGGTACTCACTCCGCGTCTCTCTCTCTCTCTCTCTCTCACTCGGTATCTCTATCACTAACTTGTACCTCTATGAAGCAGTAGGAGTGATAAGAAATGGCTGAACCAAGCATGGCGCTTCTCATGGGCACCAATCCACAGTTCCCGACGGCAATGCAGCGGCAGGTGTTCGATGCATGGAACGCGCAGCTGCAGATGCTCATCGCACACTCGAAGGCTCACATGGCGGCCGCCACGCCCTCGCACTCGACCTCTGCCACCAAGGCTCTACAACCGGTGAAGGAGCCAGTGGACTTTGACATCGATGACATGGATTCTTCAGACCTTGAGGTCGAGGATGACGATGAGGATGAGGTCGATCATGGCGTTGCAGCAGCAGCAGGGACGACGTCGGCGGCAGCAACCGCAGCAGCGAGCCGTGGCGCTCGACCTGCGGTACAGCCACCGCTCCACGCAGCGCCCGTACCACCGAAACGAGCGGCGAAGCTTGGTTCCGACCAAGCTCGCTTCCTATCGCGAGCGTCACAAGAGCTGCCGCGTCTCAACACCGACGCGCTGCACGGTGCTTCGACCGCGAGCATCAACGATGGCGCCGACTCGCAGCACAGCGCCATTGCCCAGTCGCTACCGCAGCTGCCGGTGACGATCGTAACGTCGCCACCTGGATCTCCGATCATCGTTACGGCCACCTACAGCTCGGAGCCTGATATCCTGTCGCCTCGATCAGCGAGCGATGTAGTACGTGCGCAGTGTCGCTGTCGACTGCATCTGGCTCTCACTCACTGATGCTGGCTCTCCTGATTGATTGATCGATCTATCGATCGATTGAATACGCTCTATCGCTCGATCGATCGATAGCCAGCGAAGGAAGGTTGGCTCTACAAGAAGGGCAAGGGCCTCCACAAGTGGCAGAAGCGATACTTCGTCTTGGCATCGCCGTTTCTTCATTACTATCGAGAGCAGCCTCGTGGTCGCGTACGGCACACGAACACCGCAACCGACATCGCCATCATTGCATTCAATCCATACATTGAACTCCAAGCGCGATCCCTCATTCATCAGTGACTGCGTGCGTGCGTGCGGATGTACAGGAGATCAAGCCAGTGGACTCGATTCCTCTGCACGGCTGCACGGTGGGCCAACAGTACGACAAGGAGACCCCGATCATGGTCATCAACCAGACGGCTCAAAAGTCGTACTACTTACAGGTCCGTGCCATTGCTACACACTCGGCCGCGCCTACGACTTTGAAATCAATGACAAAAGAGAGAGAGAGAGAGCGCTCTACAACGGCAGCTAACCAATCGAACAAACAGGCCGAGACGCCGTCTCAATTCGAGCAATGGATGGTGGCGATTGGCGACATGCTACAGCAGCTACCCGTGAAGCCTACGGTCGACACCACGGCACAAATCACCCCGGCAGCGAAATCCAATCGCAGTAGCGTCAACCGGTTGCGCCAAGGTGCTGCCGACATGTCACAGAAGCTGAACAAACTCAAGGGCGACGGATCGCGCCGCAAGAAGCAAGCTGCCGCTCGCACCGCGACGCCCTCGCCAACGTTCGGCGTACCGCTGAGCGAGGTCACCAATCTTCGTGGCGGCCTGCCTCGCGTCGTGTACGATAGCTTGCAGTACCTCGAGTTTCATAGTACGTGAAGTGCTCGGTTCCTGCCACGGGCAGGCTACTCGCATCACGAACACAGTGCATGTATATCTAACTCTCTTTGCTGTACGATTGATGTGATGATAGTCGAGGCAGAGGGCCTCTTCCGCAAGTCGGGACTCGTTCTAACCATTCAAACCCTCAAGCGCGACTACGACTCTGGTACCAACCGGCGCTTTCGGCAACGAGCTCTCCACCCAGAGAGTCTCGATACACTCTTATACCCACTGTTTGGTCGATCGTTCGTTAGGTAACAATCCCGTGCTGGCTGCCGTCGATGACCCACACGCAGTCGCCGGCGTGATGAAGCTCTTCTTTCGAGAGATGCCCGAGCCTCTACTGCCATTCGATACCTACGATCACTTCGAACGCGCTTCAGGTACACCCACACACCTCAAGAGTACGCCCTGCAGGCATCATCTGACCGTTGGCGTTCGAGAGAAACAGAGTTGCCTGAGACTGAGCGCCTCGAAGAGATCTGCCGCATCGTGAACTCGTTGCCGCCGATCAACAACCTCGTGCTACGATACTTGATCGTGTTCTTGGCGCGTGTTGCGTCCTACCAAGCCATCAACATGATGACGCCGCAGAACCTCTCGATCGTCTTCAGTCCCAACATTATGCGCAAGAAGGACGCTTCGATGATTGAGGCCATGATGCAATCCAAGGTCGCCAATACCATCGTCTCCAACATGATCGAATGGGCCGTCAACCTCTTTCCTGAAGGCGCATCCGTACGAGCATCTTCAGATCTTCACCAGCAGGTGCTTGCTCTTATGCTCAATGACCACTGACGCACGCCTTGGTTACTTTTCTACAGCTGGCACAGCTGCCTGATGACGAGCCTTCGTACGAGGACGAAGAGGAGGAAGAGGAGCATCATCATCATTCCAAGCACAGAGGCCCCGAGTTCGCGAGCTCGTTCGTGCAGTAGCCCCTCACATTCGATCGATCGAACGAATGAGCGAAGAACACCGCATCAACACCACCGCCACCAACGAACGAACGCCGCAGATTACAGTGCCGTGTATAATATCGAACGACCAGCAAACGACATTCGACGGATAGAGAGAGAGAGAAGACTGATTGCATTGAGTGAGCGCGCGTTTCTACTCAACGATACCTATGCTCTGATTTACAGTTCTATCAGCATTCACATCTTGTGCGTGTACATATATAAACCTCTATTTCTCACAACACAACACAACAACCAAGAGATCTGATCAACTACCGAGTGCGCGCACTCGCGGTAGTGCCTCCGAGTATCAACCGTTTCGAGTTACGAGATGATGCACTTCTTCTTGCGCTCTCCAGTACTTGAACCCAGGCTGTCACTCATCGAGGAACCACTCTCTTGGGATGGCGCAGGCTTGGCGCGGGGGGCGACGGGGGCAGGCTGGCGTGGAGCAGGAGCAGGAGCAGGAGCAGGAAGGCTTGGAGCAGGCTCAGGCTCAGGCAGCACCGGTTGGAAGTCGTCGGAAGGATCTCTCGGCCACCAAGCTCCAGTAAGCTCGCCAAAGAGCAAGAACATGAGCTCGTTCGGCAGTACGTGCAACACAGACTCGGTGGCCCAGCGATTGATGGTCATCAGCAAGCGCACCGTGCGGCGGAAGCCAGCGGACTGGAAGGCGTGCGATTGCACCGACCACTGCAGCCGCGCTTGTGTGAAGCTCAAGACCGCCTCTCGCGAGAGTCCATTGTCCTAGGCGCGCAGACGCCACTGTCACACCATTGGCACATTGAAGCATGCTACAGGGGGTGCGGGCACGTACGTAGACACTCACGGTGTGCAAGTTCAAGTGGCCCGAGAACGACTTGAGCAATGCGTCGGCTCCCATGTCGCCGATCGAGTTGTTCTGAACGAGAGCACCAATGCCACGCGTGAGTACCTCGTACAGCATTGCAACAAGCTGCTCGGCCGTTCGAGTGGTGGTCACGCGCCAGGCCGTACATCGAGGTACAGCTCCTTGAGAGCGGTGTTGTTGCTGAGCGCGATGGCGAGCGACTTGGCGCCCTCTGGTTGGATGTCGTTCCACTGCCATGGTGCGAACGAACGCACGAATGAGCCAGCAGGTTGGCGGGGAATCTTGCTCGCAAGTGCACGATACCTTGAGGTTCAAGATCTGGATCGTAGAGTTCTTGGCGAGGCCTTCAGCCAGCAATGCCATGCCTCGATCGTCGAGCTTGTTGCCCTGTGTGCGGTTCGTGTGTATCGGCGTCGGATATCGAGATGTACCGTCTCTCTCTCTCTCTCTCTCTCGCAGGTGAAGAATAACCTACCTCAAAGTATAGCTTTCGTAAGGTCGACGTGGCCTTGAGAAGATCGCAGAGGTCAGGCAAGGCCAGGTTGGAGAAGCCGGTGCACGAGAGGTTGAGCGACGTGACGCTCCTGTTGCGCTGCAGCGCGAGGAACAGCTCGCGCATCGTCGATGGCGGCACCGACACGCCCTGTTATCACGAAGTGAGCGCTTGGAGCCATCGCCAGCGACGATGAAAGACGTACCGCGAGGTTCACCGAGGCACGCTGGCCGGCTTCGATCTGTGCAATCAGGTTCCGTATCGCCGCCATTCTTCGTCGTCGTGTATGTGTGTGCGTATCTATCTCACTCGCTTGGTTGCGAGCATGAGTCTGAACAGTAATCGCTCCAATCACGCAGTTGAACGAGCTCCCGAAAGAGTCGCACACCCAAAGAGCAGTGAACCCCCGCGAGAGCGAGCAGATCGGATCGAAGCAACGAGAGCGCGAGAGAGCGAGAGCGAATGGATGGGAGAGCGCGAGAGAGCGAGGGAGAGGGAGATAAGACGAGAGCGCGAGAGCGCTGGGGGCTTACGAGAATCATTAATCAAGCAATCGGAGGCTTTACTGATGCAGCCGTAAGCCTGCTACTGCGCGCTGTTCTTCTCTTCTCGCGCCATTCCTCTCCTCTCCTCCATCGCGGTACTCGCACGCATCGAGCGAGATCGCGAGGAGCTATCCATCTATCTATCCCTCTCCAGAGTACGCGGTGTGGCGCACACCACGATACCGCGCAAAGATCGTTACGCGCTCGCTCGCTCGCTCACTCACTGCCAGAGATGGCGGACGAGGTGGAGCTGCGATACGTGATCGCGATTCCTCCGCCGCTGCGGCCGGCTCCTGCGCCACCGTCGAGCTCTGCTGCTACTGCTACTGCTGTAGCTGCAACATCGGCGCCTCTCGCTTCTGCTTCAGTGCAGGAGGTCCGAGAGACACGCCATGACGAAGTAGGTTCACCACCGGTCTCACCGCGATCGCGATCGACCATTCGTATCGGCCAGGACGATGCGATCGAGGGCGACGGGTCTGCGCGCGTGGCCGACTGCCAGCCGGTGGCGCTGTCGGGCTGGCTGGTCAAGCAGGGAGCGATGATCAAGTCGTGGAAGCGCCGTTACTTTGTGCTGGACGTCTCAAGGGTACTTACGCGCCGCCAGCGAGCTCTTGTTGCGTCGGGTGGCGCGGTGGACTGATGCGAGGCTGCGGCTGCCGCGGTGAGCGCAGGGCGTGCTCTCGTACCACGTCAGCAGCGACAAGCTCGACGAGCTCAAGGGCCACGTGAGCGTCTCATCGCCGAGCTCGACATTGTTGTTCGACGGACAGCTCCAGATGGGTGTCATGGTGGCACTCGCCAACATGGACTCGCTCTCGCTGCTCTCGAAGCCCCAGCATCACCAGCAGCAGCAGCAGCCAGGGCAGCAGCAGTCGCCGCAGCCGTCGAGCGCACGCGAACGACCGAGTATCATCGAGAGACACGAGCAGCACAAGCAACGGCGACAGGGACTGCTCGATGCATTGACCACGAGATCGCTGTTCAAGAAGGTCAAGCAGCGACAGAGGCAGAATACCGCCATGGCCGCCGAGGGAGCGGCATCGGCCGCGGCCGCGGCCGCGAGCGCCGCCTTGTACTTTACGATCGTGACCCCTGAGCGCCAGCTGTGTCTACGCACCACGAGCGAGCTCGAGCGAGCGTCTTGGCTCCGGTACGGGCGTGTTGCTGTGCGCGAGTCGCCGTGCTCATTCGCGCCAACTCATCGATCGCGGCGTCCGTAGAGCGTGCTCGAACACGATGCTCTTGGCGCCCGAGATCGACCATCTGAAGCGTGGAGCGGCTCACGCGTCCTTGTTCTCGAACGAAATCATCTTGTGCTGGGTCGAGCCGTCCAAGTACATGGGCACCGGCCAGCGCTTCCAGACCTCGGACGGCTACATTGAGGGCTTCTGCGTCATCACCAACATCCGCGTCCTGTTCTTCTTTGCCACTCACTTGGTACGACCACCTGCTGCGCATCGTTGGCGCCTCGTTGTTGTCGAGCCGTTCCTCAACTCCCTTCGAATCATTGAACGCGCTTGGGCGAATCGGCCCCTGAATCTAGTTGGATATCCTCGAGAACTACCCACGTTCGCTCGTTCGCTCGAACAAGCAAGACGACGCCATCGACGACGAAGCCTCGATCGAGAGCTTCTTGTCACGCTCCTCGAAGCCTCACCAAGAAGAATGCGCTTCGTACGAGATGGTCGACATCTCGTTCGAGTCGATCGCCGTGTGGTGGCGCGAGAGCAGCTCCAGCACCAGCTCCAAGAGCGCCACCACGCTCTCGGATGCCACCGTCGATACGCCGCCGTCTCCTTCATCTCCGCCACAATCGAGAGCGCACACAAGCACCGTGCACGAGAGCCCGAGCTCGCCACGTCTCGGTCGAGATCCAGCCGCTGCTGCAGCGCGTGGTGAGGCAGAGGTGCGCTGGACCTACCTGTGCTTCGACTGCACCGAGTTCCGCACCGAGTACATTGGAATCCCGCCGTCGCATGCCAGCCAGGTCAAGAAGCTGCTGCAGCACAAGCTCCACCACTTGACGCACATCAACATTCCGACCTCCATGTGTGGAGTGTGCAGCAGTGCTCGAGGTCCTACTCCACGCCAAGAGTCGCTCGACTCCAGTGCTGCTGATTGGTTCTGCATCATGGACTTTGCCGACGACTACTATCGACAAGCGCTGCTGCCTCGGCGTAAAGCAGTGTCGGACGTCGCAACGCCCGAGCCGACATGGCGTACCGTGAACTTCCTCGAGAACCCACTGCTCGAGAGCGCAACGTCCTCGGAGCGCAAGTCGATGCGCATCGCGACTGGTGGCGGCATTCGACCCTGGCTACCACTATTCCCAATCGTCGTACCATCGACATTCAAGTCTGAACAGCTTATCGCAGTCGCTCAGTTCCGAGGAGGAGGAGTCCCGAGTTTGTGCTGGCAGCATCCGGATACCAAAGCCACCATATGCCGTGCTACAGCGATCGCATACAAGGAACCTGATGACGAACCTACCGATCCAAGCGACGATGATCTCGATGATGCTGCCTCCACTGCAACCACCAACACCACCAACAAGAAGCTAGCTTCATCACCAGCCTCCTCATCAACAAGTTGTACTGCTGGAGCAAAAGCTAGCGAGCTGAACCGAGACGACACACGAACGCATACGAGCGTGACTCGCTGCTCCGAAGATGAACGCCTGATCGCCGAGATTCACTCGCGTTCACGAACCGACCTGATGCACATCTTCGACACGAGTAGCACTCAGGTTCGGCAAGCAGACGCATAGCTCCTCGTGACTTCCTTCAATGCTCACGAGCCATTCATTGATTGCACGCTGCGTTATTAGTTGCACACCAAGGGTAGCCAGGCGATGCATGGAGGCAGCCACCTTTCTGGCTACGATCGCTGCACCTTTACGTCACTGAACTGCTCGGATCGTAAGCAGCAGGATGATGCGTTTGGCTGCTTGAGGCTGCAGTGCTGCTCTGAGATTGATCTCTCCAAGGCACGAAGCTCATACCGCTCTCGTAACAATCGATCAAGCTCCCAATTGACTCACCTGCTGACTCTCTCTCTCTCTCTCTCTCTCTCTCTCCCTGTGCGATATAGTCAGTGGATGAGATCCTTGCTCTGGTCGAAGAGACCAATTGGCTGACACAAACACGCCAGCTGCTATTTAATGCATTCTGTATCGCAGGGCTCCTGATGCGAGGCGAGAGCGTCATCATACAGACGACGCTACCGTGCAAGCGGCTCCGAACGACTAGTAGCAGTGTGCTGGGCCTTGGTAGTGGCTCGTCATCGTCGG
>Ga0097681_1004243_pt1 | contig 10376 bp, 15 predicted proteins | sample ThiBiot_750_plan_FD_72845 | JGI IMG/M metagenome (GOLD analysis project Ga0097681, IMG submission 72845) | Wastewater bioreactor microbial communities from Cape Town, South Africa - Thiocy_cont_750_plan - 1398105538144 (version 2) (version 2) ... | reverse complement strand
AGAAAAACCTTAAAAAAAAAAAAAAAACCAACAAAAAAGGTATGCTGCCAGGATGTGGTGCCTAAGAAAGCAGGGTCCCAAAAAAGAAAACGGCCGCAGGGAATGGCTAGGTCTTGCGGACACACAAACAAGACCATGGTAAAGCCCACCAAAAGATGATTGTTTTATATAAAAAAGAAAAACGCAGTCCTTTGGTTCAGTAGAAAATCGCAAGCGGCGTCGCCTGAGGTCCATTCGCACAGCGGATCAAGATCGAGCGCAACATATCAACATAACGTTACAAAGGGGTGGAGGGAGGGTGGTGCAGGAGGGAATGACGGCTGCCGCTGTGCTCCTCCCTGGACGACAAGGACAACGAGATGCGGAGTGCTACGAAGAAGACGAGAAGGAAGGGTGGGCCCATGGTCCTCACTTTCGAACCTCGCCAGAATCAGATACCACGCCGCTGACTGAGTGCGAGAAGACTACGCACAAGAAGGAAAGCCGCCCCACCTGTGGATTGGCATTCGGCCTGCATCAGCCACGACATCAACAACAACAACGACGACGACGACAACGACTACTGAAACGAACCATGTCGGAGGAGCTACTGATGGCGTTGAGGAAGCTGCAACACAGCCTCGACTCCCCACCGATGATTAGCATGACACACCACCAGCAGCAGCCTTCATTGCCACAAGAACTCGACGAGCTGATCTATAAGGAGGCTACGAGCGCCGACAACTTGGTGGGCTGCCATCGGTCCCCTCTGCTGCTGGCTCAGCAACAGACATACCTTCAGCGTTGCCGCACATGCACACAAAAATGCTCGATCGAGCTTCAGCCCCCGCAACTCCTCTCACCGTTTGAAGACATGAATCCAGGCATGGAGATCTTGTTCCCACCACCTCTTCCCTTCTTCCTCTCGGGAGGGTGCTGTGTCCCCCATCTTCTGGCGACAACCAGGAACTGAGAGATTCGACTTCGAAAGGGGCTCAGACCAGAGCCCTTTGTAATCACCCGGTGGAATAAAAGCGCGGCGTCTTTTCCCACCACTAACAACGGAAGGGGAGGGGAGGATTGAAGCGGCTGGTCCCCGGTCGCAGAGAAGGAGAAGGCTTCAGGAGGACTCTGTGGAGAGGATGAGATCTGCTGGGCCTTCTTCCTTCCCTGCTGCTGGTGCCCCGCCTGGATGCCCTTTTCTCAGCCCAATCCAGCTCTTTTTTTTTTTGGTTTTTTTTTCATGGCAGCGCGAAGAAAGATGTCCAGGGGCTGCTGCTGAGGAACGAACCCCCGTCCCGGTGCTTCACGAGGGATAGGAAGCGTTGCAGGATGTCCGCATTTTGCGTCTCCGACAGGACTTGTAAGATAAAGTACACGGGCTTCTGCAGGAGCGGCAGATGTGCAAACAACCACTCCTCGGCTTGGCTCACGAAGAGGAGCGCGGAGGAGCGCGCCGCCTCCGTTCTGTTCAGAGCCCACCGGATCATCGTCGCATCCGACGTGAAAATCGAATCCATTTTCAGCCGCTGCGCAGGACGGAAGAGATGTCGCACACACGTCCAGCGCCCCACGATTGCTGCCAAGGCGCTCTCGCACCGAGCGAGGATGGTCGGCTCCGATAGACTCGCAGATGCTTTCAGATGCAAGAGGGTGACCGTCGCCAGGATCTCCTGAAACACGCAATCGGGTTCCCTATCCTTCCGGTGTTTGCTGTCGTGTTCCGCGGTATCGACCGCAAGCGAAGATTCCTCCTCCTCCGGATCCTGCAGGGTGACGGATGGCATCAGACTCGCCCGCACGAGCTTCTCGTAACAAGTCCGTTCATCCTCCCCGCCCAAATAAAAATGCACTAATAGCCATGAGTACCTTTGACAGGACGGCAAACGAAAAAGAAGAAGAAAATAAAACGCGGAGAAAAAACGAGATCAGCACTGTCATCGTTTGCACCGAAGCTGTTGTTGTGTGCACCACTTACAAAGAACAATTGCAGCTCCCGAGTTGTTCCAAGATAGTCATTGCGAGAGTGGCATAGTAGGTACCTATATGCGAAGACCATTGTGTGTTGACAGGTTGGGTCCAAACCCACCCCCCCTCCTCACATACAACTCACCCTGACGTCGCTGCCCTCTTGCCATAGCATACTCAAACATGCGTGCCAACGCGGTCGCGACATGAAAGTCGCTGCTGTCGAACAAGCTCTCCAACTGCTCTCGAGCGCTCTCCCAGAGTTCCTCCTCAATCTTGCTCTCCCCAAGCGCTCTAGCTCCTAAGCCATGAATCGCAAAGAGGGGGCGGGCAAATTGTGAAGAGAAAGGGGGGAAAAAAACAAAAAATCAAAAAAAAAAAAAAAAAAAATTTCTTTTCGTACCCAAACAGAAGGCTATTGTCAGGTTCAATGAAAGGGGAGAAGCCACCAGAGAACGCAAGTCCAGAGCCAAGAACCAGGCCACGTTTTTCTCGTCGAGAAGGGCCGGATGTACAAGCGTCAGCGAGGTCACGCTGAACATCTGCAAACACCGCATGGCACGAGATGTTAACTGCAAGCATGCATCAACGGTCCAGATCTCCTCCGATGTCGTTCCCTGTGCTCTCGGAAATACTGCCCTCTCGCCATCCACTCCTGTTGTCCCTCCTAAGCCGTTGTTGCCGAATGTCGTTGACTGCTCTGCTGCTCCCACCACCATGTTGTTGTTTGTTATTCCAACCGCTTTGTTTTGGAGGTGTGCTTCGAATGAGGTGCTCTGTTTCAACTGGTTGCGTTCCTGCAAAGCCCTCTCGGCATGTAGCATCAAGCACTCGGCCAGCCTGAAAGAACACGGTGTGTGAGGAGAGACCGGGGAAGACACCTGAAAGCTGCTTCTCTTGTGCATCCCAAACTGTTTTCCCAAACAACAGAAAGGCTAAAACGTCTGGCCACTTCAACGACGACAACAATAATCTCAGCTCAGCGAGATCACATTACTGCACAAACATGGACTTGGGTGAAGTGATTTTTTTAATGGCAATTGGTTGAAGTTTTAGTTTCACATGAACTTTGCAAGTTCTTTGGCTGAAATTGCAATCAGGTTCAAAATATTTTGACAGCCGCGAGACACACAGGCTAGCGTGTATGTGTCTCATTTTACCACCCCCCCTTCCAACTTCGGAAGCAAATTCCTCGAGTTTCCCTCTTTCTTTGCTTTCGATGCATATTTGAGGAGCTGATGCATTAATTGCACTTATCGCAAGAGGCTTCCACAGCTCGATGGCAGAACTTCCACAAAGTCTTTGTGCAAAAAATCAAAGCACTCAATCTTTTCACCCCTAAATGGAAAGTTCGTACTCGTTTTCGCTGTCGCAATCGTAAAATTTGCTTTTGGTAATTGAGTCGCGCCACGCGACCAAATAGATATAGCCTGGCCGAACCAAACAGGAAGGACTCTATGAGTAGACGCACGCCATAACGAAAATGGTTTACAGCAAGGCATTGAGGGCTGAACGCAACGACCCGCTGCCCTCGTGTCATATCCACGCATGACTTGGTATGTGCTGGGTCCTGGCACGCTCGGCTCGATCGAGGAACTACTGACCGCCGCAGATTGGTGGCCTACCTCGGAACTTGTATCCCTGTACATGAACTGTGATGGTACTCTCGATACATCGCCATCCAAGAAAACAGGAAGCACATCGTTCATCTACACTCCTGTCAGGCCCGTCCCCACCATTGGCAATAATATGCCGCTCAAGGGTGTCCCATCTCTCCTGGTATTACCATTCCAGCCCCCCCCCCTTTCCCCCCCACCCCTCTGTCTCTCTCCACCTCATGCCTCTCCAGTGTGGCCCTTGGTATCAATCATCTCTCAAGAACAGGAGCGACATTTCCTTTCTTTTATGAGCGGCCCACTCACCAAGCCGTTGGCGCTGAATGGCCCCACACTACGCCAAATTTTCAAGACTGCGCAGCGCGTAATTAAAGGTCAGCGCTGAAACGCCCTGAAGCAGCGAAAATCAGCACTTTTCCCCTCGGAACCGCGCTGCTCCAGGGGAAGCGCTAGCCAGCGCCGAATTTCAGACGAAATCCGTTAAAACGCCTCATGCTTTTAGCTGGACGGCAGCGCTGCCTGCCGTGCTGCGCAGTATTGAAAATTTGGCGTAGTGTATCAGCTGTAATACCAATTCTTTGTTCCACCTCCACCCCCTTTTCCTTCTGCTCCTTGGTACTCCGCCTGTTTCTCAACAACAACAACAGCAGGGCGGTCAACATCGTCACCACAACTGCAACAACAGCGAGCAAGTGGTAGTTGTGGTGCTGCATGCATTTTGCTTGTAAATAACATTCCAGTTGTTTTTTGAGTGAAGCTGGCGATTGAAGAAAAAAATCCAAATTTCGTATGGATTTCCACAAATCGTCAGTCTCACACGATTACCAAGATTTTGGATTTTCCGATTTCGGCGCCAGTAACAATACAAGGTCGTGGTGATCTTTGCAGTGCCGAACATTGCATGGGACATTAACGAAGCAATCGGAAAATGGAGGAGACTGAGGATATAGTACGTCGTAACCTCTTGAAGAAAGGGCGAGAAATTCCGGCGGTTGTAGCGACAACAAATTGGATCTGACTAACCGAGGAGGATAATAACTCTACTACAGCCAAGGAATGTATTGCGGAATGGAGTCTCTGCTATCATTTCCCTCCTTTGCCACGAGTTCTTTTTTTTTTTTTTTTTTGGTGTCAGTTTGTGGGTTTTCTCTGGAACACAGCAATATCTTATCCCCACCAAGAAGGGACATGTGCCTTCTTTGCGGGCTCTGTTGATCTGGTTAGATAAATGAAGAACACGTAAACGGACACGACCTGGCGAATGGCTGTTTGACCGATGTTGAGCTTGGTAGCTTCGTGGTGCAGATTTTGAACGGATTCTCTGAAAAGAACCGCGCCTTTTTGTGCGTCCAGAAGCCTCTGCTACACAGATTGCGCTTAGCCGCAGATGGTAAATGTGTTTTAATAGCAAACGAACGAGTTACCTTCTTAGAGCTGTTTGAGATTTGGCCTTTTGTGTTTTGGATTGGGCGGATCGTCTCTCAGGACTCATCCATGCTCTGGCTGTAGCTTCTTTCCAGCACTGACCACTGCACAAGAACAAGGGCCACGAATGGAGGTCTATGACTGCTACTCGTCCTTTCAAAATGACATCGTGGGGTTTTCGGTAATGTGGTGAGTTATCTACCATTCACAAGCTTTGCTCTGATGTGGGCGGGAAGGTTGCGAGAGAGGTTCGCGCCCAAATCAGGGGGCAAGGTGCGGGTGCAAGTCATGTACCAGCAGTACGTACGCGACTTCTGTTCTCAGACCCTCATCGAACCGAAGAAGAGGTCTTCTTTTGGCAAGATCGTGCGGCGGGCATTTCCCTTCATCAAGAAACGACGCCTTGGCCCTGCGGGGGAGCAGACCTCATACTATGTGGGGGTTGTGGCCAAGGCTTCCCCTCCCCCTGCATCAACCTCTGCCGACCCCCCAAAGGTGGAACCGGCTCCAGTTGTGGAAGAGTCTGCATTGCAGGAAGTCCTGGCAGAGACAATCGACGCTGCCACTGTGACCTCTGGTTCGAGCGGACATGACTGGACGCAAAGTTTTCCCTCTTTTTCGTTCTTCTACGCCAGCCTGTTGTCAGGAGAAGACGATTGGCTAGGCGACGGATGGTAATGAATTGTATTTGTAGTGTTTGAGTAGTTGGAGATTTTGAGGATACTTATCTGTTCTGTTTTGGGCCGGTATGCACAAATGATGTGATAAATAAATACGGCTCATATTGCTGATTTACGCAAACAATACAAACCAATTCGAGTTATCATGGAACACCTTCAAGAAAACTCCACACCCTGAATCAACCCCGCAATCATATTTCAAGTTCACCATCTTGGAACAGGTGGCAATACCGTTGATAGGCTATCGCCCTCTTTATCTCCATCGGCCACCGAATGAGATACACCGGGCAAGTCGGGCGGAGGACACTCCTTAGAAACCCCTACAAAAATAATCATACCTATCTATGATGAGTGGGGGGGCTCTTGCGTTGAAGTTGCCCCCCCCCTTCTTTCCTCGTTGCTTTCTCTTCAATCAAGCATGCATTGTTTCGTGAATCCCAAAGGGAATTGAGCGCCGGTCGTATCGTTCCAAGCGCCCATGAAAGGGCCTGCCGGGATGTGCCGCAAAATGATTTCGATCGAGATCAGCGTCACTCAGAGATGTAGTTAGCCACCCTTTGGTCATGGCGCGGGCACAAACTCGAAAACAGTCGATCAGCCTCGCGGCTCCCAACGATCTGATTTACTGTACTCGACGGATTGTTACTTCCGGGGGGGGGGCGGTAGGCTGTTCTTTACTCGGCTGCCCAGCAGTGTCAATGGTAGACGGACAAAAGCTGCAAATGTCCAAAACAGCCAAACCGCAGCGGAGACCATGAAAATGAGCAGGGACTGCAAGCGATCCAACACTGGACTTGCTTGCTCCTCCGGTACATAGCCCATAGCTTATCATCCGTTTGGTATAGCAAGTGCGGGCGCATCGTCCTCGCACAATCCGCCTTTCAGCGCAACAACCAATAAGACTCCTCGAGCAGCAAGGCCAAGTTGTAGCGTCACAAAAGTTGGCGAGTTCTAGCAGAGAGAGCCTGCTCATCAGCAATTTTGATCAATAGAGTGTATTATACATAGAACCCGTCTTGTGTGTGATAAAGAACTTATTCATGTGTAAGATGAGTCTTGCAGCTTCTTGTTGTTGTTTGTGTTTGAAGTTGTGGTCTCGGTCACGTTTCTTCATCCTTGCAGACTGCGTCAGCACGGCGAATCAGGGAAGGAAATTCTTGGAACTGAAATGTTTTACACCTCATGCTTGCCTAGGGCCACTGTCGGCTACCTTCCGTCGCAGTTGTAAGAGCCACTGTGCCTATCCCTCTGATGAAGATAGAAGCACTTCCGTAGCAGCTTCTGACAGCGCCGAAAAGCTACCCGCCAAACAGCAAATTTAGCTTCGAAGAAATACCGGAATCCCTTTCGAAGTCAAGGCCGATGGCGAGCACGAAGAGAGTCCGACATGCCCGACCACCTGCCATCGCTGCACGAGGGTGTCGGTGAAGAACGAGATGTCGCGGAGCACGGTGGGGGTCGTCGGTTACCGTGAGGCATTCGTAGAACAAGCAGATGTATGAGCTCATCCACCATCCCTCTTCTGCTGGCCGCGTCCTTTCCTCATCCCCCGGTTTGTCCTCCAACTTCTCACTCACGGTCTCCAGCCCGAGGGTTGCAGAGTACACCGTTTCGCCCATAAAGAGAAAGGGACACGCATTAGGGCTCAGGGATGAAAAAAACCCTACCCTGTTGGACCATGCCCTTTTGTTTCGCCTGCTCGGCCAGACGAAAGAATCCCTCGGCCACGTGAACATTGGGGACATCGATATAGGACCCCAGCATGCACTCGTTTTCCGCTTCCCTGTCCGATGGCGAGCTCTTTGATAGCTCAATCCGGGTCCGACGCTAACGGGAAATGCTGAACAAAGACTTAGGAAGGAATCCGCCAATCCTCCATCCAAAGGAAGGTTCTTGTGCACTCGCGACCCTCTGCACCATTGTGCGGTAACCATTGGCGAAGGGAGCCTTGAGCAACACTTTCTTAGACCGGCAGCAGCGACCCTCCAATAGCTCAGCGCAGTACTGAAAAGGCGAAGCTTGAGTTTCTATTTGAAATATGATTGGCGATTCAGCCGTTTAAACGGTTACCGGACCCGCCAATCAGATCTTCGTTTGACGTGTTCATTACGTGACATCCCTGCTTTACCTCGCATGCACAACTTTGTGCTGCCAAACCACATGTAACCGAAGTTCCCCTACGCAAAAGGGGGGAGCCACCACCATCACGATCACGACTGGGTTCCCGATAACAACAACTGGGGCGGCAATTAAAGCACGACGTCCATAACGCTGGAGTCCAACGCCTCAGCCAAACGTAACCTACTAGACCATTGCCAACTCAGCTCTTCCTCTGAGCGAACAACGAGAAGAATGCAGTAGTGAGCAATATGAATTTATCACGTTGCCCCGCCGAGGTGTACATAGATGGCCATCATTTTGCTTAGCAATTACAAGTACACGCTCTCATTTTGGGAGGGGGGGGAGGTTCGATTATTCCGTCAAGAAAAAAGAGCTCAATCAATATTACAAATCCACTGGAGGCCTCCGTTAAAACGCAACTTGCTTTGCCTCTGTAAAAACATTCTTCCCATTGTTCCTGGAAAAGGATCTAAAAGCAGAATCGGTGGTCTATCGATCTAGCATTTGGGTGTTGCGGGTCAACGAGAAAAACTTGTAGCAAACGGCAAACCGAACAAACTGATCAATGGCGAATACAACCAAGAACTTGGTGCTGACTATCGCCGAAGAGGCGAACGATATTCTACCACAAACCGCGCACAAGGACAGTGAGGGGTTGGAAGCTCTGCTCGAACAACTGCTGGCGCAACATGGAGCCGTATCCACCGGGAATCAATACGGCGCAGGCAGCACCGAATACTTTTTCAGTGTGGCGGCAGATCAGATTGAAAACCTACAGAGCGCGCTCAAGCACGACATCGATCCTTGCGTGTCAAAGAACATTGAGGTGCAAGAAATAGAGTTTTAATTGATGGGTTCTCTTTATCGACCTGTACCCCAAAAAACATTTGAAAGGTTTTTTTTTTTTCCTCCGCGGGTGACGGGACTGCTTGTACTGGCTGAAGGAATGTGGGGAATAGATAGGAGCACCTTACCCCTCCTTGCTTTTGTCTGGGAGATCGCGAGATTTCTCACTTCCATTGGTGCATTTTCACTGCGAAAAAAAGATGCACAAGCGTGGCTGCAGCTCCCAAATCAGACGATGAACAGCGGTGTCTGATGGAATTTTACGTGGTTAGGGGCCAAGCCTTTGCAATTTGACCGTGAAACTAGGCGCCGTTCTATCAGTTCCTTCACAAGGGTAAAAACCAGGGAAAAGAATGGCTTCTTCTTTCTTGTCGTAATGTTTTTCCCTCCCTGGCCCTTTTTTTTTTTTTTCTTCTTCTTTTTTGTGTTTGTTCTCTTTTGGGAAAATGTGCAGGTGCAGCACGAGAATGACTTCTTTTTGCAACAACGCAGCCGTTCGACGCCTTTCTCAAGATTTCCATCCGCCAGCAAGGGAAGAGATTCGATCCTGTTGAAATTGATGGCGTCGGCAGCAATTGCAGGGGGCTCGTTTCTTTATTACGTCCTCCATGAAATGCATGCCGAATCAGTTGGGGAACGCGCTCCTATTATTGAACACGCCAGGTGAGAACTTTGGGGAAGCTATCCCTCTGTGATGGCTTTGCTTTTTTCAGCAATACAACCAACACACCTCCACAGAGCTTCAACAATAATGTTTCTCCACCAGCGCCTGGTGGTACACAGTGAAAATCTATGGGAAAGAAAACAAAAAACAAGGTGGGCGTTAGGACGGAGAGAAGGAAGGTATAAACGCAAAAAAAAAAAAGGTGAAATAAAAAGACATTCGATGTATCCTTTCTAAATCAGCAATCATCGGATTGTGAGATCCACTTCAAGGGTTGATGAAATCGGGGAAGGGGGAGTTCCAATCTCCTTGTAAGTTGGGCTAGCGAAACCAGATCCGCCAATAAAAAGCAGATTGGGGAAAATGCCGCACCACGGCATGAAATAATGCACAGTCGTACTGCAACACTGTACCACAACAACAACAACAACAACAACAACAACAACAACAACAACAACAACAACAACAACAAACCCAAACGAGGAGAGGAAGATGGCGAAGTACCTGCTAGCTATCGATGGAAGCGATAACTCTGATAGAGCATTCGATCTGCTCACCAATAAGATGATGCACCCTGATACGGATGAAGTCACCATCGTGTCGATCATCAACAAAAAGAAGGCGGATAACATTAAGAGACAGCATACCGATGACATGCTTAAGAGATACGATGACAGAGCAAAGCAAGGAGGGGTAAGAGATTAAGAGAGCTCCTAAAAAAAAATTAGTGAATGTAATTTTTGTTAAAATACAATTTCACAGTTCAAGGTAGATACCATGCTGATCGAAAGTGAAAGCACTCGCGAAGCGATATGCGATCTGGTTGAGCGAGTGCGCCCGGATGTGCTGGTTATTGGAACGCGCGGCCTCAGCGGTGTACAGAAGTGGGTCCTCCTTGTGACTGACTAGGTTTTTTTACGATCTTCATGTTCTCCTTCTTGTAGGATGATGCTGGGTTCTGTCAGTTCATACTGCGTCAACAACGCAACCTGCTCCGTTCTTGTGGTGAAGTAAAGGCGATGGCCAACGCTCGCTCCTTCTTTCGCTCGACCTTGAAATCCGTGACCCAATTTTCTC
>Ga0097681_1004237_pt1 | contig 10386 bp, 5 predicted proteins | sample ThiBiot_750_plan_FD_72845 | JGI IMG/M metagenome (GOLD analysis project Ga0097681, IMG submission 72845) | Wastewater bioreactor microbial communities from Cape Town, South Africa - Thiocy_cont_750_plan - 1398105538144 (version 2) (version 2) ... | reverse complement strand
CTTCAACGAACTCGACGCCGTCGATATCAGTGGCTGGACGGCGCTCTCGCTCGCTACCAAGTGCGTGCTGCTCTCCTACCATCTTGCGTCGCTTCAGTGTATTGATCGTCTCTCTCTCTCTCTCTCTCTCTCTCTCTCTCTCTCTCTCTTTCTCGTTCGTCACACGGCAGGAATCGGCACGGTACGATCGTAGATCTGCTGCTCGAGTCACGGGCGTTGCCGCACATACCGACGCTCTTTGGCGACGCGCTCATGATCGCGGTTGACATGAACGACCTGCAAATGGTCCAAGTGCTGGTCGTGTGCGGCCACGCCGACGTGCATACACGCGACTCGGACGGCTCGACGCCGCTGCATCTCTCGGCCGCCAGCAACAGCCTCTACACACTCGAGTACCTCATCTCGAAGGGCGCCGACTGCAACGCACCCGACAATGCAGGCCGTACGCCGCTGCAGGTCGTGGTCGAAGCCGAAGCCGAGCGCGCTATGGACGCAGCGCCGCTGCCGTTCGAGCTGCCGGCCCAGCGCATCGGGATCTCGGCGTCTGCCGAGCGTGCACTCGCGACCGTGATGTCATGCTTGCTGCGGCACGGCGCCGATCCGACTCGTCGCTCCAAAGCCAACGTGTGCTGTCTCGACATTGCCACCGGTCGAACGCTTGAGCTGCTGCAACAACTCCAACAGGAACAACAAGAACAACGAGAACCGCAACAGCTACAGCAGCAGCAGCAGCAGCCAAGGAGGCGCAGCCACTCGTTCCTTGGCGTTCCCCGTGCTCAAGCTGCACAACAACAGCAACAGTAACCACTCGTTTGTATTTCTATCTATCTATCCAACATACCATCCATCGAAGAGTTCGATTGTTGTGTATCCTATCCCCTTTGACTCAAGGGCGAGCCAAATAAACCATCCCGCATTCTCGAAGCCATCAATGCAGCCATCAAGGCATTCTGGATAGCTCTCAGCGACTTGCGAGCACTGTTCCGGCCAGCAAGCGAGCGAATGATCGAGCATTCGATTCGTCGCCTCGCGCAGCACGCACGACACCCAGGAGAACCGTGAGTAGAGCTCTGCAGGCAGCCGCCCAGTGGATGGTGGTTGGGCTTCGGAATCGGCAGTGCTCGTATTGGATCGGTTGGATCGCGTGGTCGCTGGTCTTGGTGTCGGTGTTGGAGTTGGCGTTCGGCCGTGTTGTCCAGGTTCAAGGCGATTGGTCGTGTGCGAGCGAGACGATGGAGGATCGAATCGCAGAGCTGTCTCGTATGTCGGTGCGCGAGCTCAAGGAGCTCATCGTGCAGGCAGGCGCTTCGGCTGCCGGTTGTATCGAGAAGGACGACCTTGTGCGTCGCGTCATCGAGGCGTCGGTACGGGCTCGCTCGTGCATTCCGCCATCGATGGCTACGCTCGCTCACTCGTCAAAACTCGATCAAAGGCACAAACGCAGAGTCGTGCCAGAAGCCGAGGCATCCAGAGTAAGCGAGCCACGCTCCATGGACTCGAATGCGTGCAGGTCGATAACGACGAGCAGCCGAGCAAGATCGTCGTGGTCTTCCACGGCTACGGCGCCAATCGCGACGACCTCGCTCCGCTGGCCGATGCCATCCTTCGACGAGTGGGCGACGACCTCAAGGTTCGTCTGGTCACTGCCATCGAACGCCCCCATGTGGAACGATCGCCGACTCCTTGTGTGCGTGCGTGTGCGAGCAGGTGCGGTTCGTGTTCCCCAACGCGCCCACGAGCTTGGGTGGCAACAGCTACGCCTGGTGGCCGCTGGATCTCATGCGCGTGATCTCGCTCGCACACTCGGGCCGCATCGCCGAGCTCTTTGGCGAGACGCCAGCCGGATTGGTCGAGGCTCGCACACGGATCTTGGAGTGGACCGCTGCCGTGGCGGCCGAGGCCGGCCTGTCGCTCGAGCACGTGGTGATTGCTGGCTTCTCGCAGGGCGGCATGTTGGCGGTCGACGTGGCGCTCCACGCACCAGTGTCGCCAGCGGCCTTGGTGGCCATCTCGCCGGCTCCCGTATGTGAGCCACAGTGGCGCACCGTTGGTACCAGTACGTGTGACATTGAGCACACACTCTCGCAAGCTCGAGATGCATCTGCACCATCCACTGACCGATCGGGATGCGAACTGCGCGTGTGTGCGTGTGTGCTCAAAGACCGCGCTGGTTTGAAGGCCATCATCTCGCATGGTCGTAGCGACCCCGTGCTGCCGTTCCAAGTCGGTGAGCACGTTCGCCAGATACTGAGCGATTGTGGCTTAGAGTACGTCCACGGTTGGCCTCATTCGCTCTCCGTGACTGACTGACACTAGACTGACACGCTCGCTACTGGATGACTGGCTGGATACAGTGTCGAGTTCATGGCATTCTCGGGAGGCCATCAACTACATCCAGGTCTTCCGGACCGATTGATTCAGTTGCTACAATCCTTGTAAGTAACGAGTTCCGTTACAATACCGTATGGCACTCGTGTTATACATGTCTCGCAATTGGATGACTCGAATTTATCAGTACAACAAGAGGGCAGGAGAGGATGATGTGACATTGCGCTGGCTGGCTGGCTAGCGTCTCGATGATTGCATCAAGGTCTCCTGCATACATACCAAGACGCGATTGTACAAGAAGCGTGGATAGACCTCGACTACGGCCAAGAGGCGTTGCTCGAGATGCAGGCCCAAGACCTCCAAGGCCGGTAGGAGCCACTTGAGGTCGGGTTCATGCGGTTGCATGTCGGCCGGCAGCTCGGTCGTTCGTGAATCGGGGTGCTGCGTCAGATGGCTCGTGAGATGCTTGAGGATCGAGCACAACTGCGCGACGTTCGCCTTCGACTGCTCGCGCATGTGTTCGATGAGCTCGCGCTCAATGTTGCCGGCTGGCACGAGGCGCGAGTCGGTCACGAGGTGGTCTCGTGCGTACTGCGTAAAGGCCTCGAGGTCGCAGAGGCTCGACTTGTACTTGAGCTCGTCGTCGGTGTCGCCGCCCTTGGTGAACTCCTCCATGTAGAAGAGCTGCGAGTGGAGGTTGGGAATCTGCGCCTTGATGAGAATGTAGCGGTAGACGGTCTTGAGCTCGTCGGCGCCAATGTCGCCGGTCGAGTGCTCGAGTATCACGCTCGACACCTGCTCGAAGGCTCGTTGCAGCGCCTGCACCTTGCGCCGTGGCGTGGTCGACGTCGTAATCTCCTGCAGCGTCTGGATCGCCGGCTCGTACGCCTGCTCGCCGGGTGCCAGCGCCTCGGGCTTGGGATTGAGATCGGCGAGCGAGATCGACTGCAGCGCCTGCACCTGCGTGCGCAGCGGCGTGTTGATGCTGACCTGCGCCGCCACGAGGCACGGGAACAGCACGTCGTGGATCGATTCGAACACATAGTTCTCAAAGGTCTCGCGCAGCCAGAAGCTCAACTCGCGCAGCGCACGCTTGCGCTTCAGCACCTTGCGCACTTGATCCAGGAAGCCGTTGACGTCCTGCAGCAGCAGCGGCACGATCTCGCTCGAGCGAGAGGGCTCGGCGTACTTGGAGCGAAACTCGCTGATAAAGAAGCGCGTCGTCTCGCCGAGTGAGTCGCCGCGCGCCTGCAGCCGACGAAGCAGCTCCGAGCGCACAAAGTCTTCATCGTCGGCGCGTGCCAAGATCGCCGCCAGGTAGTCGGGCTCGAGATCGACCTGGATCATGAGCGGCTCACGCGATTGCAACTCGTCCGTCTCGGCACGCTTGAGGCAGCTGTTGAGGAACTTGATCACGTCACGTATCGAGAGGCGCTTGCTGGGATCGCGGTCGGTGCAGCAGCGCACGAACGTGTCGATCGTGCTGGGACAGCTCTCGGGCAGGCGAGTCTCGAGTGGGTTCGGATCCAACGCCACGAAGCAATCATTAAAGACCTTGAGCATCAAGACCTTGGTCACGACACCGAACGAATAGATATCACACGGAGCTCCATGTTTGACACTACTGCTCAATTCTGATATGCCGACGCCATTCCGAAAACCATCAATACACCCTTCGTATGTGTTACACTAGACGACGAAGAAGAAGAAGAAGAAGCAAAGTACATACCAGGCGCAGCATAGAAGGACGTTCGTCGAACAATCGTCTTGTTGAATTGTTGTGCCACCGGACGAGCAATGCTCATGTCGGTCAACATGGCGAACGACGAGGAGCCACGCTCGCGAATGACAATGTTCGATGGCTTGATGTTGCGATGTGCAATGTACGAGTTGTGCAGAAAGTGCAGGCCCTCTGCAACGTCACGCAGGTACCGCAGAGCCTGCTGCCACGAGAGCAACATGTCGTTGTTGAAGATGACGTGAAAGAGCGTCTTGGGAAAGAAGGGCGTCACGACGTAGGCGACCTTGGCGACCGGCACATCGGCGTGCACCGTGGTGCGTAGTTCAGATTCGCTGCCAAAGTGGTGGTGCTGCTGCTCTCGATGCACATCGAGTGCCGAGTCGCTCATGGGATAGGTCGAGACCGAGTCGGAAGCCGCAGTAGCAGCGAGGTAGTGCACGAGGTGCGGCTGGTGCGGATTATTGGGTGCCATGTTGTTGAAGCCCGAGTTGGCGAACGGTATCGTGGACTCGAGCATGCACACGCCCTTGATCGGTACGATCTTCTCGTGATCGATCAGCGACAAAATGGCGACCTCGCGACGGAAGGCCACCAACTCGTCGGCCGACGTGATGTTGACACGCTTGAGCGTCACGTCCTCGCCGTGCAGCTCGCCCTTGACGCTCCACTTGGAGGGCATGGTGCCCGAGTCGTCGGTGCAACTGCGGTCGATGCTGAGGTCCGAGGGCGCGATCGACGTGTGAATGTCCTCTTGGCCGAGTTGGATCAGACGCATGATGGGCTCGATGATGCGCGACGGCACCGGACGCTCCTGCACAAAGTTGTTCTTGAGGTAGCGGCTGACTCGCGTCGGATCGAGCCGATCGCACACTGGGCAGCAAAAGAAGAGCTTGCACGCGAGGATGCCCTGTCGGTCGATCTCGCTCGGTGGCAGCGTCTGTCGCACCTCGGTGTTGCGCTCGATGCTCGCCTCGGCCTCGGCGATCGCACTCGAGCAGTCCATGCAAATGGCGTGCCGGCACATGGGCGACACGTCAAGACCACGACCGGCCGCCATGCACACCGAGCAGCGGTTCGATGGCTCGTGTCCGAGGAGCTCGTTGAACAGCGCATGGTGGTAGTTGGTCGGCAGCTCGTGGCGTAGCATCAGCAGATTGCTGAGGAACGCCAGGTTCGGCAGGTAGTGGGCGTGCAGCTCGTCGGCCCACACGTGTTGGAAGACCGGAAAGTGGCGGTCCATCCAGCCGACCCACTCGCTCGTGTACTTCTTCCACGCGTCCTCGAACTCGGCCGGCAGGTAGATCGGCCGCGCATCGAGAGCCTCGACGGCCTTGTGGCACACGAGCGTGAAGAGGCTCGAGAGCATGTTCTGAATGTAGCCCGGCTCAATGTAGGCACCGGTCGAGCCGCTGCGGAACGACCGAATGCCGGTCACGGTGCGCACGCACATGTCGTTGTAGAGTATGACGAGCATCTGGCGCGTCGTAAAGTTCAACACCGGCATGCGGTAGTTCTTGGGCATGGCGATCGTCGTGGCGCTCAGCAAGCGCAGCATCGAGCGAATGGTGCCGAGTGCGTTCAGTGGTACGGCCGGATCAATGTGCACCTCGGTGATGCGCGACATGAGCACGGTCCACGAGAGATGCGTCGTCGGCTCCTGGATCGAGCGCTCGAGACGCTCGCCGAGCTGCAGCAGGTACTGCACCAAGGCCTTGTCCTGGTCACCGACGTGCTGGTGCAGGTTCTCGAGCAGCGCATTGTCGGCGAAGCAACAGTAGGCCTTGTTGATGAGCGCCGGTCGCACTAGCGACTCGTCGAGTATGACGATCGCATGCGACGAGCATGCGGCCACGATCTGCGGGTCGAGCAGCGTGTTGTTGTTGATGCGGTTCATGGTCTCGAAGCCCTCGGCGTCGACGTTGTAGTGCACGATGATAAAGTTCGAGTGTGCGTGCGAGTACACGATCGATCGTCGCCACGGCTCGAACATTTGGAACATTTGGTTGCGGCTATCGTACGAGCCGCCGTTGGCAAAGAACGCACCGTTGCCGAGACACGTCGCTGCCAAGAACGGCGCCAGCGGATGGTACACCAGCAATCGTTCACGCACGCCGTCGGTGCGCGTCGCCTGACGCTGTACAAACTCTTGCAGCCGCTTCGGCACGCGACCCAGCACCGAGATTACGCGAATGGCATGCGACGGAGCGCCGGGTTGCAGTTGCTCGCGGTAGTAGGCGTTCTGCAGCAGCTTCTTGACACGGCTGCTGCTCACGAGCTGGCTCTCGTCGAGCGACAGGATCTCGAACTCGACCACGTGCTCGAAGGCGCGACCGCAAATCGGGCAGTCGTGAATGTTGCACGTTGCCAGCTGCGAGACACAGAAGGCACAAAACGGATGGCCGCACCACAGCAATCGACGACTGCACAAGTTCGTATGACACACGTAGCACGTGTCGGTGAAGACCGGCGACGCCTTCGGCACCATGCGACCGGTCTGCAGCAGCATCTGAAAGAACAAGGTCGCGTCGTGGCGCGAGCTCTCGAGCGCCGTGCGCTGCTCTTCAAAGTGCTTCAGCACGTCGTCCAACTCACAGATACCACTCGGCGGTTCGAACTCACCGGGCCATGTATGGAATGGCACCTCCTTCGAGAACAGGCTCTCGAGTCGTCGGCGCACCTTGGCCAACATGATCTCGGCATGGGCCGCCAAGCGCCGCCGAGCTTCTGACACAGGAGTGCCGCCACCGCCGGCAGTAGCGTCTCGTTGCTGCTGCTCGGGCGTCGGTGAGGCAGTCTCGACACCCGGAAGCCACATGTCGACTCCGCTGCGATGGAAGCCAATGTGGCCACTGCGTTGTTGCGTACAGTAGATGGGTCGATTCTCGAGATCGCGTGCCACCGGTGGCGTGTCGCACGGACACATGTTCATGATCGACTCGTACAACATGGTCACGAGTCGTGCATGCTTCAATTGTTGCTGTTGCCGAATCTGCGCCGCCATCGTCGGCCGTACGCTCACTGCTTGCCTCGCGGCTGTGACCGGCATGCCGGGCGCCACTTGCGGCGAGCCGAAGCCCGAGGCGCCGCGGTTCACGAGTGCCGCTCGTTGTAGATCACGCGACGACATGGTGAGTGTCGCACGAGAGTCGACGAGCGACGACGAGCTCGTGTAGCTCGTCGGCAACTGTGACATGTAGTTGGCGAGAGGGTCGTTGGTGAGCTCGTCCTCGGTCGTGTAGGCGTTGATCGGGTTGGTCAGCAGGCCGTCGTCGTCGGTCGGCGATGGATCGCTGGCGCTGGCTGCCAAGCCACCGACACTGGCGCTCATGTGGCTACCACCGATGCCGCCGCCGCCACCGATGCCGCCGCCACCGTTGCCGAGTGGTCCAGTGAGAATCAAGCTGCCGAAGCGACTGAAGCTGTGCATGATCGAGCCGTTGTTGCCGGTCGTGATGGCGTTGTTGGCGGCGGCAGCGGCAGCCACCGAACCGGACGAGGCGACCGGAGGAAACGCATACGAGCCGCTGGTGCGCACGCCGGCGGCACCGGCGGCGGCGGCACTCATCAGCGTGCCAGTGCCGGTGCCGGTGGCAGCCACCTTGCGAGCACGCTCGGCACTCTTGAGCAACCAGTTGTAGTCGTCGATCACGACCAGCGCTGCCAGCAAGTAGGTCGCCGCCAGCAGACACTGATTAAAGTGCTTGTTGCGCGGCACGACACCCTTGGCGTTCGCGGGTGGATTGGGATTGTAGATCATGTTGAAGAAACCGAGTGCCTTGTGCACGAGGCCCGTGCTGTCGTGCAGCGAACTGAATTGCCCGACCTCGTGTTGCGTCAGCACAAAGTCGGGGTTGTCGAGGTTCTCGATCACGAGGCGTGCAATGTCACACCACTTGCGGCGCGAGTAGAGCGTGTTGTACTGCGCGCGCAGGCTCAGCTGGTGTTCGAGCAGCGTGTGGATCTCTTGCTTGAGCTTCTCGAGCTGCTCGAGGTAGCGCACGTAGTCGGGCTCCTTGTGGTTGGTCGGAATGCACACGCACCGCACCTGGTGGAACATGTTGACCAACAGGTTGTCGGCGTCGTGCTGCGCCAGGTATCGCTGCGTCGCCTCGTCGACGTCGTAGTAGCTGTCGCTGTCGCACTTGTTGAAGACGATGACGAGCGACGGCGGACACGCGCTGCGTACGTGTCGCACGGCCTTTTGCGCAAACTTGACAATGTTCATGTAGCTGAGATGCACGGCAGGATTGGCGTCGTCGACGTACACGACGACGTTCGAGAGCATGTAGCACACGCGCGGCAGCTGGTGTACGAGCTTGCGTCGCTGCGCATCGGCCTCGCGGTTCAGCACCAGCCGATCGACCGAGCCGGTCGGAGCGCGAGCTGCAAACAGGCCCTCGACATCGAGAAACCGAATGGCCTCGGTGCTCGTGGCGCCGCCGCTGTGCTTGATGACGATCGAGGCGTCGAACACGTGCACGCCGTCGGTGGTCGAGTCGAAGCCGCCCTGCGAGATGAGCGGCAACGGCGAGCTCGCCGGCACCAACAGATGGCAGATGGTGGTCGACTTGCCGGCGTGCGTCGGCCCGACGAACGACACCGTGAGCGACAGGCCGTCGGAGAACATGGCACGCGTCTTGCTCAGCAACGCCTCGTTGATGCGGAAGCGCGTGTTGACCATCAGCACCTGCAGCAGACGCGTGATCTCGGGCGGCGAGCGCGGTGACGTCGTCGCCACCAGGTGCTGCTGCAACTCGTTGAGTTGGTTCAAGTAGTTCTCCGTGTCCTCGATCAACGCCTCGATCGCCAGCAGGTCGCGTTGCTGTCGCGCCGTGCTCGAGAACGTGTCACTCAGTCGTTCGTGTGCACGCTGCATACGATCGTACAAGACACCGATCTTTTGGATCTTGCGCTCAATGATGTTGGTCGACAGGCGCTCGGCCTGGCTCTCTTGCTTAATGTCCTTGAGCTCACTCGCCAGACTCGAGACCGAGAAGTTGCGCATCTCGCGCACCTCGGCATAGATGAGCCGCGCCGCATCCATGTCGCCGATACAGTGTCCGATCTCCTCGAGCTCGTCCTCGTCCTCGTGGTTCAGCACCTTCCATGAATCGATGCCAATCTCATTCAGCTTGCGCTGAAAGTGTGCCACCTTGTTGCGGTCGATGCGCGGAATCTGCGACAAGAAGTGCAGCAGGTTTTCGTCGTTCGCTTGCAGTGCCGACAACCGATTGCGCACCGGAGCAATCACCTCCTTGAGGAACTTGCGCTCCTTGAAGCGACGCGCAAATGCCGTGCGCACTGCCTCGCTGTTCAGATCGAGCTCCACCAGTGCCTCGGCCGTCCGCACGCCGAGAGCTTCCAGTGTCGTCACACACCATGCTTGTTCCGCGACACCCAACGATACCGAACTCACACCCCATGTCATGATCTCGGCCAGTGTCGGAGAGTCACTCGAGGATTGTGATGTATCACGTGAGAGCTGACCTTGTTCGTCTTCGAATGAATATGCTAGAAAGAGACCGAGAGAGAAAGCGACATGTCCCCGTAAGTAAGTAAAGAAGTTGAGTGAGTGAGCAAGAGCAAGAGCACGAGCAATCGCACATACATTCACGACGAGAGTTGGCAAATGCATCGGGCATTACGATCGTGTAACTGTTCTGATGCTTGATCAGGTAGAGCGGCTCGGGGTTGCGTGCTGCGATGCTCGAGCCAATGTCCACAAACTGATTGATGATCTCTTCATCGCCTTCGACGAAGCCGCCGCCTGACGGATGGTGGATCTCCAAGTCGTGCTGCGGCGAGTGGATCGGCGACAGCACCGCTACGTTCGAGCTTCCACTACTGCCGATCGTGGTCATGGAGCGGAACTCTCGAAGTGACGAGGTTGCCGATGGTGCTCCGGAGCTGGTGATCAATGAGCTGCCCGAGGACGAGAGCGATGTCGTCGAGAAGCCGAGATGCGGCGGCGGTAGGCTGGGCACCTGAAGGGGCGAGAAGATGCCTCGGCACTCGAGCTCGCGTGTGTCGGTCAATCGAATGTCGACGATGCGAATCTTGTACAAGTATGCGGCACCAAAGAGCGCCAGCCGATGGTTCGGCGGGTTCGGCAGCGTGTGGTCCATGCAGCGTTGCACAAAGTCGAGTCGCTGCAGCACCTGGTCGCGCTTGGCCGAGCACGCGACCGACGAGTAGATCTTGAGCCATTCACGCGAGAGAGCGTTGCGAGGGAGCTCGGCAGCGAGCAGCCTCTGTTCCAGCGCTCGTTGGCTCGATCGCAACATGGTGGCGGCGGCCGCGACTGCCGCTGACGCCGA
>Ga0097681_1004233_pt1 | contig 10395 bp, 12 predicted proteins | sample ThiBiot_750_plan_FD_72845 | JGI IMG/M metagenome (GOLD analysis project Ga0097681, IMG submission 72845) | Wastewater bioreactor microbial communities from Cape Town, South Africa - Thiocy_cont_750_plan - 1398105538144 (version 2) (version 2) ... | reverse complement strand
ATGTATGTATGTATGTATGGAAGGGAGTATGTAGTACACGGGCGGTGAGGCCCACTGCGCTTACCAGACCGAGCAGCGGCTTTGAGGATTCATCGGCGCATCGGCGGGACACGAGAAGGCCTTGGCGAACTCGTCGAACTGCGAGAGTGGGAGGTTGACTCGCGCCTGCACATATGCAAGCGCCATCGACGAGGTCAGCAAGAATGATCGCAGCGGCTCGGCGCGTACGGCGTACCTTGGCCGGACTATGAACGTCGTTGTTCAATAAATAATCGGCGCGCTGTGGCGTCACGAGGCCGCACCAAGCCTGGCCGTAGCTGACGAAGAAGAGCTGGTCGTGCGTGAAGCCGAATATCTCCTCGACCGAGCCCTCTTGCTCCGTTCGTTGGGTGTTCTTCTTGTCGCGCAGGTACGATTGCAGCGCACGGAAGCTGTCCTTGACTCCGCCGCAGTCGGCAATGTTCTCGCCAAGCGTCTGCCTTCCCTTGACGTGCTTGCCGGAGCTGATCGTGAAGCCGTCGTACAGGTCTGCGAGACATTGCGCTCTGTACAGAGGCGGCCACACGTAAATTGCTACATGAGACCGAGCACCGAGCAATCACACGAGCGGCGGCGCGTAGCTCGTACCGAGTCTGGAAGTTGGCAATCGATGCCTCGCTCCACCACTGCGTCAGCATGCCGTTGCCATCGAACCGCCTGCCGGAATCATCGAACCCGTGCGTCAACTGTGTGCGTGTGTGTGATTCACGAGAGGAGGACGTCAGCTCGTTTCTATATCTATTTCAAGTGGATTCGTGTGGCGCAACAAGTGGAGTGGATTGTACCTCGTGTCCCATGACGGAACCGATACCACCAAAGTTCACCTCAGCCGGATAGGAGCTCTTGAAGAATGGAGGCTGCAAGATGGCAGCCGGGAAGACCATCTCGTTGGTGGTGCTCGAGTAGTACGCATTGACGGTCTGCGGCGTCATGTGCCATTCGGTACGGTCGACGGGCATGCCGGCCTTGGCGGTGTTCTCGTCACGAACGTAGCGCCAGCCCGAGATCACGTTCTCAAAGTACGAGTCTGTGTGGGCACGAACGCAATATCAGTACGCGAGTGTCGACTGCAGTAGTATCGCTGGAGCAGCACAAGCAACAGTGACATACTGCGGTAGACGGTGAATCCTTCATAATCAGGCCACGTCTCGGGATAGCCGATCTTGGTTCGCATCAGGTCGAGCTTGCGTTGCGCCTGCAGCTTGGTCTCGGAGTCCATCCAGTCAATGTTCGGGAGGTTCTCTCCGAACGAGACCTTGATGCGATCGACGAGATCCTGCGCAATGTCCTTGCTGTCGCCCGAGAACGCCTCCTGCACAAAGTAGCGGCCCACCAAGCGACCAAAGAACGTGTTCACACGGTCGAAGCAGCTACGGCGTCGCAATCGACGATCGAGAGGCAAGAGTCAATATTGCGTGATAGAGCTAACAAGAGTGAGAGAGAAAGACGCATACGTCTCGTTGCGCGGTGGCACCTGCATGATGCCCGTGAACTTGGTCGAAAACACTCGCAATGGGTTGCGGAAGCTCTCTGGCAACAACGACGCCGTCTCGCTGATGATGCACCAGCGCACATAGGTGCGCAACACCGAGAGCTCGGTGTCGTGCAGCAGCTGCTTGAGGCCGGCAAAGAAATCGGGCACCAGCACGTTGAACGAGTCGATCGAGGTAGACAGACCCATCTCGGCAAAGTACTCTCGCATTCCAGGCGACACCAGCTCCGACACTCCCTATGCGGCACAACGAGACCCGAACACGAAGCATCATACGATCATACGAAGCGCGTGGCATCAGCCAACCAACCAACGAACGATGCCATGGGCCACTGATGCATCACTGGTGAGGACATACCGAGCGCGTGTAGATGTGATAGAGATTCTCGAGGTTACGGCGGTCGGTGCGCGAGAGCGACACCTCGGCGAGTCCTTTCTCGAAGCGAAAGACGGCGGCGACACGCTGGTGCAGGTCGGTGCTCGCGGGCTCGACTTGCGCCAATAGCGTCTCCATCAACAGCTTGTAGGCGTCCTGAATCTCGAGCGTGTCGCCGTCGGTGTTGAGGTAGTAGTCGCGATCAGGCAGGCCGAGGCCGCCTTGGTCAAGCTCGGCAATGTTGTACTCGGGTCGCTTAAAGTCGGCGCCCACGCCAAAGTCGAAGAAGGCCGGGATGCCATTGTGGTGCAGGAAGCCAGTCTGCGACACGACGGGACACGACACATGGCGGTGCGAGAGGCGCGTGTGGCTCGTTCAGATGACGGCACGCACGAGAGTAAGCGCTAGGGGTGTGCGGTGTTGCCGTACGGTTTCGAAGAGGTTCTCGAGCGTCAGACTCTCGACGCGTTGCAGGAAGCCTTCGAGAGGCGTGATGCCGCGAGCCTCGATGGTCGCCGTGTCCATGCAGCTGTCGTACATCGGACCGAGCAATGGCCAATCGCCCTCGATGATTGCTGATGCAGTAGAGAGCGAGCGCGGGCGCGTGCGTGCCAGATCTACTCGTCAGTCACCAGCCATGTGTGGCGATTTTCTGGGTTCGCTGCTGTGGATTACCTTGCAGAGTGGCCTTGTTGGCGTCGGCGATCGATGTGAAGCTGCGATAGTAGGAGGACTTGTCGCTCGGTATCTTGGTGCTCTGCAACCAGCCGCCGCACGCGTACTCGTAAAAGTCCACGCACGGATCGACGGACTTGTTCATCGAGTTGGAGATCTCGCGTGCGAGACGACCCCACTCATCGAGTTGTTGTTGTTTCTCTGGAGAGATCGACGAGCAGGCAGTGAGAGCTGGGCTCGTCAGGTGCGCAGAAGAGCAGTGGCAGCAGTAGCAGCATACCGATATCGTCGGTCGATTGCGAGTGCGGTCGACGCACGTATCGCAAGGTCTCACCACCGGCGATGATCAACAACACAAACACCACGAACATGCCACCGATGAGCCAGATGGCTCGCTTGCCCGAGCAGAAGGAGGTCGGTCGCTTGGCCGAGCTCTCGAACGAGTACAACGTGTCGTCCGTGAGCGTGTCGATCTCGTCGAGCGAGATGTCGTTGATCTCGGCCTCCTTGGATTCCTCGTCGTCGATCAATAGATCACGCATCTCGATCTCGCTCGAGGACGCTGCCGATTGCGCAGAGTTGGAAGAGGTCGCCATGGCTGCTGGCTCGCGCGAATGACGATGATATGATGCGCGAGCGAGCGAGCAGCGAGAAAATGACGAAAGAGAAACCACACCTTGAGGAGCAAACCGTACTCGCATCGTATTTCTTCTGTTCTTACTTTTTGATTTATCGCGCATTTGCTTGTTGCCTCGCTGTCGCTCGCTCGCTCGAGAGAATGTCCGCGGCCGACACCGATATCAACCACAAGAAGCCCGACGGCGATGGCGATCGTGGCTCCAAGGAGTCCGAGAACGTCATGGTCGTCAAGTGGGACCAAGGCCACAAGACGGCCATCGCGGCGAACAAGATCGACCGACAACGCCGTCGACGCTTGGTGGTGCTCGATCTGCTGCTGTACTCGGCGTCGTATCTCGTGCCGTTCACGGCGCCGTTGTGCGACCGATTCGCGCAGTATCGGCTGTCGGAGCTGCGCGGACGTCGGCGCTACATGCACCCGGCGCTCAACGGCTTCCGATTGAGCGTGATACTCGAGAGCGTTCTGTTCTTGCTGGTGGTGTTCTTCACGGCGATGCCGGTGACGCACATGGTGTCGGGCTTCGAGCTGTACGGCCCGCTGGTGGTGTTCGTCATTCGTGCGCTCATGGTGGCGTACATGGAGGCACTCAACGACTACGACCACGAGCTCATGTCGCCGTTGCATCTCGACCAGCTGCGTGTGACGTTCGCCGACGGCCGCGTCGGCACGGCGGCGCAGTTCCACGCGGCCATCATGGCGCAATCGCACTTTGACGCGCGCATTCAGTGGAACGTGGCGGCGCTACGCCGCGACATTCGCGTGGTGTTCGTGGCCAGCGTGCTCTCGAGCAGCCTGGTGCTCGTGTGTCCGACGTGGCGTACGTGGCACTACGGCCGGCCGTTCGGTCAGAGCGTGATCGACGTCTTGGTGGTGGTGTGCTCGGGCGCGTGCCTGTTTGGCATGGGCATGCAGCTGTTCCGCTCGTTCCTGCACTCGTACTCGTTGTACCGCTCGATGACCTCGACCATGCGCCGGCTGCGACAGTTCATCGTACCAGTCACTCCGGGGCCGTTGGTCGAGGTCAGCGAGGCCACTGCTGCCACTACTGCTGCCACCGCCGCAGCGGCACCTGAGGACTTTGCCGACCTTGGTGGAGTGCGTCAGCGACGCTCGGCTGCCGCTGCCACGTCGCTCTCGAGCCTTTCGTCGTCGCAACGACTCGACAACTCGAATGACAGTCTCCGATCGTCACAGCAGCAGCAGCAGCAACAGACGACACAACAGCGCTCCAAGATCGATCTCTCGGTGCCGCAGAATATCAAGGCCTTCGTTGCCGTGCGCCACGCACTCGATCGTCGACAGGACTCGCTGCAAGAGGAGGTGGTGATTCTGGCGGCGACCGCCTTGTTGCTGCTGCTGCTGGTGACGGTCGGCATCTTGGTGCTGAACATTGCGTACGCCGGCGAGTACGACGTCAAGAACAAGCTCGATCTCTTTGAGCGGCTGGTCTCGCTCTCGCCACCCAACACGTGGGTGCTCACGTACATTTTCGCCATCTCGGGAATTCTGCTGGTGATTCTCGCTTGGGTATGTCAAAGTGGCTGGCGAAGTAGAGCGAGAGTGAGTGAGACTAACGAACACACATGAATCAGGTTGGAGATGCGTACAATCGACAAGCGAAATGGCGTTTGATACAACTGCTGCAAGAGACTGGCCACGATGCAGCGATGGTACTGCATACGTGCCCTGATCTGCCAGTAACGCGCAAGCGCGAGCTGAAGGCAGCGTCGCAGCTGCTCCCGGTGGTGGCCAAGCACTTTCGGCTTACGGTGCGAGAGCTCGGCCTGGTGGGCTTCTCGTACAGCCGTCTCTTCTACTACATTGTCGGTCTCGTGGTGTCGTTCAGTACGCGATGGATCATGCGATTCTTCTGAGCAAGAGATCGCAGAGCCAAGAGCTCGGTATGCTTGGTGCTCGTACAACAAGCGGCGAATGAATACCGAGATTGCACAGTTGAGGACAGAGTGAGTGCAGAAGATACGTGCGCGTGTATTTTGGTGTGGTGGTGTTGGGGAAAAACTTGACAAGCAAGCAAGCAAGCAAAGGTGAAGGATAGCGCGAGAGCAAAGAGAGATAGTGCGGGTGAGGACAGCTATATGGTATAGAACGATGATCGATAGAGAAAGAAGGAGTCACGTTACAATTCGTGTGGAGAGTGAGCGAGAGAGCGAGAGTGATAGTGCGAGATGGAGAGCACTACACTTATTGTCCTTGACCCAGCGAATAACCAGGATGGCCATCAAAGTCGTAGAGGTTCTCGGTCTTGATGACTTCGATCTTGTTGGCGTGCAGTCGCTGCATGAGCTCGGGAATGGCCGAGGCGCAGCCGTTGGCGGGCGCAAAGAATCGGCAGCGCCAGTGATCGACCTTGTAGGTGAGGGCGTGCGGGTTGGGCCAGACCTTGACGCCGCGGTTGCTGATCATCTTGAGCTCAAAGTCGCCCTGCGCGGTACGCAGCGCCTCGGCGAGGGCGTTGGCGTCGCGGTTGGCGCCCTCCCAGTCGACAAAGATGTCGACGCCGACGAAGGACTTGTCGGGCACGCGCAGCGAGACGGGCGTCTGCGGGATGAGGAACTTGGGGTGGTTGTCGGCGAGGTGCGTGGCCTCCTTGACGCTCTCGATCGGCAGCGTCTGCGGCTGGCGGCCGAGGTGCGCAATGACGGCGTCGGTGAACTCGGTGGTTCCGACGCGCTTCTTGGAGTAGGCGCTGTCGGCGCGGTAAATGTCGGGCGTGTGGATGCCCTCCTCGAGCGTCGCCAGCAGCGCGTTCTTGATCGTGCACGCGACGTCGTGCTGGCCCAGGTGGCCGAGCATCATGCACGCGGCGTTGAAGAGGCCGCTCGGGTTCGCGAGGTCCTTGCCGGCAATGTCGGGCGCGCTGCCGTGAACGGCCTCGAACATGCTGGCGTAGTCGCCGACGTTCGACGAGCCAGCGAGGCCCACCGAGCCGGCGACCTCGGCCGCGACGTCACTCAGGATGTCGCCGTAGAGGTTGAGCGTCACGATGACGTCGAACTGCTCGGGTCGCGCCGCCACCTGCGCCGTGGCAATGTCGACGATGCGGTGCTCGGTGTGGATATCGGGATATTGGGTCGCGAGCTCTTGGAAGACGCGAGCGAAGGCGCCATCGGTCATCTTCATGCTGGAGGCACGAACGAGCAAGAGAGAGAGAGAGAGACAGAGAGACAAGCAGGCAAGTCAGTGATCGAGCGACAGCGCGACGATGACGACGATGATAGCGACGACGAGGAGGACATACATGTTGCTCTTGGTGATGCAAGTGACCTTCTTGCGGCCGTGCTCGCGCGCATAGTCCAACGCGTAGCGGCAGATCCTGACGCAGCCGGGAATGGTGACGAGCTTGATGCACTGCATGACCTCGGAGGTGTGGCGATGCTCGATGCCGGCGTAGAGGTCCTCCTCGTTCTCGCGGATGATCACCATGTCCATGTGCTTGTGCAGCGCCGGCACGTACGGCGCGTAGCTCACGACCGGGCGCACGTTGGCGTACAGGCCGAGCGTCTTGCGCACCGTGACGTTGAGGCTCTTGACGCCGCTGCCGCTGACGGGCGTCGAGATCGGAGCCTTGAGGAAGGTTCGCGTGCGGTCGAGCGAGTCCCAGCCCTCCTTGGTGATGCCGGCCGACACGCCCTTGGCGTACAGCTTCTGGCCGATCTCGATCGTCTCGTACTCGAGGTTGGCGCCGGCGGCATTCAGCAGTCGCAGCGTGGCCTTCATGATCTCGGGACCGATACCGTCGCCCATCGCCACCGTGACGGGCGCGCGCGCAGCTGTCGACTTGGCGCGACGAAGCGCCGCCGCTGTCGCCGTCGTGGCAGACAAGGACGGCGAGCGACGCAACGACGAGGCAACGGCCGAGCTCGGCATGCTCAAGCGACACAAGGATCTGAGCATTCTTCGTTCAAAGGGGAGGTGGGGAGAAGAGGCGAGGCGCGCGAGAGAGATAGCGACGTGGGGTCACGCAGCACAACCGAGCGACGAGCAGCAACGAAAGTAACAAACAAACAACAACGAGCAGAGCACAAAGAACAAGAAGAAAGCCATCGGAGTTCAGAGGCCACCAAGCCATCGAGCTCCGCGCGTTACTGCTGCTAAATGCGGCGGTACGCACGTGCGCCACTAAAAGCTGGACACTCCTCTCGTTGGCTCTTTCGCTGTCGCTCGCGCTGCTTCTCTCTCGCGCGCGATCGTGGTGTTGGTAGAGCGTGTGTGTTTGGGGGGAGCGGGACCCAGGAGTGCTTCGTGTGCGTGGATGGGAGGCGGGGGAGGAACGAGGTGCGAGCAGCGGGATGGCGAGTGGAAACGACGTCACAAAGATTGACGCCAAGGTATGGAGCGTGAGCGACAGACAGCACTTGCACATCTGCTGCGTGTCTGTGCAGGAGAGCGGGAGCGCGCTGCTCAAAGCGGCAGCTCCCTCTCAACACGAATAGAATGCCCGCTCGCCCTCTCACTCCATGGCGTGAGTTGGACGCGAGAGAGAGAGAGAGAACGACGAGCGTATCGTGTGCTGTTGGGTGAATGTATGTACTCAAGGCGATTCCCGCCAATCTCGCTCCCGCTCGCTCACTCGTATCGATGGTACACCAAGCACACTGGCGTCGGGCTCTCGATCGTGACACCAGTCGGACTCACGATACCAGTCTCGGCGTCGATTGCGAACGCGACGATCGAACTCGAGTCTTGGTTGGCGACCAGCATCAGGCGGCCGTTGGGATGGAGGCAAAAGTTGCGCGGCGTGCGTCCTTGCGTCGACGTGTGGCCGACGAGCTCCAGGCGGCCGTCGTGCTCGTCCACTACGCGATACGAGACAATCGAGTCGTGACCGCGGTTGCTGGCGAACACGAAGCGGCCGCTTGGGTGCACGTGAATGTCGGCCGTTGTGTTGGGCACACCGCACTCACTCGGCAGCGTCGTGATGTGTTGCACTTCGTCGAGGCGCAGCGTGTGCGCATCGCGGTGCAGCACCGACACTGAGCTATCGAGCTCGTTGATGGCGTACCACACGTGCGCGCGCAACGGATGCTGCGCGAGGTGTCGCGGTCCGGAGCCGAGGCGTGCCGTGGTCGTGCCGCCCTCGAGGCGCTCGAGCGCGCCGTCGTCGGCATTCATGCGGTACGCGATGATCTCGTCGCCGCCGAGGTCGGCCGAGTAGCCGACGACGACCGATGCGCCGGCGTGCGCGTCGACGAAGAAGCTGTGTGCGTGCGGTGCCTCCTGGCGTGCTTGGTTGCCGTGGCTGGCGCGTACGTGGCGATCGTAGCCGCGGCGCTCGCTGAGCGCGCCCGTCTCGAGGTCGATCGCGAAGCTCGCCACGCTGCCGTCGCCGTAGTTGGCCACGAGCACGAAGCGTCCGGCGCTGGGCTCGACGACCACGTGGCACGAGATCGAGCCCGAGGCCGACACCTGGTTCACCGACGTCAACGTGCCGTGCTCCGAGTCGATGGCGAACGCGCGCACCGTGCCCTCGGGCTCCTCGGTCACGGCGTACAGCCACTTGCCCGAAGGATGCACGGCGACGAACGACGGGTTGACGCCAGCCTCGGTCTCGGACACGAGCCGCAGCGCGCCACTCTCGTCGTCCAGCAGCTCATACACTGACACGCCGCGGCCCTTGCCGTCGACATGGCCTTCCTTGCGCGTGTAGGTACCAACGAACACGAACGACCGTGGCGCCATTGTTGCAGTTAGAGGAGGAGGAGGAGGAGGAGTGGGGGCAGCAAGAGAATGATGCGCGATTGGATAAAGTCAGTCATGATTTAGTGGTCTATCTATCAATCTATCTATCAATCGACCTTGAGACACTGGTCCTCAAGTCAAGTCAAGTCAAGTCAAGTCAAGTCGAGCCTCGAGCACAGTTATCGTTGGGCAATAACTATCGTTTGGCTCCTCGCGTCATCATGGGCGGCCTCGGCGACGATCAACAACGATCGGACGCACACCCATCGGCAAAGGATAGAACTTTGACGAAAAGATGTAGTCGCTGTTCTCGGCGACAGTCAGCAGCACCACCGTGTCGGCGCACAGCTCGCTCGGCATGCGATAGAACTCCTCCTCGATCACCTTGGCGTTCGAGGCCTTCTCGCACCAAACGTGCAGGATTTGTTTGTTCCAAGCAAATCGTTTCTCGACTGCACCACTCGCACGCTCGTGAGACACACACACACACGCACGAACCACGAGGAGGCCTGCACACACACCATTGAATGTGCTCATGATGATGCCAAACAGCTTCTTGGACAGAAGCTCGCGCGCATCCGCTGCCGTGAACTCTCGCTGATAGGCCATAGCACGCGTCACCGATACTCCAATCACCTGACCGTTCCACGAGCAACTGTAGTCGGTGATCTTGGAGCCCAGTGGCCAGTATTCGATCTCCTACTCTCGCGCGCGAGCGTGTTAGGAGCACAAATGGCCTGACGATGGCAACGACGATGACGACAACAACGATGACGACAACAACGACGACGACGGAAAGCATACGGTCACCGTACCATCTCGGTATGGAGAAGCGACACTCCAAAGACTCGCTGCAACAGCTCGAACGACATCACCTCGCTATGCAGCGAGTTTCCTCCGGCGTTCGGCTCGTCGCGAATCTTTTGCGCACCATCGCCCAAACAGATCTCTCGCACCGAAGCCTTGGTGCTCATGGTGCTGTAGTACACCCGACGCAGCGGCGGCGACGGTGGCGCGGCAAGTTGCCCGCCACCGTCACTCACCACCTCCAAGCTCGGTTTCGTCTCCTCTCCGTCGTTCCGGTCGTCGACAGCCGTCGCTTCGACGCCGGTCGTCGGCTTCACCTCCACTTCCCCACCTCGTTGCGCCACTTGTGAATCAATTTGCCTCTCTCGTACCGTGGTCTTCTCTCGGTCGTCCACTTCTTGTTCTCGTTCTCGTTCTCGTTCGCGGCCCTCGGTGACCGCCACGCCGTGCTGGAGCGCCGCCGTCGTCTTGTCAACCGAACGTGCGTGCTGTGGGTACAAGATGCGTGTCTGCGCCGAGAGCGCGCGATCAATCAGCTCACGGCGACGTGCGCGGCTGAGATCGCGGCCGGGTTCGAGGAGACACGCGCCAATGTCAATCTTGCTCTTGTTGCCAAGAGCAATCGTGACGTCGTAGCCCACAAACACCTCGAGTGCCTCACGCACT
>Ga0097681_1004205_pt1 | contig 10465 bp, 6 predicted proteins | sample ThiBiot_750_plan_FD_72845 | JGI IMG/M metagenome (GOLD analysis project Ga0097681, IMG submission 72845) | Wastewater bioreactor microbial communities from Cape Town, South Africa - Thiocy_cont_750_plan - 1398105538144 (version 2) (version 2) ... | reverse complement strand
GGTGGCGAGCCGAACAACACGCTGTATGACGTGATTGGCCGCTTCTACCAGGTCGGTATCCGCATCAACAATTAAGGGGAGCGCCGTCCGCGCAAAGGCCCCCGGCGGGGTCTTTGCCGGCGGTCCCTCGGGCCGAAATACCGGGGGCCGCCTCGAATTTTCAAGATCACGCATAACCCCCCAGGGCATGCGTGTTTCCTCAGCCCCACAGGTTTTCACCTGTGGGGCATTTTTCTTGGCTTTGGGCCAGGCGCAAGCTCTGCTAAGGGAGCGTCATGACACCCGACCAGATGCGCCGGGCCCAGGCTCTGCTCTACAAGCACTGGCAGGATGGTACCCAGATCGCCACGTTGCCGGCCGATCTGGTGCCTGCCGACCGTGCGGAGGCCTATCGGGTCCAAGCCCTGATCGAGACGTATTCCAGTCAGCCTCTGTTCGGCTGGAAGATCGCCGCCACCAGCCTGGCGGGCCAGCAGCACATCGGGGTGGACGGGCCATTGGCCGGCCGCATCCTGGCGGAACGGGTCATACCCGATGGCGGGGTCTGCCCGCTCGGCAACAATCTGATGAAGGTTGCCGAACTGGAATTCGTCTTCCGCATGGGCGAAGACCTGCGGCCGCGCCGGAAGCCCTACAGCCAGGAAGAGGTTCTGGCATGCGTCTCCAGCCTGCATCCGGGAATTGAAATTCCCGACTCCCGTTTCCGCGATTTTGCGACGGCAGGCATGGCCCAGTTGGTGGCCGACAACGCATGCGCCCATCTCTTCGTCCTGGGACGGACGGCCACGATCGACTGGCGCGCCATCGATCTGGCCGCCTGCACGGTCGGCGCCTTCCTGGACGGCCGTCATGTCGGGGATGGCCTGGGCGCCAATGTGCTGGGCGACCCCAGAATTGCACTGACCTGGCTCGCCAACGAACTTTCCCGTCTTGGTGTGGGGCTGAAGCGGGACGAGGTGGTCACCACCGGCACTTGCATCAAGCCGCTTGCCATCGCGCCCGGCACTCACGTGGCCGGAGACTTCGGCACTATAGGCAGGGTTTCGCTGTCGATCAGCTGAGGACCGAAAGGCACACGCCCAGCGGCTCGAGCCGGTCCTGGCCGGCACCGCGCGCAAAAAGGATACGCCCGCCGGTCGGCGCGATCCTGGCCGGCACGGCGCCCAGATTGAACAGGCATCGTACACGCTCTTTGCCCAGCACGCGCTCAAACCCCAGCAGCGGAGCTTTCAGTCCAAGGGGTATGAAATCACCATGGCGCAATGCCGGTATATCCCGCCTGAGCGCCACCAGATGGCGTGCCGTCGACAGAACCGAGTCGGGATCGGCATTCTGCAGCGAAACCGCTCGCTCGATATGCTCCTCCGGTACCGGCAGCCAGGGTTCGGCGGTCGAGAAGCCGCCATGCGGCTGCCAGTTGTTCCACGGCATAGGGGTGCGCGCGCCGTCGCGTCCCTGCGTCAAAGGCCAGTTGGCGATGGCTTCCGGGTCGCGCAGCCGCTCGAGCGGAATCTGCGCTTGTGACAGTCCCAGTTCCTCGCCTTGATAAAGGAATACGTTGCCGCGCAGGCTCATCAGCAGCGCCAGCAGAAGACGCGCCCAATCGTCCTGTCGGAGCCTATCGCCCCAGCGGCTGACCACCCGCGGTGCGTCATGGTTCGAGAAGGCCCAACTGGGCCAGCCTTCGCCTTTCTCATGACGCCATTTGCCCAATGTCTTGAGAATCAATGCGGGCGTCGGTGTCTCGGCTGACAGGAAATCGAAGCCATACGAGGTATGCAGCCGGTCGTTGCCGGCGGTGAACAGCTTCATCTCCTTCAGCGCCTGTTCACCGCCAACCTCCGCGACCGTGAAACGCTCCTCGCCGAAATCGCGCACCACCCGCGCCAGTTTTTCGATGAAGCCGATCAGTTCGGGCTGCGACTGGTTATGGAAATGATGCTGGAAGTCGAAGGGGCGCCGGCGCACCCGACCAGCCTTGGTGACCGGTGGATTGTCGGTCAATAGCGGATCGTGCATGGCGAAATTGATGGCATCCAGGCGAAAACCGTCCACGCCGCGGGCCAGCCAGAAGCGTGCGGTGTCAAACAGCGCTTCCTGCACCGCGGGATTGTGCCCATTCAGGTTGGGCTGCGAAGGCAGGAAGTTGTGCAGGTAATATTGCCCCCGCCGTCCATCCCACGACCAGCACGGCCCGTAGAAGACCGACAGCCAGTTGTTGGGCGGCGTGCCATCGTCCTTCGGATCGGCCCACACATACCAGTCGGACTTTGCGCCATCGCGTGCAGCGCGGCTTTCGCGAAACCAGGCATGGTGGTCGGAAGTGTGGGCATAAACCTGGTCGATGATCACTTTCAGGCCCAGCGAATGTGCCCGGTTCAGAAGCGCATCGAAATCCTCCAGCGTGCCGAAGATGGGATCGACGGCCCTGTAGTCCGATACGTCATAACCGAAGTCCTTCATCGGCGATGCGAAGAAAGGCGACAGCCAGATGGCGTCAACGCCCAGAGAGGCAACATGTTCCAGCCGCGCGGTGATGCCGGCCAGGTCGCCTACCCCGTCATTGTTGCTGTCGGCGAAACTGCGGGGATAGATCTGATAGATGACGGCACCGCGCCACCAAGGCGCCGGATGGGACTTCAATGCCATATGCGCCTGGTGCTTCCATATCTGGCCGATCCGACGGGGCCAAAAGCCTCATGGCCCGCCCGATGGCATTGGATTAAGCTTGCCAAACCAAGCCGGCCTTTGCAAACCCGTCACATGTAACCTGCCACAGGCGCGTCATGACCCCTCCCGCCGACCCCCCGCCGCTCCGCCCTTTTGCGGAGCGCCTGATCGATAACCTTGTACACCGGCTGGGAAAGGACGAACGGGCCGCCAAGCCGCACGACTGGCTGGCCGCCAGCATCCTGACCGCGCGCGACCCGGTGATCGACCAGTGGATGTGCTCTACCCGCGCCCTGCATGCCGCCGGCGCCAAGCGAGTGTATTATCTGAGCCTGGAATTTCTGATCGGCCGTCTGCTGCGCGACGCGCTGTCCAATCTGGGGCTGTCGGAGGAAGCGCGCGCCGCACTGGCCGCTTACGGCATCGATCTGGACGAGATCGAGGAGCTCGAGCCGGATGCGGCGCTCGGCAATGGCGGCCTGGGGCGGCTGGCAGCCTGCTTCATGGAAAGCCTGGCCTCGCTGGACCTGCCGGCCACCGGCTATGGCATCCGTTACATCAACGGCATGTTCCGCCAGCGCATCAAGGATGGCTGGCAACTGGAATATCCGGAAACCTGGCTCGCACACGGCAACCCCTGGGAGTTCGAGCGGCGCGAAACCGCCTATCTGATCGGATTTGGCGGTGAGGTGATAGGCAGCGAAACCGGCGCCTCCCATTGGCAGCCGGCTGAGGCGGTGCGGGCCGAAGCCATCGACACACCCGTCGTGGGCTGGCGCGGGCGACGGGTCAACACGCTCAGGTTATGGAACGCCCGCGCGCTGGATCCCATCCGCCTGGATGCTTTCAATGCCGGGGACCATATCGGCGCGCTGGCGGGGGAAGCGCGTGCCGAAAGCCTGGTCCGCGTGCTCTATCCAGCCGACTCCACGCCCGCGGGCCAGGAACTGCGCCTCAGGCAGGAGTATTTCTTCTCCAGCGCCTCCATCCAGGACATCCTGCGCCGCCACATGCAGTATTTCGGCGACATCAGTACCCTGTCGCAGAAGGCCGCCATCCAGCTCAACGACACCCATCCGGCAGTGGCGGTGACCGAGATGATGCGCCTGCTGATTGATCAGCACCGGCTGAGTTTCGCGGAGAGCTGGGACATCACCCGCACGACCTTTGGCTATACCAACCATACGCTGCTGCCCGAAGCACTGGAAAGCTGGCCTCTGCCCCTGTTCGAGCGTCTGTTGCCGCGCCACATGCAGCTCGTCTACGCCATCAACGGCGAATTGCTGCGCACCGCGCGCAAGGCGGGCATGGATAATGGCGCGGTGGCCGCCATATCGCTGATTGATGAGGGCGGCGAGCGTCGGGTGCGCATGGCCAACCTGGCCTTTGCCGGATCGCACAGCGTCAACGGCGTGGCCGCGCTGCACACCCAGTTGATGAAGAAGACGGTCTTCGCCGACCTGCACCGGCTGTTTCCCAACCGCATCAACAACAAGACCAACGGCATCACCCCGCGCCGCTGGCTTAAGGAATGCAATCCCGGCCTGACCAACCTGATCCGCGAGGCGATCGGGAACGGTTTCCTGGACGATGCGGAAAAACTCACCGACCTCGCCCGGTTTTCCGGCGATGGTGCCTTCCAGGAGAAGTTTGCCGCCGTCAAGCACGCCAACAAGATGGCGCTGGCCGCCTATCTCAAGGAACAGATGGGCCTTGGCGTCGACCCCGACGCGCTGTTCGACGTCCAGGTCAAACGCATCCATGAATACAAACGCCAGCTTCTCAACATCATCGAGACGGTGGCGCTGTATGACCAGATCCGCAGCCATCCCGACCGGGACTGGACGCCGCGTGTCAAGCTGTTCGCCGGCAAGGCTGCACCCAGCTATCACAATGCCAAGATGATCATCAAGCTGGCCAACGACGTGGCGCGGCGGGTCAATTCGGACCCTTCCGTGGCCGGACTGCTGAAGGTTGCCTTCCTTCCCAACTATAATGTCTCGCTGGCCGAAAAGATCATCCCTGCCGCCGACCTGTCGGAACAGATCTCGACCGCGGGCATGGAAGCGTCGGGCACCGGCAATATGAAGTTCGCGCTCAACGGCGCGCTTACCATCGGCACGCTGGACGGCGCCAATATCGAGATCATGGAGCATGTGGGGCGTGAGAACATCCTGATTTTCGGCCTGACCGCCGACGAAGTCGCCCACCGCCGCGCCGATGGCTACAATCCCCGCGCCATCATCGAAAGCTCGCGCGAACTGTCCCAGGCGCTGGCGGCGATCGCCTCGGGCGTCTTTTCGCCCGACGACCCGAACCGCTATGCCGGCCTGATCGGGGGCATCTATGAGCATGACTGGTTCATGGTGGCGGCCGATTTCGACGCTTATGCCGCCACACAGCGCCAGGTCGACCAGCGATGGAACGACAAGCCGGCCTGGCGGGCAGCCGCGATCAACAATGTCGCCAATGTCGGCTGGTTCTCGTCCGACCGGACCATCCGCGAATATGCGAGGGACATCTGGGACATGACATGAAGCCCCCGCGGCAAGCCGTAGAGGCCCTGCTTCAGGGCCGTCACGCCGACCCCTTTTCGCTTCTGGGCACCCATGCCGGGCCAGAAGGCACCTTCGCTCGGGTGTTGATCCCCGGCGCGGAACGAGTGGAAGCCCATGATCTGGCAGGAAAATTCCTGGGCAATCTCAGGCTGGCCGACCGCCGCGGCCTGTTCGAGGGCATCGTCCAGGGCGATCCGCAGCCGGTGAAATATCGTGCCCTGAGCCATGGCGCAGAGTGGTGGGTGAGCGACCCCTACAGCTTCGGCCCGGTCCTGGGGCCGATCGACGACATCCTGATGGGCGAAGGCACCCATATGCGCCTTTACGACAAGATGGGCGCTCACCTGATCGAACATCAGGGCGCGCGGGGTGTGCATTTCGCGGTCTGGGCGCCCAATGCCCGACGGGTTTCGGTGGTGGTGACTTCAACAACTGGGACGGCAAACGCCATGTCATGCGCCGGCGTGCCGACGTGGGCGTGTGGGAGATATTCGTTCCCGACATCGCCGAATATCGTGCCTACAAATTCGAAATCATCGGCGTCGACGGCACGCTCCTGCCGCTGAAGGCCGACCCCTTTGCCTTCGCCAGCGAGCTCCGGCCCAGAACCGCGTCGTTGACCGCGCCAAAGCCCGCCCATGTCTGGCAGGACGATGCTCATCGCGCTCATTGGGCCGGCGTCGATCCGCGCCGCCAGCCGATCAGCATCTATGAAGTCCATGCGGGATCCTGGCAGCGCGATGCCGGCGGCTGGTATCTCAGCTGGGATGCGCTGGCAGAGCGGCTGATCCCCTACGCGGCCGATATGGGCTTCACCCATATCGAGTTTCTGCCGATCAGCGAGCATCCGTATGATCCCAGCTGGGGCTATCAGACCACTGGGCTCTATTGCCCAAGCGCACGCTTCGGCGATGTCGAGGGCCTGGCCCGATTCGTCGACGGCGCCCACAAGGCGGGCATCGGCGTCCTGATCGACTGGGTGCCGGCGCATTTTCCCACCGATCCCCATGGCTTGATCCGTTTCGATGGTACGGCGCTCTACGAACACGAAGACCCGCGCCTGGGCCATCATCCCGACTGGAACACCGCCATCTACAATTTCGGCCGGCGCGAGGTGTCGGCCTTCCTGATCAACAACGCCCTGTTCTGGGCCGGGCGCTATCATATCGACGGCCTGCGGGTGGATGCGGTGGCTTCCATGCTCTACCGCGACTATTCGCGGGCGGCGGGCGAGTGGGTTCCCAACCCCGAAGGCGGGCGGGAGAACTGGGAGGCGGTCCAGTTCCTCCAGGCCCTGAACAAGGCAGTCTATGGAGGCCATCCCGGCTTCTTCACGGTGGCGGAGGAATCGACCTCATGGCCCGGCGTGTCCCGCCCCGCCCATGAGGGGGGGCTGGGTTTCGGTTTCAAATGGAACATGGGCTTCATGCACGACACGTTGAAATACATGGCGCGCGAGCCCATTCATCGGGCCCACCATCACGAGGACATCACCTTCGGGCTGCTCTATGCTTTCAGCGAGAATTTCGTCCTGCCGCTGAGCCATGACGAGGTGGTGCACGGAAAGGGATCGCTGCTCGCCAAGATGTCGGGCGATGACTGGCAGAAATTCGCCAACCTGCGCGCCTACTACACGTTGATGTGGGGTTATCCCGGAAAGAAGCTCCTGTTCATGGGCCAGGAATTCGCGCAGCGGCGCGAATGGAGTGAATCGCAGGCGCTGGACTGGGAACTGGTGGACGCGCCCGCGCATTCGGGCGTGCGGCGGCTTGTCCGCGACCTCAACCGCGTTTACCGCCAGAACCCGGCATTGCACGCCCGTGATTGCGAGGGTGAAGGCTTTCAATGGGCGATCGCCGACGACAAGGCCAATTCGGTCTTCGCCTGGGTCCGCCGGGCGCCGGGGGCAGCTCCGGTGGCGGTTATCGCAAATATGACGCCGGTGGTGCGCGAAAATTACCGTGTCCCCTTGCCGGAAAGCGGGCGATGGCGTGAAATCATCAACAGCGATGCCAACGTTTATGGCGGCAGCGGCAAGGGCAATCTGGGTACGGTGGAAGCCCGGGACGGGGGGGTGACCCTTACGCTTCCGCCGCTGGCGACCCTCATGCTGGAGCATGTGGGGTAGCAGGGGCTGGCGCCCCAGGGAGGACGGCGATGGTGGACCGGCGCGGACAGCCGCTGGCGCGTGACGCGATGGCCTATGTGCTGGCGGGTGGCCGCGGCAGCCGCCTGGCCGATCTCACCGCACGCCGCGCCAAGCCCGCCGTGTATTTCGGAGGCAAGGCCCGCATCATCGACTTTGCCCTTTCCAACGCCATCAATTCAGGCATCCGCCGCATAGGCGTGGCCACCCAGTACAAGGCCCATTCGCTGATCCACCATCTGCATAGCGCCTGGAACTTCCTGCGGCCCGAGCGCAATGAGAGCTTCGACGTTCTGCCCGCCAGCCAGCGCGTGTCGGAAACCCAGTGGTATGAGGGCACAGCCGACGCCGTCTACCAGAATATCGACATCATCGAGAGCCACGGTCCCGAATACATGGTGATCCTGGCGGGCGACCACATCTACAAGATGGACTATGAGCTCATGCTCCAGGAGCATGTGAACAAGTCCGCCGACGTGACGGTCGCCTGCCTGGACGTGCCGCGCCTGGAGGCGACCGGCTTCGGCGTGATGGCGGTGGACGGCACCGGCCGTATCACCAGTTTCGTGGAAAAGCCCGCCGATCCGCCGCCCATGCCGGGCAATCCCGGCGTGGCACTGGCCTCGATGGGGGTCTATGTCTTCCGCACCCGCTTCCTTTTCGAGCAGCTGCGTCGTGACGCGTCCACCGCCGGCTCGGCTCGTGATTTCGGCAAGGACATCATTCCCTATCTGGTCAAGCACGGAAAGGCAGTGGCGCACCGTTTCACCAACTCCTGTGTGCGCTCCAGCAGCGAAAAGGCCGCCTATTGGCGCGACGTCGGAACGGTGGACGCCTATTGGGAGGCCAATATCGATCTCACCGATGTGGTGCCGCAACTGGACCTCTATGACCGCAGCTGGCCGCTCTGGACCTATGCCGAGATCGTGCCCCCCGCCAAGTTCGTGCATGATATGGACGGGCGGCGGGGATATGCGGTGTCCTCGCTGGTGGCGGGCGACTGCATCATTTCCGGTGGCAGCGTGCATCGCAGCCTTCTGTCGACGGGCGTGCGTGTGCATTCCTTTTCCGCGCTGGATGAGGCGGTAGTCCTGCCCCAGTGCCAGATCGGCCGCGGCGCACGCCTCTCAAGGGTGGTGCTGGACCGCGGCGTCGCGATCCCGCCCGGCCTGGTGGTCGGCGAGGATGGCGCGCTGGACGCCAGCCGCTTCCGTCGCACGGAAAACGGCATCTGCCTGATTACCCAGGAAATGATCGACCGCCTGGAATGAGCACAAACTGATGCCAGCATGATCAAGGTTCTCTCGGTCGCGTCGGAAGTTTATCCACTGGTCAAGACAGGTGGGCTGGCCGATGTCGTGGCCGCCCTGCCGGGCGCGCTGGCGCCCCATGGCGTCGCCGTTACCACGCTGATCCCGGGCTATCCGGCATTGCGCGAGCATCTGGCGGACGCGGTCCATGTCCACAGTTATGACTCGCTCATCGGCGTGCCGGCCCGCATTCTGGAAACCGACCTGGACGGCCATGCCCTCCTGGTGCTCGATGCGCCCGCCTTGTTCGAGCGCAGCGGCGGGCCCTATGTGGGGCCCGATGGGCGCGACTGGCCGGATAACTGGCAGCGCTTCGCTGCGCTGGCGCGTGCCGGCGCAGATCTTGCCAGCGGCGTGGTAACCGGCCGTTATTATGACGTCCTGCATGCCCATGACTGGCAGGCGGCGATGGCGCCGGCCTATCTGCGTTTCGCACCGGGGCCCATGCCCGGTGCCGCCAACATGATCACCATTCACAACATCGCCTTCCAGGGGCGCTTCGATCGTTCGGTGTTCAGCGCGCTCGGCTTGCCGGCCAGCGCCTATGGCATCGACGGGGTCGAATATTATGGCGGCGTGGGATTCCTGAAGGCGGGTCTGGCGGCGGCCGATGCCATTACCACCGTCAGTCCCGGCTATGCGGAAGAGATTCACACGCCCGAACACGGCATGGGGCTGGAAGGTTTGATCCGCGCGCGCAGCGCGGTCGTGCATGGCATCGTCAACGGAATCGACACGAGCGTCTGGAACCCGGAAAGCGATCCCGACCTGGTGGCGCAATACAACGTCCGCAAGCTGGCCCGCCGCGCCACCAACAAACGCGCGGTGGAGCGTGGCTTCGGTATCGAGCCGGGCAGCGGCCCGCTCTTTACCGTCATCAGCCGCCTGACCTGGCAAAAAGGCATGGACGTGCTTGCCGGGCAGCTGGATGCGTTGGTGTCGGCGGGCGGACGGCTGGCGCTGCTGGGCAGCGGCGATCCGACGTTGGAGCCGCAATTCCGTGCCGCGGCGGCGCGCCATCGTGGGCGCATCGGCATCGCCGTCGGCTATGACGAGAAACTCTCCCACCTGCTGCAGGCCGGCTGCGATGCCATCCTGATCCCCTCGCGCTTCGAGCCATGCGGGCTGACCCAGCTTTACGGCCTGGCCTATGGTTGCGTGCCGGTGGCGGCGCGCACCGGCGGACTGGCCGACACCATCATCGACGCCAATGAAGCGGCGCTGTCGGCCGGTGTTGCCACCGGCATCCTGTTTGATGGTGTGACAGCAGACAGCATCCAGCGCGCGATCCGCCGGACCGTGGCGCTGTTCAGCGACACCAAAGTCTGGAACAACATGCAGCGCCAGGGCATGAAGCAGGACTTTTCCTGGCGGCGCAGCGGCGCGCAATATGCCGCGCTCTATGCCGGACTTGTCAGGGACAGACGCATGATGCTCGCAACACCCACGACGCCTTTCGACGGACAGAAGCCGGGCACCTCGGGCCTGCGCAAGAAGGTCAAGGTGTTCCAGCAGCCGAACTATGCGGAGAACTTCATCCAGTCGGTGTTCGACGTGGTAGAGGACAAGGACGGTGCGACGCTGGTGATCGGCGGCGACGGGCGCTATCACAACCGGCCCGTGATCCAGCAGGCAATCCGCATGGCCGCCGCCAACGGCTTCGGCAAGGTGCTGGTAGGGCAGGGGGGCATCCTCTCCACCCCCGCGGCCAGCAACCTGATCCGCAAATATGGTGCCATCGGCGGGCTGGTCCTGTCGGCCAGCCACAATCCCGGCGGCCC
>Ga0097681_1004187_pt1 | contig 10513 bp, 10 predicted proteins | sample ThiBiot_750_plan_FD_72845 | JGI IMG/M metagenome (GOLD analysis project Ga0097681, IMG submission 72845) | Wastewater bioreactor microbial communities from Cape Town, South Africa - Thiocy_cont_750_plan - 1398105538144 (version 2) (version 2) ... | reverse complement strand
GAGGGGGCGCTGCCCGATCTGCATCGGCCATCGCATCACCTCGCCCCGCTCGGGATTTTTCAGGACCGTCTCCGTGAAGGCGTTGATCGAGACGTATTTGGCGAAGAAGCGGTCGAGCACGGCGGCCAGCAGGATCGCGCCCGCGCCGCCGAACGGGGCCTCGTCGATGGTCAACGTGATCTCCAGCCCCCGCCCGGCCGCGACGGGACCCGCGCCGGGAATGCGCCGCACGATCGGGTGCGCGGCGACCGAGGTGAGGGCTTCGAGCTGGCGTGCCGCGACCGAGGTTTGCGAGGGCACGTAGAGGCGCAGCAGTTCGCGCAGACCCGCCGCCCCCTGCAGGGCGTCGGTGTCGACCAGGCTCAGATAGTTGAGCCCGAGATGGCTGATGAAGCGCCACGCATACTCGCCGTCGCTGCGGCATGGGCGCGGCGCGGTGGGCCCGACCAGGCAGCGCACCGCGGCCACCGGCGCGCTCACCGCCAGCGTGAAGTCGGTATGCTGCTTGCCCACCGGCATCGACAGCGGCAGGTCGCGGTTGGTGCACAGCAGGTCGAGCCCGAGCTGCCGCAGCGAATGGCGCAGCGGCGCCGCTTCGGGATCGACCAGCGAGACATAGACCTCGTGGCCGAGATAGCCCGATCGCGGTCCCCGCTGCCGCGCGCGGGCGGAGAGTTGCCGGGGCCGACGGCTCAACGTGTAGTAGGCGCGGTGCTCCGGATTGCGGCTGAGATCGTTGGCAGCGTAGAACGGCAGGAAGGCCTGCGGCGCGCTGCCGTCGGCGGCGTATCCCTCCATCGCTGAGACGCTGAACACCTCGAAATCCAGCGGCCGCATGCGGTCGGGCACGACGTGGTGCTCCGCCTCGCGCTCGGAGAGGTTGATGCGGTCGCCGCGCATGGCGAACAGGTTGATCGCGGGCGCGCAGAACAGCAGCAGATGGTCGGGGCCAAACGCCGCGGCGAGCGCCGGTTCGCTCCGGTCCAGCAGCAGGACGACTTCCAGCTCGCGCCCGGGGCATCGGGCAGCGGCGCGATCCAATCCGTCCAGTTCAACGAACAGGAGCCGCTCCGGCATGGCGTAGTATTCCTGCAGCAGCCGGTAACCCTCAAAGGACTCCGGCGCCTGCGGCAACAACGCCTCGTCCGACTCGAACCCGACGCCGCGCAGCGTGCTCGTCGGCAGCCGCTCCTGCCAGGGCAGCGGGCGTTCGGTCGGGCGGACATAGACCGCAGCGAGATTGGCGACGAGCTGCTCGTACAGCCGCACACGCGCGCCTTCCGGGCCGCCGAGAAAAAACTGAAGGCGATCGAGCGTCATCTTTGCGAACGGCGCCTCTCCGCTTGCGCGCAGGCGCAGCCGGATCGCCGCCTTCACGCCGCGCTGCTCGGGCAGGCCGAGGGCGGCAAGGGCGGCGGGCGAGCCGATATACTCCGCATCGGCCAGTTCGATCGGCAGCAGCTGCACCGCGTGGCCGGTGCGGAACTCGCAGTTCGTCTGATCCTCCGTGCCGAGCAGGCTCCGCAGCTCGGTGCCGCGCGGCAGCACCATGCCCTGCGGCATCCCGCGCAGCGTCGCCTCCGGGCGGAACTGCACCACCGCCATCGCCGGCGTGGGTGCCAGATAGTGCGGATAGACGAGTTGCAGGAGCGATTGCGTAAAAGTCGGGAACTCCGCCTCGAGCTTCAGCTGCACGCGCGCGGTGAGCAGCGCGAAGCCTTCCAGCAGCCGCTCGACATACGGATCGGCGACTTCCAGGCTGCCGAGGTTCAGTCGGGCGGCGACTTTCGGGAATTCGCGGGCGAACTCGCCGCCCATCTCACGGACGAAGGCGAGCTCCGCCTCATAGAGGCGCAGCAGGCGCGGGTCCATCAGCCAGGCGCCCGTGCATCGCCGACCGTGGCGAGCCCGGTTTCCAGATCGATCGCCGTCTCCAGGAAAAGCTGCTGCGGTACCGGCTGGGCCCAGAGCTCGCCGCTGATCTCGAATAAGATCGCCGGCGTGGGCTTGTCTTCCGTCGCCTCGCGCACCCGCACCGCCAGCGTGTCGGGGCGGATGCGCGGCTCGAAGGTCCGGATTGCCGCCGCGATGCCGGCCTCCAGCGTCGCCATGCGATCGGTGGTGCCGACCAGGCCGGCGAAGCCCGGAATCCCGTAGTTCACCGTCGACGCAGCGGCGAGCGGGGCCGTGTCGAGATCCTCCAGCGCCGCGAGGTTGGTGGTGTTGAGCAGCCAGGCGAGGTCGCGCAGCACCGCCTGCCGGAGCTGCTGCCACCCCAGCGTCTGCTGCTCGAACGTCTCCCGCTTGCTGTCGGGCGCAAGGTCGGTCAGCCGGTCGAGCAGCGAGGGCTGCAACCGCTCGCGGGTGTTCAGATCAGCCATCGTCTCAGGTCGCGGCGGGAGGGGAGAATTCGATGCGCCGCGCGTCCATCAGCGCGAACTCGCCCGCGTCGGTTGCGAGCATCCGCTGCCCGAGGCCGAGAAACCACGGCCCGCGCTCCTCCCACTCGGTGCGCCGCGCGAGGGCGAGTGCCGCGTCCGCCGCGTGTTCGGACCGCGGGTAGCGGGTGGGGATGAAGCCGAAGGATTCCCCGCCATTCGTCCACACGAAGCGCGTGGGCATCCAGACCTGGTCGCGCAGATCTTCCGGCTTCTCGATGTCGAGGGAGCCGAGCCGGTGGAACGGCACCCAGTAGTATTTGCCGTCCACCAGCGCCTCCAGCATCGGCCCGAGGCGCGGGTCGGCATCCGCGATCCAGGCGAATTCCTCGCCGTCGCGCAGGCCCGCGGCGGTGGGCGCCTGCTCGAAGGCGGCATCGCGCAGGCCCGCCGCCTCCTCGGCACGGCCGGAAGCAAGCACGCGTACCGCCTCGATTAGCAGCGGCATCCAGGGCTCGGGATCGCCGAACACCGGCGGCGTGCGCTCCCCTGCAAAGATCTTCTCCCGCAGCAACTCGCAGCGGATGGCCGCACGGTACGCCTGCGCCATCGGCACCGCGAGCGGATCGAGTTCGGCGGCGGTCGTGAGCTGCGTCAGCGCCCGGTCCCATTCGCCGAAAACGCAGAATAGCTGGAAGAGAAAGGTGCGCAGGCGCGCGTCGCGCGGCGCCTTGCGCACTTCCTGTTTGAGCTGCTCCAGCGCGCCGCGCGCATCGCCCGCACGCAGCACCTCGCGTGCATCCATGGCGCGGTGCCCTGTCCCGGTCGACTTCAGGTCGCCTTGATCGGCGAGGTGATGTCGAAGTTGCTGTTGTTGTACACGCGGTTCCACGAGCCGGGAACCGGGCTGCCCTTGGGCTGGCCGTTCACGTCCTGCTGCACGTACTGCACCTTCAGGGCACCGTACTCGAACGTCACTTCTTCCTTGCACGCATCGTCGCCGTCCGAGCCGCTCCAGGAGATCGTCTTCACCGCGACCAGGCCGAAATCGAAGCGCAGGAACGTCGTGCCGCTCGTCATCGTCGAGCCGGTCGCCCCGCCGCCCGAGCGCCGCAGATAGAGGCTGACCGTCTGGAAGTGCATGCCCGCGCAGCACATCTGGAACAGCGTCGGCGAGGCACGGTCCGTCTTGCGCGTGACCTGGAACGGATTGAACGTCACCTTGCCCGCGCCGGCGCCGGAGCTCTGGCTGCCGATGCTCAGCACCTGCTCGATATCGAAGCTGAAATCGTCGATCTCGAATACGTTGCCCGCCGTGATGTCCGAGCCGAGCGGCGAGTCCCCGCTGACCTGCACCTGCGACTCGCCGCCCAGCCAGTTGCCGTCGGCTTTCTTGAATTGCATGTAGGTGTCGAACGCCATTGTCGTCTCCTTTGGTTTCTAGCCCAGTAGCCAGCGGTCCGGCCGTCGGACCCTGATGCTCACTTCGGCATGCGCGAGACAAGTCGCAGCGAGACCGTCAGTCCCTCGAGCTGGTAGTGGGGCTTGAGGAAGAACTTCGCGCTGTAGTAGCCCGGATTGGATTCATCCTCTTCGAGCGTCACGGCGCCGTCGGAGAGGGGGTGGGTCGCCTTGAACTCCTCGCTCGACATGTCCGGCGAGCCGTCGACATATTGCAGCAGCCAGTTGTGCAGCCAGTTCTGCAGCTGCTCCTTGCTCATCGTCGAGCCGATCTTGTCGCGCACCATGCACTTCAGATAGTGGGCGAAGCGCGAGCTCGCGAAGAGATAGGGCAGGCGTGCCGAAAGGTTGGCGTTCGCGGTCGCTGCCGGATCGTCGTATTCCTGCGGCTTCTGCAGCGACTGGGCGCCGATGAAGGCGGCGAAGTCGGAGTTCTTCTTGTGGATGAGCGGCATGAAGCCGTTCTTGGCAAGCTCCGCCTCGCGCCGGTCGCTGATCGCGATCTCGGTCGGGCACTTCATGTCCACGCCGCCATCGTCGGTGGGGAAGGTGAAGGCCGGCAGGCCTTCCACCGCGCCGCCGCTCTCCACGCCGCGGATGCGCGTGCACCAGCCGTACATCTTGAACGCACGGGTGATGTTCGTGCCCATCGCATAGGCGGCGTTCGCCCAGCAGAACTTGCTGCTGTCGGCGCCCTCGGTGTCCTCCTCGAAGTGGAATTCCTCCACCGGCTCCGTCTTCTCGCCATACGGGAGGCGGGCGAGGAAGCGGGGCATCGCGAGCCCGATATAGCGGCTGTCGTCGCTTTCGCGCAGGGAGCGCCAGGCGGCGTATTCGGGGGTCTGGAAGATCTTCGTCAGGTCGCGCGGATTGGCGAGTTCGTTCCAGCTATCCATTCCCATCACGGTCGGCGCGGCAGCGGCGATGAAGGGCGCGTGCGCCGCGGCGGCGACCTGCGCCATGTCGGAGAGAAGCTGCACGTCCTGCGGGCCATGGTCGAACTGGTAGTCGCCGATCAGCACGCCATAGGGCGCGCCGCCGAACTGCCCGTACTCCTCCTCGTACACCTTCTTGAAGATCGGGCTCTGGTCCCAGGCGGTGCCGCGGAACTTCTTCAGCGTCCGGCCGAGATCCTTCTTCGAGACGTTGAAGACGCGGATCTTCAGCATCTCGTCGGTTTCGGTGTTGTTCACCAGGTAGTGCAGGCCGCGCCACGCGGACTCCAGCTGCTGGAAGTCCTCGGTGTGCATGATCTGGTTGACCTGCTCGGAAAGCTTCGCGTCGATCGCGGCGATGATGGCCTCGATCGTGCGCAGGCTGTCGGTGGAGATCAGGCCGGTATGCGCGAGCGCCTGCTGCGCGAGCGTCTGTACCGCACCTTCCACGGCGCTGCGCGCGGCATCGGTCTTCGGCTTGAACTCGCGGTTCAGCAGCGAGGCGAATTCGCCGCCTTCCTGGGTAAGCGTGCTCGTCCCGGCCTGTGGGGCCGCCTCGGCGCCGGACATGGCCTATTCCTCCCCGTCCTGCTTGACCGCCGGATTGGGCGCGGCGGCAAGCGACTGCAGCAGCGCCGGATCGTTCAGCACCTTCGTGATCAGGTCTTCCGCGCCGCTCTTGCCGTCCATGTAGGTCAGCAGGTTGGAAAGCTGGGTCCGCGCCTCCAGCAGCTTGTTCAGCGCATCGACCTTGCGCGCGACGGCGGCGGGCGAGAAGTCGTCCATGCTCTCGAAGGTGATGTCCACGGCGAGGTTGCCTTCACCGGTGAGCGTGTTCGGGACCATGAAGGCGACGCGCGGTTTCATTGCCCGCATGCGGTCGTCGAAGTTGTCGACGTCGATCTCCAGCATCTTGCGGTCGGCGACCGGCGGCAGCGGCTCCGCCGGCTTGCCCGAAAGATCGGCCATCACACCGACCACGAAGGGAAGCTGCACCTTCTTCTGGGCACCGTAGGTCTCGACGTCGTACTCGATCTGCACGCGCGGCGCCCGGTTGCGCGCGATGAATTTCTGACTGCTCGCTTTGGCCACGGCCTGCCTCGCTGCCCCTCAGTGGTTGGACCCTGCAGGAAACCGACCGGGGCGGGGGTGACCCGGGTCACTCCTGGCGTCATTCATTCCGGCTGCTGACGATCATCTGTGCCTGCATCAGGCCGTCGGGCGCAAGCTCGCGCAGGATATCGATGAAATCCTTGTCGGCGAGCGAACGCGCGCGTTCGACCAGAAGCGGCAGCGGGCTCGAAGGCTCGTACCGACGATAATACTGGCATGCCAGGTCGAGCAACCGCAGCGCGTCGGCCCGCGTCGTCACCTCGCTCAGCGATGCGGCCGTCACCACGCCGGCCGGCCGGGGCGCCGCCGCCCCCGCCGTCGCACCCGGCAGGCCTTCCGCCGTCGCGGCGGGCATCTCCGCCGGCGCTTCCACGGGTGCCTCGGCCGGTGCGGCGGCATAGCGTTCCAGCGTGCGCAGCACCTCGGCGAGCAGCTTGGTCAGCTCATCGAAATCAGGGCCGGTACCGTAGCCGGCATGCGCGTCGAACGCGGCGCCGATCCCCTCTGCCGCCGCCTTCGCCCCGGCGGCGGCGGCACGCAGCGCGGCAATCCCGGCCGGATCGCTTTCCTGGAACGCCGAACGGATCAGCGTCTCGCTCGGCTTCTCCTTGTTCGGATCGCCCTCGATCGCGCCGAGCGCGACCGCGACGTCGCGCCACGAATAGTGGCCGAGCCGCGGCGAGCTGGCGAGCGGCAGGTCGCGGATGCGCCGCAGCACGAGGCCGGGATGCGCAAGCCGGAGCAGCGCGTTGGCGCGCAGCGTGGGATCGTTGTCGTCCTCGGGATCGAGCTGCGGATGGATTTCCGCCCAGCGCTCCTGCAGCAACTCCTGCGTCAGCGCCAGGACCTCGGCATACTCGACAAGCCCGCGCAGATGCAGGCGCGCGACCGCGAGATGCGCCAGTACCCGAAGGTCGCGCGTGCGTTCGAGCAACGCCGACGACTGCGCCTCCACCTCCTTCCAGTCCGGTTCCTCGCCGGGGATGATGGTGTCGCCATATTGCTGCTCGGGCTTGCCCTGGGCGGCCCGCTCGAGGGCGGTGAAATCCGGGTCGAACTCCAGGTTCGGCCCAGCGGGTGCCTGTTCGGAAACGGCGGCCAGCAATGCGGCAGAGTCGAGCGGCATGTCAGAAGTGCCTCTGACCCCGCATCGGCCTCGTTACAATAAAACAACAGTATTCGCTCATTCCGCCTCCCCCGCGGGCGCCGCGCGCGGGGCGCGACATTCGCTCAGCCGATGTGGAAAGTCCAGGACAATGACAGAGTGCAACGGCGCTCAGGCGAGCACGCGCATCAGTTGCGCGGCGTCGCAGCCGGATGCGCATGGGGCCGGCAGTACCGCGGTGACGGCCAGGGCCGCGTTCAATTGCGCCGCGAAGTTGCAGACCGGCAGGCCAATCGCAATCGCAGGCAGCATCGCCGGTACCTGCCAGTTCAGCGAAGCCAGAGCCTGTGCCTGCATCGCCGCCTGCACCACCGCGCTGGTCGCATAGGTCGGCACCACCGGCAGCGGCGGCAGGAGCGCCAGCAGGGCGGCGAGAAGTTCTGCAAGCAGGTTGCCCGGCGGCATCGCCACGCCGAACCGCGCCGAGAGCATCGGCAGCAGTGCGGCAAGCCGCGCCTGCACGCGCAGCGACATGGCGGGGAAGCCCAGCGCCAGCGGATTGACGCCCAGGCTCGCTTGCAGTTGCGCGACCGCCGAGAGGGCGGCGCTGAGGCTCGCCAGCAGTTGCGGCGCCGCCAGTGGCGGCAGCGCGAGCCGCGCCAGCATGCGCAGTGCCGCCGAGAGCTGCGCCGTGTCGGTCAGGCTGACATTGAGCTGCGTTGCCGCGGCGAGCATCGGCGCGAGCGCGCGCAGCAGGGCCAGCAGGCTGGTCCAGCGCGCCATCGGAATTCCGCCCGGCACGCCGAGGGCGAGCATCATGTTCGCCGACGGCGGCAGCAATCCGGCCTGCAGGGCCAGATTGATCTGGTCGATCGCGGCGTTGAGGTTGGCGAGCGCCAGCCACGCCGCGGGGTTGAATGGCACCGCCAGCGTCGAGAGCCGTGCGTTCAGCGTCGCGACGATGCGCGCGAAGGCGGTGGCATGGGCGGGGTTGAGCAGGTCGAGGCCGAACTGCGCCAGCACCTGCGCCCGCAACTGCGCGAGGGCGGAAATCGTCGCCACCGCGCGCATGCCGAGCTGCAGGCGCGGCAGCGGCAGGCCGAGCCAGGCCGGGTCCGGCTGCCAGGCGCCCGGCAGCCCGCGCGCCGAGAGCCACGCGGACAGGCCCAGCGCCACGTTTGCCCCCGGCATCCCCAGCGTTGCGGAGACGTTCAGTTGCGGCAGCGCGAGCCTGAGCGGCCCCAGCGTTGCGTGGCAGAAACAGCCCATGCACACCCCCTCGACCGAAAAACCTTAGCCGCGCATGTGCTCGACCCGAAACGGCGCGTTGCGCTATCCTGTCACCCGGGTCACAGGGGCGACGACAGATGGGCCAGCCGGCGGCGCGTGTGGGCGACGAGGTGCTGCAGGAAGGGCCGCATTGCCACGCGCCGATGCATCCCGCCGCCCTCGTGCCGACACCGGCCCCGCATCCGCCGATGCCGCTTGCGATCATAAAGGGCTCACCCAACGTGACGATCGGCGGTCAGCCGGCGGCGCGCGTCACCGACCAGACCGCGCCCTGCAACATCCCGGTCTGCGTGCCGGGTGGCCCCGGGATCATCGACAAGGGTTCGGGCACGGTGCTGATCAACAAGATGCCGGCGGCGCGGGTCGGCGATTCGACCGCGCATGCCGCCTGCGTCGGCCCGATCCCGGGTCCGACGGGCGCCATCATCCCCCCCGGCTGCCCGACCGTGCTGATCGGCGGCTGATCCGCCTTGCGCCGCGGCCATTTCGCGGCCTTCGTCCCGCACTGCCCGCGCTGTGCCGGGGCCGCGGCGGGCCGCCATCCGCTTCTGCTCGCTTCGGTGTTCGCCGAGCAGGACGACGACGTGCGCGCCGGCATGCTGCACTGCTCCAACGCCGCCTGCCGCCATGAATATCCGATCATCGACGGCATCCCGCTGATCCTGCCCCGGCTGCGCACCCTGCTCGCCGAGCGCGGCGTCGAGCTGTTCCTGCGCGACGACCTGGCCGAGCCGCTCGAAAGCCTGCTCGGCGATGCGATCGGGCCGAATTCCTGGTTCGATGTGATGCGCCAGACCATCTCCACCTATGCCTGGGACGGCTGGGCCGACCTCGACCCCGAGGAACCGGCGCCCGATGCGACCGCCCCTGCCCCCGGCGCGGCGCGGCGCTGCCTGGACGCGCTGCTGGCACTCGCAGGGGATGCGCCGGCGGGGCGGGTGCTGGATCTCGGCTGCGGCGCCGGGCGCACGACCTTCGACCTCGCCGCGCGCCACCCCGAGGCGCTGGTGCTCGGCATCGACGTCAACCTCGCCCTGCTGCGCCTCGCGCACGGGGCAATGCGCGGCCGCATCTGCTACCCGCGCCGCCGGATCGGGCTCGTGTACGACCGGCGCGCGTTCGCGGTCGATCTGCCGGCCGCGGCGCGGGTCGATTTCTGGGCCTGCGATGCCGCGGCACTGCCCTTCGAGCCCGGTGCCGCCGCGCTGATCGCCGCCCTCAATCTGCTCGACTGCGTCCCCGACCCGGCGGCGCTGCTCGCAGCACTCGGCACCGCGCTCCGCCCGGGCGGACGGCTGCTGCTTGCCACACCCTACGACTGGGCGACCCGGGCGACGCAGGTGGAAGGCTGGATCGGCGGGCATTCGCAGCGCGGAGAGGATGGCGGCGCCGCCGAGCCGCGCCTGCGCGCGCTGCTCGGCGATCTGCGCGTGCTCGGCGAGGTTGCGGCCTTCCCCTGGGCGACGCGGCTGCATGCGCGCAGCGCGGTCGCCTATCGCAGCCACCTGCTGGCGGCGCAGCGCGCCGGCTAGAACGGGATGAGTTCGCTCACGCTCACTCAATCCGTTCTAGCTCTTTGATTTGAGAGCATGATTCAGACCTCCGGCGAACCCGCCTCCGGTCATCATGCTCTAGAAAACGACGGCGGCTGGCGCGACCACGCCCGCGATGCCGAGCACGATGCCGATCAGGCCCATGACGAACGAGAAGCGCAGCAGGTGCCGCGAGGCGGTGATCACCGAGGCGGTGGCGAGCACGATGCCGAGCTCCAGCGCCGCCGCGGCATTGTCGAAGGTGTGGGCGCGCTCGAGATTCTCCTGCCGCAGCGTCTCGAACTCATGGGCGCGCGCGGCAATCGCCTTCTTGCCGTTCTCCTGGTCTTTCTCGTAGTGATCCTGGTCTGAGCGAAGCTGCTTCAGCACGCTCTCGCGCAGTCCCACCTTCTCCGCCTGCATCGGCGCGTCGAGGCTGCTTGCCAGCCGCTCCAGATCCTGCGCCATCGCGAAGCGGACCGACTTGGCTTGGTACTCGCTCCAGGAGTCCGCCGCGAGAATCGCGTTCTCCTCCACCCCGATCTCCGCCCGCTTGGCCTGCTGCTCGCAGATTGCGAGGAAGGCGGCGAGCACTGCGATGATCAGGGCGGCGCGCTTGTCGCCCTGGTGGGCAGCGTGCTCGGCATGCTCGCCGTGTTCCAGGCTCTTGCTCATCCGTCCTCCCGCGGTCGCGATCCG